>Ga0315273_10000154_pt1 | contig 62055 bp, 59 predicted proteins | sample YL17G02_0_MG_FD_205753 | JGI IMG/M metagenome (GOLD analysis project Ga0315273, IMG submission 205753) | Sediment microbial communities from Yellowstone Lake, YNP, Wyoming, USA - YL17G02_0 | ecosystem: Environmental > Aquatic > Freshwater > Lake > Sediment | place: USA: Wyoming | collected... | reverse complement strand
GTCCGAAAAATGTTGCTGCCTGCAGGGTGAGCATTGTTAGTCTCGTAGCATCAATGCCGCCAGCCTTATAAGTTCTCGTTTAGTTAATCATCACTGCATCAGCCGCTACCTTTACGACAACTGAATGGTTGGGAAAATCGCGCCGAGAGAACACTCAATGACTCAGGAACTGAGGTATACTGAAGGTGTTTTCGTACAGATTCTAAGTCGCGTCATCCGGATGAAGTCGCCAGGCACTACGAGATGGCCGAGCATCATCAGGTCCAGCCATAATCGGGTATGGCGCCTAGCCAATTGAAGATCGTTCTCGCCGGCGCCCCAGGGCATTCTTGCCGGCACCGCTCTAGCCCTTCTTTCCCGCTTCATTTGCTGCTAGCTAACCGCAGGAGCTCCCGACTCAGCTCGTCCATGCGTTTATCCAGAGCTTGGGTGCGCGTCTCTTCTGCCTTCACCCGTTCCTTGAGGGCCGCCTCCACTGTGGTGGCCGCGCCAAGCTGCGCTCCGAGCTCAGCAATCTTTTGGACTGCCGCCTCGTTCTTCGTCGTGGCCGCCGCGGCATCAGCCAGGGCCTTCGTGTAGGCCTCGGCCGTGCGCGCTTCACGCCCCTTTAGGTCCAAGAGCTGCCCGTCGAGTTCGCGCACTTGACGATCGAGCGCCTGTGTACGCCCTTCCTCGGCAGCAAGGTTCTTCCGCAATTCAGCCTCTGCGGCACCGAGTTCACCGACTCGCGACTCTAACTCCCGGCTGCGCTTTTCTTCCGCGGTGAGCCGGCCGCGCAATTCGCTTTCGAGCGCCGTGGCGACAATGCGGAGATTTTCAAGCTCGGATGCTTTGATCTTCAGCGATGCGAGTTCGTCGGCCATCGCGGTATTTTCTTTTTCGAGTCGCTCAACTTCGCCGTGGGCTTCGACAACCTGCGCCTTCGTTTCCCTGGCTTTTGCGTCGGCGGTCTCCGTGGAAGTGGCAATTTCCAGTCGCGTCGTGGCCGTAAGGATGCGCCAAACTTCACGGATGGCCACTAGCATCGCCTGTTCCGCCGCCTCGGGGACGTTCGCCGCCACGTCACGGTCGGCGGCGGCGTCAGACGCGCGCCAGTCGTCCAAGAACTTTGAGATCGAAGTGTAGGAGCCCACGTCGCCGAGCGCCTCACGAATGCTGGTCGTGCTGACCTTCACGCCCCGGGTCTTAAGTCCGTTGGCAGCCTCGAACACCTGCTCTCGCCTTAGCGTCGCCGCCCGTCCCATCGCGTCTCTCTCCTCAAAAATAGTAATAATCGTAATTATTACTATTACTATTATCATAAAAATGCTTCGAGGGCAAGATTCATAACAACCCATAATAATTTGAGATTTTACAGGCTCGCGCCGGAGGCAGCGGACGCCTGCCATTTTTTTCAGAAGATTGAGCCGTGGCGACGCATGGCAGCAGGGGAGCGGAGCAAGTAGCTGGTTGAATATTTGAAGCGAAAGAACTAAGATTATTAGTGCTTTTGCTACAGTCTAACAACAAGCATGTAACCTATGAAACTAACAGATTTTTTTGCCAGGAGCCCGGTGTTCACGGGAGAGGAGCTGGCGGCCTTCTTGGCGGCTAACGGCTCCACCAACGCCTCCACTCGGAAAAGCCTGTTGGCTCACCACAAGGCGGCCGGGCACGTGATCGCGGCTCGCCGCGACCTCTTCGTCGCGGTTCCACCGGGTTTCGCGCCGGATGGTTTCGCCGTCGACCCATTTTTAGTTGCCGCTAAGGCCGCGGGCGATGCCGTCGTCGCCTACCATGCGGCGTTGCAGCTCCACGGCCGAGCCTACTCGCACACCACCGAGATCATATATCTTACGGAAAAGGTGCGTGGTCGTGCCTTTAAATTTCAAGGTACGACCTATAAGCCTATCGCTCCTCCGCCAGCTCTCGTGCGAGCCGGCGCGCAAGATTTCTCCGTTGCGACGCTCGACCGCCAGGGACAAAGTGTCCGCGTCACGAGTCTTGAGCGGACCCTCGTCGACGCTCTCGATCGTCCCGATGTCGGCGGCGGAAGCTGGGAGGAAATCTGGCGCTCTCTCGAAACTATCGAATTTTTCGATGTCGATGCCGTCCTTGCCTATTGCAACCTAGTTGGCAACGCGACGACTACGGCCAAGGTCGGATTCTTTCTCGACCAGCACCGAGAATCCCTGATGCTGAATGAGCCGCAACTCGCGGCATTTCGCGCGCAGCGCCCCAAGAGCCGCCATTACATGACGCTTCCTGGAGGGCGCAAAGAACGTGGTCAACTTATCAAAGACTGGAACCTCATAGTTCCGACGTCCGTCGTAGAGCGGGCCTGGGAGGAGCCGATTTCGTGAAGTTCTCAAAAGAAACCCTTTCCGCCCAGGCGCAGCTCAGCGGCTTTCGTCCAGATATGCTCGAAAAAGTCGCCCATCTCCTCTCGTTCCTCGAAAGCATCGTCGGTCACCCCGTTCTCAAAGGAAAAATGGGCCTAAAGGGTGGCACGGCGCTCAATCTCTTTATCTTCGACGTGCCGCGCCTCTCCGTCGACATCGATCTCAACTATATCGCGGCCGCCGACAAAGAGACGATGCTCGCGGATCGTCCCCGGATTGAAGCCGCCTTACAGCAGGTCGCCACTCGCGAAGGCTTCTCCGCCAAACGCTCGCCAAACGATCACGCGGGCGGCAAGTGGATTTTTCGCTATGCCAGCGCGTTTGGGCAGGCGAGCCATCTCGAAGTTGACTTGAATTTCCTTCTGAGAATGCCGCTCTGGCCTGTCGTTTTTTGTGATTCGCGGGCCGTCGGCCCATTCCGAGCGAGAGGCATCCCGCTTCTCGACCTGCACGAGCTCGCCGCCGGGAAGCTGGCGGCACTCTTCGCGCGTCGAGCGAGCCGCGACCTATACGATGCAACCGAGCTTTTGCGCCGTCCGGACCTCGACATCGCGAAGCTGCGCCTAGCCTTTACCGTATATGGCGCCGCGAGCCGTACCGATTGGCGCGTGATTTCACCAGAGCAGATCGATTTTGACCCCACGGAGCTTAAGGATAAGCTGCTCCCAGTTCTCCAGGGCAGCGCACGGAAGCCTGCCGCCGAGATGATGCAATGGGGTAACGGGCTCGTCGCGGAATGCCGCGGCCTCTCGAAATCGATATTGCCGCTCAGCGCCGCAGAAACCGAGTTCATCACCCGCATCAATGATCAAGGTGAAATCGCCGCCGACCTTCTTACCGATGACCACGGGCTTCGCGCCAAAATCGAGCAAAACCCCGCCCTTCAGTGGAAGGCTCTCAATGTGCGAAAGCATCGGGGCTTGGAGCGCTGAGCCGATGTCCGGCGGCCGTCGAAGACCGGGTTTCCCCAATGGGTCCCTAGAGGTCTCCGCTTGCCGTGATCCGTGCCAAGGTTCTGAAGGCAGCGATGGCGGTGTGCCCCCCGCCGGCGAAGTGGTCGTAACCGACGCCGACTCTGAGGATATGCTGCCCGTTTTCGATGCGCACATCAGAACAGCAAAATGTTAACGCCGTATGACCAAAAGAGACCGGGCGGCAAACAAAACCATCTTCAGCATAGTTCAGCAGCGAGCTTACGGAAACGCCGCCGCCGCCAAATTTCAGATAGAAATGCGGAAAATTATAGACGAAGAAATGGATGCACCTTAGTTTCCAGCGGTTCAAAAAATTGTTGGCTCGGCCTACGACTTGCCGCCCAACCGGCCTGGAAGAGAGAGGCTTCGAAATCTCATCGCGAATGGCGTCGCAAATTTCGCCAATCGTCATGGCATTAGCGGCCTTCAATACCATCGCGCCTACGTGCTCTTTGCCTTGATGCTGATAGATAATTGGCAAGTTTACATTGACTTCATCGAACTCGACAATCTTGGTTCCATAGAATGTCCGAAATACCGCCCGATTCACCTCTGGGTGACGTTTTGTCGCCTCGGCCACCGCCTTGATCAATATCGCCGTATATGGCGGTTTACGCCCATCAACACGATATTTCTCGACCAAAGCCGTGATGTTCAGATCCAAATCGACCGGGAAATGAAAGTGACGGCCGCGCAGACTGGCCATCTGGTATTGCAGAAACCATTCTTCCAAAGTTGGAGAACGAACCTGCATCGGTATTATGGTTCCTTCTGGATGGCGGTTGACCATAAGGACGGCTTCAGGGCCTCCAACTTTCTAACCAATGTCATCGCCGATTCGTCGTTGGCACCGACTAGCCGTGGATTAAAACGAAAGTTCGGAAAGGCGCTGATCTCTTCGCGGCGCAACATCAAGAGCAGTCCAACGGTCACGAGTAGAAGCCATGTGCTTACAATGAAGCCTAAAATGCCGGGACGTTTTTGGGTTACCGCGAAAACCCGGATTCGACTAACTCCGCGCTCCTGCGGAACGCAGCCCCAAAAAAGATTCAAAGTCGGAAACGGGATGCCAAGCCCTCGGATAGTTTGATTAACGCCGTAGGAAATGATAGCGACGGCGCCGCCGGCAAATCTCGCGGCATAGCGAAACTCATTTCCAATTAGAAGGCGCGCAAATCTAGATTTTAGGCCCTTGCGTGGCAGGACGCCTGAGACTAGCCAATCTAGAACGCCTGTTTCGCCAGGCTTTAATTCGAAGGAAAAATCGACATCGAGGTTATGCACACCTCGAAAATGCTGTAGGTCGATGCAGTTGATCATCAAAACATGATGGTGGGCATATAGGTCGCATTCACCGATGAAGACGCCGGTCATCCCGCCTTCGTCATTTGACAAAAGTGCGGGCGGACTCGGGAAATTATGCTGTGCGCGTTCTGAAGAGAAGACCCAAATGAACCCGAAGTGTTCGGCGACCGGGTAGGAGCGTAAAAGGGCCTTGCCGCATGCCGCGCCGTCAGTTCCCCCAGCCACGATGAGACCGCCGCCATCAAATCGCCATTTGTGCAAAGGACACTCGATCTCATTACCCTGTACTTGGCCATTGCCAAGGTCGGCGCCAAAGTGCGGGCAGAACGCATCGAGTGCGCGGACTTTTTGGTCCTGCCCCCGGAACAGAAGGATCCTCTGTCGAAGTATCGTTACAGAAACTGCGCGGCCGGCCTTCAGCTTTCGTGCCCTATAAAGCGGATACCAGCCTTCCGTCACTACGTTGGAATTCCCGAAGACGCTGAAATTTGTGAGCGGCTGGGTCGCAAGGTTTTCGCTCTTAGACGAGCTCGTGCGCGGTCGTGGACTAAACATCTTTTGACCGCATCTCCCAGGCCGAAACGGTGAACGGGTAACGTGCCGCAAATTCGACCAGCTGCCGTCTGAAATGGCTGGTCCGAAGCGTTAACCAGTTGAGTCGAAGCGCCCAGGGAATCGACGTCAGAAAAAGCCGCGGCCTCGTGGCTCCGGTTCCTCCGTCGTACAGGCGATGGGATATGAAGCCAAAACCGTAGAAGCAAAAGACCCCGGTGGCCCAGAGGGCGATTCCACGCGTCACTGAGTGGTGAATGAAGGCGGCGATTGAAGTTGGGAAAAATAAAAAACTCAGCAAAAAGCCGAGGACATGCCAGAATCTTTGGACAGGATCAAGATGCGTGAAGAAGAAGAAATCGGCGTCGCTCTTGAAGTGCTCGCGCGGGTACGCCAGGTTCCTGGCCGCAGCCTTCAGGCGCCGCGTTCGGCTGGGAACCCAATGCCACTCGACACGCAAATCCCTCACCGGGCTCCTCCCGAAAACTGCCACTTTTGTTCTTGGCTCTAGCGTGTTACCATACCAATCAGCGATTCCCGCAAGCAACGTCTAATATTTAGGATCTGCCCCTTGAGGTCGCCCGACGCCCTGAAATTTTGGCATTTCGTGGCTGGCTATGCGTGCTTTAGCGCCCTCTATGTGCTGACGCAAAATTTCCATCTTGGCTCCGCGCTGGTCGTCCCCGTCACCGGCGTAGACCGGGCCATCCCGTTTCTTCCGAAGACAGCATTCGTCTATGCGACTCAATGGATTCTGGCAATTGCTCCGTTCGTCCTCATCTCCGATGACCGGACCAAGGTCGTAACCTTTGGCCGGTATCTGATGGCATCCTTACTGGCCGCCGCCATATTCGTTGTCGCACCCACGACCGTTCCTCGTTCAAGTCTCCCGGATACTGGTGCTTCCGCGGATTTGCTGCGGGCCATTTACTCGTTTGACCAGCCGCTGAACTGCTTCCCGTCTTTGCACGTTTGCTTCAGTTTTCTGGCGGCGGCGGCGTTTAAGGACAAAGGTAAACTCGTAAGAGCCGGTATCTGGACCTGGGCCGTTCTCGTATCGGTGTCGACGTTGACGACAAAGCAGCATGTCTTGCTGGATGCAGTTGCTGGCCTGGCCCTGGGGTGCCTCTGCCTATGGTTACGGCCGCAGGCCTTTCCTAAACGGCAAAATATTCTCTCAGATAATTTCATAATTGACGGAATTAGGAGGCAGCGGTGATGCAGAACAGGGATATGAATGGCTACAAGTTCTGGTCCGTTGGAAGTGTCGCGGTTCTGGCTGTGGCTGTCATATCGGCTTTGTATTGTGGTCGAGCTAGCACTGGCCAGCCTGTTACAGGGTCAAACCCTATGAGCAAAGTTCCATCGGGAACTTATGTCGCGGCCTGTCATCAAGATGCGGCCATCACTGCGGCCTTGTCGGCTCGATTGACCTATTGGGTCTCGACCGTGACGCTGAACAACAGCACGGATGCCGCAACAATTTTACATCAAGGGTTTTCCGATGCCGCCTGCACAACCGCCGAGCTTAGCCTCAGTCTGAAGGGCACCTATTTGCTTGAGACTAGAACTCAAGACGCCCTGCTGGATTTGCGCCTAAACTCCGATGACACCGAGTTGACCGCCTTGACGGACGCTGCGACAACAGACCTGAATACCGGTAAGATTTGCGGACTCACCTTCGTAAAAGCGACGAGTGCCGCAATTGCAGACGCGTCCTGCACGCAAGGATTCATCTTTGCTTCGGGTCACAATTTTTGGGGCGTCCTTCAGCCCTCAACGGATAGCAAAGGTTTCACGACTGGCGCCACCTTCTCCCGCGATGCCAATCAAATTTCGGCGCAGCTTAGCACCTACGAATATCGCGTTAAGTAACGCGGGCGCGGAAAACACGCCGGCGACCTTCCGGGCGGAGACCGCGCCGGCGATACGACCATCAGGTGCTGGATAAGACCCGGTGCATCAAATAGTTATTTTTGATTGACCCGGCCCAGTTTCGACGTAGGGCAAAAGCTGCGAATATGGTGACGATACACAGCCATTGTCCCGTCGAAAACAGCCCACCGAGGCGGTCGAACTCGCCATCGGGCTCGCGGAAATATTCGATGCAAAACCGGATGCAGGGGTAAGCAAAGAAATAGCTGATGGTGACTACCCCGGGCTTTGGCCACTTCCGGCGCGCGACGGACAATATCGCGAAAAGAAGCAATCCTTCGCCAAACGCTTCATACAGCTGGGACGGGTGACGAGGCTCACTGCCGGCCTTCGGGAAAATGACTGCAAAAGGATAGTCACTTGCCGCGACCCGCCCCCACAGTTCCCCATTCATGAAGTTGCCGATTCTTCCCAGGCCGACGCCGAGCGCATGCGGATATAGAATCTTGTCTAGGATTGCGAATTTATCCTGGCGAGCCTTCATCGCATAGTAGCTGACTGTCAGATAGATGCCGAGCAACCCGCCGTGCTCAGCCAGCCCGCCGCGCCAGTAGTAGAAAATTTCGAGGGGGTGGGCGAGATAATACGACGGATCGAAAATAACCACATGGACGGCACGAGCGCCAATCAGGCCGACCAAACATATCACCACCAAATATTTATTCAAATCGGTTGGTGAGATTGCCAGTTCGCCACGGCGGCACGACCGATAGATATAATAATAGGTCATGAAAATCGACGTCGCGAATAGCAGCGAATACCAAGAAATCGTGAGGGTGCCGATAGTCAGGACGTTTGGATCTATGTTGTGGATATATGGAGTCATGAGCAATCCCGTCAAAAATCGCTATATTTTGAAGACTGAGGCTATCCCGTCGAACCAACGGCGCTAGGCCGTCTTGGCGGAACCTCAATCGTTGTCTTCTGAAACTGGCGTCTGTCGTCCTGGCGGCCGAGTACAACGCTAAGAACTGGTCCTGTCGCGAGCGTCGTCGCCAGGGTCATGACCACAAACATCGCATACAATTGCGGCGAGATGAGGCCTCGATCCAGCCCTGCGTTCAAGACAATGAGTTCCATTAGCCCGCGGGTGTTCATCATCGCTCCGATTGCGACGCTACTTCGCCAATCAAATCCGCTCCATCGAGCCGCGAACATTGCTCCGCCGGCCTTACTGAGGACCGCAACGAGAGTTATGACGCCGCACCATATCCATGCATTTGTCGATTGAAGGACATCGATCTGTGTACGTAAGCCGACGAGAGCAAAAAACACCGGCAATAGCGGCCTGACGACAAATTTTTCTAATTTTGTCGTCAGTTTGAGTATCACGACCCTATCGGGCGGCAAGACGGCGCCAAGGAGGAACGGGCCGAAGAGGGCGTGTATGCCGATATAGTTTGTGGTCCAGGCAGCAATCAATATGCCTGCCGTGGTAGCCGTCAGCATGCCACGAGATGGACCGACGCGCCCCAGGCGAGCTGTCGCGGCATTGATAATCGGCCGCACAACGGCATAGACGCCGACGCAAAACAACCAGGCGAGCAGCAGCGTTCGGAGTGCCCCGCCAACGCTGTCCTGAGCGATTCCCAAGGCAGAAGCCAGGAGGCACCAGGCGGCTGTATCATTCATCGCCGCGCATCCGAGACTGATGGCGCCAAGGCGCGATTGCTCAAGTCTTTTATCTTTGATGATGCGCGCCAAGACAGGAAAGGCGGTGATCGCCATTGCCACGCCAATGAACAGCGGAAAGCCTCGAAAATTCAGGGCCCCATCAACGAAACGGTCGCCGAGAGCCGGAGCGAGGGCTATCCCGGCGATAAGCGGTGCCACGATGCTCGCGAGGGAGATCGCACCACAGGAGCGCAGGTTCCGCTTCATTTCCCCGACATTGAGCTCAAGTCCGACGATGAACATGAAAAAAATGATTGCGAGCTGCGACAAAATGCTCAGGTATGGAATTATCGTGACAGGAAAGATAAAGTTGGCCAGCTCAGAGTTCAGATGTCCGAAAAACGATGGGCCAAGCAGAATTCCAGCCATTACCTCGCCCATCACAGGCGGTTGGTGAATCATGCGAAAAACAGTCCCAAGAAATTTCGAGCTTAAGACGATCACGACCAAGGCTACGAGAACATGCATCAAAGCTATGAATGGCTCGAAGTCCATCAATTCTCCGACCGCGCACGCAGCCACGCCCGAACCTGTGCGTGGCATTTGGAACTAAGGGGCAGAGTGAAATGGGTTTCGCCTTGGACCACCTGGACCTGAGAGGGCGGGCGCAGGCTACCTTTGATTTCGGTAGCCTGGGTCGGCGGCGTCAGTGCGTCATCTTCGCCGTAGAGCAATAGGCAAGGCGTGGTCCCATCGATAGGGCGCTTGCCAATCTGAAAGCGCTGGACAAGCTCGTCCACGAAAGAGATGTAGGCAGCGATGCCAGATTCGGGGTGGTCCGGACCAAACCGCATAGGGTAGAGCGATCGTTTAAATGGCCCGACCGCCGGCAAAAGGCCCCAGGCGCCGTAGATTTGGATGGCTGCATGCCATGATGGCTTGAGCGCCAAAAGACACTCGCGCCAAAGGCGGCGTCGTTCGATTCGTCCCCGGATTGGGGAGGATAACAAGACCGCCGAACGAATTGGTCCAGCTCCGGTATCCCCCTTCTGCAGTAGATGCAGGATTAGCAGCGCTCCGAGGCTCTGCCCTAGAAGGTGCAGCGGCGCGTCGATATTAAAGCGCCGTGCCGCTGCGATTGCTTCCTGGAGCATGGACTCAACCGCCGACCCGGAAAGCAAATGAGTGCTTTGTCTCCCGTGACCATCGAGGTCAAACGCAAAAATGTCTAGCCTCTCCTCGTGCATGAGGCGAAAAAGTTCGATGAAGGTGAAGTATTTATCGTTGCCGGTAGCGTGAGCCACGACCACGAGTCCCTTGGCCGGGGGTATCGCAGCGACAAATAGCGCCGAGCAGGTGCCGCCGTGACTCCGCTCGTATGTCACCTCTTGAGTCCGACCGCCTCGTTCCGAAATCCAAGCGTGAAAGTGTCGCTCAAAATGCCGGTGCGAGATGGCGTCATCGGTGCCCGGCTGGATATCGTTCATGTCAACACCGCGGCGCATCGTGCACAGTCCCAGGGCTCAAGCAAGCCATCACTCCGCAACGCTTCCCGGAGCCCTTGGGTATTGCGGGTCTTAGCCATCAAAGCATCGAGCTGTGCCAACTTGCGCCGTGTCGAACCTTCGGCATCGAGTTCCTGGAAAGCTTGCTGGCGCTGACGTTGAGTCAGGCCTCCGCAGTGCCGCGCGATTGCGCCAACGACTGCCTGCGGACCGACTTGAATCATAGCGTAGAGGCGTCGCAGAGCTTCAAGAAGCGCAGCGGAATCGTGGCGACCCAGCTGAGATGGATCGCAAAGCAATACACCGCTTCCATGATGCCGTCCCTCATCGGCAAGAATACGGACGAGAGCGGCCTTTAATGACTTATCCTGACAGCCTTCTGCGAGAGAATAGTAGTGCTGTATGCCCCAGCCTTCCAACAACACCTGCACGCAAAGCAATAGCGCTTGCCGTTCGCCAGTCTCGATCAATTCCCCCAAAAAACCAAGGAACGGCTGCGTCCTCGCCGGCGCCGGTGCTTCCTTCATAAATGCGGCAATCATCGCTAGATGGGAGGCCTCTTCGGCGCCGAATAGACAGTAGAGCATTCGCTCTTCGGTCGACTCCGAGAGTAGGGCCATCTTGGAGGCAAACGCCATGCCGGCTTTCTCGATGTAAAATGCCTCTTCGACCAAGAGCCGGCTTAGTTCAGCGATGATAAGGTCACGCTCGTCATCCGAAGCATCGACAAACGCGCTGACCTTCGACAAAGAAAAATGCGCGGCTCCCCAATAGGGACCTTCGGTCTCCGGTGTTGGTAATTCCTCGCCGATAACGCGCCGGATCGCGGCCTGCACGAATTTCTTAAGTCCTGGCGTATTTGAGGCATCTTGACTATCCAGAGCGCAACGAACTCTGACTGTTGGTTCGTCATCGCTCATGGCTGGATTTCCAATGAGCTCGGAAGGCTGGGAACGGCCACCGGATTCGTGAAAATACGGTCGTAGACCCTGCTGGTTACGGCCAAGGACAAAAACTCCGGCAATAGACGCCGAAGCCAATGAGCAACAGCCGCATCTCGGCCTGCGCGGACTCGAAGAGGCATGACCGGGCAGAGGAGCAGTTTTTCAGCAATCGCCGCCACGTGGTCGGCGGAAACGGCCTTGCGTGTCATGAGCTTCGACTGCAGGTTTTGGTAGTTAGCCCGCTGAACTCCATAAGTCGAACAACGATCGTTCGACCACCGAGAATTTTGTCCAAATCTCGTTCGATGGCCCCCAGGTTGCACGACTGCGACCTGGACTCCGTGGGGCCTTAGTTCGTGATAGAGCGCTTCGGACAGACCTTCGAGGGCAAATTTTGACGCGCAGTACGCCGCCGTCAACGGCATTCCCGTGTAACCAAAGACCGACGAGATATTGACCACGCGCCCCCTGCTGGCGCGGAGATATGGAAGGAGCGCGCGCGTTAGCAGGGCAACGCCGAAGAAATTGACCTCCATTTGGTCGCGAAGCTGGCCTTCAGTCAGCTCTTCCAAAGCGCCGAACAGGCCATAGCCGGCATTATTGACCAGTGCATCCAGCGAGCCTTGGCACTTGCCTTGGACAAACGCGGCGGCCTTGGCGAGGTCTTCGCTACGCGTTACGTCCAGCTCCAATACGGTCAAATTACCCGCCGAGCCTGATTCGGTAGACGTTATGAGATCTCGACGCTCGTTTGCGCGCCGCATCGTCGCGACGACGTGCCAGCCACGCTTGAGCATGCGGTGGACGAGCAGGTGACCAAAACCCGACGAGCAGCCGGTTACGAGGACGGTTTTCTGTGTCATTTGACCGCCCCCGGCGACATGGCATTACGTGGATGCGTCGACACGGGATTGGCCAGTGACAGCCGGCGGCCGAGAGACTTCAGATGGTAGATGAGCGGCATGGAAAGACGGAAGCGGGCGATACAGCCCAATTCAACGCCTTCTTTCCAATCTGGATTCTGCGACAAAAAGTAAGCTATTCGAGGATTATTTTGGGCCTGGCGGTCATTCGGCTCGGCGACGCCTTCGCGCAGTCGGCAGGCCTCGCCGATCGATCTGATTAGACCTGTTTCGGACTCGTAGGCATCGGGAAATATTTTTCCATACACCTCGTCCATCAGGCCTTTAGCCCAGGTCGGTGTCGCCTGCTCGCGGCGAGGATAATGTTCGGTGAAGTTGTTGGCCATGAGAAGGTATGTCTTGTAACCCTTCGAGATCAAGAGCCAGTAGAGAGGGATAAATGGGTGCCTCAGCTTGAGGCACCAAAGATAGCGAAGGAACGCTTTACCCAGGACGCGCTGGCCCCAATAGGCCTTCTCGACGACTGTGTCGCCGCTGAATACCCCAAGGGCACGGCGATACCGTATATTCAGCTTTAGACTGCGCACCGTGGAGAAACCGCGGAGGCGGTGGTGGCGTTTGTCGTACATCAAAATCACATGGTTCTTGTTTCCCAAGTCTCGCGCAAATTGCTCAAAACTCACCTGTTCATAGTATAGGCGGAGCAACGCATACATTGCTCGACGCGTCGGGTCATCGACCTCGGAGATGGGTAAAGTCTTCGCGTATATCTGGGCATTGATGCCCGTCATACTCTGTCCCCATGGTCTTCGGAGGGGTGAATCTCGCGGCGACGGGCCGTAAGTTCAGGGGCGGCAATTGCCCCCCGTCGCGATGCCTCTACCTGAGGGCGAGCCGAAATCCCCCAATTGGCGACAGTTTGCTTCTCGGTGTGGGCAATGAATCGGATGATTGCCTGGTCTTCGGCGATTGGCGTCTTGAGCTGGAAATTGATTGTCTGGAAAATCTTCGTGTCGCCTTTCGCAAAGTAGTCCCCAACCATCTTGGTCGCGAAAAGGAATCCGCGACTTAGCAAATAACCGAACGGGCCAGGGCGTCTCTTGGTGACCAGGATTGTCTGGCCTTCAGTTTGGCCGTCTGGTGTAGGGCGGAGGGCGAAGATGATATGAAAATGCAGAAAGTCAGGCCCCAAGGTCACGCTGCCCGTAGTGCCGAACCAGTACGACATCCAATAGGTGAGTGGTCCCCGATAGAGCTTGGCTATGACCTTGTTCAAGAGCGAATTGCGCGGTACCGGTGTCGAATTGCGGAATTCGATGTTATGGGTGTCACGATCGTAAGGTTCCAGGCGCAGTTTTCCGGCGAGCCTGCGTGCCATCGGGTGTACAGAAAAGAAGTGCTGAGCATCGATCGCGTTAATCATTACGACGTTTGGGTGACAGGCTTTGGTAAAGCGGTTCCCGAGCATTGCTTCGGTCTCGACATCTTTGAGCTCGGGAACATATGGCACTGGGGTCCTGGCTTCCGGGCCCGTCCAGATCCAAATCATTCCGTACTTTTCGGCCACCGGCCATGTCTTGAGTGCCGCCTTCCGCGGCAACGGGGAGGATGAGCAGGGGATATCCTCCAGGCGGCCGTCGGCGGCAAATTTCCAGTAATGGAACATGCAGCGGATGCTGTTGCCCTGGACTCGACCTTCGGCGAGATGAGCACCCATATGCGGACAGTATGCCTGCATTGCGCGCGTTTCGCCGTCCTCGCCGCGGTAGATAACAAGCTCTTCGCCGATCAAGCGCAGTGGCTTTGCCTGCCCCCTTCGCAAATCTTTGGAAGGTAGGGCGAAGTACCACCCCTCGACGATTTGGTCCCGTCGATTAAAAATGCGCGTTTCCCCTGAGGACGCCACGGCACCGCCTTGATTTCTGACCATAGAATTGGAAAGCTACGGTCATTATCCCGACGACCCTTGACGCTGTCAAGTCTTTAGAATTTCTAAAGAATCCAGCGTATCTTGCGCAGATCGGTCAGGCCGAGACGGCCGCGAAATCATCCTCGGCCGAAGGGTCGGCTTGAATGGAAAAAATAGACTCCGGCCCAAGGTCAGACCGGTCTCCAAACCCAAAGTTTCAGGCAGCGCCTGCGGGTGCGCGAAAGTGCCATGCAGCTTGTCCCAAAGGTTGAGGTTGGCGCCAAAGTTGGTGTCGACCGTCTCGCCGCCGCCGTGATGGCATGCGTGCTGAAATGGCGTGACCAAGAACAACGAGAGTAGTCGATCCATGAAGGCGCCGCGCCGCGGACCGAAGCCACTGTGGCGCCAAAGGTCAAGGCCGCAACTAAGTGCTGACGCGATTAAGTAGGTCGAACTGTCCTTGAGGAGAAACAGCGCCAAACCATTGCCCCACAAATAAACGATGAAAAACGACGTCCAGATGGTATTGCGTGAGGCGATTAAAACGTTCATATGCCGCGCCGAATGATGGACCTGATGGAGTGCCCAGAACCCGCGAGCGTGCAGTAACCGATGGTTCCAGTAGTAGAGATAATCGATCAGGACAAAGTTTAGAAGGAACGCCGTCCAACCTGGGACCGAGACAATTCCGCTGTAGCTTGGGAGCAGAACGTATAGCAGTCCACCGACAACGGCAGCTTGCAGCAACGGAATTAGCATTCCTTGGATGGCGAGCCCCGAGAGGTCAAGGATCCAGGCCGCAGCATCTTGTGCCGCGAGCGCCGCGCGAATCCGTGGCGCGAAAAGACTTGCGATAGTCAGCGCGCTAAAGCAGGTGAAGACGATGGATAGTCCAAGCACGTTTAAACCCAGAACTCAAATTCGACAGTTTTCTCAGGCAGGAGTTTGGGATTTTCGCCGCGCTGTAGAGCGTCGCGAATCGACTCCACCATGACATGAATGATATCAGGCGCCGAATTTTGAAAGAGGCTGCCATATCGTCGGATGGACTCCATTTGGTTCTTAAGAATCACGATATCCTGGTCGATGATTGCCTGCGCCTGGCGGCGGATAATGGGTCGGGCCAGCCAGTTCCAAAATCCATAATCATAGGTCAAATCGGTGTAGACCAAGGTCTCTTCGTCCGTCACCGGGATAGACTGGGAAGTGATGAAGAAATGTCGATGCGGACCGAACTCGTATTCGACGCAGGTGATGTTGGGCATGTGGAAATTGTCGAAATGGCGGATCTCTTTGCCGGTGCGATTCAGAAACCGCGAGAAAATACCGAAATTTGCCCGCTCATTGGCGTATTCGACGCGAACACTGCCAGCGGCGCGAACAACCCGAGCAGTGAAGCGTTCGTTGCGGGGATTCCGAAAGATACGCGGATGGACGAAGGCTGTATGTGGGATGTCGACGAAATTTTCGACACAATTGGTCACGGTATTCTCGAAACGGTTGGAAAGGCGGATCGCGGCATACCCTGCCTTGCCATAACAGGGGATACGGTACGGCAGCTCACCTGGCTCACCTGGCGCGAGGCGCACATAAACGTAGTCATCCTGCTCCAGACATTCGTAAATGATCCCGCAGCGACCCTTGCCACGCGGTTCGCCAGGTCCCTCGGATGGGATATTGACGACTTTGCCGGCGTCGCCATAGGCCCAGCCGTGATAGGGGCAAATGAGTCGGCCCGCTCGAATCGTTCCTCGGGAAAGCTGGGCGTTGCGATGAATGCAGCGGTCCTGCATGCACACGACCTTCCCGGTCGAGCCTCGAAAAAGCACCAGCCATTCGCCGAGAATTTTGCGGCCGAGCGGCCGCTGGGTTGAAACCTCATGGCTCTGGGCGGCGATGTACCAAAAGGATTTCTCGCTTATCACAACTCACCGCCTTGAAACCGAGATGTCAGCCGTAAGGTGGACCTGACACGCTAGCCGTGCCTTTGGCGAGCATGCATCCACCGAGCGTAGCACCTCGTCTTCGTCTGCCGATTTTGGATTGAGCTTTCCCCTCGTGACCTCGTCCACCATAATGACGCACGTCCCGCAGATGCCAGTGCGGCAACCGAACAAAATCGGAGAATTATCTACGGATAAATGCTCGGATAGATTTGATCCCGCAGCCAACGTTACTGGCGCGTGGGTGCTACCGGTAAATGCGACGACGAATCCTTCAGGCGAAGGCTTCGGCTGCAGCAAGGCGCTCGACCGCCTTGGCCCTGGGCTCGTCTCGCCAGTTTTTCGCAAAGGCTCGAATGGCACGGCGGTTGACCTCCAGGTGACGCTCGTAGGAGCTCCGGCCCATGACCTTGAGGTCTCGGTTCCCAGCATCGACATAAGAAAGATCGGCCAGATAGGCCTTGTAGGAGTTCAAGGCGGTCTGGTGCGTCTGGAAGCTGGCCTCGGCGCCGGCAGTTTCCTGACCATAGCAGGCAAGGAGTTGATGACGCGCCTCGCCATCGGTCATGCCGAAGACCGGGGAGCGGAGCAACCTATAGATTGTCGGAAATAGCGCTGGGTCATACCAGAAGATGCCGTTGATCGTCGTCGAGAAGTTGAAGTGGTCGCGCTGGCAGCCGGCGAGGGTCTGGTTGACGACCTGGCGTTCAAACGCCGTTGGTCGTTTGAGGGTTCCCACGACCTCTTTGCCGATGATCGTCGAGCTGTTGAAATGAAATGATTCGTCGAGGAAATGATAATAGCTCACCTTCGAAGGCAATGGGCATCGGGCTTGCTCGGGGTGGCTCGAATAATATTGACTCAGCTGATGCTGGACGAGTTTGCCATTCAACGTCCGCATGCCGCGGACCGTGAAGTATTGGCACCCGATGAAGGCGTTACCCGAGGAAAGGAGTGCGTAGGCGCGTAGCTGCAGCTTTCGCCAAAACCGTTCGGCCCTACCGGCGTTACGGTAGAGCATGGTTTCCACATAAGGCGAGCGCATCGGATAGGTGAAGAGGCGTTCGCCGAAAAGCTCGTCCTCGACTTTTTCAGCAATCGTTTTAAACGCATTGATGTGGGCGCGCTCCTGCGCCGACTCCAGGTCCAGCGTGTCGCAGACGAGGCGGAAATCATCGAGCGCATACAGTCCGGCCGCGGCCGTCTGGTTGAAAAAGATGGTGGCGATCTCTGCCGAGATAATTTGGCAGTAGTATGCAACCCAATAGAGCTGGTTCAGGCGCACTTTCTGTGTCGACGACGATTGCTCCCAAAGCGGCGTGCCCCACAGCAGCGAAAACCGCTCAGGATTCCAATATTGATCCTTGCAAGCTTCGAAATCAAAATCGCGGGCGGCGGCGTCGATGTTGTCGGTCTGGTCTTGCGCCTGGTTCCGGGTGTAGTTGATGGACAAGCGGCGGTATGTGCGCTCGTCGGCGACCAGCGACTGCTCCGTTGGCTGAAAAAGGCTATGGCTCATCTAGGGCTTTGGCCCTCCGATTGACGCAAACTGATGAAAATTGTGGCTGCTAATCTCGCTCAAGGATACGTGGGCCCTAGGTCTCTGTCAATCCGCCGAGGTCCATGCCAAATCCCGGCGAAATTGTGTTTCGCTATGCTTTACGATAGCATAATCGCAAGATTTCCCATTTCCAATCGACCGAGCAGCTGCCTGTCTTACTCGAATCGGGAGTATTCGCTTGCGGCGCCAAGCTCCTGTCACTCGCGCTAATGGGGGCCCGCTCGCCGATGACCCGACTTGGTACGATAATGACTGTGCTGCCCTGCGCGCTCTTTGGTAGCGATGTTGCCGCTGCATGGCTCTGCGCTCGGAGTCCGGGCCTTCTATCCGTATCTTGGTTGCTCTTCTCGCTCTACCTCCTGCCGCCGCTGTTGTTGCGCCTGCATGAAACCTACTTTCCGGTCCTTCCAGGGCTCTACCGATTGGACGAGCCAATCTATTGCCCTTGGTACGGTGCCCACCAGATTCAGCTCAAGTTCATCGCGTTCCCATGCCTGGAAGCGGCGTTGCGACTTGTACCTGGCCTCTATAGCGCCTGGCTCAGACTTTGGGGCGCCAAGATCGGCAAGGGCGTCTACTGGACGCCCCGTATTGAAATCGTCGACCGAAACTTGCTCGTGGTCGGGGACCGAACGATTTTTGGGCATCATGCTATAAGCGTCTCGCACGTCATCAAGGCCGCCCGCAATGGCCTCGTCTTGTATGTCACGGCTCCCAGGATTGGAGCGGGAGTTTTTATTGGAGCTAAGACGCGGATAGGACCGGGAGCCGTGATCCCCGATGCCGCGTCGGTTCCATACGATACCGAGATCAGCGTCAATGAGAGGTTTTGCGTCCAATGACGCTCGATTTTATGACGTTGAACCTGGCCATGCGGACTGCCGGTTGGCCGGTCAAGCGACGATTCCTTCAGGATGTCGCAAAGCCGGAGGCTGCACAGGGTAGGGTGTTGGAGCGACTTTGCGCGATGATCAGCCGCACCGATTACGGCATTGCTCACGGGGTAAAGTCCACAGACAGATACGAGGCGTTCCGAGATAAACTGCCGATTGTTCGTTACCAAGACATCGAACCCTGGCTGATGCGCCAGCGGGCGGGCGAGTGCTCCGTGCTCGTCGATGGCAGGGTGAAACTCTATGAGCCTACGTCGGGCAGCTCCGGGCCTTCCAAATTAATTCCTTACAATGCTGCGCTGCAGAGAACATTTCACCGAATGTTCCTCTTGTGGGCCGGCGATATTTTTCAGCATGTGCCGCTAACCACCGGCAAAAGTTACTTCAGTATCTCACCGGCGGCGACAGCTCCGGCGCAGACGGAGGCTGGTCGCCAAATCGGGCTCCAAGACGACAGTGACTATCTTTCACCGCTTTGGCGTCTTTGGGCCCGGCGTTATATGGCAGCGTCGCCCGACCTCAAGCAGGTCTTGGACGCGGAACGTTTTCGCGAAGCGCTCGCTCTCCAACTCCTCGCTTGCGAGGAATTGGAGGTGATCTCGGTCTGGAACGCCAGCTGTCTCACGGTTCTCTTCCAATGGATGATTACGGCCCAAGACCGCCTCTTATGGCTCATCGCTAGGTCCGGTGGCAAAAATATGCCCAGCGCACAAGCTAAGGCGTTGCGCTACCTACGCTCTCCTGGCGACTTACACAAGCTATGGCCGAAGCTCAAGCTGGTATCGGCCTGGGCCTCAGGGCATGCGCGGACGTCGTTCGACCGCCTGCATGACTGGCTGCCGCACGCCACCTTTCAACCTAAAGGACTGTTGGCGACGGAATGTCCCGTAACGATACCGTGGCACGCGGCGGAAGGTTTCGTTCCCCTCATCGGCGACGTGTTTCTTGAGTTCGAGGGTGAGGATGGGCGCATTAGCCTTGTTCACGAGCTGCAGATTGGCGTCCAATATGCTCTCGTGGTCAGTCAACCATCTGGGCTCTACCGTTATCGACTGGGCGATTTGGTGAAAGTGACCCACTTTTACGGGGCTACGCCCTGCGTCGATTTCGTTGGCCGCGGCGGGACTTGTTCTGACTTGGTAGGCGAAAAACTGACCGACAGCTTCGTGACGTCGGTCTTGGCCAAAGTCCTGCCTGCCGACAACGTTTTCGGTGTGGTGGTGCCCGTGTGGCCTGATAACCAGGCGCCACGTTATCGGCTTCTATTGGACCGCGGGTCGTGCGGAGCCTCAGTTAGCTCCGACCGGCTAGACGCTGCTCTCGCCGAAGCCCATCACTACCGACTTGCCCGCCACTTGGGGCAACTCGCTGCCCCCGAAGTCCAACTCGTACGCGATTTTGAAGCGGTATATATCGAGTTTCATCGACGTCGTGGGATGAAGATTGGTGACGTCAAGCCGCAAGCGTTAGTCACGGCGTTAGACATGTCGCGGGGGTTGATTAAATCCATTGGGCTTGGGAGCGTCTAACCTGGCTGCCACCCGGCGCGAATGCCCTTGAGGCGGACCTCTATCGGCGGCCGATAAGAGCATTCGGACTTTTTTCAATCCGTGCATTTTCTGCAATGGAGTTTACAAGCTCCATTGCAGAGCATTCACGTCGACCTTGCTCGGAACGCGGAAAAACACCAATCCCCTGTTGACCCCACGAGGGTCAATGGTCGAAGTGGTAAGTAAATAGTCGCGGTAGTCGAGCGCCGTAGTCTTGGTGGTCTCGTTATACACGCGCGATTCGTTGGCAGTGTCCCCCTGAATACTGCCATGTGGACTCGGAAGGAAATTACCACCGCCACCGCCTCGGGAACCGGCTGCCGCGAGAATGATGACGCCCATCAGAGCGGCTGCACTAATCACGACGACACCGGTGTTATAGACATTCGCGCCCACGGCGACGGGGCTGAAATGCTCGAACTCATGCGGAAGCTCGCTGGCCGGTATGGCCTGATATTGAAGTGTCCCATCGCTCAGAACAAAATCCGTTTCCGCGACGGGCAATGCGACGTCGCCCCGGTTATGGATGCGGACATAAGCCGGAATAAAGCCGGCGTCCAAGAGCTCTGTCAATGCTTTGTTGTCCGTTTTGGCGAGCCTGCAGATTGCAGCCTCTGATTTGGCGCTCCTTCTCGAAGGGGTAAATGTCAGCCGTATTGTCAGACCAAGGCCGTGGCAGCCGACTCCACCGGAGCACCGTCCCTAGCAAAGGTCTTGACCATCAGTGGGTTACGAGGCACCGTCGCGGTCATGCCAATAGCACAAGCCCAAGCCACCATGAAGTCCGTCGCTGAGTTAACCGCCTCGGTCGATGGTGTTAGAGGTAAGCGGGTTTGCCTTTTACTAAGCGGTATGCTTGAAAGGTCTATGCTTGATCACATAGACCTCCAAGTGCGGGCTGACATACTTAAAAACGAAAACGTGCAGCTTACAGCGGACATCGCTAAGTTGCGCGAGAAGAACGTCGAGCTAAACGAGCTCAATGCTTATCTTCAGCGGCAAATCTACGGCAAAAAGTCTGAGCCTCTACCAAAGCCGAATGCGACCCCTGATGATCCGGCAGACCCCGCTGTAGCCGTAGATGAAGCTAAGGCTGCCGCGGCACGAGAGCTTCAAAAAAAGGCACGGGCTATGCTTAAGGCCGCCCATGCTAACGGCCAACCCAAGGAAAAGGGGTCGGGCACAGAGGCCCTGCTGACGCAGGAAACGGTTCGTCGCCGTGTTCCCGAGGGGCTTACATGCCTTTGCTGTAGCGGCCCAGTAAAAGATCTGGGCTTGGCACATACGGCTACAGAAATCGACTGTATACCGGCCACCTATATCAAGCGCACCTACCTTTTGCACCGGGGCGGCTGCGACTGCGGCGGTGTGAGCTTCATCATGCCAGGACCAGAGCGTGGCTTAGAGAAAACGACTGCTAGCCCAAGAATGATCGCAGACTGTGCCGTCGACAAGTTCTTGTGGCATATGCCCGTTCACAGGCAAGAGGCATATTTAAAGCTACATGGCGTCGATCTATCGCGTTCTATCATGAACGGCTGGATTCTACGCGGGGCAATGGTTTGTGCACCTCTCTGGCGGGCGCTATGCAAAGCGAACCGAGCACAGCCAGTGAAACAATGCGACGAGACCCCGGTCTGTGTCGTCAAAGGTGAAGAGTCCAAAATGGCAGTGACTTCACTTCCGGCAAAGAGCACAATCGGCATGGATGATGTTTGCTGCAAGTTTCCTACTGGAGACTTTTTGTCCAATCCTTGGCACAGGCGTCGCTCAGCTCGAGACCTTTTCATGACGACGAAGCAATCCACCAACGCATGCGCAACATCTAGCGAAGCCTGGCCCGCATGGCTCAGGCCCAACGCTGGCGGCGTGAGCATCGCACTCAGCATCCAGCCCAATGCCAAGCGCAACGAGGTGGTCGGGGCGCACGGCGATGTGCTCAAGATTAAAATTGCCGCACCACCCGTCGAGGGAGCGGCGACCGAGGCGCTGCTGGCATTCCTCTCGACCCACCTGGGCGTCAAGCGGCAGGCAGTGGAAATTCTGCGCGGCGCGACCAATCGGCAGAAGGTGGTGCTGGTCCACGGCATAACGGCAGATGCCGTCCTTGATGCTTTGCAGGTGAATGGGCGGCAAACGGCACCATAGCGGTCAGCCTCGGTCGCCGTTGTGAGGATCGATAGTTGCCGGACTCCGCTGACACCTGGTACCTCTAGGTCTCACGACTTTTGTTCGCCAACCCTGGGCGGCCCTTTCGAGGACTTTTGGCACTTGGATTCATTGCATAGTTTGATCGCCAACCCGGCGGTGTTTGAATTACTGCTCCTCGTCGTCGGTGCCGTTGCTGGAGTTATCGGGGCGATCTTGGGCCTAGGTGGGGGTATTGTCATCATCCCGGTGTTGACCCTGCTGTTTGGCATCAATATTCGTTACGCTGTTGGTGCCAGCATCGTATCGGTGATCGCCACCTCATCGGGCGCCGCCGCAACTTATGTTAAAGACCGCATCACCAATATCCGGGTCGCGATGCTGCTTGAGGTAGGGACCACGATCGGCGCCTTTGCCGGGGCGATGCTGACGACCATGATCAGTACGGATCAGCTGTTTTTGTTATTCGCCGTGATCCTTTTGTACTCTGGTGTCGCCATGGTGCGAGGCCGTAAGCCCCAGGATTTGGGCCATGAAGTTCGTGCGCCAGACCCCTTGGCGACGCGGTTGCGTCTAAATGCCTCTTATCCCGATGCCCTGTTGCAAAGGGAGGTCGCTTACCAGGTTTATCAAGTCCCGCTAGGCCTCGCCTTGATGCTTGGAGCTGGCTTGATATCGGCGTTGCTTGGTATTGGCAGCGGCGTGCTTAAGGTGCCGGCGATGGATCAGGCAATGAAGCTACCGATCAAGGTGTCTAGTGCGACCTCCAACTTTATGATGGGCGTGACAGCAGCAGCCAGTGCCGGCGCCTATTTTATGCGCGGTTGGATTTTGCCTTCGCTTGCCGCACCAGTGGCTGTCGGGGTCGTGCTCGGTGCTTGGCTCGGCTCGTGGTTGATGATGCGGATGTCCAGTGCACGGATCCGTAAGTACTTTGTGGTCGTCATCATCGTCGTTGCGGCGCAAATGCTGTTGCGCGGTTTAAACCTAAAACTCGGTTAGTTGGGAGGGTGACACGTGGTATCTGAGGCCGACCGTCCAGGCAAGCCGTCGCTGCTTCGCGTCGAGTTATTGACCGCTAATCTGCTGCGCTACGGCGTGATCCTCTGCACGCTCGTGATCGCAGTGGGCATCTGCATGAGCTTGGCCGCCGGCACTCAGGGGGCGTCGCATCTAGGATCCGTGATTCAAGAGATCATCAGCGGGCGACTTGTCCCAGCCTTACCGCCACTCCAATGCTTTGCCCAGTCGCCGTTTTGGACCTGCCTGACCGGTCCAGACGTCGTCATGGACTTGGGCCTAGCACTGCTGATCGCTTTGCCCGTGGCCAGGGTCGCCATGACCATGGTCGTCTTTGCCGTGCAAAAAGACCTGGTCTATACCGTCGTTTCGGCTGTGGTTTTAGCGATTCTTCTGCTCGGCTTAGGACTAGGCAGGGATTTTTAGCTCTAGACGTACGAGGTGTCGCCACCGCTGGCGATGATGATCTTGCCCTCGGCCTCTAGCTTCCGGGCGATCTGGACGACCTCGAATTGCACCGTCTCGACATCCGACAGCTTGACGGCTGACATCGCTTCCATGTCTTCCTTAAGCATCTTTGCCGCGCGTTCCGACATATTTTTAAAGATGAGTTCGCGCACCGCTTCCGACGAGGTCTTGAGTGCAATCTTCCATTTGTCGTTGGAAACGCCTTTGACTAGTTCCTGGATGCCACGATCGTCGATTTTAATCAAATCATCGAAGGTGAACATGAGCTGTCTGATCTGTTCGGCCAGATCCGGGTCGCGCTCTTCTAGGTTGTCGAGAATCTGCTCCTCAGTAGCCTTGTCGATCAGGTTGAGCATCTCGGCCAAAGGTTCGACCCCACCGATCTTTTGCGTATGGATCGAGCCCATGGCTTGGATCTCATTGCGCAAGACGTCATCGATTTCGTCGATGATCTCCGGGGCGACGGCATCGAGGTTGGCGATTCTGAGCAGGATTTCCGTATGGAGGCTTTCCGGTAGGAGTTTCAGTGTCTCGCCGCACTTCTTTGGGTCTAAATGCGCCAATATTAGCGCGATGGTCTGAGGATGTTCGTTGCGAATAAACGTCGATAGGGTGCGTGGATCGATCAGCTCGAGAGAATCCAGGTTTGCTGCTGAGCCTAGGGCGAGTTGATCGATCAATTCGTCGGCATCACCGCCTTTAAAGGCGCTGCCGATGACCTTCATGGTGAATTCGTTGCCACCATAGAAAAACTTTTTGTTTTGCTGGAGGATTTCGTAAAATTCGAGCATCACCTCGTCGACGATCTCTTGTTCCAGGCGGCCGAGCCGGCTCATGGCCGAACCGATGCGCTTGATTTCAAATTCGGTCATGTTCTTAAAGATCTCGGCAGACACGTCCTCGCCAAAGGAGAGCAGCAGGATCGCGGCCTTTTGGGCGCCGGTGTACTTATTGGTTGCCATGGCTTATCGTCTCCGACCCGAGCATTGAGTGCATGGTTTATTCTAAGAAATCATCGGCTTTGACGAAAGGTTGTCAGCTTTTTGACAGGTCCACACCAAGGCGAAAAAGGTGGCCGTTTTGACCGCAATCCTCGCATCTTGGGGTGGGATCAAAGGTTTGACGGGGACTTTGACGCACGTCTAGGCCTTGGCGCTGGCTTGCAGCAAGTCATCCAGGCATGACCGGCGAATCGTCTAGGAATGATGCACTTGTGCCTTCTTCGTCATTGCGGCGGACAACGGAGGACCCGCGGTGACTGAATCTATTCAGCGACTTACCCGTGGCACCGAGGTGGAACAGAACTTGCTTTATGCTTCCCGCCGACGCTGAACCCTCCCAAGGCCCAGCGAAGGTGGGTTGCCTTATCTGGGTGCTTTCTCCCCGCTGCCATTGCTCTCTGTCCTTCCACACTACTGCTGCCGTACAAGAGGTCCCCTTGAAGTCGCCGATTTTGTCTCATCCATCACGCAACCTCACTTACTTCGGATTTGCCCTTCTGGCTTTGGCGACGAGCCTGCTAGTGGCGGTGGTGCAGATGGCGCCGAGTGAAGACTCTTCGCTACTCTTCGCTCGCAGTAAGGCGCATCGGGCTAAAGTGTCCACTGGACCGCTGATTGCGCCTTCCGCACAGGTGGAACAGGATACCACCGATTATCTCGGTCAGACTCATACCGTCGATCATGCCGACGAGTGCTTGCCGATTCACATTCGTGACGAAGGCAAGATCAGCGTGCTTTACCTGCACTGCTCAGAAAACGCCTATGTTCATGACGGTGAAGCGGTCGATATCAGCGAGGCCTTTAAGGTCCCGGAGTCGATTGCGCGTCGCTACAACTTTTGGCGCCGCATTTATTCTCTCTGGGGCAAAGACCAGTATGTGATGCATGTGGCCGAGTATCCCGAGGTCGTGCTTGAGGCTTTCGACGGTTCACGTCTTGGCAGCGACCTTGGCCCGGTAGCGCGTGAAAAGCAGATCAAGAAGGTTGCGAAGAGTGAGCGCGAGTTGTATCGCAAGCTGCTTCTAGCCATGCACAATAACCGGGCTCACGAAGAGCGATTCACCCCAGCCATGAAGCGAGTGGCGGCGTCGATGGCCCACATTAAAGACCCTGGTAAATACCTGGTCGCCTATCAGTCCTTGCGCCTGCAGCGCGGACAACGTGACTTTATCGCTGGTGGCTTACTGACTGCGCCAAAATATCTGCCAGCGATCGAAAAGGAATTTGCCGCTCAAGACATCCCAGTGGAAGTCACTCGCTTGGCCTTTGTCGAGTCGTCCTTTAACCTCAAGGCACAATCAAAGGTCGGTGCCTCGGGCGTTTATCAAATCATGCCAGCCACGGGTAAGCAGTACCTGAAGATGCTTGACGGCATCGATGAGCGCAACGATCCGATCAAAGCGAGTCGCGCCGCAGCCAAGCTGCTGCGTCTGAACTACTCACTGACCGGAAGCTGGCCTCTGGCAATCACTGCTTATAACCACGGGGTCGGCGGTATCCGCCGCGCCACCCAGGCCGTTCACTCACGCGATATTGTTGATTTAATCAATCGTTACCGGGGTAACCAGTTTGGCTTCGCGTCGAAGAACTTCTACGCCAGCTTTCTCGGTGTCCTGGCAACGCTTAAGGACTCGAACCGGATCTTTCCCGAGGTGCCAACCGTCCAGGCTTTGGTGTTTACGCCGGTTCGCTTGACCAAATCGACCTCGATGCGCGAGGTCCTCCGCACCTACGCCACCTCGACGACGCAAATTGCAGAACTTAATCCCGATATAGCGTCTTCGATGCTAAGATCAGTAAGGATGCTTCCCGCTGGCTACGTCATCAAAGTGCCGCCCCGCGCTCCGGCTGCAGCTTTGGCTAGTGAGTCGCCTCGCCAAGGAGCGAAAAAATAGGCCTTTGGGCTTATGAGGAGCAGATGTGCAACGCTGGTGTGACAGCTTGATCAAGTCGACGCTATGGATCTGGTTTATTGCTCCGGGCGTCTTGCTCGCCAGCGCTTGCACAAAGGTTAAGAAGGATCAGCGCCAGGCTGCTATCCTAGGCAACGGCAGGCAGCTGGAGGCCAAGAGTTCCTCACTTGGGATCTTGAGCATCAGCGCCGATCTGCGCGAGGACGCCTTACTGCTTCATGTCAGCGGCATCCCGGATGGCTCGACGCTGGAATGCAGTTTGGACCAGGTGCCGTTGATTCCCTGCAGTGATGGCGGGCTGTATGCTAAGCCAAGCGCTGGCGACCATAAGATTTCGGTCACTGCTCTGACTGGCAACGCCGTGACTGCCGTAGGGGAGTCACCGGTCTTCACCGTGGCACCTGGTGTGACGGGATCGCTGATCTCGAGTTCAGGGCCAAGCTCGCTGGCTTTGGCACTGGATGACCCGAACTTCAGCAATGGCGGCAATTGGTCCCTGGGCAAAGATTTCACCGTGCGCTTTAAAATGTTAGGCAAGCCGAGCTGCGACCAACCCCAGGTCAAATGCAAGGTCGACAGCCGCACAGGCTGGTTTTGGGTCAGCTGCGACGCCGGCGGTACCTCCTTCTCCATCGGCAAAGAGCAGCTGGCCCTCGGCCTGCAATTTCTGACGGTGCAGGCGAGCTGTCCAGATCGGGTCGGCCCGCCGCTGAGTCTGTTTTGGTACGGTGTTCCAGACGGTTATCAGCCGCTCATGCTGCGCGACATCAGCGATGCCAAGCACCGGCATATCGTCGATTTGATCAAACAAGACGACTGCCCTTATGGTAGTCAGCGTATCTATGAGTGTGCGCCAAATGCGGCCGACAGCTTTAGCGCTTGTGCAGCCAACAGCAATAGCATTGATCAGCCGCAGGCGGGCTACCGTGTTCGTTTAACCTGTGCCACCGTGGTCGGTCCGGTCTTGGTACTGGGCTCGTGAGGCCATATTGATGCATCGCGTAAATGCCTAACAGAAGCTGAATAGCTTCGAGTTTTTGTCTCCCTGCCAAGTCAAAAAAACATCCTTTCGCTTAAGTCATTGGCAGGATTTGCCGACACGAGTGGTGAGACTCCCATTTGCGTTGGAAGGTGCTATGAGTCGACTTTATATCCGTTCGATGTTTGGCCTAAAGTTCGCCCTGCTGGCAACCCTGCTCATGTTGGCTGGCTCCTTGCGTGCTGTTGCTGAGGACGCAGCGGCACCAAAACTAGAGCCCAAGGCCCATCTAAAAGGCCTAGGCGGCGGTCTCAAAGCTCCAGTCGCGAAACCAGCCGCGGTGGCCAAACCAGCCACTGTCGCTAAACCTGCCGCTGTCGCTAAGCCTGTGGCAGCGAATGCCCTCGCCAAGCCAGCTGCATTGAAACCTCAGCCAGCCACCGCAGCAGCTGCACCCGCGAGTGTTGGCGGGACTTCGGGTGCGGCCAAAGCGCAACCAACAGCGCAGCAGCAACAGTCGCCTGTTGCCAAACACGCTGCTTCTGCTCCTGCCAAGGCATCTAAACACAGCAAAGTTAGTCATGGTAAGGTCGGGAAAAAGTCGGCAGCTAAATGGCGAAGCAGTGCTAAGTCCAAGAAGCACCATAAGGCCGCAGTGGCGCACGGCAAGTCCAAAGCTGCCAAACACCCCGTCGCCGCGGTCGCGGACGTGAAAAAGACAGTGGCGAAGCCAACACTAGCACCGCCAGTCGCAGAACCTAAGGAAGTCGCCACCCCTAAAGCCGCGCCAAAAGGCCTTTCCGCCAAGTCACCGCAGGAATTGGCAGCGGATAAAAAGGCTGCTGATGGTGAGGAACCGGCCTTGGAGGGTGATGAGGCCAACAGCAGCAGCGTATGGCGGATCTTGCTGGTGTTCACCCTTTTCACCACCGCGACTGCAGGAACCTTTGTTTACTTGAAGCGTCGCAATGCGATCGGATCTGCCGGCCGTAGCGACGACGGCGATTATACCGGTGGTGGCTCACCTGCCACAGGTGAGGAGCCGCTTGCAGTGTCAAACCAAATTGGTGGTGATAGTGGAAGTGCTTTTGCCACCTCTAGTTTTGGCCCGCTCGGTGACACGACGATCGAGCCGTGTAGCTTTGAGCGATTTGTTGAAATGCAGGTGGCGCAAGCCTGCTGGGCTGAGCAAGGGGTGGATCTGGTCAGTCACCTACGTACCTACTTTACGGTGTCGATGCTCGAATGGTCAAAAATTAGCGTCTACTGGAAGCCAAGGTACCTGGCCAACGAGGAGCTTAAGCAGCGATTTGACCAGCTTGAAGGAGAATTTAAGGCGAAATATGGCCAGGCGGCCTAAGGGTGCGCAAAGAATCTACTGAAAAGGCGCATTTTTGCGGGTAGGATCGGGCGTCTTTAACGTACTGTTGGTGATGCCGCTTATGTCGATTTCATGGTCTTTGTTCTCGTCGACCTTTGCGCTGATATTCTTGGCGGAACTTCCCGATAAGACGATTTTTGCGGTGCTCCTCTTGGCCGCCAGTCATCGCCCAGCGGCGATTTTCGTCGGCGCTGCTTTGGCTTTTCTCATTCAAACGATGATAGCTCTGCTGTTTGGTAGCGTCTTGACGCTGGTACCCGCGGAGGTGATTCGTTATGGTTCTGCGCTGCTGTTTTTTATCTTTGCCGTGCAGATCTGGCGCAAGCACGACCAAGCCGCGGCCGAAGCGGTGGTCGGGGCTGGAGCCAACCCGTCCCCCGGCGAGCGCTTTTGGCCGACGTTATGGCTGTCTTTCGTGACGATCTTCGTTGCTGAGTGGGGTGACCTGTCGCAGTTAGCGACGGCGGCCTTGGTGGCCAAATTTGGTAATCTTTTGACCGTTGGCATGGCGGCGACGCTGGCATTATGGGCTGCGGCTGGACTGGGAGCCATGCTTGGACGAGTTGGCAGGAGGTATCTTGATGCCCAATTGGTGCACCGGCTAGGGGCGGTGGCGATGGCCGGTGCAGGTATTTACTCTTTGGTCAAAAGCTAGCGAATTTGCACTCGTAGCTTGGGATTTCGAGGATTTAGGGGACTGTGAACGAGGAAGGTAAGCATAGTTCTGCAGCGATTGGTCCTGCTCCAATCAGCCGAGTCGCTGCTCTAAAGAGCAAGGTCGTCCCCGGACTATTGCTCTTTGCGGTGTATCTGGCGACGGCGCGACTGGCTCTGGTGGTTGGGCCGATCAGTGGTGGTAGCTCACTGTTTTGGCCGCCCGCCGGGATCGCCATGGCGGCACTGCTGCTGCGTGGCGTTAGTCTGTGGCCAGCGGTGGCTGTCGCGTCGTTCAGCAGTGCATTTTGGTACGGTGGCTCGGTTTGGGCGGCGCTTGGTGTGGCTCTGGCCAGTACGATGGAGGCCGTCTGGACGGCCTTGATGCTGCGGCGCTTAGGCTTTCGCAGTCGGCTGCAACGCGTCCGCGACGTGTTGCTATTAGCCGGAATAGGCGCTGGGTGCTGTGCAGCAATCAGCGCGGCGATTGGCGTGACCAGTTACTGGTTGCCAGGATCGCGCGGCGGATTGCGGTATTTGCGGCGCAGCAAGGCGACGGATCTTCGTAGGTGGCCTGTTTGCAGGGCCGTCCCGATGGCAGTGCATTTCAGGCTTTTCCCGGAACAAACCCGGTGGTATTTTTCCTTTTCGCTTCCCCACACCGGAGATTTATTTATGATGCGCCGCACCCCAGTTCGTCTCCTGCTAGCCACTGCACTCCTGACGCCGACCTTTGCATCGGCTGCGGCCCTTTCCTCCGACTCCACCACACAGCCGACTGCTAGCAGTCATGACCCCGAGCTGCTGCAAATTCTTAACCTGGCGCTGTCTTTCGATGCCGACTCCGCAGCAGAAGCCATCGCCACGTCGCACAATATCCGCGTTAAAGGCATGGCGGACGATATTCTAAAAGACAGTAGCCAGCTGCGCCTTGAATTGAGCGCGCTGGTCGCAAGTAGCGGCCTGGTTGCGGCTGAAAGCACTGCCAGCCAGGCCCAAGGCCTGCGCAACAGTCAGGACCTTCAGACTCTACGCGCAACCTATGGCAGTGCCTTCAATCATGTCTATTTGCACCAACAGATCGATGCTCAGTACGCACTGATCACCTTGCTCGACCAAGCCGCTGACCTATCCGTGCTGCGCGAATTAAGCGCTAAGGTCCGGACCGCCGCCGCTCGCCACCTACTGTTTGCCAGGCAATTGCGCGGTGATCTTGAAGGTCTCGAAGCCAACTAGGTCTACTTGAAGAGCTTGAGATAGGCGCCGTAGCCTGCAGCTTCCAGTTCGTCCACTGGTATAAAGCGCAGCGCTGCGGAGTTGATGCAGTAGCGCAGGCCGCTTTCGCCTGGTCCATCCTCGAAGACGTGACCAAGGTGTGAGTCCGCCTGCACCGAGCGCACCTCGGTGCGGACCATACCGTGGCGGCGATCGGTTTTTTCTCGGACCTCTACTCCAGGTACAGGTTGAGTGAAGCTCGGCCAGCCGCAACCAGCGTCAAATTTGTCGAGCGAGCTAAACAACGCTTCGCCGGAGATCAGGTCGACGTACAAGCCGGGTGCCGTGTGGTTGTAAAACGCGTTGCGGAAGGGCAGTTCGGTCCCTTCTTCCTGTGTCACCGCGTATTGTTCGGGCGTCAGGGTCTTTTTTAGTTCGTCCTTGCTGGGCTTTTGAAAGGTCATGCTCGCTCCTTAAGGATTGGGCTGGGCCCAGAGCCCTCTTTGTTCTTGCAGCAGGTTGTCAAAGCTGCCGTCTTCGATACTGGTCCGTATGCGCGCCATCAGGCGAATATAGTAGCTTAGGTTATGCAGCGTGAATAGGCGCATGCAGGTCAGCTCTCCGGCGACGAAGAGGTGGCGCAGGTAGGCGCGAGAGAAGGTCGTGCAGGTGTAACAAGGGCACGCCGGGTCGAGTGGGCCTTGGTCGAATTGATATTTTTGGTTCTTGATGTTGACGCGGCCAAGCGAAGTGAAGAGCGAGCCGTTGCGCCCGTTGCGCGTCGGCATGACGCAGTCAAACATGTCGATGCCTTTAGCGACGCCCTCAATCAGGTCTAGAGGTGTACCGACACCCATCAAGTAGCGCGGCTTATCTGTTGGCATGAGCTCGGTGCTGGCGTCCAGCATGTCGGCCATCTCCTGCTTGGTCTCTCCGACCGACAGGCCGCCGACGGCGTAACCTTCAAAGCCGATGTCGGCCAAGGCGCGTACACTGGCTTGGCGTAGATCCGCGTAGACGCCGCCTTGGACGATGCCAAACTGGCACAGATCGCCCTTGGTCCGAGCCTGGCGGCAGCGCGCCGCCCAGCGCATCGATCGCTGCATGGAGCGGTCCGCTTCTGCATGCGTGGCGGGGTAGGGCGTGCATTCGTCTAGGACCATGTGGATATCGCTAGCGATCGTCTCTTGGATCTCGACAGCAAGTTCCGGGGTCAAGTGAATGCGGCTACCATCGAGATGGCTTTGAAAGGTTGCGCCCTCTTCTCTAATTTTATTTAGTTTACCTAGGCTAAAGATCTGGAAGCCGCCGCTATCCGTCAGAATCGGCTTGTCCCAGCCGATAAAGCGATGCAGGCCGCCGAAGGTCCGCAGCACTTCGAGGCCGGGGCGGAGGTACAGATGGTAGGTGTTGCCGAGAATGATGCTGGCGTTTAGCGAATGCAGATCTGCCGGAGTCAGACTCTTTACGGCTCCGACGGTGCCTACCGGCATAAACACCGGCGTTTCGACGCTGCCGTGCTTGAGCTCTATGGTGCCGCGCCTGGCGCGTCCCACTTGGGCGTGCAGGGAGAAGCGTTTTACGCTGCCGGGTGCGGTCGACGCATCGGCGGCGTGGGCGCCAAGGTCGTGGTCTGTGCCTGGGTCGGAAGTTGGATTAAACAATGCTTTTGCCGAGAGCTGATTGCACCAGCTCGACGGTTAGCTGGGCGGTTTTGTGGGTGATATCAGTCATCGGGTTTAGCTCGACGAAGTCCATGGAGCTAAGTAAACCGGTATCGGCGATCATTTCGAGCGCGAGGTGCGCTTCGCGGTAGCTGATGCCGCCCGTGACAGCCGTACTTACACCAGGTGCTGCCGTCGGATCAATCCCATCGAGATCGAAAGACAGGTGGATGGCTCCGGTGCCTTTGGATGCGACGGCGACCGCATCCTTCATCACCGCGTGCATGCCGCGCTCGTCGATCTCGCGCATGGTGAAGTAGCGAACGCCGCTGGCCTTAAGGATCTGTTTCTCGATCCCGTCCAGCGTGCGGATGCCGATTAGAGCAACGTTTTCGGGGCGTACCATCGGTACTCCGCCACCTATGGCGAGCAGCTCCGGATGGCCCTGGCCAAGTGCGACCGATAGTGGCATGCCGTGGATGTTACCCGACGGGGACGAGGCCGGAGTGTTGCAGTCGGCATGAGCATCGACCCAAATGAGGCCGAGGTTTTGCTGCCTTTCTCGGTAGTAGCGCGCGACTCCGGCAATGCTGCCGATGGCAATGCAGTGGTCGCCACCCAAGGTGATGGCGATGCGGTCTTGGCTGAGGGCCCGGTAAACATGCCCTTCTAGCTCGCGGCAAACGGCAGCGATCTGGGGCAGGAAGCGCTGCGCCGCAGCCTCGCTTGGTAGCGTGTCGCGGACTGGGACGGAGAGGTCACCCAGGTCGAAGGTCTCGATACCGAGCACATGGATCTTCTGGTGCAGATCCGCGATGCGGATGGCCGCTGGGCCCATGTTGGCCCCACGCATGTTGGCACCTAGGTCGAGGGGAACACCGATGATTTGTACTGCAGCTTTGGCGGCCATGTATAATCCCTGGATAGTGGATACAAGCAGTTGCGCTAGGATCCAGAAGGTCTACCTGGACGCCGGAAAAGTTACAACCAAGCCTAAGTCGAAGAGCTAAAAGCCATAGACTAAAAGCCATATATTAGTATGGCTTATTTGGGTGCTAGTGGCCCACTCCCCGTTGCTGGCAGAGACGCCGTGATTCCATGAGGTACGTGATGCGCTTTCAGGTGCTCGATAGTTGGCGCGGTATCTGCGCCGTTCTAGTGGCTCTTCATCATCTGCGCCTGGCCAATCACTACGAGACCTTGGCCTTTTACAAGGGCAGCTTTTTGCTCGTCGATTTCTTTTTTGTCCTCAGCGGCTTTGTCCTGATGCAGGCGTACGGCGGGCGGTTGGGTTCGGGGCGAGATCTGCTTGGCTTTATCATCAGGCGCTTTGGCCGGCTTTGGCCATTGCATGCAGCGGTGCTAGGCCTGTTTGTGGTGGTGGCGGCAGCCAAGCTAGCGGCGGTGCATGTTGCCCATGTGTCCTTGCAAAATGCGCCATTTACCGGGGAACAATCGTGGACCAGTTTGGTCGCGAATCTGGTCTTGCTGCAGTCCATGGGACTTACCGATTTAGTCACCTGGAACGGCCCGAGTTGGAGCATTAGCGCGGAGTTTTGGGCCTACTTAGTTTTTGGTTTGCTGCTGCAGAAAGCACCGGCTCATGTCGGCAAGCTCAGCCTGTTGATGGTGGGCGTGGCAAGTAGCTTCTTGATGTGGCGCTCCGACACCTTGATGGACACGCACTTTCGTCTTGGTCTAGCCCGTGGTTTGTTCGGCTTCTTCACCGGGGTGTTGGTTCATATCTTGTTCACTCGTTGGCCTAGGCGGCGGCTGGTTGCAGTGACCGGACTCGAATGCGTCGTGGTCGCCATGGTCATTGCCTTCGTCTCGCTAGGCTATGACAGCAACTGGTCGTTTGCGGCACCTTTGGTCTTTGCTATACCAGTGTACGTCTTTGCCGAGGGCCGGGGCCGGATATCGGATGTGCTGCGGCACCGCTATGTTCAGCGTCTAGGCGTCTGGTCGTATTCGATCTACCTGCTTCATGCTTGGGTGATCGTCCAGTTTTTCCTGGTGGTCGCATTGCTGACGCGGCTTGAAGGCAGGATTCCTGTTCTCGCCTTAGTGCATAGCGTGACGAAACATACCTATGCCCGCGACGCCGTGTCCGTGACCCTCCTAGCCGTCATAGTTGCACTGTCGGCGCTGAGCTTCCGCTGGATCGAAGCGCCAAGTCGCTCGTACGTGAGTCGCCTAGCGCGGCGTTTCATTCGTTCAAACTAGACGCAGTCACCGTGGTTAGTGGATCAATGGCGCGACAGGCGCAAGTGTAAGTTGGTTACATTGAGTATGCTTTGGCCCCTAGGCAAGTCTAAGTAGCCATGGTAAGTTAATGCTTACTTAGGGGGGGCTGTGGTGCAAAATGCTCTCAAATCCAGTAAAAAAAATGAGTCAAAAAGGCGTCTTAGCTCAGCTGAGCGGCGACGTTTGATCATCGAGGCCGCTGTTCCGCTGTTTGCGCAGGAGGGCTTTCGCGGGGTTACGACCAAGCAACTCGCCAAGCAAGCCGGAGTATCGGAAGCACTGCTCTATCAACACTTCCCAAGTAAAGACGATCTCTACGCCGAGGTGCAGCGCTTCTCCTGCAATCCTAGCGAAGAGTTGCGGATCATGCTTGAGGGCATCACGCCTTCGACCAAGATGCTCGTCTTGTTGCTCTACTTTATGACTAAGATGATTGTTGAGCATGTCGCCTTTGGTGGCACCCACGATCCGCTATTTCCCCGGTTGATGCTGCATAGTTTGCTCGACGATGGCGCCTTTGCCCGCGAGCATTTTCATCAGGTGACCAATCGGATGGTCAGTATGATTCAGCGCTGTATCGCCGCAGCGCGCGCCGCTGGGGACTTAGTCAGCGATGAGTCCGACGACGCTTTGGTGTTTTGGTTTTGCCATCACACCTTGGTTGCGATCAACATGTACCAATTACCACTGGTCCCGGTCATGCCTTATCATGGTGGATCCAGGGATGCGCTCACCGCTCCGGTGATGCGTTTCATGCTTCGAGGTATTGGCCTCACGCCAGAAGCTACCCGAAAATATGTTCAATTTGACGAGCTAGCCGCCCAGGTGGAGCAATGGCTCTGCAACGCAGGTAAAGGACATGACGGATGAAAACAAACATGGTTTATGGACAAATCGCGGCATGGGGAGTCCCCGCGGCCCTTGCCGTGGTGATGGCTGCGCCGCTAGCGGCCCTTGGCGCTGATGGGACGGTGCAAGCCACGGTGGCGGCGCCTTCAGCGGTACCAGCCAGTGCGGTGCGTATCAAGCTTGCTGATGCGGTACCCTTAGCCTTGGGGCAAGCTCCTGCGCTCAAGGCGGCGGAAGCGCAACGCAATGCCCAGACTGAAGCCCGCCGAGGTGCCTGGTCCGACGTCGGTCCACGGGTGACGGCGGCCTACAGTCAGGTGCGCTTTAACGATGCCGTGAAGGTGCCGTTTGGTCCGAACACCATCACGGTACGCCCGGCCAAGTCTGAGACGGCATCGATCATGGTGGCACAGCCAATCACTGGAGCCTATGGCCTCATCGCCAAGGCCAAGTATGAGGGCCTGCAAGAGGATCTGAAAGAGCAGTCGCTGCAACTGACGCGCGCTGACGTGGCGTTTCGCGCAACCGACACCTGGCTGACGGCGTATCAGGCGCAACGCCAGCTTGAGATCGCGGAAGCCTCGGTCGCTGCGGCCGAGAGCCAAGCGCGCGATGGCAACGCGATGGAACGTGCTGGTCGTGTCAATCGCGGTGACAATCTAAAGTTGCAACTTGCGGTGTCGGAGGCCAAAGGTAACGTCGCTCTGGCTCGGGCCGGCCGTGATACGGCATTTGCCGGCTTACGCGAAGCCTTAAACATGCCGATGACCGAGGAGGTTGCGCTGGACGGCGAATTGCCCGCGGTGCCTCCACCACCGGAAACCAAGCAGGCCGTGGAGGAGGCATTGGGTAACCGTCTCGAAACCAAGCAGGCAAAGACCGGTATCAGCGTGGCCTACATGTACAAAGACCTGGCCTATGCGACGTTCACGCCTCAGGTCAGCATCTTTGCCAAGTCAGAAAAGAACTTGGCCGAGGTCAGCTTCGGTAGCGAGAAGTTTACCCACACCTACGGTGTGCAAGCGAGTTGGGACCTTTGGACCAACGGCACCTCGGTGTTTCAACTGCGCCAAGCGAGTCAGGGTGTGATCGCGGCCGAAGAAGGGGTGCGCGGCAGCGATCAGCAAGTGCGTCTAGATATCCTCCAGGCGATCGCCAACTACAAGGCTTCGCAGGAATCCCTGGCGGTGGCCAAAGTCGGAGTGAATCAGGCGGAAGAGGCCTATCGCATCGAGCAGGCTCGCTTTAAAACCGGGTCCCGCTCTGCCACCGATCTAGTCTTGGCCGAGACCTCGCGTACGGCTGCTAAGGGTCGCCTGGTGACCGCTCAAACCAATTTAGTGCGCTGGCACCTCAAGACGCAAAAGGCGCTTGGTGCTGAGCTGCCAAAACTTTAACCGACTGAAGGAAGTCCTATGTCATTATCAAAACAACTATCTATTGGCATCGTCAGTGTTTTGCTGGGTGCGACCGGCTGCCATCAGGACGATGCGGCGAAGGCCTCACTGCCACCCAAAAGCTCTGCAGCAGGCGTAGCCGAGCCAGCTAAGGCTAGCGGCAACGGTGCGGCAGCAATACAAGCGTCCCCGGAGGCCGCGACCAAAGTGGCCGAACCCGCCGCGAGTGACAAGCCTGCACCTGTCGGTCAGCCGCCGCAGCCGCCTGCTGCCGAGTACCGCCTGACCGGTCAAATCGCCGCCGTGCGGCGTGCGCAGCTTGGCTTTCGCGTCTCTGGATACATCAAATCGGTAAGCGTACGGCCAGGCTCGTCGGCCAAAGCCGGTGAGGCCCTTGCGGCCTTGGATGACCGTGATTTTATCCTCCGGGTTGAACTGGCCAAGGTCCGCCGCGACAACGCTAAGGTGCAGCTTGCCGAGGCCGAAAAAGAACTGAAGCGTGAGCTTCAGCTGCAAAAGGACAACGCCTCAACGGCGATGACCTTTGATAAGGTCAAATCCGGAGCGGATCAGGCTCGCCTCGGCTTGCAGATGGCTGAACTTGACCTGCAGTTGGCCACAGATGCCCTAAAGGACACCAAGCTCACCGCACCATACGACTGCGTCGTCGTCGAACAGCTCAAGTACGAAGGCGAAGGCGTCCAACCAGTACCGCCGGCACCGGTGCTCGAAATCTACGATCAAGCGGAGCCTGAGATCAGCCTGTCTGCTCCGGAACGGTTGATGGGCAAAATTAAACTTGGTGATTCGATCAACGTCTCAGTGCCGTCGGGGAATTTTACTGGCAAGGCGACGGTGACGCGGATCGTTCCTGTGATCAACGACAAGACGCGGACCTTTACCGTCTACGGCAAGTTTGAGAACTTCGACAAAAAAGTCGTCGCTGGTTCTTATGCGGAAGGCACGCTCGACTGATGGGCCGGCTCGCTAGGTGTGTTCATGTACTTAAGGTTTACTGGCTGCGGCACTGCCGCCTGCAGCGCCTCTTTGCTTGGGGTAGGTTATGATTTTATCGGAAGTGTCCATTAAGCGACCCGTCTTTGCGACGATGCTAAATTTGGTGCTGATCGTCTTCGGGCTCTTTTCACTGCCGCGCCTCCCGGTCGACCAGTTTCCGGATGTCGACTTTCCAGTCGTCACCGTGACCATCGAATATCCTGGTGCCGATCCGACGTCGGTGGAGCAGCGGGTGCTCAAGCCTATGGAGGATGCTGTCAACGGCATTTCCGGACTGGATAAACTGTCGTCCACCGGATATCCGAGCCTTGGCATCATGGTGCTGAGCTTTAAGCTGGAAAAAAAGGCCGACCAGGCCGCTCAGGAAGTTCGCGACAAGGTGTTTGCGGCTTTGTCCAAGCTCCCTGCCGAAGCAAAAACTCCGGTCATTCAGAAGCTCGATATCGGCGGAGCGCCGATCCTGAGCATCGCCTTAACGGGTGATCCAAAAATCTCTTATGAGGCCTTGTCGAAATTAGCCAAGGATACGATCTTGCCAGCCTTACAGCGGGTGACCGGTGTTGCGCAGGTGCAGACAGCTGGGATTCGCGAGCGTGAGGTACAGATCTTTGTCGACCGCTCGCGTCTAGCAAGTTTTGGTTTGACTCCGGGCGATATCATTCAGTCGATCCAACAACAAAACCTCGATGTGCCGTCTGGGAAGGTGCAAAACTCGACGAGTTTCCTGACGCTTCGCGTTAAAAACCGGACCGCCAGCGGTGTCGAGATTGGCGCCCTACCGGTTATCGGCGGCGCGCGTAGCGGTCTTCGCATCAGTGACGTTGCACAGATTGTCGACCAAGCAGCGGAGGAGAAGTCTGCCAGCTTTGTCGATCATAATCCGACCATCCTGATGAGTATCCAAAAGCAGGCCGGCACCAGTACGAATACGGTCTCTGAGGACACCCAAACGGCGTTGCTTAGGCTGGAGAAAGGCTTGCCTGAAGGGGTCAAGTTGCAGGTTGTGACGGACAATTCCAAATATATCAGGGGATCGATCGATTCCGTGAAGCTTGACTTGGTGCTTGGTGCCATTCTCGCGACCTTTATCGTGCTGGTGTTCCTGCGCGACCTGCGCATCACCATGATCTCGGCGGTTGCATTGCCGACTGCCGTCATCGCGACTTTTGCCTTTCTCGATTTCATGCATTTCTCTCTCAATCAGATGTCGACCCTGGGGCTGTCGCTATCGATTGGCCTGCTGATTGACGATGCGATCATCGTCATCGAGAATATCGCCCGACATTTGGGCATGGGTAAGAGCGGTGCTCAGGCTGCCAACGATGCGACGTCAGAGATCGGTCTAGCGGTGCTAGCGACGACGATGACGATCTGTGCCGTGTTCGTACCAGTTGCTTTCATGGAAGGGATCATCGGCCGCTTCTTCTTCCAGTTCGGTTTAACGGTGACCTTCGCCGTAGCCGTGTCGCTGTTTGTCGCCTTCACCTTGACGCCGATGCTTTCGTCCAAATGGCTGAAGCCACATGTGGGTGAGCACGGTGACAAGCCAAAAAACAAGGTGCTGCTCAAAGTCTGGCAAGTCATCGAAGACTCTCTTGATTGGCTGGATAGCGCGTACCGAAGCACCTTGCGCTGGTGTCTCAGCCACCGTGGGGTGACTCTGTTTGGCGGCTTCATGACCTTTGTGTTGAGCATAGTCTTGCTGCGCTTTGTTCCGGTCGCCTTCTTTCCCAAAGAGGATAAGTCGGAATTCAACATCAATTATGTCTTGCCAGAGGGCACGACGATTGAAGAAACAAAGAAGAAGTGTCTGGAGCTGGTCGACGCCCTGCACACCTATCCCGGTGTGGACAAGGTCGTGACAGCGATCGCCGCCAGTTCGGACAAGAAGCCCAACAAGGCCGTGCTCGACGTGTTGCTGGTGCCAAAACACGACCGGACCTACGGCCAATTTGAATTGATGGACCGCTTGCGCGAAGAGCTGTTGCCGAAATTCGCCGTCGGTGGTTCCGAGCTAGACGTCAGCGAAGCCGGCGGAGCTGGCGGCGGCAAAGCGCAGCCGATCCAGTACATCTTCAAATCCGACCACTATCCCGAACTGGTTGGATTCACGGACAAAGTCGCTGAGTTCCTGAAGACCAATGTGCCGGGAACCGTCGATGTGACGACGAGCAAGCCAAAGACGCAAAAGGAGTTTCTCATCGTCGTCGATCCATTGCGAGCGGCTGACGTCGGAGTGTCGGCCGCGCAAATTGGTCAGATCATGCGCTCACTCTTTGAGGGTGATAAGGTTTCGGAGATCGATGACGGTGGTTCATCCTTCGATGTGCGCCTGCGCATTGCCGACAAAGATCGACTGAGTGCCGAGGACTTGGCTAGCGTGACGATGATCAGTCGGAAGGGCCAGCAGTTAACGCTCGGCTCCATCGCGAAGATCATCCCATCGAATGCACCGTCGGCCGTCGATCGCTTCGATGGACTGCGGCAGATCACCGTGCTGGCCAATTTCAACGGCAAAGATTTAAATAAGACCGTGGGTCAGCTCGACGATTACCTGAAGAAAGAAATGCCTAGCACCATCAGCTATTCGCTGAATGGCCAGGCCGATATTATGAAAACCTCCATACAGGCCATGCTTAAGGCTCTGATGTTGGCAGTGTTGCTTGTTTATATGATTCTGTGCGCCCAGTACGAAAGTTATTTGGCGCCACTGGTGATCATGGCTGCCTTGCCGCTATCTCTGACGGGGGCATTTGGCTCCTTACTCCTGACCGGTCAGATCATGTCGATCTACACGATGATTGGGATCATTCTGCTCATGGGTATCGTGACGAAGAACGGGATTTTGCTGATCGACTTCACGATCCAGAAGATCCATGAAGGGATGTCCGTGGATGCGGCTCTACTCGAAGCCGGTCCGATCCGCCTTCGTCCGATTTTGATGACCACCTTTGCAGCCGGTGGTGGCATGCTGCCGATTGCGCTAGGTCATGGTGTCGGCGGGGAGGCGCGGTCCCCCCTCGGTGTTGCGGTGATCGGGGGCTTGTTGTTGTCGACGGCCCTGACCCTGGTCGTGGTCCCTTGCGCCTTTAGCCTTGTGGAGCAGATTCAAGCCTCGTTGTCGCACCGGTTTAAGCGAGCTAGTGCCTAAAACCGCTCAGTGGTCTCGGCAGTAGTTCAGCATAGGTAAACAGATCCTGCGGGTGCTTTGGTTTTTTACCAAGGCACCCGTCTTGGCTTGTGCGCTATGGCTGGGGCTTGATCTCAAGTCATTACAGGTTCTTGCCGATATATTGGCAGGGTGCAGGGGGTGAATGGGAGGACCATCATTTTAGGCTTAGCAAGAAAAGTCGCAGTTGCGACCATGATGATGTTAGCTGCGACAGCGGCGGTGGCAGAGCCTGTGGTCGTCACGTCGGCTATCGATAGCTATGCGTTGAATGATCATCTGGAAGAGCTGAGGCCGTGTGTGCACAGCGACGATCCGAGTGAGCTGGTCCAGGAGCTGCAGAAGTGTCAGGGGGCTGCCGTGAAGCCGAGCTTCCTCATGCGCTTTTCTCCTCATCGCATTTGGCTGCAGTTTGTCCTTGATAATCCGAGTAGCAATCCCATCCCCTTGATCATCAATAACGACCTAGCCCTTGCGGACATGATCCTACTCGATGCGGCAAAGCCTACGGTTCACATGCTCGCCGGTGTCATCCGGGTCGAGGAGCAGAACATCGGCCCGCTGAGCACGGGGATGAAGTTTGATGTACCCCCTGGCAGGACGACCTATTATTTGGGCATCAGTTCGCGTTATCACCCGATTTCACTCAGTCTAAATTTGCGTAGCCTGGCGGCCTTTGCCCAGGCCGAGCTCAAGCGAGCGGCCTTTCTCGCCTTGTTGTTTGGCGCGTTGCTGTCGCTGCTTGTTTATAACCTATTCATAGCACTGACGAATCGGTCCAAGCTGAACACCTTCTACCTGGCTGGACTGGCTGCGACGACGATGGTGCAGGTGATTTTGACCGGGGTCCACACCCTGCTCGGGAGCAAGGTGGCGGTCATTGCCGCATTGACTTGGACCGCTTGGATGGGTGCTGGATATATCCTCTTTGTTTGGTTTGCCGCAGAGTACTATGGGACCTATCGCACATCTCGGGGTGCTTGGCTTTATTTGTGGTTTATTACAGTGGTAGGCGTGTTGTTCATCGGCGCCTATTTTATCAATCCTGCTGTCGTACTGCCGGTCATCTGTGTCCTTGGCATCGCTCCCATCGCCTGGCTTGCGCGCACCGGACTAAGGCGTGAGCGCAATCGACGGCAAAACGATCTCTACTTCCTCTTGGCCAATGCTCCCTTGGCGGTCGGTGGTCTGTTGATGTTGACCCAACCCCTTGGGATGCTCCCCTATAGCCGCCTGATCAGCGATGTCTTTTTTGTTTGCGTGGTGTTGCAGCAGCTCTTGTCGTCGCTGGTTGCGGGTAGCAGCGCCAGGCGTCAGCTGATCGAGCGGACCAAGATCCAGTCAAGTGTGGAACTCGGTCGGAGCGTCCAAGATCTCCTTCTACCCGAACGACTGTCGGGTCAGTCTGCCGGTTTTGATTACCTTTTTGTCTATAAACCGTTTGAAAATCAGATGTCTGGCGACTGGATCAATGCCTGGAAGACCAGTGACGGGGCGCATCATTTCATTGTTGGCGATGTCGTCGGTAAAGGACCGCAAGCGGCCCTGGCGGTTGCCTCCATCACCACGACGATTAAGGCCATGATCCGTGCCGATCAAGGGGTGCAAACCACGCTTCAGGCCGTCGATCAAATGCTCCGTGAGGTTTTTTCTGGGCATGTGTCCTCGGCCTACTCGGCTGTCAGCATCGATACGTCTTTCACTGCCGAGCTGTTCAATGGCGGCGGTCGCGGCTGGTATGCCTTTAGCAATCGGAAGGTCACGCATTTTGTGCCGCGAGGTCCGTTGCTTGGGTCCGGCGGCGAGCAGGAGTTTAGCGGTCTGAAGTTGGCTCTAAGTGAGGATTCCGCGGTTTTTACCCTGACCGACGGGATCTGCGATGGGCCAGTCGATGGCAAGCGCTTGGCCAAGCTCGCCGGCCAACTGCTTAGCGAGGGTACCTCCCTGGAAGGATTTGCCAGTCAGTTGCTTCAGCTTAAACCAGTTGCCCTGGTGCATGATGACCAGACGATGCTGATCGTCAAGCGCCATCCGGTCGTTCGGCATTTGCACCAAGTGTCTTAAATCACTATGCTGTAGGATCTAACTTGGTTCCATCAGCATAGGGTAGTTGCCAATGATCGATCTTTTGCGCCGCCAGAGTAGCCAATCCAGGACCCATCTGCGGGTGAATATCATCGTTGCTTCCATGTTGATGAGCCTCATTTCGTGCCGTAGTCGGTCGACTGCCAACGCTGTGAGTGAAAGTGTCGGTGCCACCGCCAGCGTTGACGCTACCTTGCCTGACATCGCCAAGGTCGGTGTGCCGGCTGTCATTGCCTGGTCAGAACAGCGCATCAAAGATGCGGAGCTTAACTTTAAGACCAGCGGTCGCTCGAGATTCCCCTCGCCGGACTTTTGGGGTAACGAGATCTTTTATGAGATCATGGTCGACCGCTTTAACGACGGTGATCCGTCGAACAATCTTCGCTTGGTGTCCCCCAGCCAGCGCCTAGGCGCAAGCAACGGCAATCACGGCATTGGCGAATATCACCATGGCGGCGATCTCCAAGGGATCACCAATAGGCTCGATTATCTTTCGGATTTAGGCATCACCTCGCTGTGGCTGACACCGATCTTTATGAATGCCAGCGGTGCTTACCATGGTTATTGCATCTCAGACCCCACCCAACTCGATCCTGATTTTGGCACGCCTGAGGAGTTGCTCAAGCTGACAGCAGCGGCGCATTCGCGTGGGATTAGGGTCGTCCTCGATATCGTAGTCAATCATATCTGTGATGCTGGAACCAAATACACTCAAGCACATCAGAGCCAGGATCATACGCAGTGTGCCGCAGACCTCGACGCTGCTGACCTTAGGGGCGCTGAAGCCACCTCGCCGCACCAGCACGATCTGAACTTTTCGTCGGCCTTTTTTCCCCCCTTCAAATTGCAGCGCTTTTTAAACCGCTGTGGTGCCAATTCTCTTGAGGAAATGCGCAGTGAAGGCCCTCTTGCCAGGTTTGGCGATTTCACGGCAGAGATGCTGGATTTCAACACCAGGGACGTCGATTTTCAAACGATCTACAAAAACCTCATGGCATATTGGATCGCTTATGCCGATGTCGATGGCTTCCGGCTCGACGCGGTCAAGCATACGACCACCGACTTTTCTGCTTATTTCGCGACAGAAATCCGCCAATATGCCAATACCCTTGGTAAATCGCACTTCTATACGGTGGCCGAGGTGGCTGGCAGTTCACGGACAATCTCAATGCATCTTGGTCGGATGAATCCCCCGATCAATACGCAGTCTTGGCATCACCGGGTCGAAACGCCAGCCAAGGGCGGTCTATCGTTGGGGTCCATGGCGGCTCAGTTTCCTGCGTTTCCCTACCCCGGTGTTACTGGGGTCTACGACTTTGCGCATTCAGGAATCTCCAGCGATGTCTTGCACAATGCTCGTTCTTCGCAGGTGCTTGAGCATTATTTTCGCGACGATTCTTACTATCAAGACCTGATTGGTCAAGGCGACCCGAGGTTGAATTTAACCATCCTTGAAATCCATGATTGGCAACGATTTGCCAATAACTCAGCGAAAAAGTCCAGTCTTGCCCTTTCCTACCTCGCCGTTGCTCCTGGCATTCCGGTGATTTATTACGGCATGGAACAGGGCTTTAACGGCGCTTGCGTGCGCGGCACGGTCGACGCATCGGTCGATGCAAAGAATCTTGAGCCGAGGTGCTTTGGCCCGGGCAGTGCGCAGGATGATGCCAACTATCGCCAGGATATGTTTCGCAGTGGGATGTTTCGCTTAGGTAGCTCAGTACCGCAAATTAATGCACTAGCCCACATTGGGACTATTCCCACAGCAGGCAATCTTGGCGGTGGTGTTGATCCATTTTTGAATCAGGATCACGATGTTTACAAGACGGCGCGGCGGTTCTTAAAGCTTCGCAAATCATGTCTGCCGCTTCGCGTAGGAGGCATCACCTGGCGTTGGTCCACCGGGGACAATGCTGGATTTATGGCTTTTGCCCGTGTTGATCCCCTGCACCGCAGCTACGAAGCCTTGGTCTTGATCAATACCTCGGAACAGGACCTACCCATTCCCGACCTGGTCGTAGAAAATCGTCAAGCGACCTTCGCCAACCTGGAAAATCCTCGCGACTTGGCCGTACCGAAGAACAATGCCGCTGGGGAACTCGCTTTTGCGTCGCGGCGGATACCAGCCAACTCCGTGATGGTCTATGTTCCTGTTGCCATGGTCGGGCCGTTGTCAGCGGCGGACGGAATTCATTTGTGTGCGCAGTGAAGCCTTTCGCTGTTAAATAAGAACACTAGCTTACCAGGTAAGCGATATGTGGGAGCCCGGATTTAGTGATAGACTCCCGCCGACGTCAGTGTATGAGCATTGACCAAGGAGGGTTTTATCATGTGGCATTTAAACGGGGCCGATAACGTGACAAAAAAATTGATCTTAAGTGTCCTGTCAGTATGTACCCTGACAGTGGCAGGGAGCGGTTGCGGTAGCACGCGTACCACGAGCAAGGTGGCGACTGCTTCTGACGATTCTTCTGTTAGACCCAGCACAACCGTTGCCTCTCTGGTTGGGACTGAGTGGGTGCAGGTCGGCCATGATGGCTACCTCCGCATCGACGGTGAAAACGTTAGCGGCTCAGACGGATGCAACAACTTCGGCGCTATTGACAGGTCTGGAGCAGCTTCCCGATTCGTCTTTGGCACTGATGGATTGATCAGCAGGAGTCCCGGTTGGACCTTGATCAGCAGCCTGCGGGCTTGTTTACCGCAACCAAATCCCGCGATTGATCGACCCAGCACGGATTGGAAGTCCTATGTTCTTGAAGCGCAAAGCCTGGTCATCAAGACTGAGGCAGGAGATACGCTGCGCTTCACGCGTCGGGCAGAGTAAAGACAGGGTTATTTTGTAGTTAAGAATGACTCCGCCGTCTCCCACTCGTTCCCCCTTTGAGCTATAGGTCTTAGCTCAAAGGCGGTGGACGATGCGGAGCCTAGGCAACACATTCAGGCAGGGACTTCGTATAGCGCTACTTGTCGCTGGCTTTGCTTGGCTACAAGCCGAGGCCGCACCGGTCCAGCCGACGCGGATCGAAGTGCAAGGACACCGCGGCGCGAGGGCCTTGAGGCCAGAGAACACGCTGCCGGCGTTTCGTTATGCGATCGAGGCTGGAGTGGATACGCTCGAGCTTGATATCCAGGTCACCAAGGATCGACAACTGGTGATCTCCCATGACCCGATGATCTCACCGGTCCTGTGCCTGGCCCCAGGGGGCAAGCCAGTCGGCGACCATGTGCTCATCCGCCAACTGACGTTGGCAGAGGTTCAAGCTTACGACTGTGGCAGCTTGAAGCATCCGCGCTTTCCCCGCCAAGTATCCGTGCCAGGAACATTTATACCCAGCCTCGAACAGCTTTTTGCGATGGTCGCGGCTTCCTCATCCAGTGAGGCGCGGCGGGTTCGTTTCAATATTGAAACAAAAATGGTCCCGCGGTATCCCGAGCAAAGTGTCATGCCCGAGGAATTCGCCAAGCTGCTCGTGCAGGTGATCGCAAAGCATGGGCTCAGCGACCGGGTCAGCATCCAGTCGTTTGATTATAGGACGCTTACTGCTGTGCATCGCTTGGCGGCGAAGATACCCCTGATTCCATTGATCGCTGAAAATTTCCCCTCATGGCCCAGCCTGATCCAGGCAACAAGCGCTGCCGTGGTCTCGCCGATGATGGACTGGTTGACCGTTGAATCGGTCGCTGAGGCACATCGTCTTCATGTACGCGTGATTCCGTGGACGGCCAACGAGGTCGCCGACTGGGATTGGCTTCTGGCTGTAAACGTTGATGGTATCATTACCGATGACCCAGCCGCTCTCATAGCCTATTTGAAGCTAAAGGGACGCAGATAGGCACAAAAGATCCCATGGTTCATTTAGATATCGCGGGGAGAGGGAACCTCCCCCCGCGCTAAATTAATGACTCAGGAGTCAGACATAAAACCCTAACCATTCACACTTACAAGTTCTGTAGTAGGCCAAGAGCCACTTGAGGCTGTTGGTTGGCTTGCGCCAAGATCGAGGTACCAGCTTGTTGCAGGATCTTCGACTTGGTGTACTCTGCTGTCTCAGCAGCAAAGTCCGTGTCGCGAATCCGGCTACGCGCCGTATCCAAGTTCTCGGTCTGCACGCCCAAGTTGGCGATCGTCGAAGTCATCCGGTTTTGCACGGCGCCGAGATAAGCGCGGTAGCTGTTAACCGTGGTGATGGCTTCGTCGAGGCGGCCGATACTCAGCTGAGCATCGTGCTTCTCGGCGATCCCAGCGACGTCTTCACCTGCCATGGTCTTGTCCAACATCAGGGAGTTCTCGCCGGTGGAGAATCCATTGATGTTGTTTAGATCGAGGCGAATGATGTTGACGGTGGCTTTGTTCTCGAGCGAGTCCGTTTCGCGGTAGTAATCTTTACCTACCTGGACTTCGAGCGGGAACTGATTCTCACCCTTGTGCATGTCGTCAGCGATCTGAGTCGTGCCGACCAGCAAACGAGTCCCGTTGAATTCCGTCGAGCTGGCGATCCGGTCGATCTCACTTTTGAGCGACTGGTATTCCTGGTCGAGGAATCCGCGTTCCTTCGTGCCGATGGTGTCAGAGGCGGCTTGCACCGCCAATTCGCGCAAGCGCACCAGCATGTTGGTGGTCTCCATGAGACCGCCCTCTGCCGTTTGCACCAGCGACACACCATCGAGTGTGTTGCGCTTGGCCATGTTCAGAGAGCGCACGTCAGCGCGCAGATTCTCCGAGATTGCCAAGCCCGCGGCATCATCCGCTGCTTTGTTGATTCGCTCGCCAGAAGCGAGCTTGTTTCCAGAGGCTTGTAAGGCCTCAGTGGAATTCCCTAACCTGCGTTGCGCTGTCAAAGACGCAATGTTGGTCCGGATACGCAAACCCATAACGCTGACCTCCTGTCATTAATTCCTGCGGAACGACATCATGTGTTCCTGAGGGACTCATCGACCAGGGCGGCAAGGAGTTTAGGGTGATCCGTAGTCTTTTTAGATAAGCATCTGAAATTAAAAGAATAAAATTTTTAAACCGGGCGCTTTTTGCCTACACCCCTGGCGAAGGTGCCCAGTTTGGCGGCTAACCCTACCGGCTCAAGGGCTAGGGATGGACTAGGAGCGGGTGGCGGCAAAGCGGATAAACCGGTCGACCAGATCGTGACCAAAGCCCAGAACATGGTCCACCATGTCGATCTTGCGGTCGGCAAAAAACACCGGGGTGGCTTCGGGATGCGATTGAAAGGACCAGATCGGTAGCGTCGAGTGGGCGAGCCCGTCGACGGCGACGTCGCTGCTGCGAGCGATCACGCGCATGCAGTCTGGCACTGTGGCGACGTGTTCGTTATGCGACACGGCAATGGCGCCGTCCATCTTTGGTGACCACGGCGTGGCGTCGATGCTGACTTGGCGGAGCCCAACATGCTTGCGCTGGTCGGCAAACATATAAGCGACTCGTCCACCAAAAAGATGGGCGAGCATCTGATGGCCGTAACAGATGCCGAGTGTCGGCATGCCCTGGTCGAGGTGTGGCCTTAACCACGCCTCCAAGGCCACCTGCCACTCCAGGCGATCATTGACGCTAGAAGCGCTGCCAAGAACGATCACCCCGCGCGCCGTCGCCACATCCTCTTGCAGCAGCGATGCCGTGCCATACAGAGCGGGCAGATGGTAGGTGACGGGAAGAGGCGAGGCCAAGGCGATGCGGTTGAGCGAGGCCAGCTCGGGAGCCCGCATCGCAGGGTCGACGATGACGACGTGGCCGGAGCTTGCGCGCTTCATCAGTGACCAGGTCTGGTCACGGGGACGACGTGACTTGGATAGACGTGGCAGTCTTGATCCTTGCGGCCTGGAATGGTGCGCTGCGATAGGCTGTCTTCAAAGGAACAGTCGCTGACGAGGATGTCGGCGAGCTGGGACGTCTTGGTCAGGTTCTCTTCGCGGGCCAGGGACACCTTGGGATGATTGGTGGCGCTAAAAATGGTGACGCCACATTGCTGGCACTGGATGCTTGTGGACGCGACCGCTTGTTCCTGATCGTTATAGGTGATGTGGTAGCGACGCGAGCAGGTGGTGTTGTCGACAAGGAATTTTTTGTAAGCCATTGGGGTCGCCCATGTGATCAGCAAAGAATCGTGTGGTCGCAAGTTTACCCACCCACCGCGGACGGGTCAATCGCGGACGAAGTGGCAGGTATAGCCGCCGGGATTTTTACTTAGGTATTTCTGGTGGTACTCTTCTGCCGGGTAGAAGGTCGAGGCATGGACTACCTGGGTGACGACCGGGTTTGGCCATTTGCCCGAGGCGTTGACCTCAGCGATTACGGCGACCGCTGCTTGCCGTTGCGCGTCATCATGGCAAAAGATCGTCGAGCGGTATTGGCTGCCGCGGTCGTTGCCTTGGCGGTTGAGGGTGGTCGGATCGTGCAAGCGGAAGAAGAAGCGCAGCAGATCCGGGTAGCTTAGGCGCTGTGGATCGAAGTGGACCTCGATCGCTTCGGCATGGCCGGAGGTTCCGGTCTTGACCTGTTCGTAGCGGGGGTTGACTAAATCGCCGCCGGTGTAGCCGACGCGCGTGGACGTGACTCCGGGGTGGTCCCGGAGAAGTTCTTCCACACCCCAAAAACAGCCTCCGGCAAAGGTGGCAGCGCTCGTTTGCTGGACCATGTCAGACCCTCCCTTTGCTGACCTTATAGCCGATGTTTTACCCCCCGGCCACTCTAGTGTAATCTCAGAAAACAAGGGGGAACGGTCCATGCAGGAATATCTTGATCCGATCAACGCCGCACTCGCGAGCGCTCAGGCGGCGCTAAGTGATCTGCAAAAGAACGCCCCGACGCTGACGCACATCGCCGCCGCCGCCGCCCTGCTGGTGCAGACCTTTAAGTCTGGAGGCCACGTCTATAGCTGTGGCAACGGTGGCTCGATGTGCGACGCCATGCATTTCGCCGAGGAGCTTAGCGGCAAATTCCGCCAGGAGCGGGCCCCCCTTCCGGCCCTGGCCATCAGCGATCCAGCTCACCTCACCTGTGCAGCCAACGACTTTGGCTTCGACCAGGTTTTTTCTCGGTTTATTACGGCGCATGGTCGCCCGGGGGACGTCCTCTTTGCCATCAGCACTTCAGGCTCCAGCCCAAATGTCTTAGCTGCAGCCACTGCTGCGCGCCAGCGTGGTGTCAAAGTGATTGCTTTGACTGGAAAAAGTCAGGGTAAGCTAAGCGCTCTGGCCGATTTAACGATCTGCACGCCCAGTGCGACACCTTACTCAGACCGCGTCCAGGAGCTGCATATCAAGGTCATTCATATCCTGATTGAGTGCTGCGAAAAGAGCTTGTTCGCGCCTGGAGCTGCCTGATGAGTAAGGGGCCTGTGAGTGCTGGCAATGGCACGGTGCCGGATTGGCTACGCGCGCCGATCTTGCTTAGTCCAGACAATTTCACGCCGTTGACCAGGACCCCGTGGGGCGGCCAGGTGATCGGTGAGCGCTACAAGCTGGATCTTGTCCCAAGCGCTCGGGGCCAGAGGATCGGCGAGTCCTGGGAATTCTCCTGCGACCCAGCCTTTCCGTCCCAGGTCGTCCCCGGACAGGGATTCGAAGGGACCTTACTGACCTTGATCGAGCGCTATCCTGAAGCGATCTTGTCGCCAGAGTTAGTGCGGTCTAAAGGCGTGAGCTGCGAGATCCTACTGAAACTCCTGGATGCCGCCGAGCCGCTGTCGCTGCAGGTGCATCCGGCCGATGGCGACCGCTTTCTCACCTCCGGTGAGTGCGGCAAGCCGGAGTCATGGTTGATCCTAGCTGCTGCGCCTGGAGCCGGTATCTACCTTGGGTTTTCTCGAGCGGTCTCGCGTGAGGCCTTGCGCAGGGCCCTGCTGGACGGCGATAAGGCTAAGGATCTCCTCAACTTTGTCCCTGTAAAGGCCGGGGATTTCTTCACCATCGAGCCAGGTGTCACCCATGCGATCGGGGCTGGTGTTACCGTCTTGGAGCCGCAACGGATTCTGACCGGCAAGACTGGCAAGACCTATCGCCTTTGGGACTGGGGGCGCCGCTATGACCAAGCGGGACGGCTCGATCCCCTGCACGGCGAAGCGCGGCCCCTGCATGTCGAAGAGAGTTTGCCGCTGATCGACCCTGAGCGCCAGGTGGGCACGGCCTATGTCGACAGCCTGCGGCGTCAGCCCAAGGTCAGCGCCCTGCGTGGCGGCATTTCGGTGCGTGAGTTTCCCGCCAATCCGTACTATAAGACGGTCCTCTGTTCGCAGCCGGCTGGGACCGAGTTAAGGCTGCGCATCGAGGGCGGCTACGGTGCCTTGCTGATGCTTTCGGGTCGGGTCACCGTGGCTAGTAAAAGCCTGGTGACAGGTCAGCCCTGCCTGCTGCCACATGCCGCGATGCCCATGCCGTTTAAAGCCGAATTGGCCAGCGAATACGCTGTCCTCGCTCCAGCTTCGGCGACTATAGGATGCTTAGATGTCAGTTGAAATGTCCCGGGAAATCAGCAAGCGACGTACCTTTGCCATCATCTCCCACCCCGATGCCGGTAAGACGACCCTCACCGAAAAGCTGCTCCTCTACGGCGGAGCTATCCAGTTGGCTGGTACGGTCAAAGCGAAACGCTCGAAGAAATTCGCCACCTCCGACTGGATGGAGATCGAAAAGGCGCGCGGTATTTCGGTGACGAGTTCGGTGATGAACTTTCCCTACAATGGTCACTTGATCAATTTAATCGATACTCCTGGTCACCAGGACTTCTCTGAGGATACCTACCGGACGTTGACGGCGGTTGATTCGGCGTTGATGCTGATCGATGCCGCAAATGGCGTCGAGACTCAGACCAAGAAACTGTTCGAAGTCTGCGCGCTCCGCCACACGCCGGTCATGGCCTTCGTCAACAAAATGGACCGCGAAGGCCGCGATCCCTTTGCGCTCATGGACGAGATCGAAAAGACCCTCGGCATCGCCTGCTTTCCGGTGACTTGGCCGATCGGAATGGGCGCGACCTTTCGCGGCGTCTATCACCGGATGAGCAATCAGCTGCTGATCTTTGAAAAAAACGCCGACCGGGCCCGTCCCGTGGCGCTCAAAGGTTTGGCTTTGGACAGTCCCGAGGTCGTGGCTGAACTCGGCGAGGAGATGACTCAGAGCCTTATCGCCGAAATCGAACTCCTGACGGGAGCCGGCGATGAATTTGATCGTCAAGCCTACTTGGACGGCAAGTTGGCACCGCTGTTCTTTGGCAGTGCGGTCAACAACTTTGGCGTGCAAACCCTGCTTGAGGCCTTGATCGATATTGCGCCGGCGCCACTTAAACGAGTGGCCAATGAGCGTGAAGTGCTTGCCGACGAAGAGCAGTTCTCAGCCTTCATCTTTAAGGTCCAGGCAAATATGGACCCATCGCATCGCGACCGCGTGGCCTTTATGCGTATTTGCTCGGGGCGCTTTGAACGCAATATGAAGTCCTTTCACGTGCGTCTGGGTCGTGACATGCGGCTTGGACGACCGACCCAGTTTATGGCCCAGGATCGAAGTTTAGTCGATGAAGCTTATGCCGGTGACATCGTCGGGATTCATGACCCCGGCGTGTTTCGCATCGGCGACTCGCTGAGCGGTGGTGAGTCGCTGCATTTTACTGGAATTCCAGTGTTTGCTCCTGAGCACTTTGCCCGCGTCGTATTGGTTGATCCGATTAAGTCCAAGCAGTTGAGTAAGGCGCTGGATCAACTCTCCGAGGAGGGTGCGGTTCAGGTGTTTCGGCCGGCGCATTCCAACGATCAATATCTTGGGGTGGTTGGGCCATTGCAGTTTGAAGTGGTCTTGTACCGGATCCTCGCCGAGTACGGGGTGCAGGTGCGCTTTGTCAATCTGCCGTACGGCGTGGCGCGGTGGATCACCTCGGCCAAGGCCGAAAAATTGGCCGAGTTTATCCAGGCCAACAGTCAAAATGTTTGTTACGACCAGCATCAGCTGCCGACAATTCTGGTTGATGAGCCGTGGCGCCTGCGTTTGATGGAAGAACGCAACCCGGAGATTCAGTTTTCGGCGACGTCCGAGGGACCGGGGATGGCGCGTTAAGTTGTCCCACCATCGCCGCTGCCGGCTTCGCTCTTTGGTTTTAGCGGTTTGAGGCGAGGCGGTTTGCTGGCTTTATTGGTCTTTTTGAGTTTAGCCAAGATCGAGACGATGTGATTCATCTCATCGACCGAGAGTTCTGGAGTGGATCCGCAGGATGACCTGATGATGGCGGCTTCTACAGCTATGAGGTTGCCCTTTTTCAGTCCCGCTGGCGTCGTCAATGCAGCGTAGCTGCCATGGCAGCTTTGGCACTTCGCGGTGTAGAGTTTCATACCATCGACAGGCGCAGCTTTCTCCTCGGCGGAGGACTCAGTCGTCTGCTTACCTTGGCTGCTGCTCCTAGGTGACATTCCCATCATGGAGCCGCACGAGAGCAGGCTAACGCTCAAAATCAGCAGCGATACCCGGTCAAGCTGGGTCGCATGGGTGCGAAGTGGTCTGCGCATGGTCAAAAGATCCTGGTAAACCTGGATGTTGCTTGACACCTTCCTTATCGGACGGCAGCTGTGGAATCTTGAGCGAACCGGGTTAGTTGCTGATATAATATGCTTTAACCGATCCATTTTAAACGTCGCGGGGACTATGGCATGAACTATCGCGCGAGTTTCTGGCGGCCTTCGGGCGACGTTCCATGTGCGTTGGGTAGCAGCCGGCAAGGACGGATCTTGACCTTGATCTTGACCTCGTGCGTGAGCCTGATGATGATCGCCTGTCGTGACACGACGCCGACTCCATCGCTCCAAGCATACATGGATGGCGACGTTGCCTGGGCGCTCGGCGAGGTCCAGCTCACTCCCATAAGCAGCCCAGCCGTCGTCATCGTCACGCGGCAGGCGGCGCCGGTTGGTAGCAAGACGCCGTCTCTTTACTCCATCGTTGGAGCCGCCAAGGATAGCGATACAGCTTCCGATCAGCACGCGCTGCAGTACATCGATTTTCATCCAACGGAAAGTCAGCTGCTCGCCTACGTGTTCGAGTTGGATTATATCGCTCGGGCGCAGTCGCCAAATGTCGTCGACTTGTGGGCGGTACTAAAAAAAGGTGGGCTCAGTTATTACCATCAGCAGCGAGTATGGCTGGGCAGTGCCGAGTTTGCCGCTGGTTTGAACCATACGGGAATGTCGCCGGCACCGGGTCTGAAAATATCGCAAATTGCTTCAGGGATAGGCGCAGGGCAGTGGGCCATGCATTATCCCGATGCGGGCAGCTTAGCGCCGCCGCCATGGCAGGGAATGTGTCCGAAGGTCGTCACACAAGCTCCAGGCCAGACGGCGGACCTAACGCCTGGCCAAAGTTTTAGCTGTCGCCCAACACCGGCAGCGCACGACCTCTGCGACGGTACGCCGCTGCAGCCAACTTGCCAGCCGGGGCGTCCAACGCAAAGCGCATTTGCCGCGCTGGTGGCGACGCCTGCCGCCGCCGAGCCGGACAAAATTACCACCGGCTTAAAGCCGGTGGATGGCGCTACGGCTGTCTATGCAATCGTTGACGCATTGGCGGCCGCTAAGGTGGTGTTCAGCTCGGCGACGCTCACGGTGGCTAGCGACGAGGCCAATGCCAGTGCCTGCGCCAACCAGTTCTATGCCGTGGCTAGGACTGTGGATCGTCAGTTAAATGCCTCATGCATCCTCAAGCCAGCTCCCGCCACGGTGCAAAAGGGCAAGCTCAGCTGCGGCGTCAGCGTCACTTTTGATCACCCCCAGACCTTTCTGGAAAAAGTATGTAATATTTCCGCGGTGTTCCATGCAGCCAGCGACGAGGTTCAGCACATTCAGGTGCTGATCAACTAGGCGAATCATGCTAGCATGCCTTGCTTTCGTCGGTGGTTCGTCACCGTTTCAACCATTCTGGTAGCCGAGGTTCTCATATATGATGCCGTTTCGCGTGTTCGATCGAGAAAATAAAGAGATGTGGGTTGTGCTCAACTACCACCCGGGAACGGCAGCTGGCGACCATGGCTCCTATCTGCTCGCTCGCGAAGACGACAATGAGCGCGACGGCGAAATGGCGACCTTGCCGGCGTCGCAACTGGCGAAATTCCGTTTAGTCGACTTCCTCGAAGAAGGCGATGCCTACGCCGATTGAGGTGCCGCAGTCCACGTGCTGCTGCCGAGAGGCGATACCCAAAACAAAACCCTCTGCTGTTTAAGCTAGAGGGTTTTGTTTGGCCAAAGTCGCGGCTGCGAATTAACGCGCGGCTTCTTTCAGCTCCTTGCCTGGGCGAAAAACCGGAACTTTGCGGGCCGGAATTTGGATCTCTTCCCCGGTCTGAGGATTGCGACCAACGCGGGCTTTACGCGCGGACACGGCGAAGGTGCCGAAGCCGACGAGTTTGACGCCGTCCTTTTTCTTGATGTTCTTACCGACAACGTCGATCAGCGCATCAAGAGTACGCTCAGTGTCTGCTTTCGTCTGCAGGGTGACCTTGGCAATGGCCTCGACGAGTTCAGCCTTATTCATACGAAATCCTCCAATAGCTAGCAAATTGCCGGGAAAAAATAGACCTCTAAGGTGCGATGTATACAGGTTTACAGCGATCGAAAGGGAAGTCAAGTCCTTGTCATAACGATTTTAGTAATTCAAGCGTTGTCAATACTCAATGCCCGCCTTGGGGCACAGCACTCTCATGGCTTCTGGTAAGTGATGGCCGTGCATCGGCCTTTGCGTTACAATGCGATCATGATTCATGAGGCAAAAGATTACATTCAGCTATTGCGTTCGTACTTTTCGTACTGTTTGTGCATTTGCACATTGATTTTGTGCTGGACTTTAGCAGTGCCGACGTCGGCGCCGGCGCAGCAACTCGGTGATCGGCTGGTCGTCGCGATCAACCAGGTGCCGTACAGCCAGCGTCAGTTGGAGTTGTACTTTGCCGTGCGTGCAGGCATTCGCAATGATGCAGATCTCACCGGACTGTTTGTCGACCGCAGCAACTGGAGTGCATCGCTAGCACTGTTTACTGAAGATATGATGATCCTGCAAGAAGCGCAGCGCCTCGGAAGTTTTGGCAGCGTCGATGCAATGCTCGAAAAATACTCCGCTCAGCTACGGGCCAGGCGTGGTGCAGGGGGAGCCTTTGCCGCAACCTTGAAACGCCTGGGTGCGGATGATCAAGCCTTGGCCCATTCCCTGGAAAATGTCCTGCGTGTCGCCGCCTTTCGGCGCAGCAAAAACCGCCAGGAAGCTCAGGCCCTACCCAATGCTGCTGCCGCAGCGCAAGCTCAGCCTGGTGTGCTTGCGAAATGGCTGACCGATCTCAACAATCGTGCCGCAACGAGGATTTACGCCGGCGGCAACACCTTTCAGATGATTGCACCAGCGCAGCGGAGCCGTGGCGATGGACCGTGACGGCGGCGTGATTCCTGCTGCCGTAGTCGGGATTTTTCCCTACGCTGGTACGCCTGAACAGGATCTGCAACTTGGCCAATGCGCCGCTGCTTGGCAGGAAGGTCCGCAGCCTTTCTGGTCGCTGTCTGAGACACAGGCGATGCTCGCGGGCGATTCTTGCCGGGCGTTTTTTGCCGCGACCAGTGAGGATGCTCAGTGGCACGGCGTCGTCTTGGTGGAGGTCACCGACGAATGGAGCGATTTGCTCTACCTCTATGTGCCACAGGCCCATCGGCGGAACGGAATCGCCCGCTTGCTCCTACTGCATCTGCTTGAGCGTGCGCGCGGCGAGTTGCCGAGTCCGGCGGTGATCCTTGAGGTTCGTCCGTCGAATCTGGCAGCATGGTGCTTGTATCAGAGCCTTGGTTTTGTCGAGGTTGGACGGCGCAAAGCCTATTACAGCAACGGTGAGGATGCATTGGTGCTTAAACACCTAGGCTACGAGGCGCCATGGATAAGGCGCTGATCCGTGCTGCGGACGTAAGCGATTTGGTCTGGCTACAAACCGGCTTTATCGGCGACATCATTTTGACGACCGCAGCGATCAGTGTAGCGCGGCAGCATTTTCCTCGCGCTAAACAGCATATCATTACCACTGCGATCGGTGCCCAGGTGCTGTCGGGACATGAAGATTTAACGGGTTGTATCGTCTATGCCAAGGGCAAGGCGCCGGCACTTGCTGCCATGCGGCAAGTTCGCCGCGACCTGGATGCGGTGCTGCCAAGCGGCTCGCAACGTCAGGGCGTGGTTCTGCTGCAGGCGCATCGCAGCTACCGCTCTAGCTTTCTCGCTAGATATTTGCGCCTTCCGACCATCACCTACCGGCAAAGCGCCGGGGGCTTATTAGCGGATCGAAGGGTCGACCGAGTGGCCGTGCTGCATGAGGCGTCGCGCATTGCTCTGCTGTTAGAGCCCCTAGGAGTGCCGCGACTCGACATGATGGCGGCCAAGGTTTCGATGCCCAGTCGCGCGTTGCTGGAGCCCAGTGGCTGGCAGCAGCAGCTGCGACAATGGTCAGGTCCAGTCGTGGCGATTGCCCCGGGCAGCGTCTGGGGCACCAAGCGCTGGCCTGAGGCGGCCTTTGCTGAGCTGCTACGGCGGTGTTTAGGCCGGGAGGATCTACTCGTGCTGCTCCTCGGAAGCGCGGCGGAGGCGCCTTTGGTGACTCGCCTCACCCAGACGGTGCCAGCCTGGCATCCACGGCTCCTCAATCTGGCGGGACAAACGTCCTTTGATGACCTGAAGGCTTTGTATCCGCGGCTTAGTTTGCTCGTGGCAAACGACAGCTCGCCGATTCATATGGCATCAGCTTATGGCATTGTGACGGTGGCACTCTTTGGCGCCACCGTGCCGGCGATGGGATTTGGTCCATTGGCTCCAGGGTCGGTGGTGCTTGGTACCGAGCTTGCCTGTCGTCCGTGTAGCGATCATGGGCCAAAGGAATGCCCGCTAGGGCATTTTAAATGCATGCGCGATCTGGCGGTTGACCGGGTTTGGGCGGCTTGTTATGAGCGCCTGCCGGGATGATTTTTTAGGGCATTCGTTTGAAATGGTCGCTTGGTTGCCGGTGGCGCTAACCACAGTAGCCATTTGTTCGCCGCTGGGCAAATTGGCGCAAAAGCCCTGAGAGCTTCTTGATGAACCAGCTGCAATCGTAGCGTTCCACGAGGACCGCCTCACTTCGCTCCCGGATCCAATCCCAGCCTTAGCGAGCCATTCAGCACAGATCTTTTCCACGCTATTACAGCATCTTAAAATCCATCCCATTTCCTACCTAAAGGTAGGCACGTAACCTACCGATAGGTAGGATATCAGGTGGGGGTCAGCGCCCGGCGCGCCTGCCACAACGGGCACGGCGTGGCCCCGCGACGGACGTCACGCTACACACTTTAACCAGGAGTTATCCCATGACGAACCAAGTCGTAAACAAACCAGCCCTACTCGCCACTGACGTACCCGCTCGCACCAAACCGTCCAACTACCCAGAGCCCTTCGCTAGTCGCATGCAAGGACGCGTCAAACGTCAGCTCGGCGATGTTTTTCACATTCAGAAGTTCGGCGTCAACCTGACACAACTCGCGCCCGGCGCCCAGTCCTCACTCTTTCACCAGCATACCAAGCAAGAGGAGTTTATCTATATCCTAAGCGGCTTTCCAACGCTTGTGCTTGACCGTGGTGAGATCAAACTTGAACCCGGAATGTGCTCGGGATTTACCCCCGGCCAAGGGGCACATCAATTGGTGAACCAAACCGCCGAGGTCGTCACCTACCTTGAGATCGGCGACCGAATCTCCGGTGACGAAGGCGCCTACCCGCGAGATGACCTCGTTGCGCTCCTCGGTCCAGACGGTCAGTGGACTTGGACCCGCAAGGATGGAAGTCCGTACTAAAAATCCCTAAACAGCAGAACAGGAGCATCACCTATGAAAACGCAAGCTCTACCTGTCTTTATCCTCGGCAGCAACCGGATTCCGTTTGCCAAGAGCCAAACGACCTATGCGCAGGCATCGCGCCAAGATCTACTGGTTGCGGCATTGAACGGTCTTATCGATCGCTATGCTCTAGGCGGCCGCTTGATCGGCGACGTGGCCTTTGGCGCCGTCATCAACGGCGTCAGAGACTTCAATTTGGCCAGAGAGGCCTTGCTATCGACGGCGCTGCATCCTGAAACACCCGCGTACAATGTGCAGCGAGCCTGCGGCACGGGGCTAGAAACCGCCTGGCAGATTGGACTCAAACTGCATACCGGCGCGATCAACACCGGCATCGCCGGAGGCGTCGACAGCAACAGCGCCGTGCCGCTCGAGTTATCCGAGTCCTTGCGCGCTGTGTTCATGGCGCTAAACCGCGCTCGGACTATCCCGGACAAGGTCAAAGCTTTGGCGCAGTTGAAGCTGTCGTCGCTGATGCCGGTGGTACCCAGTGTCAATGAGCCGCGCACCCATCTGTCGATGGGCGAGCACACCGAGCGCATGGTCAAGGAGTGGGCCGTCTCACGGGAGGAGCAGGACAGTTTGGCGCTAGCCAGCCACAAAAACGGTGCCAATGCCTATGAAAAAGGCTTCTTTCGCGACCTGGTTGGTGACTTTGGCGGCCTCAGTCGCGATGGAACCCTGCGCGGTGATACCTCGCTAAGCAAGCTCGCGCAATTAAAGCCGGCATTCGACACGACCAGCGGCAAAGGCACGCTGACCGCCGGTAATAGTTCGCCGTTGACGGACGGCGCCGCCACCGTGCTGATGGCCAATGATCTCGGGGCCAGCGCGTTGGGGCTAAGCCCGCTGGCCCGCTTGATTGATGTCCAGGCGACCGCCGTTGATTTTGTCCATGGCGCCGGATTGCTCATCGCGCCGACCAAAGCCGTGGCGCAGTTGCTGACGCGAAATCAACTGAGCTTTGCCGACTTTGACTACTTTGAAATCCACGAGGCTTTTGCCGGTCAAGTCCTATGCACCCTACGCGCTTGGGAATCGGCGGAATACTGCCGCGAAAAGCTCGGACTCAAAGCCCCACTCGGTGCGATCGACTCAGCTAAAATCAATGTCGTCGGCAGCAGCCTGGCAGTCGGTCATCCCTTCGCGGCAACCGGTGCTAGGATTCTTGGGACTCTGGCTAAACTCCTCGCGGTCGGTGGCCAAAAGCGTGGCCTGATCTCTATCTGTACGGCAGGCGGCATGGGGATTGCCGCTATCGTCGAATCGGCATAAATAGCTCGCGCCTCGGCAAAGCGACCAACATAGGGACCAGCCATGAAGCAAACCACTAAACAACGCGCCCTCCTTGAGGGTCGAGCACTGCTGCAAAAGCATGGCTATAACGGCTTTAGCTTTCAGACCATTGCCGACAAACTAGGCATCAAAAAGCCCAGCCTCTACGATCACTTTGCCAGCAAAGATGCGCTCGTCATCGCCATCATCGCTGATTATAGCAATAGGTTTGATGTCTGGGTTCAGACTCTTCAGGACCTGCGTCCGCTAGAACGAGTCAGGCGGGTCTTTGACGTCTTCCATGCTTTTGCTGCTGATCGCGCCAAAGTCTGCCCGATCCTCGCTCTATCGGCCGATTTTCAGGATCTTTCGCGCACCATTCAAAAGGACATGCAACGCTTCGTCGACAAATGGTTGGGTTGGCTCGAGCAGCAGCTTCGCGATGGTCAAGAGCTCGGAGATATTCGCTGCGATGTGACGCCCAATAAGCTGGCTGGATTCATCTACAGCCAGGCGATGGGAGCGCAGTGCCAAGCGAGGATCCGGAAGGATCCAAGTCTCACCTTGAGTTCTGGCGCCCAGATGGTCTTGCTGATTCAGAATTCGCCGCCTGGCCAGGTCTTAGGGTGAAAAGCTTGAGCGCAGTCATATGACCCATTGGGTTCCACGCCGGCACCGTCGTCGAGAAGAATTCCACCCGAACCGTCAGCCTTCTTAACAAAGATAAGCCTGTATATTCAGTGGTTTAACATAAGTTAACTGAATGTGACACTTATGCAGCACATTTCTTTCTAAAATCCGAAACTCTTGTTAGAATGGGATGTCCGAGGCTAAATTTAAGGTATCTACGCCTATGTACATCAATCGATCGCTGGAGGGAGCCCTAGAACAGCATTTTCGCGGCAAAGTCCGTGAAGGCGCTTTAGTTCCCGGCATTGTTGGATGCGGCAAGACCACGATGATTACGCATTTGCTTGAGAAAATAGCGAATGAGTTTACTTGCTTTTCCTTTACCGGTGATGAAACTGCTTTCCGCAGTGCCGTCGCGGAGTCAAGCAACTACATTCTTGAGTTTGTGCGCGCGAGAACCAATAAAAAATCTTTGGTTTTTGTCGATGAAGTGCAAAAAGAAGTAGCCATTTTTGATGCGGTCAAGATCGCTTTTGATAAGGGAAATATTTCATTTATCATCTCCGGGTCCAATCCTGAGTTTATTCGAACCAAGGCCACCAGTCGTATTCAGCGGCGGGCAAGGCTCTTCGAGATGCAGACCTTGTCGATGGCAGAGATTTTGCGTGGAGAGAATCTGGTAACGAAAGGGGTTTGCGAGCACTACGAAGCCTTGCTCCAATCAATGTTTCTCGACCGGAAGGCCATGCCAGCGATCGCTGATTTGCCAGAGCTTCAAATCACCGGAGGCACCTCTGAGAGGGCAACAGCCTATCTGGTTAGGGGGGGCTTGCCGTTGGCCTGGCAAGCAGCGAGCACGGCTGATGCCTTACAAGAAGTTAAAAAAGTCTATGAACGGGGTTTCGAGCCGATCCTTAAAGATACGTCGCAGGTTTCAAATATCGTGGCCCAGGCACTTGCCGCAACCCATAGCAAGGAATTTAGTTATCAGGGAATCATGCAAAGGTCGCGGCTATCGCAGCGCCGCCTCATCGTCGAAGCCATCAATAGTCTGATGGCGCACGGTTATCTTTATCAAAAGCAGCCAACGTTTTTTGATACCGATCATCGGAGCTATTTATCCACTTATAGCTACTGCG
>Ga0315273_10000152_pt1 | contig 62140 bp, 55 predicted proteins | sample YL17G02_0_MG_FD_205753 | JGI IMG/M metagenome (GOLD analysis project Ga0315273, IMG submission 205753) | Sediment microbial communities from Yellowstone Lake, YNP, Wyoming, USA - YL17G02_0 | ecosystem: Environmental > Aquatic > Freshwater > Lake > Sediment | place: USA: Wyoming | collected... | reverse complement strand
CGGTCTTTCGCTGGTGCTTGGCGGGGCGTCGTTCAGTACGCGAGCGCGAGCTGGTGGGGAGCGTTTGGCCCTCCCGGCGTGATCCAGGCGCGCCGGTAGACCTCGAGCCAGCTCTTGGGGAGCAGCACCCGTCCCGGGAACAACCGTCGGGCGAGCACGCGCCTCCGGTTCCAAGGCCACCCTCAACACGATCCGCACCACCATGTTCAGATCTGCCGGAGCGCCTGCGTGATCGGAAGTCGCGACGCCAATCGCGCGGGAAGGAACCCGCCGACGAGGCCGAGCACGCCGGACAGGACGACCCCGGCAACGGCGATGCCTGGGGTCATGCGGAACGAGAACGCGATCTCGGCGAAGGTGTTCTGATTGTTCGTTCCGGTCGTGCCGGTGAACAACGCGAGCACGACCGTCGCAAGCGCGACGCCGAAGAGCCCCGAGATGAGCGAGAGCGCCAACGACTCGCCGACGTAGGCGATCAGGATCGAGCGGCGGGAAAACCCGAGGGCGCGCAAGGTGCCGATCTCGCGCGTGCGCGAGGCGACGGCGGCATACATCGTGTTCGCGGCGAAAAAGCACGCGCCGACCGACAGCACGACGGTGAGGATCCAGGTGAGGACCTTGAGGAGCAGCGCGGAATTCGTCTGCTCCTCGAAGTACGCGACCTGCCCCATCGCCTTCAGGTTCAGGCGCGGATCGCTCGCGATCTTTTTCGCCAGGCGGACGCGGGCGGCGGCATCCGAGACGGCGAGGGTGACCGACGACCCTCCGCCGCGGCGGTTGTAGGTGGCCGTGAGCGTGTCGAAGTCCCCCCAGATCTCGGAATCCCACGCGGTACCGCCCGAATCGAACAGGCCGACGACCGTGAAGTCGATCCCGCGCAGGCGGATCGTCTCTCCCAGCCCGGCGCCGTTGAACCTGCTCGCCATCGAGGACGACGCGATCAACTCGTGCAGCCCGGGCGTGAAGAGGCGCCCGCGAACCAGCTTCAGCTCGGGGCGCAGCGTGAACGAGAGCGGCTGCACGCCGCGAACGATGACGTTGGCGCTCTCGACGTTGCCCCCGCGGCGGGTCTGGTTGATGACCGTGAACGCCTCGGCGACCGCGAGCGGTTTTCCGGAGCGGTCCCGGTCGACCTCGGGCATCGTCCCGATGATCGCCAGCGCTTCGCGGCCCACCCAGCTCTCGAGCTCGCTGCGCGCCGCGGCGCGCAGGACGATCATGTGGTTCGGGTCCCCGGTCGCGCGCAAGACCGCCTCGAGACCGTGCGTCAAGCTGGCGGCGATCGCGAAGACCATGATCACGAGCCCGACGCCCAGGACGGTCAGCAGGGTGTTCGTCCGGCGGACGAACAACGAGCGCAGGTTGACCTTGAAGGGAACCGGCATCACGCCTGCCTGAGGCCGTCGAGGATCGGGCGACGCGCGGCGCCCAGCGCCGGGACGAGCCCGCTCGCGAAGCCCAAACCCAAAGAGCTGACGATCAGCGAGGCGACGAGCCACGCGGGAGGGACGAGCGTGAACCAGACCATGGGAAGCCTGAAGCCGGCGACGTCGAAGATCAGGTGCGCGAGCCCCCAGAAACCCCCAACCCCGAGCAGGCCGCCGATCCCCGCCAACAGGACCGCCTCGGAGAGGAGGAGCACGAGCACGGTGCGGGACGGGAACCCGAGCGCCTTCAATACGGCAACCTCGGTCGTCCGCTCGCGCACCGACATCGACATCGAGTTGGCCGTGACCATGAGGATCGTCGCGGCGATGACAAGGCTGAGGTACATGACCAGCCCCTTCACGTTTCCGAGCATCTGGATGAAGCCGGCCGTGAAGGCGCGCTCGCTTTCGGTCAACGTCTCTGCGTCGGAGTTGGCGAACAGGGCGTCCACCGCCTTGGCCACCCGCGAGAGGTGGCCCGGATCGTCGATGCGGATCCAGTACGAGCCCACGAACCCGGGGCGGCCGATCGACTCTTCGAGATAGTCGCGTTGAAAGTAGACCGCGTCGTCGGCCCCCGTGTAGATCGCGCTCACCCGGAGGTCCAGATCGGCCGGATAGATGCGCCCCTTGATGAACACCGGCGAGCCGATCGTCCAGCCGTACTTGTCCGCCAGCGCCTTCGACACCATCACGCCGCGGCGGTCGAGGACCCAGTCGCGCGCCCGCTCCGCGTCGACACGGAAGGTCTTTTGCGGCGCCAGGAGATCGAGATAGGTCCGCGGGTCGACGGCGAACTGGGGGAAGAAGTTCTTGTCGTCGATGTAGACCCCGCCGAACCACGACGTCGGGCAGACGACCAGGACGCCGGGGACGCGCTCCATCTTCTTCCAGTAGCTCTGAGGAAGGATGTTCGTCAGCGACACCTTGTGCCGCGTGATGAGGCGCAGCTCGGATCCGTCGGTCTTGGTCGACGCCTCCATGGCGGTGAGGATCGTGATCAGGAGCGTCATCAGGAAGAGCGAGACGGCGATCGACGAGGCGGTGAGGAACGCGCGGCGCTTGTTGCGCAGGAGGTTCTTGACGATCAGGTGGACGTACTTCACGCCACGCCTTCCTCGCGGAGCAAGACGCCTTTTTCGAGGTGCACGAGCCGGTGCGCGCGCTGCGCCGCCTTCGGGTCGTGCGTGACCATGAGGATCGTCTTCCCGAACTCGCGGTTCATGCGGTCCAGAAGCGAGAGGATCTCCTCGGCCGAATGCGCGTCCAAATCCCCCGTCGGCTCGTCGGCGACCAGAAGCACCGGGTCGGTCACGATCGCGCGCGCGATCGCGACACGCTGTTCCTGGCCGCCCGATAGTTGGCGCGGGTAGTGATCGATACGATCCCCCAACCCGACGAGATTCAATGCGAGCTCCGCCCTGGCCTTCCGCTCCTTGCGCGTCAACGGGGTCAGCAGCAGAGGTAGCTCGACGTTTTCAAACGCGGTCAGCACGGGCATCAGGTTGTAGAGCTGGAAGATGAACCCGACGTTCCACGCCCGGTAGCGCGCTAGCGCGTCGTCGTCGAGCGTCGTGATGTCGGTGCCGGCGATTGCGATCGAGCCGCGGTTCGGCCGGTCGATTCCCGCGATCAGGTTCAGCAGCGTCGTCTTCCCCGAGCCCGAGGGGCCCATCAGGGCGACGAAGTCCCCCTGCGCCACGTCGAGATCGAGATCGTCCAGAACCGGGATGTCGAAGTCGTCGCGGCGGTAGTGCTTCGTCAGGCCGCGGATCGAGATCAGAGTCTCGCGGTTCAAGGCCCGGGCCCCTACCGCCTGCCGGAAGCGGCGTCGGCGACGCGCACCTTGGCGCCCGACTTCAACGCGGCCGGCGGCGCGGCAAGGATCTCTTCGCCGCCCAGAAGGCCGGAGAGAACCTCGGCCTTGCCGGATCGCGGCTCGCCCGCGAGGGTGACGGCGACGTCTCTCGCGACTCCGGCGTCGACCGCCATGACGGCCCAGCCCGAACCGTTCTTCCTGAGCGCGGCGGACGGGATCGTGATCACCCGCTTCGGGGACGACGCCGACACACCGCCGGTGAGGAAGTTGACCTTCGCGCTCATTTCGGGGAGCGCGCCCGCCGTGTCTCCGTTGAAGCGCACCTTGACCTGGACGGTGGCCTTCTGACGATCGGCCGTTGGGACGACCTGGTGGACGACCGCCGGGTAGATCCGGTCGGGAAACGCGTCGAGGAGGATCTCGGCGGGAAGGCCTGCCTCGATCTTCGCGATCGACGACTCGCCGACGTCGGCCTCGACCTCGAGCGAGGCCATGTCGGCCATCGTCACCATCGAGCCCCTCGTCGTGCCGCCGCCCCCGACGGCCGGGGCCACCGACTCTCCGATGTCCGCGTCTTTTGTCAAGACGACGCCGTCGAACGGGGCGCGCACGATCGTGTTGTCGAGGATGGCGCGCGAGTAGGCGAGCCCGGCGCGCTCGGCGGCGGCGCGGTCTTTCGCCGCGCGCACGCGGGCGCGGCCGGCTGCAGCAGAGGCCGCCGAGAGATCGACGTCCTGCTTGGATGACAGGCCCTGCTCGTGCAGCACTCTCCAGCGGTTCGCCTCGAGCTCGAGGCCGACCTGGCTCGCCTCCGCCTCGCCGACGGAGGCCTCGGACGAGGAAACGCGCGCCTCCGCCTGGAGCACGTTGGCTTCGAGGTCCACCGCGTCGAGTCGCGCGATGACCGCGCCCTCTTTGACGAAGGAGCCCTCTTCGACGGCGAGAAACGTGACCCTCCCGGGGATCTTCGGGCCGACGGCCGCCTTCCGCCGGGCGACGACGTAGCCGGTGGCGGTGAGCGTCACGTCGCCGTCGGGGCGGCCGGGAGGGGGCACGGTGAGCGTCTCGACGGTCGGGCCCGCCACGCGGCCGGACAGCACGACGACCGCGCCGGCGAGGACGACCCCCAGCACGAGAAGGATCGGAATGACGAGGCGGCGCCGCGCGGTTTTTCTCCCGAACGATCCCTTGTCGAGCTTCAGCGCCGAAAGATCGCCCGAGCCGGTGTTCGGTTGCACGTTCACGCGAGGCCCAAGCGCCGGGCGATCGGGCCTCCGGGCTTGACGATGCTCTGCTCGCGATCGGGACCCACCGAGACCAGCCCGATCTCGGCGCCGATGATCGCTCCGAGCCGAGCCACGTAGCCTCGCGCGGCCTCGGGGAGATCGTCCCAACGGCGCACGCCGGTGATGTCTTGCTTCCAACCCGGGAGGATCTCGTAGACCGGCTCGATCCGTTTTGCATCCGCGACACACGGAGGAAACGAGCGGACCTCGCGGCCATCGAGCCGATAGCCGACGCACAGCGGGATCTCGTCGAGCGTGTCCAAGACGTCGAGGAGCATCACGCAGACGGCGTCGAAGCGGTTGATCCGGTTCGCGTACGAGGCGGCGACGCCATCGAACCAGCCGCAGCGGCGCGGCCGGCCCGTGACCGTCCCGAACTCCCGGCCGCGCGTGCGCAGCAACTCGCCCAACCCCGCCGGCCCGTCGAGCAGCTCGGTGGGCATCGGTCCGCCGCCGACGCGACTGCAGTACGCCTTGAACACCCCGGCGATCATGTCCACCCGGCGGGGCGAAACCCCCAAGCCCGCGCACAGACCGCCCGCGACGGTGGACGACGACGTTACGAACGGATACGACCCGTGGTCGAGGTCGAGCAGCGTGCCTTGGGCCCCCTCGAACAGAATCGAACGCCCCTCGTCCATCCAGTCGTTGAGCAGCAGCGTCGTGTCGGCGATGTACGGGGCCAACCGCTGCCCGTGGGCGTAGGCCGCAGCGGCGATCTCCTCGGGAACGCCCGGATCCTCACCTCCCGCGCGGAGGCGGCGGCCCGGCTCGCCGTCGACGATGCGGCGGATCTTCTGGACGAGCGCGACGCGATCGATGAGGTCGCCCACACGTAAGCCAATACGGGCCGCCTTCGCCTCGTAGGTGGGCCCGATCCCCCGCTGCGTCGTCCCGATCTTGGCGGCGTCGTCTGCCGCGGCCTCGCGCACCGCATCGATCCGGGCCAGCAGAGGGAGGATGACGTGGGCGCGATCGCTGATGAAAAAACGTCGATCCAGTGAAACGCCACCGGTGAGCAGGTTGTCGATTTCGGCGATCAATTTGGCGAGGTCTAAAACCGTGCCGTTTCCGATGACGATGCGCGCGTCGGGACGGAACACGCCGGAGGGGATGTGCTGCAGGGCGTGGCGCCGTCCGCCGATCGTGACGGTGTGCCCCGCGTTCGGACCGCCCTGGTAGCGCGCGACGACGTCGAACCGATCGGAGAGGAGGTCGACGATTTTCCCCTTCCCTTCGTCGCCCCACTGGGCGCCGACGACGGCGAGGTTTCCGCGCACGTTGTTCACGCCGCGCCGGACGGAGGAGAGAGCAGGCCCGTAACGCGAAACGCCAGCGCTTCCCCGATCTGCGTCTTGTCGAGAAAGCCCTGCGCGCCGAGCTGATGCAGGAACTCCAGGATATTGTCTTTGTAGACGGAGGAGATCGCCAAGACGATCGTGTCCTTGACGCGCTCGTCCTGGCGAAGTTCGCGAAGGACGTCGAATCCCGTCAGGCGCGGCATCAGGAGGTCGAGCACGACGAGGTCGGGGTGCTCTTCGCGGATGAGGCGCAACGCCTCGACTCCGTCCAGGGCCAGCAGCACCTGGTACCCGGCGGCGGACAGGAGCGCCTCGCACTGATTGAGGATGTCCTGGGAGTCGTCCGCGACGAGGATCGTGCGCTTGCGCGGCAGCGTGCGGTACGAGCCCGACGACGACGACGAGAGCACCTCGTCGAGTTCCAGATCGATCCGGACGATCGTCTGGCAACCCGGGCACATGTAAGGCACGACCTTCTCGGCGGGAGCGTCGCCCGCCAAGCGAATCTCGGTCTTGCATTGGGGGCAGCGAACGAGCATGCGGGACGAAACTATATCACGCGGGCCTAAGGATTTACGGTTTGAAAGCGCTTCCTGCTAGCATCCGCCCATGCGAAAACGAGCCCCTTCGGGAGCCGTCCTCGTCGACGGCCGCACGCTGACCTTGGAAGCGGTTGAACGCGTCGCCTTCGGCGCGCGCTGCACGCTTTCGCCGTCCGCGCGGCGTCGGGTGAGCGCTTCCAGGCGAGCGGTGGAGCAGGCGGTGCGCGGCGGCCGACTCGTCTACGGAGTCAATACGGGCTTCGGGCACTTGGCGAACATCAGCGTCCCCAAAGATCAACTGGCCGAGCTACAGGTGAACCTGATCCGCTCGCATGCCGCGGGCACGGGCGCTCCCCTCGAAGAGCCCGTGGTGCGCGCGATTCTCGCCTTACGCGCGAACTGCCTCGCCCGCGGTCATTCGGGATTGAAGCTCGAAACACTCCTGCGCATACTCGCGATGCTCGAGGCCGGCATCGTGCCGGTCGTCCCCGAAAAAGGGAGCGTCGGCGCCTCGGGCGATCTCGCGCCGTTAGCGCACGTGGCGCTGGCGCTCATCGGCGAAGGGGACGTCTTCTACCGCGGAAAAACGATGCCCGCGCGCGTCGCCTTTCAGCGCGCGCGCTTGCAGCCCGTCACCCTCGCCGCGAAGGAAGGCATCGCACTGATCAACGGGACGCAGGTCATGACGGCGATCGGAACGCTCGCCCTGCTCTTAGCGGAGCGGCTCGCGGTTGCCGCCGATGTCGTCGGCGCGATGACTCTCGAGGCGTTGAAAGGCTCGCATCACGCGTTCGACAAGAGGATCCACGACGCCCGCCCGCAGCGCGGCCAACGTCTCTCGGCAGCCAACCTGCGCAAGATCCTCGCCGACAGCCCCATCGAGCGCGCGCATGCCGATTGCGGCCGCGTGCAGGACGCCTACTCGCTCCGGTGCATGCCGCAAGTGCACGGCGCGGCCCGCGACACGTTCCGCTTCGTGCGCGAGATCCTGACGATCGAGATCAACGCTTCGACCGACAATCCCATGGTCTTCGCGGAATCGGGAGATCTCGTCTCGGGCGGCAACTTCCACGGCCAACCGGTGGCGGTCGCTCTCGACCACCTGGCCGTCGCGACCTGCTCGCTCGCCGGAATCAGCGAGCGCCGCATCGAGCGCCTGCTCAATCCGGCGCTTTCGGACCTGCCGCCGTTCCTGGCGAGAAACGCGGGGCTGAACTCGGGGTTGATGATGGCGCACGTCACGGCCGCGGCGCTGGTTTCCGAGAACAAGGTCTTGGCCCACCCCGCAAGCGTCGACACCATCCCGACCTCCGCCGGCAAGGAAGACCACGTCTCGATGGGGGTGCACGCCGCGCGCAAGGCGTTATCGGTCGTCGAGAACACCGCCACGGTGCTCGGGATCGAGCTGCTCGCGGCGGCGCAGGCGCTCGACTTCCACGAGAAGAGGCCCGGAAGGGGGGCCCGCGCGGCGCACCGGTTCTTCCGCCGCCGCGTCACGGGGATGACGCGTGACCGCGTCTTGGCTCCGGACATTGCGACCGCGCGCGCCCTTGTCATCGATCCCGCGTTGAGGGCGGCCGTCGAAAAGGCGGTCGGTCCGCTGGCCTGATCCGCAGTAGTGTTGGTGGTGGTGGACGGCAAGGGGATCGAACCCTCGACCTCGGCGTTGCGAACGCCGCGCTCTCCCAGCTGAGCTAGCCGCCCGTATTCGACCTGCCCCGTTTGGTGGGGCGTGCAGGATTTGAACCTGCGACTTCCACCGTGTGAAGATGGCACTCTACCGCTGAGTTAACGCCCCTTGAGTCGTAAAACACCGCCTCGTCACGCCCGGAGCGCGGCGCGTTATAGCACAGACGTGGCAGACTGGCACCGCGCAAGGGCGCTCGCGAGGAGTCTTTTCGGCTTTGAGCACAGTCGACCCCACAGCCGGCCACGTCCTCCTGGTGTGCGACGATCGCCCCCAGTCGGAGAGGCTCTCCCGCTGGATCGCGGCGGCGGGCCACGAGGTCGTCGTGCTGTCGGGAGCCGAGAAGTTCCTCATGCACGAGGGGGATGACCTGCGGGTCAACCTCGTCGTGACCGATCTCGACTCGGACGATCCCGCCGTGCGCGGCCTGCTCGACCGCCTTCTTTCAGGTGACCTGTTCCGCGCGGTGCCGCAGTTGCACGTCTTTCGCGATCTGGCGCTCATGTCCGCGTGGCGCCTGGCCAACCCCGCGCTCGCGCCGTACGCGTTGGCGGCGCCGCCTTCGGCCGAAGACTTCGAGGCGCGCTTTCGGCTCGCGGCCGAGGTGGGACGCCTCCAACGCGAATTGGCGCGCCACTCGACGCGCGACGGGTTGACCGCACTCGCCAACCGACGCCATCTCCTGCTGCGCCTCGACGAGGAGTTTTCTCGCGCGCGGCGCTACCGCACGCCGCTGTCCTACGCCCTGTTCGACATCGACCGGCTGAAGGAGGTCAACGACGCTCACGGGCAGGCGGCGGGCGACGCCGTGATCCGGCGCGTGGGCGAGCTCATCCGCGGCCAGGTTCGCCGCGAAGACGTCGTGGGACGCATGGGGGAAGACGTCTTCGGCGTCGCCCTCCCAGGAAACCGGTACCGCGGGGCCGCGATCCTCGCGAACAAGATCCGGACCGAAGCCGAGGAGGCCTCCGTCTCGCACCGCGGCGTCGAGGTCGCGATCCGGTTGTCCTGCGGGATCTCGACTTATCCCGACAACCGGACGATCAAAACGCCCGACGATCTCGTGGCCACCGCGGAAACGGCGCTTCGCGAGGCAAAAACCCGCGGAGGCAACCGCGTATTCATCGACGAGGGGGTGCTGCGCATGGAGCGCCCGATCGTGCTCGTCGTCGATGCCGACGCGCACCTTCTAGACCTCGCCGAAGACCTGCTCTCGCTCGACGACTTCCGCGTCGTGAAGGCGGAAAGCGCGCGCACCGCGCTCTTGACCCTGAGTTTTCGCCGTCCCGATCTTCTCGTGCTCGACCTCGGAATGGTCGATCCCGACGGAGGCGTCGCGCTGATCGAGAAGGTTCAGCACCTCTACCCCCAGAGCCGATTCCCGATCATCGGGCTGTCGAACGACCCCAACGCCGACCCCGACGCGCTCGCACGGCTCGGGGTCGACCGCTTCATCACGAAGCCGTTCAGCGTGAGCCTCCTTCGCAGCGCCGCGCGCGAACTGCTCGACGCCTATCGTCTGCAATCCTCATGAGATCATCAAGCGTGCGCGCCGCTTCTTCCTGCCTCGCCGTCGTTGTCGCCCTCGCTCTCACGTTGGCCACGGCCGATGCGGACGATGGCGCTCGCGCCGCGGCCATGACGTTCGGGCGCGCGCTCGTCGCGGGGAACGCCGGGGCGTTGCGACCGATCCTGCCGGAACACGGCAGGGTTCACATGACCCTGTCCCGCCTCGGCCCCGAGGAAGGGAGCTTCGGAGCGCGTCAAGTCGAGGCCCTGTTCCGCGACTTCCTCGCCAAGGGCTCCGTCGCGTCGTTCGACGTCGTGCGTTGCGAGAGCGATGGCCGGCGTTCGGCCCTGGCGCACGGACGGGCGGCCATCACGGACCGTGACGGACGAGGCGGCCGCGTCGTCTTCCACCTCGGCTTCGAATCGGAGGGCGAGCGTTGGGTTCTTCGGGAGGTCAAGGAAACCGCCGAATGAGGCGGGTCCGGCTCGCGCTTTTCGGAGTCGTTCCGGTCGTCATCCTCTTGGCCGGACAGATCGCTTCGTATCGCGCCACCACGAGTCCCGTCGGCGCGGCCCGGGCCCGCTTGGAAGGGCGTGGCGCCGAGTTCGAAAAGCATCTCGCCACGCTCCTTGAGGCGGCAAGAGACGCGGCACGACGGGCGCGGGACAGCGGGCCCGAGGCCGCTCGCGAGGATCTTCCGCTGCCGCTGGCCCATCGCCTCGAAGGGGCCGGGGTGCTGCGCGGCGCTGTCATCACCTCGTGGACCGGAACCCCCGCGGAAGCGAGCTCGTTCGGCGAGCCGGGATCCGTGCGCGTCGCAACCCGCGGCATTCGGACGAGCCTGCTCGTCAGGAGCGAGCCCGACGCCGCCTCACGCACCGGCGTCGCCTCGTTCGTTTTGGAGCTCACGGCGAGCGCGATGCGCGCCCAGGACCTTCTCCCCGCGAACAGAGGCGGCATCACCGCCCGATGGGATTTCAGCGCAACGCCTCACGGGACGGAAGCGCGATTCGATGCGGGCCCGCCCAAGACGCTGACCCTCCCGTGGACCGCGGATCGTTCACGCCCGTTGGCCGCGGTGATCCTCGAAGAGCCCAACGCTGCCGCCTTGGCCAAAAGAGCCCGGAAGATCGCCGGCGCCTGGGCCGGCCTCGCGTTCGCCGCGCTTTCCGCGTTGGCGCTCGCGCGGCGCGGCGGGCCCGTGGACCTGCGGCGCCTTCTCGCGGTCGCCGCGGGGGTGATCGCCTCCCGAGCGGCGCTTCTCGCCGGACGCTCCCTGGAGGAGCTTCTCCCCCGAAGCTTGGGCTCGCCGAGCCTCTACGGGCGCGGCGACCTGTTCGGGCTCTGCGCCTCCCCGGCGGCCCTGCTGGCCACGGCCCTTGGCGTTTCCATCGTCGCGACCGTGAGCGCGCGCTTCGCCGCGGGCTCCGTCGAGCGAGGGCGTCGCGCCGCCTTGGTCCTTCTGACGGGGGGAGCGCTCGCCGGAATCGTCGCGATCGTCGCGCTGTCGGGGTCTCTCGCCCGGGACGCCGGCGTCCGCGTGCCACGTCTTGACCCCACAGCCCCCGGCACGCTGGTCCTCGTGCTCGCGGCGGCGTGCCTGATCACCGGCGTCGCCGAGATGGTCGCGACGCTCGGCGTGGCGGCGCGCTTCCGGGGGCTGGGCACCCTAAGCACGTCACGCCTCACCGTCGCCGTCATGCTCCTGCCGCTGTCGGTGATCTTCCTCGCCCAGTTGTACGTCGCGTCCGACCGCATGGCGGACGACCGCCTCCGCTCGGAGTTCGCGCCGCTCGTCCTCGAGCAGTCCGCGCGCCGACGCGTGGCGCTCAGTGCGGCGATCGGGGAAGTCGCGGCCGCGCCGCGCGTCGCCGCCGCGCTGCTGCTGCCGCAGGCGGACGACGATGCGTTCCTCGCCTACGATCTCTGGATCGGCAGCGACCTCTTCCACGAGGGGTTCGCCTCGTCGATCGACCTGTACGACGCGAGCGGCGAGCGGCGCGGCCATTTCGGCTTCGCCTTTCCGCAGGTCGGCGGCGCGCGGGAGATCGAGGCGCGAGCCACGACGCCGGGTCGAGCTCCGGTCCTCGAATTTGAAACCGTCCCGGCCGGAGCGTCGCTGCTTCAGGTCGTCCACGCGGAGGCCGCGGTGGCGGGCGCCTCAGGCGCGCTCGCCGGGCGCGTCGTCGGGCACGTCCTCGACGATCCGTCCAACCTCCCCTTCCTCCCCGGGAGCGCGCCGTACCTCGAGGCCTTGGGCGGCGGCCCCTCCTCGCTCGACACCCTGACCGCCGAGACCCCCGACTACGTTTTGTTCGACGAGGACGCACGCGTCGTCTCGAGCACCGTGCGTCAACCCCCCGCCGCCACGCCGGAACTCAGGGCTGCCGCCGCCGAAGGGCGACGCGTCGGCCTCACTCTAGGCGACACGCGGTATCAGGCGCTGCCGCTTCGAGACAACGGACGATTGCACCTCTTGTTGATGCCGGCGCCGACGCTCCTCGATGCTTTGGGGGACACCGTCCGCTTGTTCCTTGCCGGCCTCGCCGTCCTCGGCCTTTGCGCCCTCGTCACGACCTTGTCCGGAAGCGGCGGCATCGAGGCGCTCAAAGACGTCGTTCGCAGCTCGTTCTACACGAAGCTCTTGGCCGTCGTGCTGATCGCCTCGGTCGTCCCGCTCGTTTCGCTCTCGATCTTCCTTCGCGCGTACATCGATCGTCGCGGCGAGGCCAGTCTCGCCGACTCGGCGGCGGCGTTGGTCGGGGCGGCCCGGCGCATCGTCGAGGACTACCAGACACCCGGCGAGGACGACCCGACGATCCCGCGGCTTCCCATCAACGACTCGACGCTCTGGTGGTTGCGGCGCGTGGTCGGGCAGGAGATCCACGTGTACGAGGACGGCGTCGTCGCCGCCACCTCGAAGCCGGAGTTGTTCGATTCGGGCCTCCTGCAAGAGCGCCTTTCCGGCGAGGTCGACCGCGACGTCGTGCGCGGCGGCCAACCCGTCGTCGTGCGCCGCGAGCACCTCGGGGCGATTTCCCTCCCCGTAGCGTACGCCCGCGTGGATGAACGGGGCGGACCGCGAGACGCGGTGATCGCGGTCCCCCTCGTGATCGAGCAGCGGGCTTTCGCGCGCTCCGCCGACCGGTTGGTCGAGATGCTCCTCCTCCTGACGACGGCGCTCGTTTTGATGTTGGCCGGATCGGCGGCGCTGATCGCCCGCTTGGTCGCGGATCCCGTGCGCCGGCTCGCCGATGCTTCGCGACGTATCGCGGGGGGCGACTACGCGATGCGCTTGGCCTCGTCGTCGCGCGACGAGATGGGCGCGCTCGTGACGGACTTCAACCGGATGGCCGAAGCGTTGGCCAACCAGCGCGCCGATCTCATCCAGGGCCGTGACTACATCGAGGCCCTGCTCCGCCATGCGACGACCGGCGTCGTCTCGGCCGATGCCGCGGGACGCGTCGTGACCATCAACCCGGCCGCCGAGGCCCTGCTCTCCGGCCCGGACGGCCCGCCGCGACGGGGAGAACTGCTGCTCGATGCGCTCCGCCGCGGCACGGCGCGACGGGCGCTCGCGGAGGCGTTGTCCCACCCTCCAACCAGCGGCTCGTCGCCGCTCGAGGTCGATCTTTTAGGGATCGACGGGGCCCTTCGCCTCCGCGTGGTCCGCGTTCCGCTTCCCGATCCCGCAGGCGGAGAGGCGGGCTCGCTCGTCTTGCTCGACGACGTCACGAGCCTCATGAAGAGCAACCAGCTCGCGGCGTGGGCGGAGATGGCGCGAGCGATCGCGCACGAGATCAAGAACCCCCTGACGCCGATCCAGCTCTCGGCCGAGCACGTGCGCAAGCTGTTGCACGATCGCGGCGTCCTCCCTTCGCCTGAGATCGCCGCCTGCCTCGACACGATCGTCCGGAAGGTCCGCGAGCTGCGCGACATCTCCGGAGCGTTTTCGACCTACGCGAAGCTCCCCGACCTCGTGCTCGTGCGCGTCGAACTCGCGGCGTTCCTGCGCGAGGTCGCCGCCCCCTATCGCGCGGCGCTTCCCTCCGGTGTTCTGATCGAGGAACGCCACGCCGAAGCGCCCCCGGTCCTCGCCGACCCGAAGGTCTTAGCCCGCGCGATCGTCAACCTCGTCGAGAACGCGCTCCAGGCGATGCCGCAGGGGGGAACGCTGCGCATCACCTCGGGCCCGGCCGACCCCGGCGAGGTCGTCCTGACGGTTGAGGACACGGGCACCGGGTTGACGCCCGAGGCGCGCGCGCGTCTGTTCGAGCCATATTTCTCCACGAAGAGCTCGGGCACCGGCCTCGGGCTCGCGATCGTACGGCGGGTCGTTGCCGGCCACGGTGGGTCCATCGACGTGACGAGCGCGCCGGGCCAAGGCACGACGATGAGCATCCGGCTCAAGCAAGCGCCTCGCGTCTGATCGCGGCGTCGGCCCGAAGCCGTCGCGATATACTCCGCGCGTGAGCTCGCAGGACGGTTCGCCCAACGACTCGGCCAAGCGGCTCCCTTGGTATGCGGAGGGAGTTCGCTTCGCCTGCCAACCCGACTGCGGCAAGTGCTGCACGCGACACGGCGAGTACGACTACGTCTACCTCGAGCGCGAGGATGTCGCGCGCTTGGCCTCCCACTTCGACATGCCGGTCAAGACCTTCAGAGCGAAGTGGACCAAAAGGGACGACGGTCACACCGTCCTCAAGATGGACGGCCCCGCGTGCCCTTTCCTAGAAGGCGCGCGGTGCGCGGTGTACGAAGCGCGGCCGCGCCAGTGCGGCTCGTTCCCCTTCTGGCCGGAGAACCTGAAAAGCCGTGACGGGTGGGAGGAGCTCGCAGCCTTCTGCCCCGGGGTCGGCGAGGGGAATTTCGTGCCGCTTTCGGCCATCCGCGACCAATTGCGCGGGCGCCCGTCATCGTGAGCGAAAACGGAAGCACGATCCGCCTTCGCCTCGCGGCGGTGGCTGTTTTTGTCCTTTTCGCCTGCGCGTGCGGCGGGGGCGGCGGCTCCGTTGCGCCCCCTCGGGCCGACGCGGCGCCGCAACGCGGCGGGACACTCGTCATCGGCAGCACGGTCGATGCCGACGCGTGGAACGAATACGTCTCGCAGCAGACCTTCGCGCAGAACCTCCTGCGCCGGGTCTACGCGCGGCTCGCGCAAGAGCAAGGCGACGCCAGCGAGCATCCGCCCGACTTCGAACCGTTGCTCGCCGCGTCCTGGTCGTTCTCCGACGACGGACTGACGCTGACCTTCAAACTCCGCGACGCGACGTGGAGCGACGGCACGCCGCTCACCGCCGGCGACGTTCGCTACACCTTTGCGGCGCAGACCTCCCCCGCGGTGGGTTGGACCGGCGCTTCGTTTAAGGAGCACATCAAGGACGTGCAGGTCGTCGATCCGCGCACGGTCGCCTTCCGCTTCGACCGCGCCTATCCCGAGATGCTCGCGGACGCGGTGGAGGGGGGCATTCTCCCGGAGCACGTTTTCTCGAAGGTCCCGTTCGCCGCGTGGCGCACGCACGACTGGTCGCAGGTCCGAATCGGCTCCGGCCCTTTCCTGCTCGAGAGTTGGCGGCCGGGCGAGGAGATCGTCCTCGTGCGCAATGCGCGCTATCTCGAGCCCGAACGGCCTCTTGTCGACAAGGTTGTCGTGCGCATCGTGCCGGACATCGGCAACCTCGAGACGCAGCTCGCCGTCGGCGCGATCGACTACGTCGAAGGGGTGCCTCCGCAGGATGCGAAGCGCCTCACCGGAACTCCGGGGGTCGAACTTGTCGTCTTCGACAACCCGATGTTCGACTACGTCGGCTGGAACGGGGCGAAAAAGCCGTTCGACGATCCCGAGGTCCGCCGCGCCCTGACGCTTGGGATCGACCGGAGGGCGATCGTCGAGGACCTTCTCTACGGCTACGGCAAGATCAGCACGGGTCCGCTGCTGTCGACGTGGTGGGCCGCCGATCCGACCCTCGTCGCGTTTCCGTACGACCCGGACGAGGCGCGGCGCATCCTCGCGACCAAGGGCTACGACACGCACCACCCCCTCGCGTTCGAGCTGACCACAAACGTAGGGAATCGCGTCCGCGAGGCGGTCACGCTGAAGATCCAGGAGCAGCTTTCGCGCATCGGCGTGAAGGTGGCGCCGCGATCGTTCGAGATGAAGGCCTTCCGCGAGCGCAACGTCGCCGGAAACTACGACGCCTACGTGGCGGGGTGGCGCTTCAACGGGAAGCTCGACCTCGCGTCGATCTTCGGCTCAAAGGCGGTCCCCCCCGCCGGATCGAACGTCGTCGCCTACCGATCGGCCGAGGCCGACCGGCTTCTCGCAGCAATTGGCGCCGCCGCCGATTGGACTCAGGCGAAAGACGCGTACGCAAAGCTCGCGCAACGAATCCACGAGGACCAGCCCTACACCTTCCTCTACGAAGGAAAACGGATCGCAGCCTTCGGCCCGCGCCTCAGAGGCCTGAGGATCGACGTTCCGTCCGATCCGCTAGCGCGCCTTGAATCGTGCTGGATTGCGCACTGACACCGTGCTCGGCCTCATCGCGCGACGCCTCCTGTCCGCTGTTCCGCTGGTCGCCGGCGTTCTCACGCTGACGTTTCTACTGGTCGAGGCCGCCCCGGGCCGCCCCGCGGACCTTCTGCTCGGCGACGGCCCCGTGACCCCCGAATTGCGCGCGCGCGTCGAGGCCGCCTACGGTCTCGACCAGCCAGCCTACGCGCGCTACGCGTCATGGATCGGAAACGCGCTTCGCGGCGACCTCGGCTGGTCGCTCTCCCGTGGACGCAAGGTGACGAGCGTCCTCGCGGACGCCCTCCCGCACACGATCGGCTTAGCCTTAGCGGCGTTGTCGATCCAACTCCTGCTCGGCATTCTTCTGGGCGCTCTCCACGTGTTGCGGCCGGGTGGGGCCCTCGACCACGGACTAGGCCTAGTGGGCCTCCTGCTGGCATCGGTGCCGACGTTCTGGCTCGGCCTGATGGCGATCCTCCTGTTCGCCGTCGCCGTCCCGATCTTCCCGCCGTCTTCCGCGCATTCCATCGGCGCCAACGCGTGGAGTTTTCCCGCGCGCGCGATCGATGTGCTCTGGCACGCCGCACTTCCCTCGCTGGTTCTCGGACTCGGCGCGGCGGCCATCGTCGCCCGGTTCGTGCGCGCGGGCCTCATGGCCGCGTTGGGTGAGGGCTTCGTCCGCGCAGCGCGCGCGCGAGGAGCGTCGCAGGCGCGCCTCCTTTGGGTTCACGCTCTCCCGGCGGCCGCCGGCCCGGTGATCACGCTCGCCGGGCTCCAGCTCCCCGTCCTCGTGTCCGGCGCGGTCGTCGTCGAAGTCGTCTTCGGTTGGCCGGGCATGGGGCGCGTGACCTACGACGCGGTCATGGCGCAAGACCTTCCCGTCGTTCTCGCGGCCGTCTTGCTCGCGACGATTCTCGTGATCGCGGGGAACCTGCTCGCCGATTTGGGCCTCGCCTTCGTCGACCCCCGCTTGCGTCTCGGCCGGACGGCATCCCGTTGAGCGACCCCAGGCTCAAAATGGGCATCGGGATCTTGGCGACGTGGGCGCTGGTCGCGGTGTTGGCACCGGTCCTTCCTCTTCGCGATCCCAACGCGCAGCCCGATGGGTTGGTCCTGCGCAACCTCTCGCCGATGACCGTGGTCGACACCGTTTCGTGGGCCGACGGGACGAGGCGCTACGCGCACGAGCTACGCCGTGACGCGGACGGAGGTCTCTCGTTGCGCCGTGGCGACACGTGGACGCAGGTCCCCGGCGACGGAGCGCGCATCGAGCGAGCCCGCTTCGTCATGGGCACCGACTCGTTCGGGCGCGATCTGTTGAGCCGTCTGGTCTGGGGAGCGCGCGTGTCTCTCGTGGCCGGCCTGTTGGCGGCGCTCGTCGCCGTCGCAATCGGCGGCGGCGTCGGGCTCATCGCGGGGTTTGCCGGGGGGTGGGTGGATGCCGTGCTCATGCGCGCGACCGACGGCGCGCTCGCGATACCGCGTTTGTTTCTGCTCCTCCTGCTCGCGGCCCTCTTCCGCCCGTCGCTTTCGACGACCGTTCTGCTCGTCGGATGCACGACCTGGATGGCCGCCGCTCGCCTCGTGCGGGGGGAGGCCCTTTCGATCCGGGAGCGCGAGTTCGTAGCCAGTGCGCGTGCCGCCGGCGCCTCCCCCACGCGGGTGGCGATGCATCACGTCCTCCCTCACGCCGCGGCCGTCTTGGGTGTCGAGGCTGCGATCCGCCTGGGCCAGGCGGTTCTGCTCGAGGCGTCGCTTTCTTTTCTCGGGCTCGGCGTGCCGCCTCCCGCGGCATCCTGGGGCGGACTGATCGCCGACGGACGCGACCGCCTGCTCGACGCCTGGTGGATCGCGACCTGGCCGGGGCTCGCATTAGCCTTCGTCGTGATTGCGTCCAGCCTGGTTGCGGACGGAGCCCGGGAGCGGTTGTAATTGTCTTGCCCGCTGTTATCGTGATGCCGCCTCGGCCGCGCGGCCGAATGACTGGAGGATTTAGCGTGATCCCCAAGCGTAAGGTCGCCGCCGTCAGTCTCGCGCTTCTGGTCGCCACGGTTTCGAGGACGCTCGCCCAGGACACCCCTCCGCCACCAACGCCTCCTCCCGCCGTTGCGGACGCTCCCGCAGCTCCCCCGCCGGCCCTGTCGGAAGCCGCCGTCGCCGCGCTGGCGCAGGCGAAGGATGCCTTCAAGAAGGGCGCATGGCAGGAGGCTCGGGAGGCCGCCGCCACGGTCCTTCAGTCCCAGCCGACAAACCTCGAGGCGCTCTACATCGCCGGGACGTCGGAGCGACAGAACGGTTTGCTCGCCGATGCCGAAAAGCACCTCAAGACGCTCGTCGAGACGTCGCCCATTTTTCCCCTCGCGCATTTTCAATTGGGCTACGTGCTCTTCCTCGAGGCGGAGGGACTGACCCGCGCGGGCCAGGTGGAGCCGGCGAAGGCCAAGTACATCGAGGCCGCGGCGGAGTTCGGCAAGGAGCTCCAGCGCAACCCGACGCACGCCCCCTCGCTGTCCAGCCGCGCCATCGCGCTGTCGCGGGCAGGACAAATCGACGAGTCGATCCAGGCGCACGAGGCGTGGATCGGCGCGGCGCCTCAGAAGAACGATCCGGTGATTTCGCTCGCGGCGATGTACGCGGGAGTCGGCCGATCGAGCGATGCGATGGGGGCGCTCGACCGGCTTCCGGACAAGGGCGCGAAGTCCGCGCTCGATGCCACGATCGCCGTCGCCAACGTGTTCGTCTCGAGGAGGGACTGGAGCGCGGCCGTTCCGTTTCTCGAAAAGGCCGTGGACACCGACCCCGCCTCGACGCGCGCGAGGGCGCTCCTCACCCAATGTTGCGCGCGCGCCGGGCTGGCCGACGACGCGGCGCGCAACCTCCAAACGCTCATGACCATGGACCCCACGCCCGACGAGGCGGAAGGCGTCGGCGAAGCGATCAAGGCGTCCATGGGCGACGGCAAGAGCGCGCCGGCCCTTCCCGGCGTCGAGCCACCGGCGGTCCTCAGGGTTCCCGCGCCGAGGTACCCGAAGGGACAGGACCCGACCGTGCAGACCGAGGTCCTCGTGCTCACGCAGGTGCGGCAGGATGCGGCGGTCGTCAACACCGTGCTGGTGCCGAACAGGATCTGGAAGGACATTCGAGCGACCGGCTTCGAATCCGCCGCGTTCGACGCCGTCAAGAGAGGCAAGTTCGTCGCCGGCACCAAAGACGGTCAGCCCGCCGAGCTCTGGATCGTCGTCTCCGTGAAATTCACGAAGCAGTAGCGAGGGGACAGCGACCGTTTAATTGGGGACAGTCCCCAGTTAAACGGTCGCTGTCCCCTCACCACTGATGCGGCGCTCCGCCCGGCGCACCGCATCGAGCAGCAGTTCCAAGCGATCCAGGTCTTTCTTGCCGGGGGCGATCTCGACCTCCGACAAGAGGTCCACGCCATACGGACGGGCATCGTCGATTGCCAGACCAATGTGCGACGGCTCGAGGTTCCCCGCGATCACGATCCGGCCGTGCATCGCCAGCGCGCGGGCGCGGCGCCACTCGAAAGGAGCTTCAGGTGCGAGGGATCCCTCGCGCCGCGCGTCGAGCAGATACGTCGTGGTTCGGTAGTACGAGAGGTCATCCTCGTCGAACTCCGGGCCGACGCGGAACGCCCTGACCCACGGGTACGGGGCCGCTCCGGCGCAGAGGGATGGGCTCTCCTTTCCGTGGAACTGCAGGATGCCGACGCCGGCGCGGCGAGCGGTCTCGAGCACGCGGATCAGCGGTTCGTCGGCGAAAACACCGACTGTCGAAACGAAAACCGGCAGACGCGAGACGATGCGGTGCACGAGATCGGGCTCCACGTAGCGGGGGCTCCCCGGACGAAGGTCGAACCCGAGCGCATCGACCCCCAGGTGCACCGCTTCTAACGCATCCCGCTCCTCGGTGATGCCGCAGACCTTGACCATGACCCGGGCGATCATGGAACCCGTAGCACAGCGGCGCCCGCCAGGGCGAGGAAATTGCCGAGCAGCCGCTTCCCCGACGGGGTCAGGATCGACTCCGGATGGAACTGGACGCCGTGCAGGGGAAACGTCCTGTGCCGCACCCCAAGGATCGTCCCGTCCGGCGCGAAGGCGCAGGCCTCGAGCGCATCGGGGAACGTCTCCTTCTCCGCGGCGAGGGAGTGATACCGGGCCGCGTCGAACGGATTCGCCAGTCCCTCGAAGACCCCGCGGCCGTCATGCCGTACCGGCGACGTCCTACCGTGCACCAGTTCCGCAGCGCTCTCGATCCGCCCGCCAAACGCCGTCACGATGGCCTGGTGGCCCAGGCAGACGCCGAGCATCGGTAGGACCCCCGCGCGCTCGCGAACCAGAGGCACGCTGATACCGGCCGCTTCCGGGCGCCCGGGACCCGGAGAAAGGACAACCGCGTCGCAGCGGGCTTCGTGAACGTCGGCGACCGCGATCCGGTCGGACAAGACGACCTCGACCACGGCACCCAGCTCACCGAGATACTGCGCGAGGTTGAACGTGAACGAGTCGTGGTTGTCGAGCAACAGGACCCGCACGCGGTTCACGGCGCCCCGCCCCTACTTCACCTCGAACTTGACGAAGATGGCGTCCGTCAGCTCGGGGGCGGTCATCGACAACTCGAACGTGTGATCCTTGAGGCCTGTCCCGGGTATGGGGAAGTAGACCATGTCCAGGAGATAGCCAAACTTCGGCAGTTGGACGCGATCGATGACCGTTCTCGATTGTCCTTCCCGCACCGCGAAATGCGTGGGTGAGAAGTTGGAGGGGTAGCGGGTCATCGCCCCGAAGCGATTGAAGACGATCTCGTTCAGCTCCTCGAGGTCCCGGTCGAGGTCGAGGAAGTCGTAGTTGTCGAGAAGCTCCTTGGGACTCGCGCAGGGGTAGCGATTGCCCTTGTCGTCGGCGAGGGTGAACGATTCGCGCGTCAGCGTGAGTTGCTTGACGCCGCGGTTCGCGATCGCGATTTCGAGGGGGATGTAGGCGTCCTTTCCGCGGTAGCGCGTCGCGCGCGTGTCCACGATAAAGGTCGCGAGTTTTCCCTCCTCGATGTACGCAAACGTCGAGAGTTTCCGATCGACGTCGGCGGCCACTTGCCCGGTCATCGGCTGTCGTGTGGCGCAGGAGGCTGCGAGGAGCATCAGGATACTGAGAAGTGAACGACGCATGCGTGGTTCCTTTCGGCCCGTCGACCGGAGGGCCGGCGCGCGGCCTCGGAGCGTAGGCCCTGGCCGACGCGTCGTCAAGCCGAGGAAGAGGAATGCCACGACTGAAGCGCCGCAGCCATCACGTCCCTCGGAGCGGGCCGCCCGGTCAGCCGTTCAAACTGGAGCATCGCTTGCGCGGCGAGGAAGTCGAGTCCGTCGACAACGGCCAGCCCGCGGGCGCGGGCCGCACGCACGAGCGGCGTCGGCTCGGCGCCGTAGGCCGCATCGAGCACCACGCGGCCATCGAGGTGACGCCGGAGCAGCACCTCTTCTCCGTGGCGTCCCGCCGGAGTGGCCTGCACCAGGAGGTCCCAGAACGCCCCGGGCAGGGCCGCCAAGGGCGCCGAGGCGACTCCGATCGAGCGCGCCGTCTCGCCGCCCCTCGGAACGCTGCGGGAGTACAGCGTCACGAACGCGCCGGCCTCCTTGAGCGCGGCGGCGATGGCACGCGCGGTCCCTCCGGCTCCCACGACGGCGGCCCGGCTTCCGCGCGGGTCGAGATGCTTGCGGATCAGCGCGAGCGCCGCTGGGGCGTCGGTGTTCCACCCCTCCCATCGGCCGTGGCCGACGCAGACGGTGTTCGCCGAGCCGCACGCGGCGAAAGCGTCCAGTTGCGCGCACCTTTTTGCCGCGAGTTCCTTGAGCGGAATCGTGACGCCAAATCCCAGGAGGGGCAGCAGGCCGTCCTCGGACACCACCGAGGCGACCTCGTCGAGATCGCCGGTGTCGAGCGGGACGTACACGGCGTCGAGCCCCAACGCCCGGTAGCCCGCCGCGTGCAGCTCGGGCGAGGGGCTGCCTTGGAGCGGCGTGCCACAGAGACCGTAAAACCGAGTCGACTCCGAGATCTCTTGCACCCGATACACGTCGAGCAACTCGCGGGTTTCGAACTGTCCCTCGCCGGTCTCGCGACCGCGCGCCGCCGCCCCATAGACCCCCCACGACCCCCACGTCAGCGCGACGACGCGGCTCCACGATCCGGCGGGGCCCTGGGCGAAGGAGCAGAGCGCTCGTCGCGCGCCCCGGGCTCTCGCCAAGAGATCGCGGACCGCGCGAAGATCCGTCGGACGCGCCGCGCGAGGAACGATCTTCAGGAGCTGGGCCTTGGTCCCCGCCATCGCGTCGAACAGAAGCCCAAGGCTCGAGGCGTCGCAAGGCGCCCCGTGGTGCGACAGGATCGTGCGCGCCGCCTGAGGGCCGGAGGCCATCGCGCGCAGCGGCCCATCCCACTCCACGTCGACGAAGGCGGACCCCGCGTCGAGGGCCGCGTCCAAGATCGCCCTCTTTTCTTCGGTGCTGCCGTCGAACGACCCGCCGTCCTCCGGTGAGCGCACGGTGACCACGACGGGCCGTCCCGCCCGCGTCACGAGGCCGGCAACGTCGCCCGCCCGCAGGCCGTCGGCCCGGATCTCGATGAGCGCGCAGGCGCGGGGGGATTCCGCGAGGCGCCGCGCGACCGCCTCGGGGGTCTCCTCGAGGATCGAGTGGACGACCCCGCGCATCACAGCAGGCTGACCGGATCGACGTCGACGTGGATCGAGCGACGAGCCGACGTGGCTTCGAACGGAAGCAGAGCCGCCGCAACGGTCTCGACGAGCCGGCGGCGCCCGGCGGAACGCACGAGGAGCTGCATGCGATACATCCCTCTCAATCGCTCGATCGGCGCCGGACCCGGCCCGGTGATGGTGAGGCGGCCGGCCGAGGCCGCCGTGAGCGCCGCCCCGACGTCGTTCGCGATCCGCCAGGCCTGGGCCTCGCGCGCCTCGGCGACGATGATCTGGACGAGGGCGGCCAGAGGCGGGTAGCGCAGCGCGCGGCGGTAGCGGATCTCGACCTCGTAAAACGCCTCGTAGTCTTGCTTGGCGGCATGGAGAAGCACGGGATGGCCGGGATCGAACGCCTGCGCGATCACGCGGCCGAGGCGTAGTCCGCGGCCCGCGCGGCCCGCGACTTGTGTCAGCAATTGGAACGCGCGCTCCCCCGCTCGAAAATCCGGCAGGCCCAGCGCATGGTCGGCGCCGAGCACGCCCACGAGCGTCACCCGTGGAAAATCGTGCCCCTTCGCGATCATCTGCGTGCCGACCAGGATGTCGATCTCTCCCGCGTCGAACCGCCGCAGGATGCTCTCGTGGGCGCCGCGGCCGCGAACGGTGTCGCGGTCCATGCGCTGGATGCGCGCCCCCGGGACGACTTTGGCGAGCTCGTCCTCGATCCGCTCCGTCCCCTCCCCCAGCTCGCGCAGATCCGCTCCTCCGCACGAGGGACAGGCGCTGGGAAGGGGCTGATGGCCGCCGCACGCGTGACAGCGCAGCCGGCGCTCCTTCTTGTGCCAGGTCAGCGCAAGGCTGCAATGACGGCAGGTGAGACGCTGACCGCAGGCCGGGCAGAGGATCGCCGCCGCCCACCCCCGCCGATTGCGGAGGATCAGCGCCTGCTCGCCGCGCTCGAGACAGGTAGCGAGCGCCGTGACGAGCTCTTTCGAGAGCGGCGTGACGACACCGGCCCGTCGGAACTCGTCCCGCATGTCGACGAGCTGGACCTCGGGCATCGGCCGGTCCTCGACACGCCCACCGAGCGCAAGGAGGACGTAGCGTCCCTGCCGCGCGTGGTGGAACGATTCGAGCGAGGGCGTGGCGGAGCCGAGCAACACCGGGACGGAGGCGAGGCGGGCTCTGACGACCGCGACGTCGCGGCCGTTGTAGCGCGGCGCGTCCTCCTGCTTGTAGGACGGGTCGTGCTCTTCGTCGACGATGACGAGCCCAAGATCCGGAAGCGGGGCGAAAACCGCCGAGCGCGCGCCGACGACGAAGCGCTTCGTCCCCTGGCGGATTTCCTCCCACGCGGCGCGGCGCTCTCGCGGCGGCACCGCCGAGTGAAGCAAAGCGACCTGTCCTGGGAATCGCGCTTCGATCCTCGATACGAGAAGCGGCGTGAGTCCGATTTCGGGGACGAGGTAGAGCACGCCGCGTCCCGCCTCGAGCGCGGCCGCGGCAGCAAGCAGATAGACCTCGGTTTTTCCGGAGCCGGTCGCCCCCCACAGGAGAAACGGCGAGAACGCGCGGGCGGCGACGGCCGGGAGGAGCCTGCCGAGCACCTCCGATTGAGCCGGCGTCGGGCTCAGCTCGCGAAAAGACGCCGCAGGCCTGCCGGAGGCCGCGGAAACGACCGCTCGCGGCGGGCGCTTGCGCGCGGGCGGGTCGGGGGGGAGCGCGGCTTCGATCGCCTCGCCCCACGAGCACAAGTAGTAGTCCGCGATGAAACGCGTCAGTTCGAGAAGGTGCGTGTCGAGCGCGGGCGAGCCCGGAAGCGCCGTTTCGAGGTCCTTGACCTCGACCCCGGGGTCCGGCGCCGGTGCGGGCCAGAGGACGACGGTCCCCTTGACGCTGCGCCGTCCGAAGGGAACGCGCACGCGCGCCCCCAAGGCGATCCCGTCTGCTTGTGCGGCGGGTACGCGATACGTGAAGGTGCGGCGGAGCGGGACGGGAACGGCGACGCCCACGAGCGTCTCCGCGTCCTCCCCGGCCGTCACGAGGCCTCGTCGATCCGGGCGCGCGCCGCTTTCAGGTCCTCGTAGACGGCACGACGGTTCTCGTCTGTGTATTTCCTGAGGAGGTACGAAGGGTGAAACGTCGGCATGACGGGAATACCCCGGAACGACCCGAAGCGTCCGCGCAGGCTCGTGATCCCGGCTTTCGTATCGAGGAGGGTCTTCGCCGCGGGAGATCCCAGAGCGACGATCGCCTTCGGCTGGATGCTCTCGATCTGACGGAACAGGAACGGCGAGCACGTCGCGACCTCGTCGGGCTCCGGATCGCGATTCCCCGGCGGACGGCACTTCACGATATTGGCGATGTAGACGTCCCCTCGTTCCAAGCCGATCGCGCGGATCATCTCGTTCAATTTCTTTCCGGCGCGACCGACGAACGGCTCCCCTTGCGCGTCCTCGTCAGCACCCGGCCCTTCGCCGACGAACATCAGATTGGCTCGCGGGTCACCGACGCCGAAGACGATGTTCGTGCGCGCCTCGCAGAGCTTGCAGCGCTTGCAGTCCCCGATCTCGTCGCGAATCGCGGCAAGGCCTGCGCCCGGCTCGCGCAGACTCAGCTCGCGAACACCGATCTCGCCCAGGTAGCCCACCCACGTGGCGAGCGCCTTGCGGACGTCCGCGGCGTCGCTCACGCGGCATCCGGCCCGAAGATCCGGTCGAGGATCGCTTCGGCGATCTCGATCTTGCTCCCTTCGGGGACCGTCACGGACGAACCGTCATGGCCGAGGATGGTCACCGCGCTGCGGTCCGAGCCGATTCCCAGGCCGGCTGCTGCGATGTCGTTGGCGACGATGAAGTCCGCGTTCTTCGCGGCCAACTTCTTTGCCGCGTTCGCGATCAGGTCGTCCGTCTCGGCGGCGAACCCCACGAGGATCTCGGGCCCCTTCGTCCGCCCCAACTCGGCGAGGATGTCGGGCCCCTCCTCGAGGACGAGCGTGAGCGGCCCGCCGGTTTTCTTGATCTTGTGCGGAGAGGCGACGGGCGCGTAGTCGGACACCGCCGCCACCATGAAGATCGCGTGGGCGCCGGCACGCTCGGCCATCACGGCATCGCGCATCTGGCGGGCGGTTTCGACCTGCACGATCCGCGTGCCGAACGGAGCCGGCAGGCCCACCGGGCCGCTGACGATCGCCACTAAAGCACCTCGCCGCGCGGCGGCGGCGGCGATCGCGTACCCCATTTTTCCGGAGGAGCCGTTGGTGAGGTACCGGACGGGATCGATCGGCTCGCGGGTCGGGCCAGCGGTGACAACGATCTTTTTCCCTTTGAGCGATATCCCGCGACGCGCGGCGCGAAGAACTTCTGAGGCGATCGTCTCCGGGGCGGCGAGTCGTCCGACGCCGGTCTCGCGCTCCGCGAGCCAACCGGACTCCGGATCGACGACGGAGACACCCCGGGACCGCAGCGTCCGGATCGCCTCCTGCGTCGCCGGATGCAGCCACATGCGGGTGTTCATCGCCGGAGCGACGAGGACCGGCGCGGTGACCGCCAAGTAGAACGTCGAGAGGAGATCGTCCGCTATGCCCTGCGCGAACTTGGCCAGGATGTTCGCTGTCGCCGGCGCGACGACGAAGGCGTCCAGGTCGCGAGCCATATCGATGTGTTTGATCGTCTCGTCGGAGGCGAGCTCCCAAGCATCGATTGCGACCTTGCTGCCGGACAGCGCCTGGAGCGTGAGGGGCGTGATGAACCGTTCGGCGTTTCGGGTCATCAGGACCTGAACCGACGCGCCCGAATCCGTCAGCCGGCGCACGATCTCGCAGGCCTTGTAGGCCGCGATCCCGCCACTCACCCCCAAGGCGATACGCACGGAACTACTCTTCGGCGCTCGCGTCGGCCCCGCTCGCCGCGGGGGAGCTTCCGTCCCACGCGTCGACGACACCGGCAGCCACCTCTTCCTGGGCGAGGACCGTGGCCTTGCGCGTGTCGGAGTCGATCCGGGGAATCGCCCCCGCCTGCAACTGCTCGGCACGCAGCGCGGCGAGCATGACGAAGCGGTACTTGCTCATGGTGCTATCGGGGAGTTTGTTCATGAATTCCTCCTAGGCCCCCGTGCCGGGAGCCGGAAACGTCGAAAGGATCCTTTTCACGCGATCCCGGCGACGAGCGGTTCGCGCCGATTCCGCCCGGACGATCGCGGACAACTCCGAGATCGCCACCTCTAGTTCAGCGTTCACGACGACGTAATCGAAGCGATCGTACTCCAACGCCTCGCGGCGCGCCTCACGGAGGCGAAGAGACAGGGCCGCGGCATCCTCGCTGCCGCGCCGCGTCAGGCGTTCCGTCAGGGAGGCATAGTCCGGCGGCAGGATGAAAATCGAGACGGCGTCGAGCCCCTTGGCCCTCACCTGCCTCGCCCCGGAGACGTCGATATCAAGGAGCATGTCGGCTCCTTTGGCCAGAACCGCCTCGGTCGCCGCGAGGCCGGTGCCGTACTTGTGATCGAAAACGCGAGCCCATTCCAGAAAGCCGCCCGCGGCGACCAGGGCGTCAAAAACGGTGTCGTCGACGAACTGGTATTCCCGTCCGCTCTGCTCGCCGGCCCGGCGCGGCCTCGTGGTGTAAGAGACGGAGAACACGAGCCCCGGCACCGACTCGAGCAGGCGGCGCGCGAGCGTGCTCTTTCCCGTCCCCGACGGGGCCGAGATGACGAACAGCGTCCCGCGATCGCTCCCGTCCATCCCATTACTCCAGATTCTGGATTTGTTCGCGGATCTTTTCGGACTCGGCCTTCAGGTCGAGCGCGTGCCGGCTGACGCCTAGATCGACGGACTTGCTCGCGATGGTGTTCGTTTCGCGATGAATCTCTTGCAGGAGGAACTCGAGGCGCTTGCCGACCGGCTCGCCTTCGGACTCCGCCAGAAGCGTCAGCGCGTGCGCGAGGTGCCCTTCGAGACGGACGATTTCTTCGGTGATGTCGGAGCGGTCCGCGAGAAACGCCGCTTCTTGAGCGATACGCGCGGGATCGAGCGTCACCTGGGTCACGAGCTGTTGCACGCGCTCGGCGATTTTCTTCTGCAGGGCGTCCGGGATGGCCGCCGCAACTTCGCGGATCATGGCGACGGTGCTCTTCATGCGCACCACCCGGGAGACGAGATCGTCCCTCAGTAGGCCGCCTTCGCGGCGTCTTTCGGCGTCGAGCGCCGCCAACGCAAGATCGAGCGCGCCGTCGACCGCCACCCTGCCGGCCTCGTCGAGTCCGCCGCCGCGGCCCGTGCTGTCGAAGACGCCTGGAACGCGCATCATCGTCTGGAGGTCGAACGCTCCGGGGACTCCGAACTCGTCGCGCAGCGTCGTCCATGCGGCGAGCGCCGCCAGAACGACCGGACGGTTGAGCGCGAGCGGCACGGCGGAACTTGCGGTGCGTTCCAGGCGCAAGTCCACGTCCACCCTGCCCCGCTTCACGATCGCGAGCACTTTCCTGCGCAGCTCTTGCTCGAAGGGGACCAGATCGTCCGGGAGGCGCAACTTCAGGTCGGCGAAGCGGTTATTGACGCTTCGCAATTCCACCGTGACCTTGAGGCCCGGAACTTCGGCGGCCCCTTGGCCGTACCCCGTCATGGATCGAATCATCAGAGGCCGCGATTGGAGCATACGCGCCGCGGAAGCGTCAAACCCGGGAGCGCCCGGCCTCTTCCAATACGGCCACCGCGGCGCGGTCGAAGGCGCCATCGCCGCACAGTTTCGCCCTCACGCCGCCGAGGCCGGAGCGGAGCACTTCCACGCGCGACGGATCGTCGAGGAACGCTCCCAGCGCCTCGGCGATCGCGGCCGGCGTGCACCCGCCCTGGACCAGCTCGGGAACGATTCTGGCCCCCGCCACAAGATTGGGCAGCGCGATGTGATCGACCCGCACGAGCGCCCTGGCGATGAGGTAGGACAGCGGCTGCATCCGGTAGACCGCAACGAACGGGAGCCCGGCCAGGGCCGCGTCCAGCGTCGCGGTCCCCGACGCGACCGCCCCGGCGTCGGCGACCTCGAGGATCCCGGGGTACTCGCCCTCGAACGTCTTCAGGCCCGAAAGCCCCGCGCGTGCGGCGAGCCCCTCCAGCAAGCCCTCCGGAATCGTCCGGGCCTTCGGCACCACGAACTGGACCGACGGGTGGCTCCGACGCAGCTCTCGCGCGGCGTCGAGTTGGATCGGGAACAGCCTCCCGGCCTCTCCCGCGCGGCTTCCCGGGAGGAGCGCCACGACCGGCCGCGACGGATCGAGGCCAACCCGGGGAAGAAGCGTCTCGCGCGACGCCCTTTCGCGCGAAGCGGCGGCCGGGTGGCCGACGAAGGTCGCCGGGACGCCCTCGGCTTCGTAAAACGCGCCTTCGAAGGGGAACAAGACGAGCATACGCCGCACGAGCGCGCGCATCGTGCGCACACGGCCCCGCCGCCAAGCCCACACCTGCGGGCTGACGTAGTAGACGACGGGAACGCCCGCGGGATGGACAAGAGCCGCGAGGCGCAAGTTGAAATCGGGGAAATCGATCGGCACCAGAACGTCGGGACGCTCGTCGCGAACCGCGGTCTCGAGGCGGCCCATGGCGCGTCGAATCGTCGAGAGGTGCTTGATCACCTCGACGAACCCCACCACGGCAACCTCGGAGGCGTGCTGCACCAGGCGCACGCCCGCGTCGGCCATCTCGTCGCCGCCCATCCCTAGGATCTCGACGCCCGGGTGAAGCCCGAAAAGAGAGCGCGCGAGACCCGCGCCGAGGCGGTCGCCGGACGCCTCCCCGGCGGAGATCATGATCTTGAGCGGGCGCCTCACGCGGGAACGACCGGAGGGCGGGCGTCCTCCCGGACCAGGGTCATCGCGTCGTCCGCGAGATCGGTGATCCGATCGAGCTCGCACTCGAGCGCAAGGCGTTTCTCCTCTTGCGTGCCGTCGTCCGCGTCGCGAGGTATCACGACGGGATTGCCGTAGACGAACATACCCTTCGAGAACAACTTCGGGAGCAGCGTGCGGTCCCAGGTGTGGAGCCGTCGGGCCGGCGAAGCCGAGAAGGTCACCGGGATGATCGGCAAGCCCGTGAAGCGCCCGATCGCGACGACCCCGGGCTGAACGCGCCGCCCGGGGCCGCGCGGCCCGTCCGGCGTTAGCCCGACGTCGCAGCCCTCTTTGACCTTGCGCAGGATCTGGCGCAATCCGGTCGCACCCCCGCTCGTCGAGGAGCCGCGAGCCTGCTCGATCCCGAATCTTCGCAGGATGCGCACGAGCGCCTCGGCGTCCCGGTGCTTGCTCGACAAGACGACGATACGGGGACCCGGATAGCAGTAGGGCATCAGCACGAACCGTGAGTGCCAGAAAACCAGGATGTAGCGCCCCGGGTCGCGGCGCGCGGCTTCGAGGACTTCGGCCCCCCGGACCTCGATCCGCATCGTGCGGTGGAGCAACCGAATGTAGACATGCGCCAGAGGCGGCGCGACGTTGAACAGGAGCCACTGGGCGACGGGGTTCATCGAGAGACGGAGTGTACCAAGTCTGAGGCTGTCGAGTCTTCGCCTGGCAGCGGGATCGCAACGACCACTATTGTCTCGACCGCAATGCCCGCAACGAACCCCTTCATCTCCATTTCGTACCGATTCGTAACGAAGAGGCCACGATCGAGCGGCTCACACGCTCGCTTCTCGACCCGTCCATCCGGTTCTGGTACTTGCCCCGGCCGTCGCTCGGTGCGCTTTGGCGGCAGATTTTCGCCGTCGGACTTGTCAAGACGCGCATCCTGAGGAAACACCCCGACATTTTCAAGTGGAAGTACGTGCTCCCCTCCTCGTTCGTCTTGGCCCTTGCCGGCGCCCTCGTCCTCGCCGCCACGGGCGCGATCGTGGGCTACAATCCACTCCCCATTCAGGAGGCCACCCTTGAAGAAACGCGCTCTCGTTACCGGAGGAGCGGGATTCCTTGGTTCCCATCTGTGCGACCGTCTGCTCGCGGAAGGCTACGGAGTCGTTGCGATGGACAACCTGTTGACCGGATCGACGGACAACATTGCTCATTTGGCGGGGAACCCGGAGTTCCGGTTCGTTTTTCACGACGTCACCGACTACATCTTCCTCGAGGGACCGCTGGACGCGGTATTGCACTTCGCTAGCCCGGCCTCCCCGCGGGACTACCACGAGATGCCGATCCAGACCCTCAAGGTCGGCTCGCTCGGGACGCACAAGGCACTCGGTCTCGCCAAGGCCAAGGGCGCGCGGTTCCTCCTCGCCTCGACGTCTGAGGTTTACGGCGATCCCCTCATTCACCCCCAGCCCGAGAGCTACTGGGGGAACGTCAACCCGGTCGGGCCGCGCGGCGTGTACGACGAGGCCAAGCGCTTCGCCGAGGCGATGACGATGGCCTATCACCGGTTCCACGGCATGGACACGAAAATCGTACGGATCTTCAACACGTTCGGTCCGCGCATGCGCTTGCAGGACGGCCGCGCGATTCCGAATTTCCTCCTCCAGGCTTTGAGCGGACAACCGCTGACCGTCTACGGAGACGGTTCCCAAACGAGAAGCTTTTGCTATGTGGACGACCTCGTCGAAGGCATCGTGCGTTTGCTCCACTCGGACCTCCACGATCCCGTCAACATCGGCAACCCCGAGGAATGGACGGTCCTCCGGATGGCCGAGACGATTCGCGATCTGATCGGATCCACGACGCCGATCGTTCACGAGACTCTGCCTGTCGACGATCCCAAGGTGCGCCAGCCGGACATCACGATCGCGGGCCAGAAGCTTCGATGGGCGCCCAGGACCAAAATCGAGCAGGGCCTGAAAGACACGCTCGAGGACTTCAGGCGTCGCGTCGATTCGTGAAATCGTCTACGTCTCCCAGTACTACCCGCCCGAGATGGGCGCTCCCGCGGCTCGGGTGTCCGCCTTTGCAAGGCCCTGGGCGGCGATGGGCCACGACGTCACGGTCGTGACGACCTTTCCGAATCATCCGACGGGGGTCATCCCGCCGGGGTGCCGCGGCCATTTCCTGCTGCTCGAGAACGACCGCGGCGCGTGAACTTTGGGCATGGCCCACGGACTCGACACGGTCCTCGACGCGGAGGAGACCCTGTGCGATCGCAGAGACGTGCTTTCTTGGCTCGTGGGAGAGGGCGCACGCAGCGCGGAGCTTCAGGCCGAGGAGCGGCGCCGCGGGCTCGAGAACGTCCGCCCTTCCACGATGTTCGAGGCGATGGCGGCCGCTTGCCCCGTCATCCTCGGCGTCCGCGACGAATCGCGGGCGCGGCTCGACGACAGCGGCGGCGGGATCGGCATCGAGCCCGGAAGCGGGGCCGCGCTGGCCCTTCAGGACCTCATCGACACTTCGAGGCGGTAACAGATCCGCAGCGGAAGAGGCCCGGCCGCAACGAGCCTTACCACGAGGCACCGTTGCTCGACTCCGAACCTGGGGAAGTAGCGCCCCTCCTCGACGTCGAGCCGCGCCGGGGTCTCGGCGACGACGCGAACGACGACCGCACCGGCCGACGCCTCGAACCGGCCGGCCTCGCGCGCGCCCGCCGAAAACGCGGGGTGGAGGCGCACACGCGAGACCGCGCGATGCTCGCCTCCCCCGAGGACCTCATCCTCCACCCGCCAGACGTCACCTCCCAAGTGCTCCATGCGCCTCCGGTGCACGGGGGCTCCCGCGAGGTGCCGGTACCCGTCGTGAGACGCCTCGATCGCGACGCGATCTTCCCAATCATCGCGCCGAACCAAAAACGGCCGCGCGCGGCGGCCCACCCGGAACACGCCCCACATCTCGGATTGATCCAGCCCGTCAAGCTCGAGCGTGTTGTGGCTCGGCGTGCCGCGTGCGTACGCGCGCTCCGCGGTCGGCGCGTAATCGAAAACCCCCGCATCGACGACGACACGCGTTTTTCCGTAGGACAGCTCGTACGAGAGCGTGTCCGCGTGCGCGTGGCCAGGCTGATCGTCGCAGCCGATCTCCCCCGCGTCGAACAGCACGACCGACTTGCCTCCCGCGAGGCGGTGAAAGCCCGCCGATGGAGCGCCACGCGGGTCGGCGGCGGGCCGCGCTCCGCCGTCTTGTTCCGCGGCGCAATCGAGGATCCACGAGGTCCGGGGAGCCTGGCCGAATGCGGAGTCATTGAAGAGCGGGATCTCACCGTCCCCGTGGACGACCGACGCGAGCGCCACGGCCGTGCACCGGCGCGCTTCGATCACACGGCGCCCGAACCTGCCGTTGTCCTCGCCGGTCGCTCGTAAAAGCCGCTCGAAGCGGATCAGGTCGTCGACCAGGACCGCGTGATAGCCGGGGGACCGCTCGACGTGAAAGCCATCGTCGAGGATCTGCGCCGCGATCTCCCGGGCTAGGATCGAATCTCCGCGCGACCGCCAGCGCTGCGGAGACCGGCCGCGAAGACAGCGTCCGGCCCACGCCAAGGCGAGAGCGTTCTTGAAGAGATGGTTGGCTCCGAGGTCGGTCTCGAGATTGGCCTCGAGCCACCAGGACTGCAGGGCGAGCCCGGCGGCGCGGGACGGTGTACCGGCGTCGCCCGCCCCGAGCAACATCTCGAAAGCGTTGACGATCCGGACAGACGTTGGGTACGACTCCCAGCCAGAACATGATGCGAACGGGTTGGCCGCCATCCAACGATCGAGGAGCTGGAGGCGGACATCGAGCGGCCGATCCTCCCTCAGCGCGTCGAGCGAATGGAGGTGGTAGCCCCAAAGCCGGGTCGGAGCGACGGTCCAGTCGAGGGCCGGGCCGAGATCGCGCGTGATCCCGACGAAATGGAAGCAACCCGGGGGCGTCCACGTCCCGTCGGGTACCGAGGGCGGCGGGAAGCCCCCGAGCACCGCGGGTTCGACGGGGCCCGGACCGGCCCCGCACGCGTGCGCGATACGTCGTGACGTGCCGCGCAGGGGACGCGCGATACGTTGAAGAACACGGCCCGGAGGTAATCCGCGGAGGGTGCGCAGAAGAAGGCCCGGACCGACCCTGGGAGGCCCCGGGTCAGACACCGGCGCCGGTGCCGACGCCTTTCGCGGGGGTCTTGCTCTTCCGTCGTCGAGTGTCGTTCCCACCGTCAGCGTAGTGGTAGCCGGCGTACGCGTACTCCTTGCCGTACGCGCGATCGAAGTCCACGTTGTTGAGAATGACTCCCGCCACGTTGGCGCCGACTCTGCGGAGCTGCTGCAACGTGCGCCGGACCAGGTCGCGGTCCGTGTGGTTATGGCGGATGACGAGCAAGACCACATCGGCGAGTCCCCCGAGAAGCGAAGCATCCGCCAGGGACGCGGCCGGAGGCGAGTCGAGGAGCACCCAGTCGTAGGCCTCCCGAGCCTCCGCCAGAAACCGCTTGAACCGCTCGCTCCCCAACAGCTCGGGAGGGTTCGGCGGAACCGGCCCGCAGGTGAGGACCTGGAGGTTTTCGCTGCCGGCGGTCTTCAAGTAGGCCCGCCAGTTCATGAACGGCTGCGGAGCCGCGAGGAAGTCCGTGAGCCCGTTGTCGCGGGTGAGTCCGAGATGAATGTGCTGGGTGGGACGACGCAGGTCGCAGTCGACGAGCAGCACCTTGTCGCCGGCGCTGGCCAAGGCGCGTCCCAGCTGAGCCGTCGTCGAGGACTTGCCTTCCTGAGGCGCGGTGCTCGTCAAGAGCACGACCTTGCGCTCTCGGTTCTTGCTGAGAAATATCAACGCGGTCCTCAAGGTCTGATAGGCCTCCTTGAGCACCGCGGAAGATGCTGGCTCACGATCGAACTTCGGCACGATCGCCAGAGTGTTCAGTTGCAGGTCGCGCTCGATGTCCTCGGGAAGGTGAAACGTGTTGTCCAGATAGTCCAGGAAGAACGCGGTCGCGATGCCCAGGAACGCTCCCATCAGGATACCCAGAACGAGGTTCAACCTCTTGTTCGGCGACACGGGATAAATCGGCGGGATCGCCTGGTCGAGCACTGCGATGTTGTTGGCGACGAGCTGCGCGTTGACGCTCACCTCGTTCAGAGTCTTGGCGATCACGTCGTACATCGCCTTGGTCGTCGCCGCGTCGGTGCGGGCGACGTCGTACTTCGACGTCACCCGGCCGGCCTGGAACGCCTCTTTCTGAGCAAGCTGGATTTCCGCACGCAGGTTCTCTTCGTTGCTGACCGCGAGCTCGTATTCGTTTCGGATCCCGCCGAGATGCACGGAGACCTGGCCCCGGATGCGCTGCTCGAGCTTCTCGAGTCTCGATTCCGCCTCCTGGTACGCCGGCGCGCCGGGGCGGTAGGTCACCTTGACGGCCTCGAAGTCTCTCTCGAGGCCGACCTTTTCGGCCCCGAGCTTTTGGAGGACGTCGTCCTTGGCGAGCTCCGGAATCGACATGGGGTCGCCCTGTCCGTTCAGGATCTGCTGGATCTTGGCCAGGAGCGAATCGAGGCGAGCGACATCCAACTGGGTCGCGTTTAACCCCTCGTTGAGCTTTGTGAGGCGCTGCCGCACGATCTCTTGCTGAGTTTCGGGACTGTAGCTTGCGGTCTCCCTCAAGACGTCGAAACGCTTCTCCTCGACCTCCGTCAACCGGTTCTTGAGCGGTTTCATCAGATCGGTGATCGCCTGCAAGGCCTGGGCGGCATTGTCCTTCGCGCGCTGGAGGTTGCGCGCCACGAAGATCGTGGCGAAGGCGTTAACCCATCGGGCGGCATCGTCGGGATTGCCGCTTCGCACGCTGATCTCGATGAGGCCGGTTTCGCGCCGAGGGACGACGCGGATCATCGAGCGGAGCACGCTGACCGGGTCCTTGGCCTTGGCGAAACGCGGGTCGTCCTTGAGGCCGAGCGCCTCGAACGCTGGTCCGGCGACCGATCGGCTCCGGATGATCTCGACCTGCGTATTCTGGTACTTCTCCTCGGCGAACCAGCCGTAGCTGCCGGCGCCGATGCCGCTGACGTCCTGTCCGGGGGCGACTCGACGCGCCTGCGGCTGCACCTCGACGGTCGCGGTCGCCTCGTAAACCGGCGAGGCCATGAAGCTGTAAAGCGCAACGGCCCCCACGACGAGGAGAAAGATCGTCGCAACGGCCCAGCGCCGCTGCCAAACGACACGCCAGTATTCGCGGAGGTGGATCTCCCTCGCCACCCCCGTGGTCGCGTCGACGGTCCCGGTCATCGGAGGCCTCCTAGGGCGGCGTGCGGACCGCCCGTCTTTCCCGGTCTCATAGGAAACGTCGCTTGACGAAGATCACATCACCGCCTTTGAGAGGCGGATCCGGGATACGCATGGCGCGGATGTCTTTCAGTTTGAACAGTCGCTTCTTTCCAGTCGCGCCCTCGGACATGATCTGAACTCCACTTTCGCTTGCCCATTCCGTGAGGCCTCCGACGATCGAGATCGCCTTCATCAGCGTCATCCCCCGCTCGAGGGGGACTCTGCCCGCCATGCGCACCTCGCCGTGGACGTAAACGTAGGGGCGCGCTGGGACGCTGACAATGTCCCCGGTTTTCAGGGGGGGGTTGACCTCGGCGCGTTCGAACTCCCGCCGATCGACGGGGATTTGGATCTTTCCGCCGCCTTCCGGCGCGTCTCGAGAAATGACGATCTCGTCGCCGGCACCCACCGCGAGCCCGTCGGCGTCCGCAAGGGCGTCCTTCAGCGTGGCCCCGCCCCGGAGCGGCACGCGTCCGGGCTTTCCGACCTCTCCCGTCACCATCACCCAACGGCTCTTGTATTCGATAATCTGGATGTCGACTTTGGGATCGACCAGATAGTCCCGCGCAAGCAGTTCGGCCACATTCTCGGTCGCCTCACGCACCGTCAGCCCGCCGAGCGCGACGTCGCCGACCAAGGGGAACGACACCCTTCCGTCGGGGCCGATCACGACCTGTTGCGTGAGCTTGGGATCCCCGTTGACGGAGACCTGAATCTTGTCGTCTGAGCCGAGCCGGTAGTCGTCATCGCGGCCCGATGCAGCCCCTCTCGCTTCCGCGAAGCGGCGACGCAGTTTGATGACCACGGCCTTCGCCGAGACGTCGATCGTGTCGACGACACCCGAAGCCATCTTGAGATCGAGACGAACGTGCGTGGCGTCGACGAGCACGACTTCCCCGCTGCGGAGCAGGCCGTTGCTCTCGCGCTCGAAATCGAGTGGAAAAATCGCCCCGCTCGGCAGGTCGAGCGAGACTTTTCCGTCTCCGAACGCGAACGATATGTCGTGGTCCGCGCCCGGCGGGAGGCCGACGACGACCTGTCCGGTCCGGCTTCCGGTGTCGGGGCTCGCCTCGGGCGCGGCGGCAACCAGCCGTACGGCGAGGGTCGCAAAGACCGCACAGGCGATGGCGAGCGCTCTAGATCCAGCCAAGGACAAACCCTCCGAAAACGACGGTGTTGTTGTAGTTCGCAAACGGGGCGTTCGAGTACCGCCGGTTCCTAGCGAGCGAGACACGAAACGCGACACGCTCCGCAAGTGCAATGTTAGCATGGGCTTCCAGTTGAACCCTTCGATCCTCGCGGTAGATCGTCACGTCCCCGTACGTGCTGGGTTGTTTGTAGCCGTTCATCGAAAAAAGGAGGCTGCCGCCAACGCTCGTACGCTGGAGAAAGAGACGTTCCACCGACCCGGCGATGATGTTCGACAGGTAGTAGCTGTTCGATTGGTCGTACGAACGGTACGGTTGGCGCTGAGCCGAGACTGTGAACGTCGTTCCTCCGCCCACGATCGCGCTCAAGTTAAACTGTCCGACGACGCCTGAAAAGCCGCGGGTCGCCTCGGCACCCCCGAAGGTCAGCCGCTCCCAGCCCACGCGTACGGTGTACGGTTGCCTGGGCCCGAGTTGTCCCTCGATCTGGCCATACACGGTGTCCCCGCTTTCCGTGCGACTGACAGTGGAGGGATCCTCTACGGTGAACTGCTCGTAACGCGAGCCCATGTAGCCGAACGCGAGCCGCGTGCTGGGCGACAGGGGCTGAAAGTAGGAGGCCTCCCCGTCGAATCCCCGGTAATTGTAGAAATTCGCGTTGGTCGTGGAATCGAATCGGAGCGCATTGCGCTCCAAGCCGAAACGATAGCCACGTTCGCTCTGGCGCACTCGCGAAAAGACAACGGCTTCGTTGTGGAGGGTGAAGTTGTTCCCCTGGAATCCGATCTCCCCCCCCAGGTCGAAGGCGAGCGTCTCGGCAACGCCCGCGACGTTGTGTGCGGAGAGTTCGAGTTGGTCGAGCGAACCGAAGTTCAGGGTGAGGTCCGCCACGACGTCGTTCGACGTCTTCCCTTGGGTTTGAGGCGTCTGGTTGTAGTCGACATACGTCAGCACATCCCCGAAACGGAACGAACTGTTCGAGAACGGAATCGTCAGCTGAAGGGCTGGCTGGAGCGTGAGCACCTGGTCCGGCTTCGGGGGTGGGTTGGCGTCCGTGGGCAGCTGAAGCACGTTGGTGTCGTAGGCGTACCCTACCGTCAGAGACGGCGCGATAATGACCGGACCCGCTTTGATTCCCGTCACGTTCAACGCATCGTTCGCTGACTGCGCGAAGGCGCTCCCGCAGACCACCGTCGCGACGATCGATACCGCCGCGCGCCGCGTGCTTCGGCGCGCATCAAGGAGGGGATCCTTCATCAGTGTCGACCCAACCCTCCGTCAGCGGTGACGGAAGGGCACCCCGACTGGGACGCCTTGTCGCCAGCCCGAGTCCGCCGTCGACGAGCGCGTCTAGTCCGGAACAGAATGAACGCGAAAAAGGCGACGATCAAAACGATCAACGAGAACGCGAGCAGAATCGCGACGGTCAGCGAGTTCGTCCCGACGAGCACGAGAGCCGCGGCCGCCGTGACGAGTCCGCAACCGTAAAGCAACAACACCGCGCCGCGGTGGCTCATCCCCGCATCGAGAAGGCGATGATGGATGTGGCCACGATCGGGGAGAAAGACGCGGTGGGCATTGCGCGCCATGTACCGGACCCCCCCGCGTCCGGCGGCATCGGTTCGAATGGAGTTCATCCGGCGTGCGATCACCAACCCCGTGTCGAGTATCGGATACCCCATGATCAAGAGCGGGCCTAAAACGGCGACCGCTGCGACGTTTTTCTGACTCCCGTGGATCGAGATCACTGCCACGGAAAACCCCAGGAACATGCTTCCCGAATCACCCAGGAAGATCTGGGCTGGATTGAAATTGTAGCGGAGAAATCCCAGCAGCGATCCGACGAGCGCCACGCTGATCGCCGAGACGGCAACCCGCCCTCCGTGGAGCGCCATAATGGCGACGACGGTCGTCGTGATCAGGGCAGTCCCCGCGGCAAGTCCGTCGAGACCGTCGATCAGATTGAACGCATTCGTGATGCCGACGATCCAGAGGATCGTCAGAGGCATCGACCACCACCCGAGATGGACGCCGGTCGAGACGAACGGGATTCCGAGCACTTCAATACGAAACCCCGTCCACCAGATCGCGGTGGCCGCGAGAATCTGGAATACGAACTTCCAATGGAACGCGACGGGACGGATGTCGTCCACGAGGCCGAGAATCAGCACCGCCGCCGCGGCAACGGCGAGAACCGACCAATAGCCCACCCGCACGTGTTCGCTGTTCGTGGCGTAACCGGTCGCGAACGCGGCGAAGAGCAGGCCCGCGGCAAACCCGAGAAATACCGCGAGGCCGCCTACGCGAGGAATCGGCACCGCGTGGACCTTCCGCGGCCCCGGGTGATCGACGGCTCCGACACGATGAGCGATACGCACGATCGACGGCGTGACGATCCAGGTCGTCACGCAGGCGACGGCGGCGGTCAGGACGCCGATCAGCCACATCTGACGAACTCCTCGAACCGCTGCCCGAACGACGGTTAATATACGTCCATCCTCGGGGCTTGCCACGCCCATTGCAGGGGGCGCGACGCGTTCCGAATCACGTGCGCGAAGCGCCTTCGATCCAACCGAGGCGCCGGCACAAGAACAAGAAACACGTGAGAATGACGAGAGTCTTGACGGCGGAAGCGACGAGGAACGCCAGGTTCCCCTCGAAACTGAGCGCGATCGGCAACAAAGTGAAGTAGACGGACTTCCGGATCGGATCGAACCCTTCCCCAGCCCCGTATCGCTGGTAGTACCAGCGATATCCCATGCCCACCAACCACATCCCGAAGACCACTCCGGGAACCGCGAAGTTCCAATACAATTCGCCGACAATCGAGGGCGAGATATACGTCTCGCTATCCATGGGCCCGATCAGCCTGAACGTCGCCCCAAACTCCTTGCCGATGCTTATGTTCGGCTTGTCCGGCCATAAGAAGCGAGGGACGAACACAGCGATCGGCGCCAAGAGGAGCGTCTCACCGTAGCGATAGTCCACCCAACGACCCGAGTCCGACACGATCGCGGCCACCGACGTCACGACGGACAACCGCTTGAGAAACGCGAAGATCGATGCATCCATGTATTTGTTGGAGTTCCACGTGCGCGCCATGCTGAACGATTGATCGACCCGGCGGGACATGCCGAGGTCGCGGTCCATATGCCGAAAGGTGTTGTACATGGGGAAGATGATGAACACGAACAACATCACGATGATGAGGATGCTCTTCAGGGGGAGCTTCCGCTTGACCTCGTAGTAGGCCACCGCCGGCAGGCCGAGCAGCATGACGGCCAGACCTTTTCCTCCGAAAGTGAAGACGAGAACCACGCCCGCCATGGCGCTCAACATCACCAGAAGGGGCCAGGCGATCGACGGGCGAAGTCGCTTCGCCCACAGCATGTACCATCCCAGAAACCACCCGAAAAATAACAGATTGCTGAACTGCTGCAGGATCGAAAGCGTCGGCGAGATGACCTGATTGCGAAACAAGCCTTCATTCTGCAACTTCGCGACGCTCAGCCCCAGCGCGCCCAAAGCGGCCGGTACGAGGTAGACCAGAACGTTCTTTGGAGCGAACCGTCCGAGGGGGGAAGGCGCCGTCCTCCGGAAGAACCAACCGTAACCCACGAGGAAGCAAGAAAAACCGAGGGTGAGGAGGGCATGCGCGGGCAAGAGAAACTGGGCCAACGCCGGGAAGTCCAGAGCCTCGGGGACGATCACGATGTACATCGTTCCCACGCCGAAGTAGAGGAATCCCAACACACTGAACGGGATGATCACCTCGAACAGGTTGCCTCCCTGCGGATCCGACCGAAGCCCCAGGTAGGCAAGAAACACGCCCAGGTAACACGCCGAGATCGCGACGAACCCCATGTGCGGAATGAAAGCGACGCAGGCCGTCAGCAGGGCCAGAAGAACGAACGTCCCCCCGAACGCAAGCGAACGGCCCCGCGGCTGCGACGGTAAAGCGAGAGATCCTGCTCGGCTGTTCATGGGTGCTCCAAACGATCCAGATACGGTCAACGGCGGGCCGGGTCAAGCGGACCGGCCAGGGTCTGCTCCATCCGCGCCGCTTCTTCGGTCCTTCCGAACGATCGGACGTACTCGTCAAGAGCGCCCCGTGCTCGCTCTTTTTCGCCCTTGGCCAAGAACATCTCGACCATCGCGCGGCGCGGAGCCGGGTCTTCGGGATGAACGAGGATCGCCCACCGTAGGGCTTCCTCCGCCTGATCCCACGATTCGGCTTTCTGTGCGACGCTCGCCAATTCGAGGAGAACCCACAGTTCGCGCGGCTGGAGGCGACGTGCCTCACGAAGCTGAGCCAGTGCCTCCGGCCAGCGCTCCCGCATCATCGCGATGTGCGCGCGGGTACTGGCCACTCCGGGCCCGAATACGGGTTCGCGGATCGCCTGCGCGAGCATGGTCTCCGCCTCGTCGAGGCGCCCGAGATCGACGAGCACGAGACCGAGGTGAAATGCTTCTTCGGCGTGAACGCCCATCGTACCGGGCACATTCAGCGCGGCGCGAAGGTCTTGTTCCGCCTCTTCGAGGTGGCCCAGACGGCGGCCGAGTTGTCCCAACGACATGAGGTAGCGATCCCGGGGCAGGAACGGCGCGTCACCCGGGGCGAGCGCTCGCGAGGTGCGCCAGAACGTCTCTACGAGATCGCGCGGAAGGGACTCGAACGTCAAATTGGGATGGGCGCCGAAATCAGGTAGGACGCGCGCCGCCTCGACCATCGCGCGTACGGCCTCCTCGTGAAGGCCGTTTTCCTCGAGAAGGAGGACCAGAGAGTCACGCATCTCGGGGCTGTTCGGCTCTCGATCGATCGCTGCCCGCGCGAGTCCGATGGCAATTCGCCCGTCGTCTCCGATGAGAGCCCAAGGACCGTGATCGAGCGCGGCTAGATCGGTGATCCGGCGGGACCGAGAGACGTTCTCGCGGCACGCGTAGACATTGCCGAGCTCGGCGGTCGACCACGCCGAACCCGGAGAATCAGCCCGCTCCTTCAGAAAACGCACGGCCGCAGCGCGAAGAGCTTCGTCGCCTCGGGGACCGCTCCGGTCGGATGCCGTCAGCGTGTACCAGTATTCCAGTCGCGAACGTCCGGCACGCCACAACGCCTCGGTACGGTTCTTCCCTACGGCGCCCCGGTCGAAGAGCGGCCCGGCCTCCGCGTGCCGCCCGGCGGCCCCGAGCACCTGGCCATTGCGGTAAGCCCACGCCGCCGGAACGCCGCTCGCCGCACGTGCGGCGAAGAGGCCCGCGACGAGCGCCCCGCCGACGAGGGCTGAGAACGACGCGATCCTCACCGGCGGTGACCCCAGGCTTCGAGCACGTCGGCGATGCGCGTCGCCGCGTGGCCATCCCAAAGCGGGGGCGGCGGCAACACGCCCCTGTCCGCCGCGAGAACGGCTTCGATCGTCCTGCGGATCCCTCCCGAGGTCGTGCCTGCCAGCCGGTTGGAGCCGTGGGTGACCGTGATGGGGCGCTCCGTATTCTCGCGAATCGTCACGCAGGCCACACCCAGGATTGTCGTTTCCTCCTGGATGCCGCCGCTGTCCGTGAGGACAAGGCGCGCGTCACTCATCAGCCGTACGAAGTCGAGATAGCCCAGGGGCTCGACGAGACGGATCCCGTGCCCCGCGGCCAAGAGCGCCGCGTGGGTGGCGAGCGCCGCGCGGGTTCGCGGATGAACCGGAAAGACAATGGGCATCGTGCGCGCGAGATCGGCCAGAGGCTCGAGGATACCGCGCAGCACCGCGGGTGCGTCGACGTTGGCCGGACGGTGAAGCGTCAGCACCGCGTAGCCGCGCGCCCGGACGCCGAGCCGTTCCAGCGCGTCGCTTCGTGCCGCCGCATCTCGATGCGCGAGCAAGGTGTCGATCATGACGTTGCCGACGAGATGGATGCGGGCCGGGTCGACTCCCTCGCGCTCGAGATTCGTAGTCGCGCTCGCCTCGGTCACGAACAGGAGTTCGGCGAGCGCGTCGGTCACGACGCGGTTGATCTCCTCGGGCATCGTCCGATCGAAGCTGCGCAGCCCGGCCTCGACGTGCGCGACAGGAATCCCGAGCTTCACCGCGGCCAGGCTGCACGCCAGCGTCGAATTCACATCCCCGACGACGAGCACGAGGTCGGGCCGCCGCTCGAGGAGAACGGGCTCGAATCGTTGCAGTACCGCAGCGGTCTGCTGGGCGTGCGACCCGCTCCCCACGTCGAGGTTGACGTCGGGGCGAGGTATCCGGAGCTCTTCGAAGAAGAGCTTCGACATCGCTTCGTCGTAGTGCTGGCCGGTGTGCACGAGCGTCGAGCGTAAGCCCGGCCGCGCGGCGCACGCGGCGAGGATCGGCGCGATCTTCATGAAGTTGGGGCGCGCGCCGACGACGTGAATGATGTGGAGAACTCTCATGGACCCTCGGACGGCCCGGCAAGCGGGGACACACCCATCGCCGCGATCACGACGAACAGGAGCGCATTGGCCGGGACCTGCAGATTGAAATCGACGGCCTCGTGCGCCGCGAGCGCGAGGAGCCCCAGGGCGAGCCCGAGCGCCGGCAACCCTCGATCGCACGCGAACTCCGACCGGACCACACGCACGGCGCGCGCCACGAACGCCACGGCGAGCCAGACGACGAGCGCAACCGCGACGAGGCCGCCGGCGAGGTAGACCTCGAGATAGTCGTTGTGCAACTGCAGCCAGGATTCGCTGTCGCCGCGAGGAAGGTAGGCGGGGATGATCTCGCTGAAGGCGCCGAACCCGCTCCCCGTCAGCGTGTAGTCCCTCGCCATCCGGAGTCCGGCGCTCCACGCCAGGGCGCGAACATTCGGAGAGAACGCTCCCTGGTGGACCGCCTCGAAATCGGCAAGCCGCCCGCTCAAGGGGCCGTAGAGGCCGATCGCGCCCATCAACAATGCCGCGGCCGCCGTGCCTCCGAGCAGAACCCATCGTCGCCGCCCACGGCGGATCGCGACCGCGATCAAGACGACCGACGCGACGCCGATCGTGACGGCGGCCATCTTGCTCGCCGCAAGGAGAGCCGCCGCCGCGCCGACGCCGGCCCCCGCCAGCGCGAGAAACCGTGCGTCCGGTCGTTGCGTCGCACTTCGAGAAGCCAACGCCCACAGACCGTACCCGAGCAGCCACGGCACCGCGAGCTCCATCGCCCCCCCGAAGTGACTCGGATTCACGTACGGACCGATCGGCCGGGTCTCCGGCGAGGCGGCGCGCAACCAGAGGAGGCGTCCGGGCGCCGTAACGTGAGTGAGGATCCCAATGCAAGCCAACATGCCGAACGACACGAACAGCGTCACGCGGTACACGGCGGCACGGCGCTCGTTCGCCGTCCGGCGGTGGGCGAGCAGGAACGCCAAGAGCAACGCGGCGTACCAACACACGCGCTCCTGCGTCGCTTCCGGCTGAAGGGACAGAGTGAAACGCTTCGGCGGCGCGGGCGCTTCGGGGCCCAGGTCGAGCGCGCCCGTGCGGCCGGCGGCCACCGCCCCGGCCTCGGGAACCCGCGCGCGCGCGTCGTTTTCGATCTGCCGCAGCCAAGCCGCGCCCCCTTGCCCCTCGGGGCCGAACGCGCTTAGCTGGATCGACGCCGCTCTGGGACTCAGGGTCGCGACCCACGACCGGGGCAGCGGAAACGTTTGTGCCGACGCCCACGCACCGAGGAGGAACGCTGGAAGCAACCACAGAGTGCGGCGACCGAGGCCGAGCCCGGAGGCGCCGTGACGGACGAGCGCCCAGCCGGCAGCAAGAGCGACGAGCGCCGCGGCACTGCGGAAAGCGTCGAGCCCGACCCCCCCAAAGAACCAAGGCAGCCCGACGACGGCGGCGAGCAGAAGCACGTCTTCCGCGCCCAATCGTCCCACGGTCTCGCTTCCGTCGTGTCGTCTCACCGTCGACCCATCCGGCGTCAGAGAAGGTCCGCGCGTCCGGACGCGCGGACGGCCTCGACGACTGACTTCATCTTCTCGGACGATGCGCGCGAAACGACGAGGAGTGCGTCGGGCGTGTCCACGACGACGACGCCGGGAAGGTCCAGGATCGCGACGGCGCGCTTGCCACCGAAAACGACGGCTCCTTCGCTGCCGAGCATCACGCGTGCGCCGCTGCCCGCCGCACCGGGTGCGGCGTGGCGCGCCGCGGCGTCCCACGAACCGAGGTCGTCCCAGCCCGCATCGACCGGCACGACGGCCACACGCGACGCCTTTTCCATGACCGCGTAGTCGAGGGAGATCTTCGGCGCCCGACGCCACGCACCCGGCGACCCCGCGGCGACCGCGGCCGTCGCACCGTGGACCTCGGGCGCGACGCGCGCGAGCTCTTCGAGGAACCGATCGATCCGCCACACGAACATGCCGCCGTTCCACAGATACCGTCCCGATCGTAGGAACCGCCGCGCCCGCGCCGCATCCGGCTTTTCCACGAATTCCAACACGGGACTCGCGATGCCCGGCCGCGGCCGCGCGCCGAGTTTGAGATACCCGAATCCGGTCGCCGCACGATCGGGTGCGATGCCGAGGCAGACGAGCGCCCCGCCTCGCGCCGCGCGATGCGCCACCGCGAGCGCGCGCTTGAAGGCACCCGTATCGCGAATCACGTGGTCGCTGGGAAAGATCGCCGCGATCGCGCGCGGATCGTTCCGCGCGATGACCGAACAGGCCAGCGCGATCGCAGGAGCGGTGTCGCGCGGCGACGGCTCGACCACGAGACGGTCACGCCTCAATTCCGGAAGCTCCCGCCGGACGGCTGCGGCGAGCGCCCGCGGCGCGACGGTCCAGATGCGCTCAACGGGGACGAGCTTGCGCGCGCGGTCCCATGTGGCGCGAAGGAGCGAGACCTTTCCGGCGAGCGACAGGAACTGTTTCGGGCGCTTCGCGCGGCTCAAGGGCCAGAATCGCGTGCCGCTCCCGCCGGCGAGGATCACGACGTGAAGTCGATCGCCAGGGCTCACAGCAACTCCCAGGTTCTTCGGAGCCCGTCGCGCACCGGCACGTCCGGAGCGTAACCGAGGAGCCGCTGCGCTTTCTCTATGCCGGCCAACGAGTGCTTGATGTCGCCGGAGCGATGAGGCGCGTAGGCCGGCTGGACCTTGCGTCCGGCGAACTCTCCGAGGATCCGCACGAGATCGTTCAGACTGATCCGTTCGCCGCACGCGATATTGAAGGCGCCACCGTGAGCGGCGGGCCCCGCCTCGCACGAGCGCAGGTTCGCCTGCACGACGTTGGCGATGTAGCTGAAATCGCGGGTCTGCTCGCCGTCGCCGAAAATCGTCGGCTGGATCCCCTGCTTGATGGCGGTGATAAACAACGGGATGACCGCGGAGTACTCGCTCGTCGGATCCTGGCGCGGGCCGAACACATTGAAGTAGCGCAGCGCGATCGCGGGGAGCCCGTAGAGGCGGTGGAAGAGGCGGCAGTACGTCTCCCCCGCCAGCTTCTGCAGTCCGTAGGGCGAGATGGGCGCCGGGGCCATCGTCTCGACTTTGGGGAGCGTCTCGCTCTCGCCGTAGAGCGACGATGACGACGCCATGACGAACCGCTTCACATTTTCGTCCCGAGCCGCAACGAGGAGGTTCAAGGTCCCCGAGACGTTGACGTCGTTCGAGCCGACCGGGTCTTTCACCGACCGCTGCACCGACGGGATCGCCGCCTGGTGGAGCACGTAGTCCGCTCCCGCGACCGCGCGTCGGCAGGTGGCGAGATCCCGTATGTCACCCTCGAGCAGCTCGAACGAACCGCCCCCAGCCTTCGCCCAGGACTCCGCGTTCTCGAGGTTGGAGCGGCGGCCCGTCGCGAAGTTGTCCAGAACGCGCACCGCGTCCCCCCGGCCCACGATCGCCTCAACCAAATTCGAGCCGATGAAACCTCCGCCGCCCGTCACGAGAAACAGCGACATCAAGACCTCCCGACGCAGCTGTACTCGAAGCCCTTGGCGCGCATGGTCTCCGGCTCGTAGACATTGCGAAGGTCGACGAGTACCGGCTTGCTCACGGCCGCGCGGAGACGCTCGGCGTCCAGGGCTCGGAACTGGTTCCACTCCGTCGCAACGACCAGCACGTCGGTCCCCGACGCGGCCTGGTACTCGTCGTCGCAGTAGCGCACGCCGTCTCGCGGCGTCTGGGCCGCGATCGACATGCCGATCGGGTCGTAGGCCTGGACCTTGGCGCCCTCGGCGAGCATCCCGTCGAGAATCGCGATCGCGGGGGACTCTCTCAGGTCGTCCGTGTTCGGCTTGAACGTCAGGCCGAGCAGGCCGACCGTCTTGCCTTTGAAGGTGCCGCCCACGGCCTTCCTGATCTTGCCGAGAGACGTCGCGATCCGGCCCGCGTTCACGTCGATGACGGCCTCGACGATCTTGAGCGGGACGTCGTGGTCGCGGGCGAGCTCGAGGATCGCGCGCGTGTCCTTCGGGAAACACGACCCGCCGTACCCGGGGCCCGGGTGGAGGAACTTCCGCCCGATGCGCTGGTCGAGCCCCATCCCGCGGGCGACGTCGTGCACGTCGGCGCCGACCTTCTCGCACAGGTCCGCCATCTCGTTGATGAAGGAGATCTTGGTCGCAAGAAAGGCGTTGGACGCGTACTTGATGACTTCGGCCGTGACGACGTTGGTCACGACGACCGGCGTCTCGATGAGGTACAGCGGGCGGTAGAGGTCTTTCATGATCGCCGCGGCCATTTCGTCCTCGCAACCGATCACGACCCGGTTCGGCCTCAGGAAGTCCTCGATAGCCGAGCCCTCGCGGAGGAACTCCGGGTTCGACGCGACGCTGAAGGCGTGCGTCTCCTTGCGGTGCTTCTCGATGATCTCGCGAACGGTCGTCCCGGTTCCCGCCGGGACCGTGCTCTTCGTCACGACCACTTTGTACGAATTCAGGTTCTCCGCCACCGCGCGGGCCACCTCGCGCACGAACGACAGATCCGCCCTGCCGTCGTTCCCCTGAGGCGTGCCCACCGCTATAAACACGACGAGAGCACGCTCGACGGCGCCCGCGAGGTCCGTCGTGAACTCGAGGCGCCCCGCCTTGACGTTTCGCTCGACGAGCGCGTCGAGTCCCGGCTCGTAAATGGGCATCTCGTTGCGCTCGAGCATCGCAATCTTGCCGGCGTCGTTATCGACGCAGATGACGTGATTCCCGAATTCCGAAAAGCACGCCCCCGTGACCAGCCCGACGTACCCCGTTCCCACGACAGCAATGTTCATGTCCGACTCCCTGAAGCGGCGCGCAGGCGCTCGGCTTCGAACCATTCGAGAAACACGTCCATCCCCCTCTCAAAGCTCGTGGCCGGCGCCCACTCGAGCTCCCTCTTCGCCCGAGAAACGTCGGCCCACGTCCGATCGACGTCACCGGGCTGAGGGGGCAGCCGCCGGAGATCCGGCGCGCGCCCCAGTCCGCGCGCCAAGCGCGCGATGAGGTCGTTCAGGAGCACGGGCTGCGACCCGCCGAGATTCCAAATGTGGAAGGCGCTCGCGCGATCGAGCGCGCGCACGATGCCGTCCACGATGTCGTCAACAAACGTGTAGTCCCGGCCCGTCGTCCCGTCCCCGAATACCGGAATCTCTCGCCCGGCGGCCATCAACTCGGCGAACTTCCGTATCGCGAGGTCCGGTCGTTGGCGCGGGCCAAAAACCGTGAAGAACCGCAAGCAGGCGATCTGTATGCCGAAGAGGTGATGGTAGGTGTGCGCCAGCAGCTCGCCGGCCCGTTTGGTCGCCGCGTAGGGCGAGATCGGATGATCGACAGGATCGTCCTCGGCAAACGGGACCTTGGCGTTGTTCCCGTAAACCGACGACGACGAGCCGAACACGAATCGTGAGATGCCGCGGCGCCGGCAGGCCTCGAGCAAGCACACCGTGCCGTCGAGATTTACCGACGTGTAAAGAACGGGATCCTCGATCGACGGTCGGACTCCGGCTCGCGCGGCGAGGTGAACGACCGCATGGATCGGCCGGGCGTCGAACGCGGCCTCGACGGACGCCGCGTCGCGGATGTCCCCGTCGACGAGGCGACAGCCCGGATGCCTCAGCGCCGCCTCGAGATTGCGCCGCTTCGCCGAAGCGTCATAGAAGGGGTCGAAGTTGTCGAGGATGACGACATCCCGTCCGTCCGCGAGCAGACGGTCGGTCAGGTGCGAACCGATGAATCCAGCACCTCCGGTGACGAGAACCGCGCCCATGACACCCCCGCCCGCTGCGCCGCAACGAGGCCTACAGCTTCACAATTTTTCCGCGGCCACCCTTGACGTCCCGTGTTGCGTTACGCGTGTCGAGAATGCGACGGGCCCTCTTGACGATCATCCCATAGTCGAAAACCGCGTGGTCGGTGACGATCACGACGAGATCGGCCGCCTCGAGGTTCCGCTGCGTCAAGGCCGAGCCCTTCTCGATCCGCCCGTCCTCCCCTCGGATCGCGTTCGAATAGGGGTCGTGAAAGGACACGATCGCGCCCTGTTCTTGGAGCAGCCGGATGACATCCAAGGCCGGGGACTCGCGCGTATCGCCCGTGTCCTTCTTGTAGGCCACCCCAAGGACGAAGATCTTGGCGCCTCTCACGCTCTTCTTCGCGTCGTTCAGGATCGCGGTTGCGCGGCGGACGACGACCTCGGGCATGTGTCCGTTGATCTCTGAGGCCAACTCGATGAAGCGCGCCGAGTAGTTGAGCGTCTTCAACTTCCATGCAAGGTAGTGCGGGTCGAGCGGAATGCAGTGCCCGCCGATTCCCGGGCCTGGATAGAAACGCATGAAGCCGAACGGTTTCGTCGCGGCGCCGTCGATCACCTCCCAAACGTCGAGACCCAGCTTCTCGCACATGAGGGCGATCTCGTTGACCAGCGCGATGTTCACGGCGCGAAACGTGTTCTCGAGGAGTTTGATCATCTCGGCGGACTGCGTCGAGGTGACGGGGTGGACGTGCTCGATCGCCTGCCCGTACAGGAGCGCCGCGGCCTTCGTGCACCACGGCGTCGAGCCTCCAACGACTTTCGGAGTGTTCTTCGTCTGGTAGAGCTTGTTCCCGGGATCGACCCGCTCGGGTGAGAAGGCGAGGAAGATGTCGCGGCCCACGACGAGACCGCCGGCCTCGAGGACCGGCCGGAGGACCTCTTCGGTCGTTCCCGGATAGGTCGTGGACTCGAGGATGATCAGTTGCCCCGCCCGGACCTGCGGCGAGATGGCATCCAGGGCGGCGACGATGTACGAGATGTCAGGATCCTTGGTCTTTCTCAGGGGAGTTGGCACCGCGATGAGGATCGCGTCGAGCTTCCCGCAGCCCTTGTAATCGGACTGGGCGCGGATGAACCCGTCCCGGACGAGGGGCTTGAGCGTCGCCGTCGAAACGTCTTCGATATAGGACGTACCGGTATTGACCAATCGGATTTTCCGCTCGTCCAAGTCGATGCCGACCACCTTAAAGCCCGCTTGCGCGAACTCGACGGCGAGGGGAAGCCCGACGTAGCCAAGGCCCACGATGCCGATGCGGGCGGTGCGGCTCTTGATCTTGCGCTCGAGGTCGACAAAGTGCGGGTTGACGGCCATGCGGGATCTCCTGAAATCTTCGGACATGAGCGAGAGACTATAGAGAATTTGGACAGAACGTCGAGGATCGCCAGGTCGGGATCAGGGGGCGGGGGCGGGAGGAGGCGGGGGCGCTTCGATCCCCTGTTTTTGGTAATGCCGGAGCATCCAGCGCGCGAACTTGCTGTCGTTCACGCCTGCAATCACGTCCTCCGCGCTGTCGTAAAGCGTGCGATCGTTCACCAGGGCTCCGAGCGTGCCCTGCCCCTCGTTGATCTTCTTCGTGATCGCTGCCAGGTCCGTGACGACGTTCTGAAGACCGAAGGCAAGCTGGTTGGAGTAGGCGTCGTCGTTCAAGAGCTTCCCGAAGAGCCCGTCTTTCGACTCGAGGCGCGCTGCGACTCGCTTCAAGGATCCCGCCGCCTCTTTGAGGTCCGCGATCGCGACCTGCGCATCGCCCCCCGGCTTCGTGAGGGAGCCGATCGCGCCCTCGCCCTTGGCCATCGAGTCCAAGAGTGTCGACAAGTCCTTGATCGCGGCGCCGAGATCGTCCAGGCGCGCGGCGAGGCCGTCATCGGTGAGTAGGCGCCCGACGATCCCGTGCCCGTCCTTTATGCGTTGCGTGATCTCTTTGATGTTGTCGAAGGTCGATTCGATCTTGGCCATCCCCTGCCTTCCGAATTCGGGGTTCTGGATGACCTGGCCCAAGAGCCCTTCACCCTTCTGGAGGGGCTCCAAGATCCCCTTCAGCGAGATGGTGATCGCGTTCAAGTTGTCGGCGATGTCCTCGCTCTGCTCGAACAAACGGCTCCCCTTCGAGGACGGCAGCAGCTCCCCCTCGGGGATCCGCGCCTGATTGGGGTCGCCCGGGGTCAGCTCGACGTACTTTTCTCCCGACAGGTACTGCAGGAACTTCTGCGAGGCCTCGGAGCCCTGGCGAACGCGCGATTCGTAGATGCGTTGAATCCCCAAGGACACCTCGACTCCCTGCGCCCCGGGATCCGTGGGCAGCCTCAGGCGCGTCACCGTGCCGACCTGCACCCCGCCCATCTTCACGGGCGAGCCCACGATCAGGCCGTCGGTCGACGGGAATACGACGCGGTACGACGCCTTTCGCGAGAACAGTCGCGACTCTCCGCCGACGGCCATGATGCCGGCGGCCAGAACGATGAGCGCCAGCGCGAGAAACGCGCCGACGGTGGCTTCGCGACTCGAGGTTCTAGGCATACCCGCCCCCCTGCAGGAAGTTCCGCAGCAGCGGCTCTCCCGCCGTGCGTGCTTCGGCCGTGGTCCCGTGGAACAGGATGCGCCCTTCGTGAAGGAACGCGATGCGATCGCCCACGGCGAACGCCGAGTGGATGTCGTGCGTGACGACGACCGACGTGACCCCGAGCCGTTTCTGCAGGCTCCGAATCAAGTGGTTGATCGTGTTCGCGGTGATCGGGTCGAGTCCCGTCGTCGGTTCGTCGTAGAGAATTGCGGCGGGGGCGAGTGCGATAGCGCGCGCGAGCGCGACCCGCTTGCGCATGCCGCCCGACAGGTCCGACGGCATCAAGTCGAGGACACCTTCCAGCTCGACCAGGCGCAAGACCTCCTCGACGCGGGCGAGGATCCTGGCCCCATCCCAGTCGGTGTGCTCGTCGAGCGCGAAGGACACGTTCTCGCGCACGGTCATCGAGTCGAACAGGGCCCCCGACTGGAAGAGCATCCCCACCTTCTTGCGCGTTTCCAGAAGCCCGTCCTCGCGAAGCTTCGAAATTTCGACACCCTCCACGAAGACCTGGCCCGCGTCGGGGCGAAACAGACCGACCGCGTGGCGCAACAAGACCGACTTTCCGGATCCGCTCCCTCCAAGCACGACGACCGTCTCGCCGCGGACGACGTCGAGGTTGACGCCGCGCAGGACCCTGTTCGGGCCGAAGGCCTTCTCGATGGCCACGAAGCGGAGGAAGAAGTCGGACACGGGGCGCCTCAGAAGAGAAGGAAAATTTTCGTCAGGAAGAAATCGGACACGATGATCGCGATCGAGGCCGTCACGACGGTGTTCGTCGTGGCTTTACCGACGCCGTCGGCCCCCCCGGTCGCGGCGAGACCGTTGAAACAGGCGATGATTCCGATGAAGAGGGCGAAAAAGACGCTCTTGCCGATGCCGCTCGTGACGTCCTGGATCCGGAGCGCCAGGAGGACGTGACTGACGAAGTACGCGCGGCTCTGTCCGACCTCGCTGACCGCCATCACCATCCCGCCGAAGAGGCCGACCACATCCGCCAGCACCGTCAGAAGTGGAAGCGCTATGACCAGCGCCCCGACGCGAGGGACCACGAGTTTTTTCACCGGACTCGCCGCCAGCACGCGGAGCGCGTCCACCTGCTCGGTCACCGTCATCGAGCCGAGCTCGGCGGTGATTCCGGCGCCGACCCGACCCGCGACCATGAGGGCCGTCAACACTGGCCCCAGCTCGCGAACGATGGACAGCGCGAGCAGATCACCGACGAACGATTGGCCTCCGTACGAGGACAGGGAGTAGGCGGTCTGCACGGCGAGCACCATCCCGGTGAACAGCAACGTGACGTTGGTGATCGTGAGGGACTGCACCCCCAGGTGCTCGAGTTGATCGACCCAGAGCGCGCCTTCGAAGGGACGCCGAAACCCCTGCCGGATCGCATCCCCGGCTAGAAGTGCCAATCCCCCCAGTTCGGAGAGCCAAGAACGAAGCAATCCCCTCATCGCGAGGCGGAAGGATAGGTGCCGGCCTCCGGCGGGTCAAGCATCAATGATTTCAGTCACTTAACCGGACTGCTCGCCGCCACGCAATGATCGTCACGGCGGCTAGCGCGAGATCAGCCAAGCCGAGCGCGAGGAAGGTCGTGGGGTGCCCACCCGCCCAGGCCCAAGCAAACAACAGGAAACCGAGAGTGCGGCCGCCCGCCGAGATCGGCGCGATCGCCCGATACCGTTCCGGCTCGCGCGCGGCGGCGGCGTAAAGTCCAGCCAACACGAGCAGGAATACGCCGTTCAAGTAGAGATACACGGGATCGCTCGGAACTTGCAGGCCGAGAATCGACGCGGCAGACCGCGCGAACCCCAGGATGGCCACGCCGAAAACGAGGTCGTATCCCGACCCGAGGGCGAGCACGATCCCGACCGTCCGCCATCGCCCAACGTGCGTCATCGCGATACCCCTCTCGCCGACCGATTATAGAGAGCGCATATACTCGGGCGCTCCATGCTCCGAGGCCTACTTACCATCCTGACGTTCGTGGTCGTCACGACCGTTCTTGGACTCGTCGCCATCGTGTCGGGGATCGTCACCGGCAAGACCACGATCGTCTTTCGCCTCGGACGCCTCTGGTCCAGGGCCCACCTCGAGGTCATGGGGATTGCGCCGGTTTACTCGGGTCTCGAGCACGCCGCCGGAACCGCCCCAAGGATCTTCCTTCCCAACCATCTTTCGACTCTGGACATCTGGGTGTTGGCACCCGCGCTGCCGGTGACGACGCGTTTCGTTTCCAAGCGAACGCTCTTCTGGATTCCCGTGCTGGGCCAGGCGATGGCGGTGGCGGGATTCATCCCGATCGACCGCAGGGATCGCGCGAGCGCGATTCGCAGCCTGGGCCGCGCCACCGAGACGATTAGAGGCGGCGCTTCGGTCATCCTCTTCCCGGAAGGGACGCGCAGCCGTGACGGCCGGCTGGCGCGATTCAAGAGAGGGGCGTTCCACTTGGCGCTCGAAGCGGGGGTTCCGGTGGTCCCGGTGGCGATCTCGGGGACCTACCAGGTGGTCAGGCCTCGCTCGATCGTCGTCCGCCCCGGGCCGGTCCACGTGACCTTCGCTCCGCCGATCGATGTCGCCGATTACGCGGGCGATCTCGAAGGGCTGATGGAGAAGGTGCGAGGAGAGATTGCGTCGCGCCTGCCTGCCAACGAACTCCCCGAGGCCGAGGAGCACTAGGGGGTCAAACCGCCGAACGCCTCGAGCACGGACAGAGCGATTCTGCGCGCGCCGAGTCCACCGCGGAGGACGGGGGCGTCGCTGTCCGCAAGCGCCCGGGCGATCGGGATCGTAAAGCCGGTCTTTGCGCGCGACGCTACCGCCGCCGGGAGCTCGGGCGCGCACACACGCGCGATGGCGCCTTTCCCCGCGCGGCGAGCCGGCTCGAATCCTAGAGCCGCGATCTGGTCGCGCAATTTGATGTCCACGAACGGCACGCGAAGCTCGAGCGAGTGCGCCATCGACGCCCAATCCGAATCTCGCAGCAGTTGGTTGCGCATGTAGAGCGTCGATTCCATCAGGTGAACCGCGATCCATGGATCGTTGGCCGCCGGTGCGCTCCCGATCGCGACCTGCGCCGCTAACACAGGATCCGACTCGAGGAGTCCTGCCACGGCCAAGTCCTCCCCGAGGATTCTGGGCAGCTCCTCGGGCAGGAAGATCCCTCGCCGGATGAAATAGGCGCCCGGGATCGAGCTCCCGTAGCGAAGGAGACCCGAGAGCTTCGGACGCGAGCGGCCGAACCGTCGTGTGAAAGCGTTCCAGGCCGCGGGTAGTCCCGGAAGACGCGCGAGCGCGTGGGCGCGGTGGGCCCAAGCCGGAACGTCGCGAAAACTAACGTAGCCGCCGAACAACTCGTCACCGCCCAACCCCGACAGGACGACCTTGAAGCCGGCCTCGTGGGCCACACGGCTGACGACATACGTATTGACGCCGTCAACGCTCGGCTGATCCATCGCCGCAAGGACCTTGGGCCACAGTCCGCGGAGGTCGTCCTGCGTCAGCGTGCGCTCCACGTGCCGGGTGCCCAAGGCGCGCGCGATGGCGGCGGCCTCGGGCCCCTCGTCGGACGGCGTTCCGGCGAGTTCTGCAAACCTCATCGTCAGCGTGGTCAACTGGTCGCCGGCGGCGCGCTTGGCGAGCGCAGCGATCACGCTGGAATCGATCCCCGCCGAGAGGAACACGGCGACGGGGACATCGGCCACGAGATGGACCCGCACCGAATCCTCTACAGCCTCCGCGACGTCGACACGAGGCGCGGTTTCGAACACGCGCAGATCGCGAAAAGCCTGCGGGTGGCCCACGCGGCCATCCTCGACGACGAGAACGTGGCCGGCCGGAACCGCGCGGACCGCCTTCCGGATCGTGCGCGGCTCCGGGACGCTGCCCCAGAGCAGAAAGCCGGCGACCGCACCCGGATCGAGCTCGCGACCGACCCGCCCGCCGGCTTCGAGCGCCTTCACCTGAGACGCGAACTGAAGCCAACCGTCCTGGTCGACGAAATAGAGCGGCTTGATCCCGTAAGGATCCCGCGCCAACACGAGACGCCGCGCGAGAGTGTCCCAGATCGCGAGGGCGAACATCCCTCGGAGCTTCCCGAGCATGGCGGTCCCTTCCCGCGCGTAAAGGGCGAGGATGACCTCGCTATCGCTCGTGGACGTGAAGCGCGCCCCATCACGCTCCAGGATGTCTCGAAGCTCCTTGTAGTTGTAGATCTCGCCGTTGAAGACGAGGCGGTAACGCCCGCCGTCGTACGCCATGGGCTGCGCGCCGGTCTCGGAGAGATCGATGATCGCGAGCCGCCGGTGCCCGAGCGCGATCGTCCCGTCCGGCGAGGCCCAAAAACCTTCTCCGTCCGGGCCTCGGCTCGCCATCGCATCGCGCGTGCGCAATGCCACGTCGGGCTCGACGGGCGGAGCGCCGGGACGGAGGCGGAGGACGCCGTTGATTCCGCACATCGTTTCAGTCCCTCGCGGCGACGACGTCGGCGTAGAAGTCAGCCATGCGCCGCGCAAACGAGGGCCACGAGAAGGCCTCGATCATCCAACGCCGACCCCGCTCCCCCTGTGCGGCGCGAGCCGCCGGGGAGGTCGCCAGCGCATCGTCGATCGCGGCCGCCAAACCCTCGACCGTGGGCTGGATCCACCAGCCGCAGTCGCGGTCGCGCAAACCGCTCCACGGCGTTCCGGTGGACGCAATGACGGGGACACGGTGCGCGAGCGCCTCGACGACCACGTTGCCGAAGTTCTCCGTCAACGAGGGCAAAATGAGACAAACCGACGTCGCGAGGAGGCGGCTCAGTTCCTCGCCCCCCACGAACCCGGCGAGTCGCACGCTGCGAGCAACCCCGAGCGCGGCGATCGTCCGCTCGACCTCCGCGCGATGTCCGTGATCGTCCGGTCCGGCGAGGACGAGCCTCGCATCGGGGTAGCGGGGCGCGACCGAGGCCCAGGCGCTCACGAGCGGAATCACGTTCTTCTTTGGATGAATACGGCCAAGGAACAGAGCGGTCGGAGCGGCGGCGGGCACGCTCGTCCAACGCCTGAGATCGTCGTCCGAAGGCAGCGCCGCGCCGTTCGGCACGATCTCGATGCGCGCGCCCGGCAGAAGAGCCGCGACGTGAGCCCGCTCCATTTCCGAGGTCACGTGAAAAGCCGCCGCCTCCGCGAGAGCACGGGATCCGCCGAGTCGGAAGTACATGGCCTTCTTCCGAGGACTGAAAATGAGCGCGTCAGGGTCGAGCATGCCGCGGGGCGAGACGACGACCGGGACCGCGCGACGTCGTGAGGCCGCGGCTGCGGCGAGGTTGAATAAGGAGAAGGTCCCGGTGACATGAATGAGATCCGCGGAGCGGGCCTCGCGGACGACGGCGCGCCATGCGTCCCAAGAGAAGTTGCCGGTTCGAGGAATGCGGCGGCCATAGTAGACGGGGACCCCTTCGTGCTCGATCCAGCGCCCAGCAGGCACATTGAGGACCTGAGGGCCGTTACCGTTCGTCGTGATGACGCGGACATCGCTGCCGGCGGCTCGCAACTCGCGGGCCAGACGATGAACTTGCTGCGGCGGCCCGGTCACGAAGTCCGCGGGAGGGTAAGCGTAGATCAGGTGGAGAATTCTCACGGTCTCACGTCCTCCGTGGCGAGAGTCGAGACTGCGTCACGGGTGGATTCGACGGAAACGCGCCCACGAGCCCGGCGAGTCTAGCACCGAGAACGCCGGCCCCGACGAACTGCGCCGTGAGCCCGGCGGGACGGCGTTACTCACTTGCGGCAGGCTCAACCGCCATCTAACTTATCCGTGACTATGAGCGAGCCACAAGACCGGCAGCCCAGCACGAGCGACCTGTGTCGCCGGCATCCCGCGCTGGCGCCGTTAAAGGGCGACTTGCAACGTGCCTACGCGGTGCTGCGAGATTGCATTGCAGGCGACCATAAAATCCTGGTGTGCGGCAACGGTGGTAGCGCCGCCGATTCCGAACACATCGTCGGCGAGTTGATGAAGAGTTGTGCCTGGAAGCGACCGATTCCGGCGGCCGATCGCGCGCGATTGCTGTCGGCGTGGCCGGACTCCGGGCCGCTCGCCAACGCGCTCGAGGCGGGTATTCCCGCCGTCTCTCTCGTGGGGCAAATCGGCCTGACCACGGCGTATGCGAACGACGTGGACTACGCCTACGGCTTCGCGCAGCAGGTTTACGGGCTTGGTCAACCGGGTGACGCGCTCATTGCGATCTCGACTTCGGGCAATTCCCGCAACATCGTGCACGCGTGTCGTGTGGCCCGCATGCGGGGCGTCGCGGTCGTCGGGCTGACCGGGCAGCGTGGCGGAGGCATGGCAGACCTTTGTGACGTCGCGATCCGCGCGCCCGAGACGCAAACACACCTCGTGCAAGAGCTGCACCTCCCCATCTATCATTGGCTTTGTCTGGCGCTCGAAGAGCACTTTTTCGGCGAGCATGGGCTGAAGTCGTAGCTGTCGCATCCCACGCGATCAGCGGCGCGCAATCGGGAAACGTGTTCAAGCTCAATCGCAGCCAACATCCCAATCCGCGTGGACGCGAACACGTCTGTGTTTTTCGCATCGGCCACTTCGGTGACACGGTCGTCGCTCTGCCGGCCATCCATCGAATCGCCGGACGCCATCCCGGTGCACAGGTGACGTTGATCACAAACGCTCCCTCAAAGGACTCCTTCGTCACGGCCTGGGACGTGCTCCGACACACCGGCATCTTCGACGGCGTGTTGTTTTACGACACCACGCGTCCGCGCCAACTGCTTGGATTGGCGCTCGCCTGTCTCAGGTTGCAGCCGGCGCACCTCTACTACTTGAGCCCGCCGCGCTCCGCGACCCAGTTCCGGCGGGACAAGGTGTTCTTCCGGGTGGTCTGCGGCTTTAGGAGCATCACCGGCCTGGACGCGCGACCACCGCACGAACTCCGCGATGCGGCCGGAGAGTTGTTCGTGCTGCCGCGTGAATGCGACCGGCTCTTGCGGGTCGTCGACGCGTCCGGCGCGCCGCCTACCCTGCCCTATTTGACGCCCCCTCCGGCCGCGGAGAGCAAGGCCAAGGCGCTGCTCCAACCCGTCGCCGGCCGATTGCTCGTCGCCCTCGGGCCCGGGTCGAAGATGCCGGCGAAAAAGTGGTTTCTGGACCGCTACCTGGCGGTCGCGCGTCGCATCGTCGAGACATCGCCCAACGCGGCGATCGTCGTGTTCGGGGGGGGCGAAGATCGCGCCGAGGGTGACCAACTCGTGCAGGCGATCGGCGCCGACCGAGCGCTCAACCTCGCCGGAGCGACGAACATCATCGAGTCCGCTGCCGCGCTTGCGCGCTGCGCGTTTTACGTCGGAAACGACACCGGGACGATGCACCTGGCGGCGGTGATGGGCCTACGTTGCGTCGCGGTGTTCACATCGCGCGAGAACCGCGACTCCTGGGCGCCCTGGGGAGACGCGCACACGATCCTTCGGCGCGAGCTCGCCTGCTCAGGGTGCATGCTGGAGCGTTGTGAGGTCGAGCGTATGCGCTGTCTGGATCTGATCTCGGTGAACGACGTCTGGGCCGCGGTCGAGCCGTACTTGAACGCGGCTTGGGTGGGCGCCGCAGACCGGCGGCCTGCTACCCTGCGTGGCATCGACCGATGAGCTTCCCCAGCTTTCCTCCGGAGCACCCGCCGCGCATCTTGGTCATCGGCGACCTGATGCTCGACCGATACCTGTTGGGTAGTTGCGATCGAGTGTCTCCCGAGGCGCCGGTCCAGGTCGTCAACGTGGCGAAGGAGACGCGCTCGCTCGGCGGTGCAGGCAACGTGGTTGCGAATCTCGCCGCGCTGGGGGCGCGCGCCACTTTGGTCTCTGTCGTCGGCGCCGACCTCGAGGCCACGCCCTTGCCGAACCTCCTGCAGCGGTACGGGGTGCCCACCGATGGACTCGTCGCCGACGCGGCGCGACCCACGACCATCAAGACGCGCGTCGTGGCGAGCCGCCAGCAGATCGTCCGCTTCGACGTGGAGACGGTCGCCGCGGTTTCGAGCGAGGTCGAAAACGAGTTGCTCGACCGATTCGCAAAGCACCTGGTCGAAAGCGACGTCGTCGTGCTCTCCGACTATGGCAAGGGCGTGCTCACCACCCACGTTGCACGAGAGTGCATCGCCCTGTGCACGAAACACGGCAAGCCGGTCTTCGTCGATCCCAAGGGCACCGACTACTCCAAGTACCGCGGTGCCACGATGATCACGCCCAACCGCAAGGAAGCGGGCGCGGCTGCCGGAATCGCGATGAGCTCCGCGGGCGCGGTGAGCCAGGCGGGCCAGCGCTTGCTCCGCGAGCACGCGCTGGGCGCGTGCCTGATCACGCTGAGCGAGGACGGCATGGAACTCTTCGAGGGCGGACGCGAGCACCGCCTCCCCACGGAAGCGCGGGAAGTCTTCGACGTCACAGGCGCGGGCGACACGGTCATCGCGTCCGTGGCGTTCGCCACGGCCTGCGGACTGACGCTGCTCGACGCTTGCCGCTTCGCCAACCGCGCGGCCGGCATCGTCGTCGGCAAGTTGGGCGCCGCCACGACCACGCTGGCGGAGATCAAGAACGCGACGGTGCCCCGGCAGACCGGCCTGGACGAGAAGGTGCTGGATGTCGACGCGCTCTGCGAGAAGCTCGCGGCGGATCGTCACTCCGGCAAGAGCGTCGTGTTCACCAACGGCTGCTTCGACATCCTCCACGCCGGGCATGTGCGCTACCTGGTCGAGGCGCGGACATTCGGCGATGTGCTCGTGGTCGGCCTCAACACCGATGATTCCGTGCGCCGGCTCAAGGGCCCGTCCCGACCCCTGAACACCGAACACGACCGTGCGTTGTTGCTCGCGGCGTTGGCCTCGGTCGACTACGTCGTGCCCTTTGCCGACGACACGCCTCTTGCGCTCATCGAACGCGTCGTTCCGGACGTGCTCGTCAAGGGCGGAGACTACCGCGCCGAAGACGTGGTCGGCGCCGATGTCGTGACGCGCGCGCACGGCCTCGTCAAGATCGTTCCTTTCCTGGAAGGCAAGTCGACCTCCGGCCTGCTCGACCGCATCTCGAAGGAGAAGCCTTGATCATCGTGACGGGCGCCGCAGGCTTCATCGGGAGCAACATCGTTCACGGACTCAACGGGCTGGGCCGTTCGGACATCGTGGTCGTCGACGATCTGACCAACGGCGAGCAACACCTGAATCTCAACGCTCTGCGCTTCGCGGAGTTCATCGACAAGGGCGAACTTTTCGACGCGATCTCGCGCCTGTCGAACATCGAGGCGATCTTCCATCAGGGCGCCTGCTCGGACACCACCGAGCGCAACGGACGCTACATGATGGAGAACAACTGCGAGTACTCGAAACGCCTCTTGCGCGTCGCCGAGGAGCGAGGCGCCAAGTTCATCTACGCCTCGAGCGCGGCGGTGTACGGTGACGGGAAGAACGGCTTTCGCGAGGACCCCGCTTGCGAGTACCCCTTGAACGTCTACGGGTTTTCCAAGATGGTCTTCGACCAGCACGTCCGGCAGCGTCTCGACGGCGCGCGCTGCCCGATCGTGGGACTGCGCTATTTCAATGTCTACGGCCCGCAAGAGCGCCACAAGGGCCGCATGGCGTCGGTCGCGATGCACCTTTACGACCAGCTCGAGGCCTCCGGTGACATGCGCCTTTTCGAAGGCAGCGGCGGTTTCTTGCGCGATTTTATCCACGTCGACGACGTCGTCGCCGTGAATTTGTTCTTTTTCGCCAACGCGACGAGCGGCATCTTCAATTGCGGCACCGGGCGCGCGCGCAGCTTCGTCGATATCGCCACGCGCCTGCGCGAGCTGCACGGGAGCGGCGTCCTGCGTGAGGTGCCTTTCCCCGCGGACCTGGCCGACAGGTACCAACGCTTCACCGAAGCCGACATGACCCGGTTGCACGGCGCCGGTTACGACAAGCCACTTCTGGATTTGGAAGTCGGAGTCGGGCGCTACTACGAAGTGCTGCGATCGACGCGCGGGTACCTCCGCTGAGCGCCGAGAGCCGCCCGACCCGAGCGGCGGTGTTCCTCGATCGCGATGGCACCATCAACGAGGACTTCGGGTTCGTTCATCGCCCCGAGGATCTCGTCCTCTTGCCCGGCGCGCTTGAAGCCCTGCGACGCTCAAGCGAGCCGGCTTCCTGCTGATCGTCGTGACCAACCAGTCCGGTGTTGCGCGGGGCCATTTCTCGGAGGCC
>Ga0315273_10000151_pt1 | contig 62202 bp, 75 predicted proteins | sample YL17G02_0_MG_FD_205753 | JGI IMG/M metagenome (GOLD analysis project Ga0315273, IMG submission 205753) | Sediment microbial communities from Yellowstone Lake, YNP, Wyoming, USA - YL17G02_0 | ecosystem: Environmental > Aquatic > Freshwater > Lake > Sediment | place: USA: Wyoming | collected... | reverse complement strand
GACTCCGGCTATGACATCTATTTGGGCACCGGCTTGGTTGTGGGGCATCAAGGGCTATACAGCTACAGCGCAAAAGATGCCGCACTCTATCGGGGGGAAATAACAGCACTACGAAAGAAGGGATTAAGTGCCACAACGGCGGCTTCCCATATCGAAATGAAGTACGCCTTTGGCCTTGACCCTGACAAGATACCCAAAAAACCAAAACACACTTAAGGAGAAAAACAATGGCTGGATTTACTAATCGCGGCAAGAAACTCATGGGATCGGTCTATTTGCTGGCCACCGCCGCCGATATCCCGACCGCCTTCAAGGTCGCCCTTGTCACTACTGCGTCGGCTCCGACACAGGACACCAATACCCTTTCACAGCTAACGCAGGTCAATACTCAAACCGCCTATGGCTACACTGCCGGCGGCATTGCCGTCGAGCGAAGTGCTACCGGATTCGATACGGTGACCGAGGACGATTCCGGTGATCTCGCATCATTCAAGATCAAGGACTTGGTCTGGACTGCCAACGGCGGGTCAATCAGTTCTATTTCCTATGCCGTCCTCGTCGACGACAATGCGACGCCGAACGTCATCGCCTATTGGACTGTGACCGGCGGACCGGTGACGGTGACTACCGGACAGACCTTTACTCTTCAGGACTGCGAACTGCAGCTCAAAGAGAGTTAATGGCCACCGCGACTTTTGCCACACTCAAATGTACAGGTTCGGGCGCGGAGACGGAAACGGATGTCAGCGCCCATCCCTGTTTTCTAAACGCCGACATCGTTTCGACCGACACTGCGTCCTATCCGATCAAGGCACCAATCGCGGGCGGCAATCCGACTTATTCCTATGAACTCTGGTTGAAGTTGCGCTGTACCGCCGCGCCGGATAGTTACTGCCAGAACTTCAAATTCTACGGGCCGGATCATCGGCCTGATTACTTGGACTCGCCAGGCAACAAGATGACGATCAATGTCGCCACGACTGCGACCGGAGCGACGCCTGTAAATACTGTATCGAGTGTCGCCACGACACGGCAGGATACGAACTACTACAGCGCGGGCACGGCTTTGACTCTGCCTGTTGATCCCGGGGACAGCAAGATCAATGCGGTCAACGAAGAGACGAACTATCTGGTCTTGCAACTCAAGGTCGAAGAAGCGGCGACTCAGGGCGCGATTGCATCTTATGTCCCGAACATAAGTTGGGAAGAGGTCTGATGTGGAACTTGATCCGCAGCGGATTTATTCTTGGCGCATCGACTGGGACAAAGGAAGTGTCGATGACCTGACCCAACGCAAACTGAGCCGTGAGGATCGCATTGACCCGCAATGTCCTCCGGCTGAGTACGGACAGGCGCGGAGGATCAGCCTCATTCCGCTTGATCCATCCTATCCCGAAATTAGCATGAACGTTCCCGAGGGAGCTACACCCATTTGTCACAGATTAGTAACAAGAGACAATCTGGGTTCTGGCTCCCTCGTTTTTTTGTTGTACCGCATCGGCTATCGAATAGGCGGACACCGCACGATGAAAGCTGTCGATTTGTTCACCCGCAAGATCATTGACATCGAGGATGAAGGCTAATCATGGCTACGACTGATCCATTACGCCCAAGTGCTGATTATAGTCCTGTATGGTCGCCCGAAGTTGATAACTACAGCTACGTCAACGATGCGTCTGATAGTACGTCCATAGCAGCGAATCCGACCTACGTTGGCGGACTTGATCTCTACTACATGGCAGACATGCCAGCTGCTTCAGCGATTACGTCAGTCACTCTCTATGCGCGGGCTAAGGATAGTGGGAATGGGACAAACACAATAGCGTTGGCTTGCAGCGATGGTGTGAATACCGCCTTGCTGCAAAGTCCGGTTTTTGCCCCCTCTACGAGTATTGCAGAGACATCCTTTGCCTTTGCAAATCATCCTGACGGGAGTGCGTGGGGAACATCGGCACGGGTCAACGCTTGCTATTTTGGCGTAAAGTGTGTGGCGTGTGCTAACAGCAGACAGATTAATGTCTACGATGTCTGGCTGGTAGTCGTCTATACCGCCGCCGCCGAACCGATTGTGGTCACACCGGCAGCAGCCACGCTGGTCACCGCAAGTGTCACACCGACCGTTGCCTTAGGATCAGTCGCGATCACGCCCGCCGCCGCCACTTGTGTTTGTGCGACCGTTGATCCGATGGTTGGGATAGTGGTGCCTGCCCCGAGTACGATGGTCTGCGCGATCGTAGCCCCAACAGTTGTATTGTCATCGGTGGTCATCACACCCGATGCAAGTACGTTGGTCTGCGCAACTGTGGCTCCCATTACCGCTATCGTCATCAGTTCGCTTATCTCGACTCTTGTGGCCGCCACCATCGCGCCGATCATAATTATGACCAGCGTTGCGAAGACGCCGAGTCCGTCCACGCTGGTAACTCATACCGTCACCCCTACGGTTCTGATCAAAAGAAAAGGCGCATGGACAAATCCGGCTACTACCTTCCGGCGCAAACTCACGTTCAGGACTGACCACCCGGAAATCCCCGCTGACTATACGGCGTCGTTCAATATGCCGACGGGTACGCGGTACAAGATCGCCAACGACGGGTGCTTCAATCAAGCGATCCGTGAGCCAAGCAATCAGGTGCTCTACGCCCACGGGAAGACGCACGTCTGCTATCAAAGTCATATCTCCGACGTAGACGGCATGTACGGCGTGAGCATTCAAAGCTATGACCACTTCACGAAATTGTGGGGCACGCCGTATCGTGTTGATAGCACCCAATCGTCTTCCGACCCGCATAACTGTCCGCATATTATTAGAGATAACGACGGTTACCTGCATTTGTTCTACGGTGCACACGTCGGTGCTCTTTACCATGCGGTTTCGAACGCCCCCGATCAATCAGGTGCTCTGCCGGGTGAAACGAGCGGTTGGACATTGAAGGGTGTTATTTCATTGGGGGGAGAGAATTTCGAATACATAGATTTGGCCACAGAACTTAATAATAACGGCTTGCTTGCCTACGTTACGGGTAAGACGGACACTTACAATCTTGGTGCAACCGCATTGGGTTCTGGCGACATAATCTCGAAAGTCACTGTTAAGATTAGGGCAAAAGCTGCAAGCGGAACAACATCAGCACTCAAAGCAGTTCTGCGCCCGAGTTCGATAGACCGACAAGGAACGGCATTTACTATAACTGCTTCCTTGGCAACTTATTCAACGGACTGGACAACAAACCCGGACACGAGTGCAACATGGCTTTATTCTGAGTTGAATGCTTTGCAGGCAGGAATATACTCAAATGCTATGGGCACCGCAACGAGCATTCTTGTGCTACAAGTCTGGATCGAAGTTACGCATGGAAACGGAGTAGAGGTTCTTCGACCTAATGCAGTCGGTTCGACGACGCAGTGGACGAGACAATGCTATACGTCATATCCAATTCCTGCTTGTGACCAAGACAGTAATTTGCTCTTTGTATTTTTCAGGGGGCATGGCGAGGCTGGTGGGAGTTTCTTCTGTTCCGCCGATGGTGGATTAACCTGGTCAAGTGAACAGAAAGTCGCCGTAAATGATGGCGGTGCTGCATTCCGGCTTTATTTCAATGCACTCTATTACGACCAGACGACAAAGCGCGTTCACGTCGCCTTCAGTTTCGTAGATGGGAATAATGTCACTCAAGGCGTCTGGTACGCATACTCTACATTAGAACCGAACTCAGCACCGTATTTCCGTTCGTGGTGTACGATTGCTGATGTGGCCTGTGGTACGACGCACTCTGCCCCAATAAATAGAACGACTGCCGAGTATAGTGGCGGTCCAGTAATTAAAAACGCCGCCGACGGTTCGATGACTTATTTCATTCGCTACCTCACCATGCTTGCACCCGATGCGAACGGCGTTCGCTGGCCGATTGTGGCTTACCTCGAGGCAAACGGATTTCAGGCCGCCAATCCCTATCAAAATAATGGCTTCGGCGTCTCCCGCTACTATACGGGTGCTTGGCATCATACGTCTATCTCTGAAGCCCACGACATCACAATCCATGACGCCTTAGACCCGATGATCTGTGACCGTGACGGCGTCCTGCATATGTTCACTGGTGAGGACAGCCGTTGCATCAAGCATCATGTTCCGACGGGGAATGGTAACTATACCGACTCGACGGGGTACGGCATAGGTACGGCACTCTACGAATTTGTCGATGACGGTGGTAATAATATGGATTGGGACTCCAGTTATTTGGCTAAGACCGGAGCTGTGCAAAAATGCACGTTCACGTCCAGCAAGACACTTCCCAATGGTATCAAGATTCTGAGGGTTGGCGTGGAAACGGTGACTCGTCGTTCCTTTGGACAGGGCACGACTACCTACAAGCATCTATTGCGAATCGGCGGAGTGGACTATGAGGGAGCAGCAATTCTTGTTCCCAATGGTCTCTATGCTATTTACAGGACATGGTGGGACACGAATCCGGCAACGAGCGCAGCCTGGACAAAGGCCGCAGTAGAAGCGGCGGAATTTGGTTTCTCGGAGAGTGATACTACCGAGGATACTGTTGTTCGCACCAGCCGTTGTAATCGGATTATTGAGGTCAACTACGCTTCAAACGACGAACTCTGGGGACAAGAAATTGTTCACTTAGCTTCAGCAGATAACGGCGATACTTGGGTAGCTAATCGCATATCGGAAAATTCTTCCGTCGGCATGGCGATGATGGGTGGCAAGATGTACTACTCGAATGACCAACTTGGGATTGTCTGGTCAAGCGGGTACGACGTTTTCTATTACACGAATGAACCTTATGGACTGATTCGCCATGACGCGCGCGACTTGCGAATCCGTTGGGGGGATACGGAGATTGATCGCATTATCGATTACGCTAACTTTGAGAACACGCAGATACGCTTCAAACTCCAGGAGGTACTGCCGGCAGGCGCGGCGGCGGGAGCCAAAGACTACTACATTGAATACGGCAATCCGAATGAGACAACGAATCCACTATCTGATCCGAATGAAGTCCTGATCTACTTTGAAAGTTTCGAGACCTATGCTGATGGTGAAGTGATCGCTGGTAAGCGGGATTGGGAACTAATAGCTGGCACCTCAGCTGCAGCTTACTATTCGGGATCGGTACACGAAGGGAATAAGGTCCATGCTGGCGCGACTTCGATGAAGTGCATCTGCACTTCCGCTCCGTTAGATGTCAAAAAGAATTTTGCAACAGCGGGAGGAGGAGAACAATCAGCAGTCTTCAAGTCAAAGGTTGTTCCTGAGGCCACAGTCCTGGCGAATGCAAGTTATGAAAACATCCACGTTAAAGCAGCAATATGGAATGAAGCTCAAGGCAATCCAAGTCAATGGGTGTCACTCCAGAATAGTGGCGTGGGTGAATTTGGAGCTGGCAAGAGCGTAGGTTCGAACGTTTGGGATGCTGGTTATTATGATGGAACTTGGCACGCTCATGCAACGCATCGTGCCGGCAAATACTCCTACGATATTGTTGAAGCCCAGGTGACGAATAAGGGTTGCTCTGCTTGGGTAAATGGTAAGCTGATAGCAGCCGAAGTTGCCGGCATCACGTCTGCAGATTCCGTTAGATGCAGATCAGACGCATATAACACTGCATGTTATTTCGACTCCATCGAGGTCTCCCGCCGACTGCGCAAATCGGGCGGCGTCAATGATTATCAGGTTATAGGTCCACTGGACGGCAATATTGACCCTGAAGTGCTGATCTGGTACGGCGCTTTACTATTAGGCGATCCCACAGATCACTCGGCAACCTACGAGTCATGGTGTGACGGCAAGTACGATGACATCTACTACGATGACGCGGTAAACTTTCTTGGCGTCGGTCGCATCGACGTTAAAGTCAGAACCACGCTAAATGAAAGCGGGGCAGCTGAACAAGGGAAAACCTGCGATTATCACGTCTGGCTGTCGCGGGGTTCTGTCTACGACCCGTTGAACATTGTAGCCGACGAGACCCGACAAATGGTCTTGGCAACCTGGGGTACTCCGGTTGACGAAGTCTATTCGTTCACGGGACTACTCGGCGGCCACTATTCGGTCAAGGTCGATTTCTATGCCAGTAATGAGGCGACTCCACACGAAGATATCGATTCACTGATTTACGAGATCAAGGTTTACGGCTACTCCCTCGATCCGGTCATCATCCTCGGCGAGCAAGAGGTCAAGGGATTCTACATTGACGCCAGCATTTTGGGCGGGCGTCAGTTACTGCTGACGATTGACGCGACAATCGACGGTTACGTATTCCTTTGCACTCCGGCTCCGGCTACTCTGGTAGCAGCTTCGGTTGCGCCGACTGTCGGATTCAGGGGTATCACTTCAGCGGCTACGCTGGTAGCGGCATCAGTCGATCCCGTCGCCATTCTCGGCAGCATAGCGATCACGCCGTCCGCTGGGACTCTGGTTGCGGCTTCAGTTGCCCCGACCATCGTCCTGACCAGCGTGGCGGTGACGCCCGATGCATCGACGTTGGTAGCGGCTACCGTTGATCCGACAGCTATTCTTGGCAGTCTCTCAATCATACCGGCGGTGAGTACGCTGGTAACTGCCTCGGTTGACCCGGCTGTAATTCTTGGGAGTGTAGCGGTCACCCCTGATGTTGCGACATTGGTAACCGCTTCAGTTACGCCTGCCGTTGTCCTCGGCAGTGTGGTAGTCACCCCTGCTGCGGGAACCCTTGTAGCGGCCTCGGTAGCGCCTACTCCGATTCTGGGGTCAATGGCAATTACGCCGACGCCCGCCACGTTAGTTACGACATCCATCGCCCCGAGCGTCACTCTTACGATCACGCCGACTGCCGCGACGCTTGTTTGCCATTCCGTAGTTCCGACCGTCGCCCTTGCAATCACGCCGAACGCTGCGACGCTGATTTGCTCTTCGGTTACCCCGATTGTCGGTCTCAGAATCACTCCGACCGCCGCCACATTGATAGCGTCGACGGTTGACCCAACTACGGTTCTTGGCAGTGTCGCAATTACTCCTACCGCAAGCACATTGATTGCGGCCACGGTTGACCCAATTACGGTTCTTGGCAGTCTGGCAATTACTCCGGCTGCCAGCAGTCTGATAACAGGAAGCATCGCGCCAACTACTGTCCTCGGCAGCCTCGCCATAACTCCGGCGGCCAGTTCGCTTGTCGCTGCCACGATTGACCCTGTTGCCGTTTTTGGATCCATTGCGATAACGCCCTCAGCAGCAAGTCTCGTGACAGCCACGACTGGCTGCATAGTACAGGGTAGTTCGGTAGCGATAACGCCCAGTCCGGCTACAAGTGTGGTCGCCACGGTTGATCCGACGGCGGTACTGGGAAGTATCGGCGCCACACCGAGTGCCGCTACCTTGGTGGCGGGGACGGTTGCCCCTACTTGTCTATTGAGCAGTGTGACGATTACTCCTAATCCTGTCACTCTGATTGCAGCTTCAGTCACGCCGACCGTTATTCTCGGATCACTTTCGATCACGCCGCCGGTGGCTACACTCGTTTGTGGCAAGGTTGATCCGACCGTTATTCTTGGATCGCTGGCACTAACTCCGGCGGTCGGTTCCCTTGTCACGGCGGTGATCGCGCCGAGCGTGGTCTTGGGATCGCTCGCCATAACGCCGGCAGCGGCAACCTTAGTGACCGCGTCAGTCGATCCGACCGTCGACATAGTGACGGGTACGATTATCCCGACGCCGGCTACCTGTGTGACGGCAACGGTTGCCCCTACCGTTATTCTTGGAAGTCTTGCGATTACTCCCACGACCGCGTCATTGGTTGCGGCCTCAGTGGCGCCAACGGTTGTGCAGGGATCGGTAGCGGTCACACCGTCTGTTTCAACCCTTGTTGCGCAGTCCATTGCGCCGACCGTTGTATTAGGATCGAGAGCGATAACGCCGACAGCCGTCTCTGCTGTAGTTGCGACCGTCACACCCGCCGTCGTACTGGGAAGCCTCAGTGTTACCCCTTCAGCAGCAACGCTGGTCACGGCAACAGTCGACCCCAGTCTTTCTTTCGGCGGTGTTGCCCTCACACCCTCCCCGGCGAGTCTGATTGCCGCTACCGTTGCCCCGACCTTCACACTCACCAGCGCAACGATAGTTCCGGCAGCGGCGACCGCCGTGCTTGCTGTCATACCGCCAACGGTGATTCTCGGTAGCTTCAGTATAACCCCGGCGGCTGCCACCTTGGTCACCGCTACGGTTGATCCTACTTATCTTTTCGACGCGGTATTTCTTACTCCAGCTCCGGTGACACTGGTAGCCGCAACCATCGACCCCGTACTGATTCTGACAAGTGCGACCGTCACTCCCTCAGCAGGGACACTGATTTGCGCGACGGTCGCTCCGACTGTCACTTTATGGCACCCAACATTCACCTCGCCCCGCATTGTCTCGCCGACCATCAAGACAGGTTCACTTACCGGTGTAACTGTCAAGACAAACGCAATCAGCGGCGCCACAATTAAGCAACCGACAATAACTAATCTCGATATCAAAGGATAGACGATGCCATTGGAAGTAATAACTCCGATCAATGAAGGTGCTACCGCCACGTTGGAATTTGTGCTAAAAGACGAGGACGGCACCGCGATCCCCGTCGCCAATATCGCTACGGCTAAGATGACGCTGACTCTGTACGGGACAAGTCAGATCATCAATGCGCGATCACTGGTAGATGTCCGCACGTACTTCAACAGTAGTGGTGAATTCTCATTTCCACTAACGCCGGCAGACAATGTATTTCTCTCCCTCAGTGCCGGCCTCGATTATGAATACCACGCGGCCACATTCCAGATCGTGACCACCGGCGCAACGCCGATCACCTACAACGAGCAAATTCAACTTAAGATCCAAAACCTTCAGATGATGCGTCCGACCTATGTCAGGCCGACCCCGGTATCCATCGTAGCCGCAACAGTTGCCCCGACTGTGGTCGTGGTGTAATATGACAGCCGACTTTGCAATCTCATTCAGCAAGTCAGACCGCGCCGAGGGCGGTTATTCAAATCGACCAGTGGACAGAGGCGGCGAGACGTATCGCGGCGTCTCGCGGGTATACAATCCCGACTGGTTAGGCTGGCCGATTATTGATAAGGCGAAGGCATCGCCTGACTTCCCGCAACGCCTTGCGAACGATCAAGTCCTTGACTCTCTGGTCGTGGCTTTCTACCGGAGCCTCTGGGGACGGTTGCATTGTCAATCGTTCCCGACTCAGGAATTGGCAAACATCGTTTTTGATACCGCAATTCTTTGCGGCGAGACGACGGCAGTGATATATCTGCAGCGATCACTGAACGCGCTGAATAAGCAAGGGAAGCTTTGGGCGGACATCGCGGTCGACGGTAGACCGGGACAGGCTACGCTTGCCGCGATCAACAAGGCAGCCGCCAGCGCGAACCTGCTCGTCACGGCAATGGCGGTCCTCCGTGGCTACGGGCATTTAATCCTTGCCGAGAAGCACCAAGATCAAGAAGAAAATGCGCGCGGCTGGCTCAATAGACTGATCGAGTTCTTGCCAAAGAACTCAAATTAACAATATCAATCGAAAGGAATTGACTATGCCCAAAGGCACCAGAACAACCAAGAGGGGTGGAAAAATCGGCAAGAAAGGTGGAACAGACTGATGGATCAGAACATCACCATCGACCAAATCGCTGACCTGTTCAAGATTCAGCCGATTGCACTTATCATTGTCGCGGCGTTCATAACTGCCTTGACCGAAACTCTCAAGGTCAAAATTGCATGGCTCTCGGGGAACAAGGTTCTCCTTGTGCCATTCATCTCCGGGATCGGAATTGCATTGATGATCCCGGGGATTGTGATTGCCGACAGGCTCCGCGTTGGGATACTGGCCGCATTGGTGTCGGTCATCGGTTGGGAATTTATCAAGAGTGTGGCCGCGAGAGTGAACGGAGGAAAACCATGACAACCGTCTCAATCAAAAGCGCCGACATCAAGGGGCAGATTTTTGACTACTTTGATGTCGACAAACTCAGAAGTATCGCCGGACAGGCCGGCAATCTGGAATGGAATCCCTTCAAACTGAACTCCGACGGCAAGCCGATAGGTTTCGACGATAGCATCGTCAAAGCCCCCGGCATGGCCGTTGAGCTAATTAAGTCACTCGGCATTGTTGTCGAAAAAGTCTGCCGCGATGCCGGCGCCGTTGCGTCCGGCGGCGAGAAGAAAAAGGCACTGGTTGAACTGCTCGACGAGATTATCAAGCTGCCATTCTTTTTGGAGCCTTTCGACGGCGTGATTATCGGCTGGCTGATCGACAAGTTGATTGAGTGGCTGAACCTGAAACTCGGCCAGGACTGGGTAGACCACCTAAGCTTCCCCGAAATCGTCAAGACATAACCCGCTTCTCGCGGTTCTTTGGTTCCTTTCTTGGCCGCCCCCGTGTTTCATGAGAAGCACGGGGGTTTTCTATGCCCAAAAGATTTATGAAATTAAAACTTGACAAAGTTTTACTAATAATATATCCTTGTCCCGTATGAAGATTTGGATTCGAGACGTAGATTACAGTTACTTCTTGGTCGAGATGAACTCCCCTGAAAAGGGGAGTGACGGTTCAAGGCCGTCATGCCTGTAATCGCCTTTTGCCGAGTCCACTGATTTGCTCCGAGACGTAGATAACGGTTACTTCTATTGGAAACGTCCGTTATCGTTTTTTGCCGGAGCTTTTCTTTAGCCCTTAACAAGGAGCCGTTATGAAAATCAATTCCATTCCCACAATCAAAACCATCAACAAAGAAGGCGGGGGCGCCTATGATCTTCCGCTCAAGGAGAGGTTCGTTTCACAATTGATGACGAGTCTTTATCGGGAACCGAAGTTTTACGGCGACAATACCGATGATCTAATCCGAGACGCCAAAGAGTTGATCGGCAAGGAACCGGCGTTTGTCGCTAAGGCAGCAATCTATGCTCGGAACGTGATGCAATTACGCACGATACCGACTGTTATGTGCGGACTGTTGGCATTGGACGCCAAGGGTCGCCCATTAGTACGCCGGACAATCAACATGGTCTGCACTCGCCCCGATCAATTGACGGAGTTGGTAGCGTTTCTTGAGCAAGGGAATACCTTCTCGCTTGCCAAGAAAATCAAGCAAGTGCGTCTTGCTTTGGCCGACGTACTGGGTACTTTCGATGAACACCGACTGGCAAAATACAACCGCGCAGGCAAGGTCAAACTCCGCGACATTCTGCTTATCTCGCACGCCAAGCCGATTGATGCGGAACAGGCGGCTCTTTGGAAACGGTTGCTCGACGATAAGTTGGAAGTGCCGATCACTTGGGAAACTCAGGTATCGGGAAAGGGGAATACTGCCGAAGTGTGGGACGCATTGATTGCCGAGAAGAAACTCCCCTACATGGCGGCACTGCGGAACTTGCGGAATATCATTGAATCCGGTGCTACTAAATTGGATGATATTCTTGCCATGATCGCTAACCCCGAAGCCGTGAAACGCAGTCGCCAGTTGCCATTTCGGTTTTACACCGCCTATCGGGAGTTGTCCGGCATTCCAACGGCAAGACCAGCGCTGAAGGCTATCTCGGACGCACTGACTTATTCAATCGCCAATTTGCCAGAGATTGGCGGTCTTACTATGATCGCTGCCGATAATTCAGGATCGATGCAATCTCCGCTTTCCAGCATGGGTAAGGCAAATTACATAGATGTGGCAAACTTGATGTCCGCGTTGATGGCGCGCCTGTCAAAGAATGCGATCACTTCTGTCTTCGGTGAACAGTTTGCCATTGTCACGGATGACGGGATTTCTTCGCCGATTGCGATAGCCGAACGATTTGCCAGCACTCAAGTCGGCTCATCAACCAACGGCTGGCTCGTTCCTGATTGGCTGATGAAACAAGGATTAAAGGTTGATCGTGTAATCTTCTTTACCGATTGCCAATTGTGGAATTCCCGCCAAGGATACAATCGTCCGGCCGACTTGCAGAAGTTCTGGTCTGCTTACAAGAAGATAGCCCCCGATGCTTGGTTGCATATAGTTGACCTTAATGGGTCAGGAACTACTCCGGCGGTCTTACAGGGCAAGGTCAATCTGATCGCTGGTTGGTCTGAGAACGTTTTGTCCTTTATCAAGACCGTGGAAGAGGGCACCGGTTCCCCGATTGACGCGATTGAGGGAGTCGAACTTTGAAGAACACGGTCAGAAAGTACCGTGAGAAAAAGAACTGGTCGATTTGCGAACTGGCTGGCCGAGCAAGAATCACCAGTCAATCACTCTATAATCTTGAGAACGGTGCGGTGGAGAAACCGCACCGTTCAACAATGGCAAAGTTGGCCAGGGCGCTCGGAGTCTTCGTCAAGACGTTATTCCCCAACAAAACCGAATAATCTACGCCTGCTTGAATTGACCCTACCATTCGCGCTCGCTGGCGGGGTGGGTGATTTCGATGTATTTGCGGTTGAAAAACGTATAGGATGGTTATGGCACGACTTACGATCTGTTAATGGAATCTATCGTTGCAAGTATTTCGAGTTCAATCTCGCGCGCCTCAGAGCGATCTGTGGCTATTATACAGCCGGATTGGACTCGTTTCCGCAAACTCCTACCAAGTTTTTCCACGTCAGACTGTATCCATATTTTTTTAAGCAAGAGGGAAAGCCGCCGTCCTCTTTTCTTGAGTATATATGCTCTCTATTGCGTATGTGATGTACGCAATTATTTTTATTAAATCTGCAAAAAACTTCTTGACTTTTCCTAATGTTCATGTAAGTTGATGCCAAAAGGAAAAAGTATGGCAACAGAAAATCAAACCGAAAACAATACCGAGCCGATCACTTTCAACGTTGATCTTGACCTGAAATCAAAGATACAGGCGGCGGCCAATAAAGAGACTGAGGGCAACGTCAGTATGTGGCTCAGAAAAACCATACGGGCGACGGTCGTCCAGTTGGGACTTGAATCGTGAACCCCGATCTATTTGTAGTCTCAAACCAGACCGTTCTACAAACGCGGCAGTGTCGAACGTGTAGGCTTAACAAACCAATAGATCAATTTTATCGCACGAGGGGATTTGTCGATTGTTGTTGCAAGCCATGCAAGAGTGCACTGGGAAAGACTTGGCGCGAGCAAAATCCCGAACAATACAGGGCGGGCAAAGATGCTTGGATCAAAAACAATCCCGAAAAAGCGCGCGCCTCAAAGGGTAGAGTCATGAAGGTGTACCGCCAGCGTTATCCTGAAAAACTCAAAGCGCACTGGGCGGTAAAGTCGGCTATCCGATCAGGGCAACTGGTAGCCCAACCGTGTGAAGATTGCGGCTCAAGCGTCAGGATTCACGCCCACCATGACGATTATTCGGAGCCGTTCCAAATTCGCTGGTTTTGTCCTAAGCATCATCGCGCATATCATACTTCATTATTGAAATTGAAGCCCATCAATCCCGAAACCGGCGAACCGCTGGGTGCGGAGCCGAGTACATGATATTCGCCAACGCCAAGCCGACGCCGAATTGGATTGTGCCGGATATTGTCGGCAAGGTCGTCAAAATCAGTCAGGCGGCAGAAGCGCTCGGAGTTTCGAGCGACACAATACTCCGACGGATTAAAGACGGTCAACTGAAGGCTTGCATAATCGGCGAAACCAAAGACGGCAATCCGATCTACATCACGTCTGACTGGTGGGTTCGGCAGTATTTCAAGCGGTTGAATGGACGGCATACGGTAACTCCTTCGCCGTCCTTGGCAGACGTTAATCCTGATTTGGTTGAAAGCAAGATAGCGAAACTGGGATAAAAAGCAAGAGAAATTTTGATCTGGGAGGATCAATGTCCACATCAACACAAACCAAGACCATTATCAAGTGCGACCACTGCCACAAGGTCAGGGTAGGCGGGTTATGCAAGCGAACGGTGAAGGTTGAGATTGACCACCGCATTGTCGCCGATTTCGAGGCTGATTTATGCAGCCCTTGTGCTACGGGGTTCGCTGCTTACGTCATGAATTACTTCAAAGCCAAGTTGGCAGTGCCTGAAGCCAAGACGACGCTTGGCTCGTTAGGGGGTATGTGATGGCATTCATTCAAACCAACTGTCGGATTTGCGGCAAGGAATTGATGTCGTCTTTGGCGGCATTGTCGTCCGCCAATCCTGTCGGAATCATCTGCGGGGACTGTGCGACGCCCGAACAAATCCATGATGCTAATCTCGCCGCTGGACACGCGATTTTGGTAAAGGCAGGAAACTAATGCCAGATCAATTCATCACCCACGATCAAGTCAAGAAGGCCATGCAGTGCGTCATGGAAGATCGCAATCAGCTTGCGCAGTCAAGACGCGAGTTGACGGTCATGCTTGCGAATGCAAAGCGACAGGGGCTTTTCGTTAAGCGCGTTTCATCCGGCTGCGAAACTGACTGCCCGACGATTCATGCGGGGGCTGAGTGATGGCACAATTGAGGACTACCATCATTCGCAAGGCAGAGGGCACTCGCGCCCTGCTGTCCGAAGTTGAACGGAACCTGAACGGCATCGGTTCGTCGATCACCTTCGGCAAAGAGACAATCCCGGACATCGATAGCGCTGACATCTTTCAGAAGATCGCAAGTGCGAACACTGACGTGCGGCGCGCCAAGGACAAACTCGAAGCGGTCATGCAGGAGTTGTCGGGCAGGAAGAAAGCGGTGCCAGCCCCGGACATCGATAGCGCTGACATCTTTCAGAAGATCGCAAGTGCGAACACTGACGTGCGGCGCGCCAAGGAGAAACTCGAAGCGGTCATGCAGGAGTTGTCGGGCAGGAAGAAAGCGGTGCCAGCATGATCTTCATCCTCACAAACGGCTACGCTTACGCTGGCATGAGTCGGTTGATCGCGGACATCAGGAAACTAAGGCCGGATTTTGAAGGAGGAAAATGGAATTGGTAGACAAACAGGAAGTCACGCTGACGAATGGCGCCGCCAAGAAGCAGGCATTGATTGAGGAAGTTATCACGATGCTCACTGGCCTTGACCTGCCGCGCGTCGAGTCAGTAAAGAAACAGGCGGCAGTTGAGGTTGCCTTTCAGGAATTGGCCAAATCGCAAGAGCAAATCACCGCGAGCCTAAAGGCCGTGAGTGCTGAGATTGCGAAGTTGTGATGAAAACGATTGAACTCACAAGGGGTGAATTTGCCATGGTTGATGGTGAATTTGCTCGACTAAACTTTTGAATATCGTCTGGGAGAGACGCATGTCAGTACGAAATGAATTAGCAGTTAAAGAAGCCGAGCGGGATTACGCCAAAAGCGTCCGTAATGACGCGGCTGCGAGAGTGCGGTTGTGTGAAATCAATATCGCTGATTGCCAACGACATATAGATGAGTACCGCGAAGAGCGAGAGAAATGGCAGTCGGAATACGATGAGTTTTCGACCAAGTACAATGCCCTTGACGACGAAATCACCGACCTAAAAGACGCGACAACGGAGCAGCCGGTATGAGCAAGACTCAAATACATTTCAGCATGTTGGACATGCTATCACGCTGTGGTGTCCAATTCCAACGGCGGTACGGCGCCCGTTTCGGAGTCTGGGAGCGAGAGGAAATCATTCCGCCCGGGGTCGCACTCGTTACTGGTATATCGACGCACAAGAGCGTCGACGCGAACCTGTCCAATAAGTTGACGAACAAAGAACTCCTGCCAATTGAGGCCGTCGCCGACATAGCGCGAGACAGCGTCCACGCCTGCTTTAATGGCGGGATGATGTTCACTGAAGATGAAGGGGCGGATCTCAAGCAGACATTGGCTGACATGGTTGATATGTCAGTTGCGCTATCGACGCTCCACTACACTGAACTTGCGCCGAACATCGAGCCGGTCGCACTTGAGGAGCCGTGGGTTATCACACTCAAGAATCAACCATACGACCTGTCCGGTCGCATTGACATTCGAGAAGCGACGGCGATTCGGGACACTAAGACGGCGGCAACGTCACCGACTAAAGACGCGGCGGCTTCAATGCAAATGGCTGTCTACTCGCTCGCTCACAAGGTGATGCACGGCAAGCTACCGGAGCACGTCTATATCGACTCGCTGGTCAAGACGAAAGTACCAAAAGCGGTGACCGTTGAAGCGATGCCCGAAGACAAGTGGTTGCCGCCAGTGCTAAAGCGTATCGAGCGGGCAATCGAAATCATTGAATCAGTTAAATCAGGGCATCAAGCGTTTACCCCGGCACGGGCTGACGATTTTATGTGCTCACGCCGTTTTTGTGGATTCGCAGATACATGTTGTTTTTTCAGCAAGAGGGACTAACACGGAAGGAAAACACAATGAACGAAGTACAGAGACAAGACAAGACCGGCGACGCTTTTAATACCGCTGGAGCGATGATCGCGGCAGGTGCAACTGTCCGCCAAATGCAGACGACTTACGCTACGGCTGTTGCCGTCCAGAAGGAGCGTAACCTAACGGACGTGAAGAAACGTTGCCAAGAAGAGGCCAACTTAGCCGGAGAATCAATCTACTACGGCTGGTCGGCAGGCAAAGATCGCATTGAAGGGCCGAGCATCAAATGCGCCATGATCGCTCTGATGAACTGGGGCAACTCGGCGCTGGAAATGCTGCCAGTGCAGGATACGCCGACCGCCTACATCTTCACCGCCGCTGCAATCGACCTTGAGCGCGGCGTCACAATCATGCGTCAATTCCGGCAGTCAAAGAACTGGCAAGTCTACGGCAAACTCGATGAATTTCGCAAAGAGGATATTCGCTTTCAGATTGGTCAGAGCAAAGCCGCCCGCAATGTGATCCTGAACTTCATTCCGGCTTGGCTGATTGACGCGATGATTGAGCAGGCCAAGAAGGGTGTGCGGGAAAAACTTGAGAAGTATATCGAAAAGAACGGTCTCGCGGCAGCCAGACAATACGCATTGAAGGTATTGGCAAAGCATAGTGTCACCCAAGAACGGGTCGAAGATCGGCTGAATCAGAAGTTCGGGGCTTGGGATATTGATACCCTTGTAATCTTACAGGGCGATATCAAGGCACTCGACGACGGAGCCGAGTCGGCAGATACGCTGTTCCCTCTCGCTGGCAAAGAAGTTGATGTCACAGAACCGGCCAGCAAGATTGGTGAGACTGACTTAACCCCCGGCGATCCAACGACGCATCAGGGGCACGAACTTGAACTTGGGGACAAGAAATAATCCGGTAACAGTCAACCGGCGCCGGCGGCTGACGAACGAAGGCAACCACACAGCCGCCGGTTGAATTGAGCTCACGCCCCGCAAGGGGATAGGAAATAACACGAACAAGGAGAAGTTAATGGCGAGCAATGTGGATTTTGAAATTAAAGTCGGATCACTTGAGTATTCGGCAGACTCGGTCTGGCTCGACGATCAGGAAATTGAGCGGTACGTTGAATCAGAGAACTGGCAGTCCAGCGACCAGCGGATTGTTGTCGAGGCCGAAGGTGATGGTCAGAAGATAACCATCGCTGATACCAGTGCATTCCAGCCGGGGGATCAAGTTGTTGTCTCCGTAACAGGTGACGCAAAGTTCGGCCCTGACGTAAAGCCGATTATCCTTGAGGCAATCTTTACGGCAATGGCACCGGCGACACCGGAAGCGACTCACGGCAATTTAACGGTGACGCTGAAGCCGTGAACTGGCTGATTGTGATGCTTGCGATTCTGGCCTTCGCTCTTGGCTACTTCTGCGGCCTTGAGCGAGGTCTGAGATACGTCCGCAAGCAAGCAACACACGGGGTACTAACCATAATGAAGAAGAGGGACGATACCCAGTAACCACCGACATGGTGGCACTCACAGGGCCGGGGTACGTGGGGTGCCCCGGCTCACCTAAAAGGAACTGATAACCAAGGATGGAAGCAATGCCAGCCAAGAAAGCAAAAGTAGCAACAGAAGACACGACGCGCAGAGAGCGCATTCAGCAAGTCCTCCCATGCGAACTGACCAAGGATGAACTCGCCGACGCAGCCGCAAAAATGGCGGCGGCTTGGGCAGAAGCTAACAGAGTTAAGGATGAATTCGAGAGTGTGAAGAGTCAGTTTAAGTCGCAGACGGCGCGTTGCGAAGCTGACATAAATCTGTACTCGGAGCAGGTGCGATCAAAAACGGTTAGCCGCCAGGTCGATTGTGAAGTAGTGACCGATTACATGGCAAAGACAAAAAGCACGGTGCGTCTCGATACTGGTAAGGTACTTGCCAGCCGCACTCTCACGACTGAGGAATTACAAATCGGCCTCAAGCTGGACGACAGGAAGCCGCAGACGGAGGCGGAGAAGCAGGCGGCGATTGATACGCTGTCAGAGACGGTCAACTAACTCGGAGTCACGATGACGAAGCACAGACGACTCAGACGCCGTACAGTAACAGCGAAACTCAGCGAAGGCGAACGCAAGCGACGAACTCAGGCGTATCAGAAGGACTACTATCTTGCGCATCGGGAAGAGGCGAAAGAATACCAGCGGGTCTATAACCTGACCTACAAGAAGAAGCCCAAAGCATGGAGCGAGGTCGCTATTGCTCGGCCGGCGGTACGGAGTTTCAACCCCGTAGACATCCAGCGTCTATCACCGGAGAAGATCATCAGCAATTGGAGTAGGATAGTGCGATGATTATCCCCTCTGCCTCATTCGCTTTTGCCGCCTACCAAGCAGGCGAGTACGGCGATCACGTGATAATTCATGCGGATTGCAGAACTGTTCTCCCAAAGATACCCGACAAGGCGATTGATTTGGTGCTGACTGATCCGCCATCCGGAATAGATTACGATGCCAGCCATTCCAAGTACAAGGACGGAATCGCACGCCAGAACATCATTGGTGACAATGCCGCGTTTGACCCAACACCAATGCTCAAATATAGTAGGTTGATTTTGTGGGGAGGAAATTGCTTTGCCAACCAACTACCTAAATCGAAGCAATGGTTAACGTGGGTCAAAACCATGCGAGACGATGTCAATATACGACAAGCTGACACTGAGATTGCATGGACTCGAAACTGTATCGGCAGGAGCCGAGTTTTCCATCATCTTTGGATAGGTGCTTACAAAGAATCCGAGAGTGGTCAAAGAGCACAGCACCCAACACAAAAACCAGTTCTTCTTATGGAGTGGTGTCTGCGTTTAGTCGATGATGCAAAAACCATCCTCGACCCCTTCCTCGGCTCCGGCACAACGCTGGTGGCTGCTAAAAATCTCGGACGGCGGGCGATAGGGATTGAGATCAATCTGGATTACTGTAAGATCGCCGAGCAACGCCTCGCGCAGGAGGTACTCGCCCTATGATTATCCCCGCGTCCGAGGACAGGATTGGTCGGCCATTTGAGGATCACGAAGATTACTGTCGTGTCGGAAATTGCTGTTGTCGTTGTATTCGAGCAAATCGGCATACATACCTATTAGGGATTGACCCCGACAAGTTGCGGTCATTATGGGACGCCATCGAAGAAAAGGATGTTGAGAAAATTTGTTTACGATACGAGGAGGCGAAAACAGGCAGTGAATGACTATGAGGAGTTTTTGCAACGCAAGGAACAATTAGGTCAGACGGATGGATTTGAACCAGAATGGATACCCGATTTCCTTTTTGATTTTCAAAAAGAATTAACGACTTGGGCTATACGAAAAGGACGGTCTGCGATTTTCGCCGACTGCGGTTTAGGCAAAACCCCGATGCAACTTGTATGGGCTGAGAATATAGTGCGGAAAGAAAATAGACCGGTTCTGATTTTGACGCCACTCGCTGTGTCTCATCAGACAATAGAGGAGGCTCATAAATTCGGAATCGAAGCATACCGATGCGCCGATGGTAAGTTTCGCCCCGGGATTAACGTCGTTAATTATGAGCGTTTGCACTACTTCGATCCCAATGACTTTGCAGGTTGTGTTTGCGATGAATCCAGCATCTTGAAATCATTTGACGGGGTCAGGCGAAAAGAGATAACCGAATTTATGAAGAAGATGCGATACCGCCTGCTGTGTACCGCGACGGCTGCCCCAAATGATTACATCGAATTAGGTACGAGTTCAGAGGCATTGGGGGAACTTGGTCATACTGATATGTTGAATAGGTTTTTCAAAAACGATCAAAACACAGTTCGCCCGATGAGATTCCAGAACAAACTAAGTGAATCCGGCAAATGGCGATTCAGGGGACACGCCGAGATTCCGTTTTGGCGTTGGGTTAGTTCATGGGCGAGGTCGTGTCGGAAGCCGTCTGACTTGGGATTTGACGATGATGGCTTTATTCTTCCTGAGCTTATTGAAGAAGAACACCATGTTGATGTTGAAACCATTGCCGATGGATTCTTATTTAACTTACCTGCTATCGGACTGAAAGAACAACGCGCCGAACGACGCCGAAGTATCAATGAGCGGTGTGAAAAAATGGCGTCTCTTGTGAGCGAAACAAATCGTCAGGCTATTCTTTGGTGCCACCTTAACGACGAAGGTGACAAGTTGGAATCACTCATAAAAGACAGCAAACAAGTGAGCGGGAAAGATTCGGATGCTCGAAAAGAAGAACTGTTTCTTGATTTTGTACGTGGCAATTTACGAGTGTTGGTTACAAAGGCGAAGATCGGAGCATGGGGACTAAATTTCCAACACTGTTCGCATGTTGCCTGCTTTCCCTCACATTCGTTTGAGCAATACTACCAGAGTGTACGTAGGTGTTGGCGGTATGGTCAAAAGGAAAATGTGAAAGTTGATATAATAACAACCAAAGGGGAGGCGAACGTGTTGCGGAATCTTCAACGCAAGGGTGAGGCCGCGAACAAGATGTTTGCGAGTCTTTGCCAATACATGAATGACGCGGAACACATCGACACCAACATCGCCTTTACCAAGAAAGAGGAAGTGCCCAACTGGTTGCAAGAATCTGAGAAACAGGAAAGGGTTACATGCTGATAGACCAAGACATCACAAACAAATATGCCCTATACAACGGCGATTGCATAGAGGTCATGGCGACACTTCCGACAGCTTCCATGCACCTGTCAATTTACTCCCCGCCGTTCGGGGGATTATACAACTATTCAAGTAGTGCAAAAGACCTGTCTAACTGTAGTGATTACGACCAATTCTTTGAACACTACGCTTTTGTTGTCAAGGAGATCGCTCGTCTAACGATGGAGGGGAGAATGACCGCCGTGCATTGCATGGATGTTCCGAGCGGGAATCATGGAACCGATCATTTGATTGATTTTCCAGGAGATATTATTAGACTCCACGAAAAACATGGATGGAAATACATAGCGAGGTATGCCATATGGAAGGAACCCCTTGCCGTGCGTAACCGCACAATGGCGAAGAACCTTGCACACAAAACCATTGTCGAAGATTCCAGTAGATGCAGTGTCGCCTCCGCTGATTATCTTTTGGTCTTTCGCAAAGGTGGGGAAAACAAAACTCCTATCGGCCATCCAACAGGATTGAGCGAGTACGTGGGGGGGCGGGAAGTGCCCAAAGAGCTTCTCAAGTACCGCAATTGGTCGGGGAATCAAATTGAAAACAGGTACTCGCATTGGATATGGCGTCAATACGCTTCGGCGTTTTGGGATGATATTCGCATTGGTAGGGTGCTGCCGTTTATTGCTTCAAAAGACTCGGACGATGAGAAGCACGTACATCCGTTACAGCTCGACGTTATTGATCGGGTTATGGTTTTGTGGTCTAATCCTGGAGAAAAAGTATTGACCCCATTCATGGGGGTTGGGTCCGAAGTATATTGCGCATTATGTGCAGAGCGATTAGGAGTCGGGATTGAGCTCAAACCGAGCTACTATCGACAAGCACAGAAAAACGTACAATTGGCTTACGGAGGCAAGCGCGCTAAAGAGCAGGAGAATTTATTTGAGGCAGAGGAATAACCCTATGACCCACGACCTTCTCGCCGCCCGCCTGATCGACCTGCTACAGCAACGGGGCAGAATGAAGGGACGCGAGATCGCCGCCGAACTCGGCTGGCATGACGATAGTGACGTGCGCATGGTCGTCGGGTATATCAAGAAGCACTCACTCGCATTGATCGGATCGAAACGGAATGGCAGCGACAAGGGCTATTGGCTTGCGGAGCCGGAGGAAATTATCAAGGTCTGCCGGCACATTGAGCAGACCGCATTGGTACAGCTTAAAAACTGCTCACTGCAAAAGCGGCTTGCACGGGAACTAATAGAAAGACGACAGGGACAGCTATTATGACGCCCGCCACTCACAACAGCGCTTGCAAAACGTGTAGGAAATTCTTGTTGACAACAAACATGATATGTGGTACTGTGACCCTTGTGTATGTTAGTATCGTCCAATTTCTTAGTTTACAATACCCCCGGAGGGTTTCGGGTCATTGCCTAACGGTACTGACATACACACCGAAGCTCGAAGGGGGTTTTTTGTTATGGAGTTCAAATGATCTGCGCTAAATGCAAGACAGACAAACTTCCCGATGACTTTCACCGCAATCGCCGTCGTCCTTCTGGGCTATGTTGTTACTGCAAGGAATGTAGAAGAGAACTACAACGTCCAAAAGAATCAAAAGAACAACGCTACACTCGCTATTTGAAGCACGTAGAACGGGAGCTTGAATACCAGCAAAATTATAGAAAGACCCATCCCGGATTGCAAACGGTTCAAACAAGGAGATACCGCAGCAAACACCCTGATCGCGCTCGTGCTCACACTCTTATTGCTGTTAGAATTTTCAGGGGCAAGTTAAAGCGGGAACCCTGCGTTATCTGCGGTAATGACAAAACACATGCGCATCATCCTGACTATTCTAAACCATTAGAAATCGTCTGGTTCTGCCCTAAGCATCATCGACAACTTCATAAGAAAGAGAAGGCCGCCTAATGTCCAAAAGTTATTTAATGACGGATGGGGGCTTTTTGTATTGGAGTTCCCTATGAGAAACGTTCACAAGGAAATCTTTGAGAAGGTCAAGGCATTGATCGAAAAGGAAATAAGTCCGAGTTGGGCCGACTGGAATAATGACGGTTGTATGGTTGATGAGGTCCAAAACGACCTATATCGTCAATTAGCCGATCTATTTATCGAGTTGATGCCAGAGGATGAAGATGTCGTATCTAAACCTTGACACCCGATATTTTGATCATCCTAAGACCCGTAGGTTGATCGGCGTACTTGGACGCGGTTCAGAGGTTTTACCCCTCAGGTTATGGTCTTATGCGGCTGAATATCACGAGGCCGACGGCGATTTGTCGAATTATTCTGATGCTGACCTCGAAAAGATTTGTCACTGGTGGGGTAAGAAGGGAAAAATGATTGAAGCATTGATACAGACTGGCTTTATAGATAGATATAATGGAACCACCAAACTCCATAACTGGCAAGAACATGAAGGGCATTTATCTGCGCTAAAACAACGCAACCGACTCAATGCGAAATCACGTTGGGACAAGTACCGATCAAGTGCGGCTGGTAATGCGAGTGGCACTGCCACTGGTACACCAAAAGAGTGCCAAAGCGATGCCCCTAACCTTCCTAACCTTCCTAACCTTCCTAACCTTCCTTCCTCACCAGTTAAAACAGAAGACGGGGACGCGACAAAGTCGCCTTCGGGGAATAACGGTAAGTTAACCGACCAAGAAAAGGTTGATGTCCTGAAGTTGATCGGAGTGAAGAGGCGGGAACCACTACTGTCTGGTGACGTTGTGGCTGCACTGAAAAAATGGATACCCGAACAATATCCGATTCTGACTGGGGATTTCGGGCGCATGGCCGGTTATGCCTTCGGGCACATTCTGAAAAAGGGACTCGGCAAAAACTGGGAGAAGAACTCGCCGGAGTCGGCAGAGTTTTTTCAAGAGATACTAATCGCTGGACTTGGTAGTCCACAAACCGAAGAACGATTTTACGCGCATATCGAAACAATGTGCGCTCCAGGGAACGGACAGAACTTGCATGAATGGTGTCACAACGCCAGAAAATCAATCAGCGCCAAAGCAACCGTGTGACTTGGCCGCCGAGGTCGCATTACTTGGCGGGTTGCTGATTAATAACGAATACGTTGACCGTGTGGCTGACAAGATTACTGCCGGAGATTTCTATAATCCTAAGCACGGGCCAGTGTATACGGCAATCGTTTCTCTGGTATCAGAAAATTCCCCCGCTGACATAGTCACGGTTGCCGATAGGCTCAAGCGTGATGGTCATCTTGATAAACTCGGCGGCTCCGGGTTCGTGATTGGCTTGACTGACGATGTTTACTCCGCCGCAAGTTCTGAACAATACGCCAAAATCATCCACGAGAAATCACTACTGCGAAAGTTGTCGAAATTGGGACAGCAGGTTTATTCGAAGGCTTGCGCGCAACAGGACGAAGCCGATGATATCTTGCAGTACATCGACTCAAGCACTCTCAAATTATCGAACCTACATCACCGCGCTGACGCACAGGCTATGACCGAAATGGGAGTCAACTTCATCACCGGACTTGACGAACTTATGGATTCGCACGAGCACCCGGAGGTCATGAAAACTTGGGTACGCTTCGGGCTGACGGACTTGGATAGGATTCTATTCCGCCTTGAGCGCGACAAGGTCGGTCTACTCGCCGGTCGCCCAGGTGAGGGCAAGACGACGTTGGCCTTACAACTCTGTCGACGCATGAGCGACAATGGCGTATCGTCAGCTTTCTTTCTTACCGAAGATCCCGCGCAAGCGTTTCAAACGATGCTCTGTTGGGAGACGGGGATTCCCCACTGGAATATCCGGACTGGCGATTTGTCCGATCACCAATATCGACAAGTGATCGAAAGCGTCTCGCGTTTGCAGGACGGCCTGATCCACTTTGAAAACATTGTCGATAATCCAACACCGCACGAGGTGAAGCGACGGGCTACGCAGTTGGTCAAGCAGCATAATATCGGACTGATCGTAGTTGACTACGTCCAACTCATGGAAGTTGTCGGTAAGGGGTATGACAATGCGAATGCGCGCCTCTCCGAGATATCGCGGCAACTATCGCTCATGGCCGGGCAGTTGCATGTTCCAGTTGTCGTCTGCTCACAACTCAGCCGTGACTCCGTCAAGAATCAGCGGGCGCCGGAACTCTATGACCTACGTGACAGCGGTTCACTTGAGCAGGATGCGCGCTGGGTTATCATGTTATGGCATCCATACAAAGTCTTTATCGACGACAAGGGCAAGATCACCTATCCGCCGGATGAGGCGCATATCTACGTGCGGAAACAGAATTCGGGGCCTACCGGCATGGCCAAGACATATTGGCACGAAAACATGGTGCGATTTGAGAACATTACACAGCCGTGGAGGACGCAAGCATGAAGACCATCTACCCCTACTCCGGTGAACCTGTCCGCAAGTGCAAGGAGTGCGACGCCATGATCTACTTTTACGCCCATCCGAGCGGGAAGATGATGCCAGTGAACTTTGCCACGAAGGAACCGCACTGGTTCGATTGCGTGCCCGCAAAGGAATTCAGAAAGCCGAAAGAGAATCGGCAGGAAAGGTTGCTATGACCCTAATCGAGAAGCACCCGACGCCGTGGATTGTTGAACCAGAAGAGTTGTATTTCTTGCTTTTTGATGCTGACGGGAACGTCGTATTAGACGATGCTGAGGGAGACTTATTGGAGATGATCGCCACCCGCGTCAACGCTTGCGCCGGACTGGAGCACCCGGAGAACTTGGGGGAATTGTTCAGAGCGATCAACGATCTTGAACAAGACTGCCCCTTAACAATTTTACATGCTTACCATGCCCTTAAAGGAGGCCAGCCCTGAGTGAGATACCGAAGTTTAGAGCGAGAGTCCTATATCGCAGAACAGAAAATCCCGCGTCTCAGAACGAAGAATTAGAGGGTAAAGTTTGTGGCGATTGGTTGTCTTCTGATGAGATCGTAAGCGAGGATGAATTCCGAAAGCTGGAAATCTTCTTTCACTGGCTTCATCGGGGGTATCTCGATCCCGCGACTCTGGGCATGGCGATCGGGAAGCGATTCTTGGTCTTTGCTTGGGATATAAAGATCGGGAGTAGGGAGGAACGATATTATTACTTTGCCCGAGCGCATAGCAATATCGTTGGGAGGTTCTTGTCGCTTGATGCAATCATGGAATGGCGAGACCGGAAAAATTGGCCTGATAGATTCATCTTCGACATCTTGAACATGGATACTGGCAATTGGTATCAAATGTATTCAGAGGGTAAGATTACAGAGATCGACGACCTCTACGAGGATTTGGAGGAGAAGTGAATATGAACTTGTTCAACGAAGTGATTGAGGCGATAGTGAAGGATTGGATTCCTTTTGATAATGGATCGTCAGATAGAATCGCTTTGAGACATACGATCCACAAACACCTTGACCCCGTGCGCACCATCGACGTGGTATTACCGGTGAAGGTGATTGAGGACGTTGTGTTTCCAAGTCACCCACATTTGCTCGGCAAGGGATTAGGATTTGATCTGCAAATTGCCGCCGACTTCATCAACCAAAATGCGATAGGAAGGAACCCCGGGGCGAGACCGGAGGGATAAGGATAGTAGGAGAAATCCATGACAGAGAAGCAAAGCGTCTCCTTCACGGTTATTGGTCGCGTTAGTGGGCATCATCGGGCGGATAGGTTCTATGACAGGAAAAAGAAAGTCATGCGAGCGTTTCGCAACAAAGAATACGACAACTCACGCAAAGTGATTCAGTTGGCGGCAAAAGTGGCAGCGTGCGGCTATAATCAACCGGAACTGCACACGACAACCCGCGTATACCTGCACTTCCTCGTTGGTACTCACACGCTGATCAAACGCAAAGACGGCAAGCAATACTGGAAAGGCCGCTCAGTATGCGACGCGGATAACATCTGCAAGGCAATTCTTGACGCATTGCAGGGAATCTTTTTCAAGAATGACAAGGATGCAGTTGCTCTGCCGTTCATAGAAAATCTAACAAACGACAACCCCTATATCACGCGGTTCGACAACCGTGACGGCAACCAGCAGGATTGGACGGAAGTCCGGGTGGAATCGATACCGGCAGAACAAATGACATTGGAGCCCCGGTGATGAAAGGAATCGGATTCAAGCCACGGACGGCCACCGGGGATATAAACTCTGGAATTTGATATGAGGATAATGGACAAGACGTGAAAAAGATTCTACTCACAAAAGGTAAATCCGCGATAGTTGACGATCCTGTACTATGCGCTTTTGCTTTATCGTCATCAGGCGCGGCCATGTTTGAAACCACAATCGGAGTACCCGCGTGACTTGGCTGTTAACAACATACCACTGCAAGTACGAGCAGGTATTCGACCAGATTGCGCGCCGCAATCTGACCGTGGATTGCTATTGCCCCACGATCAATGAACCGGTGGATGTCGGTGGTCGGACAGAGTGGCAGGCAACACCGGCATATCCGAACTACTTGTTCGTGTCGATGAGACTGCCGAAGACGGACGTGGAACTAAGCCCGATACAACTGATCCGCTACATCGGCCAGGTCTCGGTGACGCCCGTGATCCTCGGCAACTGGATCGCTAACATCACCGACGAGAAACTCAGCGAAGTCCGCGCTTCGGTAGAAAAGATGAACGCCCTGAGCCGGTGCCGCGCCAATGCCGGTGACTTCGCGGTGACTTATGTCGGCAAGATCGTACTGATAACATCCGGCAAACTCGGCGGCATACTGGGTCAGGTCACGGGCAGGACCAGCGGCAACGATATCGTGGTAGAGATTCCATTTTTTGACCAGGTGACGCCATGTAAGGTAAGTGTGAGTGATGTTGAACTCGTCTAACAATAACGACATCGTCAGCGCGCTCGGGCGTGAGCTTGTGCATTCACCGGAGATTGAGCGCGCCGTCAGGCTGGCACTCGCGCGGCTGACTCCAGAGGAGCGGGAGTTGATCGTCAACAAGTTTAAGATTGGACTGCCCACGACCGAACTGATGAAAAAATTCGATGTCTGTACCGGTTCGGAGAGGCGCTTCGAAGCGATATATGAACGGACGTTGGCGATCCTGCGCATATACGTAGCCTATTTTGCACAGGCGGAAGACCCTGAACTGTGGCGTCAGTTGCCAGGGCTGGCCAGACCCTACGGCCATTTGCTTTCACAGATATTCCAAGGCTACGACCGGAACTGCCTGATCGCTGACACAGACCACACAGGCGATGAACTGGATGCTCAGGTCGAATGCGCGGCCAAGGCGGCGGAATCAATACGAGACAAAGAAGTGCGCGCGCTGGTCGAAACGGCCGTCGCACTCTACAATTTCAAACGGCTCGGCAGCACACCGCCAAAGCGGGATGTCAAGCAGGCAAGAAATCCACACAAACAAAGGAGTAACTAATGGCAACCAAGACAGAAACCAAGCCGCCGACAGCGGCGGAGATTCAGCGGGCGCTTGAAGCGAAATATGGGGTGATCCCCTGCCCGATTTGGTTCGACTATTTTGCGGCAAAGGCAACCCTTGACGGCGTGCTCGTTCCCGCGGGCACTGAGATTGTTTTCAAGACCGAAGACGGAACGGTTTGCGGCGCGGGCGTCTTCTTCGCCCCCGGCATGATGCGATTTTCCGCCTGCTATGCTGACGATCGGTACGCTCCAGCGAAGACAGGCGCGAACTACGGCGAAAAGATATTGATCTATCTCGGATCAACCGGCAAGCAGGTCAGTTACTCGCCGGTGGTTCAGCATCCGTGGTGCTGGATGCGGGTTGAATTGACGGCAATGAGGTCATGATGGAGATTCGTAACTTTACTTGGGCGATTGAGCAACTAAGAAAAGACAGAGAGGCTGGGAATCTCTGCCGACTTGCAGTCAGGAGACCTAATTCGAGGAACCCATTAGAATTGGATGATTCAGGGTATTTATGGTCGCCTCTGAACCGTGAGTGTTTGTTGCATATTGACGACTTGCTTGCTTGGGATTGGGAGATTGTACTATGACGACTGATAAAATCGGTCAAAGTCAGAAAAGTAAAAAAGGGATTTATGAACCCTGATAAATTGTCAAAACTATTTGCAGAACTTCGGGATCACGGCCCTTGTCTTGGGTCTGCTATATTAGGAATTGATTGCCCTGAGAATGCTCGTATTCAACCGTCTGCTCCTGTCACAGATATCAAGGAGATCGCAATTGGGAACGGGTATGAGCGCGGTGGAAAACCGTGCCTTATCGCGCTCTACCAGGAGCGAGTGAGTGGGGCCGAGGTATTGGCTCCCTGCCATAATCTCGTATGGACGGCAGTAGACGGCATATTCCCGATTGACGGTGTGCCGCCACACTTTGTCTTTCTCGTCACAACCAAAATGGTCTTAGCGACATATCTTCTCCCACTCTTTCAATTGGGCATCATTGAGGAAGGGTGTACATTCGCGGTTATGTGGGATTATCGGTATGAGGGGGAGAAAAAGGAGAAAGACGGACAAGTATGCGAATAGAGGAGGAGAAGTGAAAGCAGGGTATGATTTCGATTGCGCTCCGAAACACGAAGACGACTGCAATAGTTGTATTAGCCGACATTGCGAGAACTGCACCTTGCTCAAAAAAACGCTCCAGGAACCCTGGGCCAGGATCATGTTTGCGGACGCCGTGAGGCGCATATTAGGTTGTCCGCTAATATCGGACAACTGACGGAAATAAAACTTTAAGTCGCCGCAATCCCCTGCCGCATCATCACTTAGGAAAGTGGGCAAACATGGGTGACAATCCCGTTTTTGCGCGAAGTTTCACAATTGGCGTAGGGTCAAAAAGACCGTCATTGGACAAAGTTATTGGCGGACAACGGCTTGACTTCAAAATGCAAAATACTGCATAGGGTATAGAGCCTTAGCAGGCAAACTGACCCTCCCGATACGGTGCGGTGACATCCGGTTGCCGCGCCGTTGAATTTGTAACCCAAAGGATTTATGCCATCAGGACGCGAGTTGTCCGCAGGACAGCGCGACAAACTATTTCGTGCATGGTTCGACTGTCAATCTGTCTTGGAAGTCGCCCGCAAGTGTCGAGTTTCTCCAGTTACCTGCAAGAAGTACATGAAAAAAGACGGCTGGCGGAAGCGACGGGACGAAATTCTCGTTAAGGCGCAGAAATCCGGGGACGACAGGCAAGCATTCAAATTGACGAGCGAACTTAATGCACTCCACGTTTTCATACAGCATCATATCAAGCGTCTCGCGGAACTACTCAAGAAAAACGAGATAGAACCGACAATCCCGAACTTACTGCACCTGATCGAGGGTAAGCGGGAATTGCTCAAGGAAGTGGAGATTGATGTCCCCACAGCCCCAGAGAGTGATAAGGTCGCCGATATCCTAAACCTGCTAACTGAAGATACTGCCAAGATGTTGGTTGCCGCTGCGGTAGCTGAGTTGAAGAAAGAAAATGGCGGTGGCAAAACCTAACGTTGGTCCTCCCGTTGAATTTCTACTCAAGCTCGGCAATTCCACATCATCCGGTAGACGGTTTCTATCAAAGAAATCACTGCGATATCTTGTCAATTGCTATCTGGACCGCGACCTCTGGCCATGTCAAGAATCATGGTCGGCAGACCTTGACAAGATCAGCATGGGCGGCATCATCAGTCAACCCGGGGCTGGCAAGACTGAACTGGTAGCCCGCTACAAGCCCCTTGATCTAATCCTCCACGGTATTGGAGACATACAACCACGCAATATCCGCATCGGCTGTGTGTCGGCGAGTTTGCGACTTGCCAAGAAGAATGTATCACTACTCCGCAACGATTTGGAAAACCCAAAGCTCATTGCTGACTACGGGCACTTCAAATCTAAGAATCAACCTTGGGGCGAAACATCCTTCACAGTCATTCGGACTGCCCGACTGAAAGACCCCACCTTTGAAGCTTTTGGAGTTGGCAGTTCCATTATCGGATCGCGCTTTGACCTGATTATCATCGACGATCCAGTTGACGACCAGACGGTTCGCAGTCCCGATGTCCGACAGAAGACTGTCGAGTACATCGAGGGTTCGGTACTCACGCGCTTAGAGCCTTGGGGTGTTCTTTGGATTCTCGGTAACCGCAAGCATCCCGATGATCTGTACAACTACTTCCTCAAGAATTCGGGCTACAGGATCATCGTCTCACCGGCATTAATCAGGGAGCCGGAAAATTATATTGTCACCGAACTCGATACTTTCGAGTTAGACGAATGGGGCAAGGACACCAAGTGGCGTGTCTCTATTGGTGAAGGCGATCAAGGCGAGGTTCTCTGCCCGCAACAATGGCCGATGGTCAAGTTGCTCATCAAGCGGCAGAGCATGGGATCAATCGCGTTTAACCGCGAATTCCAGGCCGAAGTTGTTGACGACGAAAACGCGCTTATCAAGAAGGCGTGGCTTGACCAGTGCAAAGACTTAAACCTGTCCTATGGCGTCTTCAACCCGGGGACCTACATCGCGATCGTGCAGGGCGCCGACCCGGCGCTGACGATGAACCGCAAGGACGCCGAACGACGCGACACTGATTACACGGTCATCATCACACTCGGCATTCTCCCCAACTACCACTTTGACTTAATCGGACTAACTCGCACGCGCGGTCTGTCGCCGCAAGAGATTCACGACCTCTATGTCAGTCAGGCGAGACTATTCAATCCTAAGTTCCAATTCACCGAGACAAATAGTTTCGGCGAAATCATCCACTGGAAACTGAAAACTGAGACCGGCATTCCAGTGGTGCCCCACCATACCGGACGGAACAAGTTCGACCCCTATGAGGGTTATCCCTCACTCTCCGTCCTCTTCGAAAACAATCAAATTCGCTTACCCTATAAAACAGAATCAGACAAGCAAATCACCGATGGCCTCTGTTCCGAACTATACAACCCAGAAGAGGCCAAGCATGATGACCGACTATCGGCGCTATGGATCGGTTACTTCGGTGCCCGGCGACATATCGACGTACTGGAGAAGCTGAAAACACTGAGAGGCGGCGGAGACGGAAACGGCAATGGGAACAAACCAAAGTCAAGAATACGGGCGGCGGGTACGCTGTATTCCAGGGGCGGTTGAGGATAGCCGGCAGGATGAAACAGTACCCGATATTCTGTGCCATTTGCCATGAGAAGATTGGCAACACCAGCATTCCCGTAGAGAAACAGAAGCCGACATCCTGCCCCAGATGCAAAGACAAAGAGACGATGAAAGAGGAACTCAAGAATGACCGAACTGCATAACAAAACCCGCTTACGGCGTTTTGAGTTTGCCGATGAAGGCGCTGACAAGGGTGCGGTTCATCTGCGCATTAAGTCTTTCGCCAAGATGTCTACCGTCTCAAGCTCGGTGCCTTTGTCGAATGCTCTCGATCAGTTCTCTTCGCAATACGACGCCAACCAACTGATTCAGCCGCTATACAATCCGGCGATTCTCTCTCGCTTCACGATCAACTGTGATGTCATGGCGCAATGCGTCAAGGCCATGAAGGTGAACATCGATGGCATGGGTTGGCAGGTGGAATTCGTGCCGACTGTCGAACAACCGGACGCCGAGCCGAGTACAGCCGATGACGCTGAACGCCGCCGGCTGCAATTGCTCTTCGACTACCCGAACGCGCACGACTCCTGGGTCAACATCAAGATGAATTTGCGGGCGGACAAGTGCCTCACCGGCTATGCCGATCTTGAGGTAGTCCGCAATATCGGCGATGAAATAGCCGAGTTGCACTACGTCCCGTCAAACACGATCAGGCTCACCGCGAGACAGACGACGCTCACAGAGCACGTTCAGTGGTTGCGTGATGGAGCCGAGTGGATTCAGATCAAACGACTGACGAAGTTCCGCCGCTTCCTCCAAATGGTCAATGACCAGAAGGTATGGTTTAAGGAATTCGGCGATCCGCGGTCGCTGAACAAGACTACCGGCGAATATGCGACGGACGGCTCCCGTTGGCCTGTCGGGACTGAAGCCACAGAGATTATCCACTTAGCGGATGACGTGCAGAACTCCGTTTATGGTGAACCGCCGTGGCTGTCTGAGCTGATGAATATCATGGGCAGCACCGAAGCGAAGAAAGTCAACTACCTGTACTTCGACAACAAGACGATTCCGCCATTCATCATCACGGTTTCTGGTGGTGAGTTAAATGGCAATTCGGAAAAGGAATTGGCCGATTACCTCGACCAACATTTCAAAGGCTCGGATAATTTCCACAAGGTCTTACTGCTTGAGGCTGTTGGAACCGGCGGCGGTCCCCTAGGTGACGAGAAGGCTCCTGCAGTCCGCATCGACGTCAAGCCGATGACCGAGTTTCTACAGCAGGACGCGCTCTTTCAGGAATACATCAAGAGCAATGCCAAGGCTATTCGTGAGTCGTACCGCTTGCCTCCGCTACTGATCGGCGCCGCAGAAGAGTATAGTCACGCCGCCGCGATAGAGGCAAAGATCGTGGCAGAGCAGCAGGTATTCCAGCCCGAGCGCACGGCATTCGACGAAAAAATTAACCGCACCATCATTGCCGATATGGGTGTCCAGCGTTGGCGGATGAAGTCACGTGGCACGCCCACGGCAGACGATGCGAATATCATAACCGCCATGTCGCAAATGCAGGATGTCGTGCCGGTCGGTCATGCTGTCGATTGGATCTCCGAACTTATGGGCAAGGAGCCGCCGAAGCTCGATGAGTCCGTGCGCAATATGCTGCTTGGCGAATTTAAGTCTACCTATGCGCCGCCCCCGATGTTCGGCAGTTTCGGGCAAGAGGAAGAGCCACCAGACACAAATGCCGCTACCGCCGAGGAGAAGGGCAAGCGACAGGAGCAAGTGCAGAAGTCGGCCATTGTCGGCATACTCAAGAGGCTGCGAGATTTCCTGTCGAAACACAAGGCCGCCTAATGTGCCTCCACTGCCTGACTACTGACGAACGCGACTATGCCGTCGAACTGATCGACCAGATCATCGAGAAGCGCCGCCGCCTGCCCTACGAAGAGGCTTGGCTGACTATCGTCTGGGAAGAATGGATAACCGCACAGAAAAAAGGGTTGGCAGCCGCCCGCGCCTATATCGAGGCCGTCCAGAGCACAATGATGCAAGACGAAATTGCCGTCGTGCTGAACATTCTCCGCAACCATATCGGGCCAGACATGGCGACGCCACTGAGGGCTGGGTTACTTGACCTTTTTGACAAATCCTATGTCATGGGTAAGGCGATTGTCGCCGACGCCATACCCTCAATCGAAATCAGCTTTGGCATAATGGACAAGACGGCAGTGAATTGGCTCACGGATCATCACTTGTATTGGATCGGCAACTACTACGACAAGAATCTATCCGGCGCGATTGCGAATACCGTGGCCGAGGGCATGGCGCAAGGCTTAGGACGCAAAGACATCGGCAAGATGCTCGGCAATTTCTTCGAAGACTATCCCGGCGTGCCGATGAAGCCCGCCAACTACTGGCAGGGATTAGCGGCCAACGCCATGAGCCGCTCGCGCAACTTCGGAGCGATAGGGGGATTCTCGGATGCTGGATTTACCGATTATGAGTTTTTTTCGATGGAAGATTCACGTGTCTGTGAAGTTTGCGACGAAATGAATGGCAAGGTCTTCTCAGTTGCCTCCGCTATGGGTCAACGTCAGCAGCTAATGAACTGCTCTAACCCCGAAGACGTGAAGCAAGTCGCACCGTGGCCAAGTCTTAATGACATCACAAGCAGGTCAAACATGGAACTGCAAGCAGCCGGAATAGGTATGCCGCCCGTCCATTTCGAATGCCGATGCGGGATTATTGCGGCATGAAGATAATCGAACTCCCGATCAGCAAGCTCAAGACCGATCCGGCCAACGTGCGACTGCATGACCGCGATAACATCGACGCGATCAAGCGGTCGCTGGCAGAATTCAAACAGCAGAAACCGATTGTCGTCAACAGCAAGAACATCGTGATCGCTGGCAATGCCACCCTTGAGGCCGCGCGTGAGCTTGGTTGGAAGACGGTCAAGGTTGTCGTCAGTGAACTTGCTGGCAAGCGGGCGACGGCCTATGCAATCGCCGACAATCGTACAGCAGAATTAGCAACGTGGGACGACGAAGCACTGGCCGCGCAGTTGAAAGAGTTGTCGTCCGGCAATGGATTCGATTTCGAGAGTACGGGGTTCTCGCAGGTTGACCTCGATGAATTACTTGCATCGCTATCGACAGACGACGAGCTAACCCAACAAGAAGCGCGCGCAACCCTCGCCGAGAAATTCATCGTTCCGCCGTTTTCTGTATTAGACGCCCGACAAGGCTACTGGCAAGAACGCAAGCGGGCATGGTTGGCACTGGGCATCAAGGGCGAATTAGGACGGGGGGGGGGGCTACTAATGACCCGGGAGCAAGTGACAACGGAAAATCTAAATTTCTATCGCAATCGTCAGGGGGGGGCAGATAAAGATGGCCATGCACAACTCCCGATGCAGCGCAAAGAAAAGTATCACCGGGAGGAAGTCCGCGTCCGGCGTGCGACTACTCAAAACGGCAACGCGGCGACGGCACGGGTAGGGCGATAGTTTGACACGGACGCTTGGTGCAATCCCTTCAAATCAGGACAATATCCTCCGGCATAGGGGGGGGGTATTCTGTGAAGAATAAGTCCGAAGCATCCAAAGCATTCAAATCGCAATCCCGACAGTCGGGATTGCAGAAAAACAAGACAAGAAACCTCACTTGGGTTAAGGGAAATAGAGACAAAGACAAGCTCGACGAGACCAGCCGCAAGAATCTTGCGGCTGGTCGAAAACCCGCCCTCGGTGCCAAAGACTTTGGCACCGAGGGCTATGCCTCGGAACAAACTGGCACGTCGATATTTGATCCGGTGCTTTGTGAACTTGCTTATCGTTGGTTTTGTCCGCCGGGAGGACAGGTGCTTGACCCCTTTGCCGGTGGTAGCGTTCGCGGGATAGTTGCGGGATTGCTCGGCTATAAATATCATGGCATTGACTTGAGTAAGCAACAGATAGCGGCGAATGAATTGCAATGGCGCGATATAAACGGAGGCGTTGGCACGAGTAAGTTGCCTTTAGTCAATCCGGTGGATTATCCCGACACGGTTACGATCAACATATCTGGTGATATGTTGCGTCAGGCTTTTCAACCGTGCGTCATGGAATACATCACTAAGAACTGTAAGGGAAGATGCTGTCAAGGCACTGGCAAAATTATGGTCACAGTGCATCGGAGCGAAGTTGAGCGAATAGAGAAATTGGGCGCGAGGGTGGTTGATGGATTTATCGCTGCTGACAAGCGTGGTCTTTGTCCCTTCAAAACCCAAGAAGGATTGTGTGGAATACACGGCGACGAAAAACCCTTTGGCTGTCAAGCGTCACCGTTCACCCTTAATGCAAGCGACACGCTCATCGTCAGAAACAGGTATCGGCTGCTCAAATGTTACAAAGGCAATGGGTCGATTCCTGCATATAAGGCACACGCATGGAGTCTCGCGCAGATATTCGGACAGACAGAAGCGTCACGAATAATGAAACAATGTGAAGCGGGCGCGAAATCTTTTCCAGCAAAACTGAGTGGCTACAAATACGCTATGCTAAAAGACAACGACGCGGCAAAACACACAGCGACGCAACAAGCAATCCCGATATTGGAAAATGACGCAATCAAGCCCCAATGGGTTGTCGGCGACAGCCTCAACAAACTTGCAAAAGCACCCGCCGCCGATTTCATTTTCTCGTGTCCACCTTACGGTGATTTGGAAGTCTACAGCGATGACCCCGCCGATTTAAGCACCATGAATTACGCCGACTTTATGAAGAACTACCGAACGATCATCGGCCACTGCTTTGACAAGCTACGGGACAACCGCTTTGCCTGTTTTGTTGTCGGCGAATACCGAGATAAGAAGTCCGGCAACTATAACGGTTTTGTTCCCGATACAATTGCCGCTTTCAAGACTTGCGGGTTCAGTTATTTCAATGAGATGATCCTTGTCACTTCCGTGGGTTCGTTGCCAGTGCGAGCAGGCAAGTACTTTGTTAGTGGCCGCAAAATCGGCAAGACTCACCAGAACGTGCTTGTATTCGTGAAAGGCGACTCCAAGAAAGCCGCTAAGGAATGCGGCAATGTCGAAATCTTCATGCCGGAAAACGAAGAGGATTAAATGTCCCAAGACTACCAAGATGTAATTTTCAGGACTGAACCTGACAGCGACTTGATTCGCCTTTTCCCAAATTCTCCTATCGTCATTTACGCTGCCGCTACCACGACACCCGTTATCTGGTCAGGCAATGCAGACCAATTCGGCGTCGTGAATGTCGCGTCGCTACCGACCGGCTGGTATGACATCTATGTCGGCGGACTGTTTTTCAAATCGCTGAATCACGTCACGGCTGACTATGCGATGAAGCTGCCGGAACTCTGGGTGTCGAAAGTCACCGGGACGATCAGCGCCGATGTCAACGAAGACGAAAATCACGCCATTTTCTATACCGCTGTTGCTGGCAAGATTCTGAAGGTTACTGTCATAGCCGAGTACGTCGGGGCGACGGGTGATGCTTACATCCACATCCTCAAGGGCGCATCATCGAGAGTGGCCGCACTGGCATTCGCAACCGATTCAATCTGGTCAGCGCGCTGTTATCCACTTGCCGCCGTCTACGGCTGGGTGCATAACGTACCTGCCGCCAACTTGACCATCGAAGCGGCCAAGACTATCACCATCGGTATCGACTACGTAGCGGGCACGCTCAAGGGTGTCACCGTCGCCATGCTGTTCAAAGCAGATTAGCAATCCCAACAAAGGATAAACCATGACTCTGGAGCGCAAGAATTTCCTCAAGAACATTATGCCGGTCGAGGTGTCGATTTGCGGGACGCCGATGGTCCCGGGGGCAGTGATCGCATTGATTAAGTCAGCTGACGTTAAGGCCGTTGGCGACCGACTGACCAAAGCCGTCACCTTCCTGCACAAAGACGAAATGAAAAAGCAGGTCTATGCTTATGTCCTGATCCCCGATGACGCCGACCGCGAAGGCGATGTCGTCACTAAAGAAGAAGTCGAAAAAGCTTGTGACAACTTCGGCATGATCCTTAGTGACAAACGACAAAAGGGTACGGGCGCGGGCGACTCGCATGAGACCTTTGAAGACATCGCCAAGATTGCCCAGTCCTGTATCGACGTTGACGGCTCACTCGGCAAGGCACTGGGATTCGCCAAGTCAGTCGCCGGAGCTTGGCTGATCAAATTCCAGATTGTGAGTGAGGAAGTCTGGAAAGGAATTCTCGACGGCACTTACACCGGTGTATCAATGGGCGCATTCGCCGAGCGGGAACCGATACCGGTGGGCAAAGCAAAACGATTGCGCGAAGCTCTCAAGGAATTCTTTGGGAAGCATCCCATTGCCAAAGACTCAGCCGACTTCGACTCCACCTATTCGCTACAGCGATTCTATGACGAGTCGCCGGAGATGATGAACGCGCTCGAAAATTCTCTCTGGTCAATCATCTATGATGACACGACCACCCAAGAGGAAAAGGCGACGCAAATTGAGAACTCATTCAATCAGTGCCGCGATGCCTTCATCGGTCTATTCAACCCTGCACCGAAATCAGCAGATAAATCCACAATTGATAAAATGAGCGGCGGTAAAGCCGCCATGAAAGAAGGAGTACTGGAAATGGAAATCACCCAGGAAGCACTCAAGAAGATGATTGATGACGCCGTCGCGCCTATCCAAAAGGCGCTAGACGACTTCAAAACTGAAGTCACCACCCAACTCGGTGAAGTCAAGAAGTCGGCAGAGACGAAACTCGAGGAGACGGAGTTCGGGAAATCCGTATCTGAGGACATCGACAGACTCACCGCGATGATGACTGATGTCAGAAAGCGCGTCTGGGGTTCGAATGCCCTGGAAAACCAGCCTTCCGCCGAAGACAAGGCAGAGAAGGAAAAATTGGCGAAGGCCGCTCAAGCTCAAGAGGCAAAGACGGGCGGAACCGCCTTCAGCTTCGCGACGAAATAACTCGCTTCCCCTACACTCGGCGCTCTGGCGCCACAACTCAATCGACATCTTAATCAGGAGAGGACAATATGTCCGATAAAACAAAACAACTGTTTGAGCAGTGGGCGAATAAGCAAAACATCGTCGCCAAGGCTGAAGGTGGGATAATCAATACCTCTGCCGATGACTTCGGGGGCATCCTGCCCTGGCCGTTAGTGCAGGAAATACTCTCAACCGCCCGCGATCAATCCGAAATTTCCCGTGCGGTGACGAACCGTACCGTGGGAAGTCGCATCGGCACCTTTCCGGTTATCGACTTCAACGAGCCGGTCACCGAAGGCGTTGGCGAGAATGATGGCACGCCCGTTACTACTCGCCCACCGACCGCTAATGTCGGGTACACTCTGAAGAAATACAAGTCAGAGTGGTACGTAACCTACGAAGAAATCGAAGATGCCGCCGATGCGGGCATGGGTGACTTCGAAGCTCAGATGACTCGTGGGTTCGGTATTGCACTGGGCAACGACCGCGCGAATATCCTCATGAACAGCGACACGACTCTCAGTTCAGCCACCCGCCTTAATCGCATGTTGCGGATGACTAACGGCGTGCTGAAGGTTCTGCATACCGGTGCGAATGTCTTCAATGCTGCCGGCGCTGCCTGGGGTGCCGGTATCTGGTCACATATGCGAACGAAAATGCCGGAGAAGTACCGCAACGATCCGGGGCTGGCCTGGATTTACAACGACATGGTGGACATTATGTGGCGCCGGTCGTTGACAAACATCGCTGGCACGACGGCGGGTATGCGTTCTGGACTCGGCGATCAGGTCATTCAGACCCAAATGAGAGTCCCGCCTGACGGCAGTCCACAGATTCTCACTCCGTATGTGTCGGCGACCGGTGGTCCGACCGCGATTGCGCCGACATCGGTTTCGGCCGCAACCGCGACAACCTGCTTGGTCACTCTAACCACGCTCTGCGCAACCACCATCGCCGGACGCATGGTCAAGGTTACATGCGTTCTGACCGGAATTTCCGAAACCCTTCCGGCAGTTTGGGGTGGAGCGACTAACACCATCACCACCACGACATCACTCGGCCAACAGGTGATCAGCGCGACGAATACTGATTACACGATCACTTACGCCGACGAAACGTCGATCATCCTCGGCAATCCGAAGGCGATCAACCAGATCACATGGAAGACGATGCGGTCTTCGCGTACCTACAACAAGGATTTCGACCGCTTCGAAATCACCACTTACTGGTATGGCGATGTCTGCGTACCCTTGCCGCAAACCTTCGTCGTTCACGAGCGCGTGGCGGTTACGCCGCCGGCTACCTGGTAGGTGAATGATGGCAAATGGATTTAGAATGACTTGTCTGGCCAGTTCATTTAGTTGCAAGGACTTCTCTTGCGCAAAGGGTTGGGTCGCCGAACTGGCCGCGAACGATCCACTTTACCTTAAGCTTAAAGGTGAAGTGGCCTTCAAATCTGAACCTTGCATCATTCCCGATCCCGCTGGTGTTGTAGTCCCGGCACCTGACAAACCTCCGCCGAAACCGACGGAGGCCGATGACATTACATCGGTCGAAGCGTTGGCTCCTGCCCTGCTCGAATCCCTGTATGACGCCGGTTATACAACTGTCGGAGAAGTCATCATGGCGGGGAAAGAGAAGTTGACCGAAATCAGCGGTATCGGTAAAGCGACCGCTGACAAGATCATCGCCGCCTGTGAGGGGTATCTGGCCGCGTAAGCGCCGGAGTCGTCACTTCAAATCTGATTAACAATTCATAAGGAGTTCAATATGAAAGAGTCCGTTTATGGTCAGGGACTATCCCATGACCAATTTTTCAACACCCGTGTGATTCAGGGTATGGCGTACGGGACCGCGACTACCGTGTGCGTGCAGGCAACCGGAACCGGCGCTTACCACTACCATGTCAACCTTCATCCGATGGGCGGTGCTGCCGCCCCGGGGGGAATCATCATCCTCGACGGTCTTGTTTCGCAGATTGCCGCCGCCGCTGATATCAATCTCGGATCAGGAACTACTGGCAACGCGATTCTGGCAAACGGTCAGTCCATTGTCTATGCGATTTACTACTATCGCAGTCTCGCTGACAACGTGATCCGGCAGGGCATATATGCGGGCGCCGTCGCACTGACCGCCGCCGTGGTTGCCCCGACGAACGCCCAAATCGAAGCGACACTCGCCACAGGTACGGTCTATTTGCGCACGGTTAACGTGACTATCAACAGAACCGGCGATATTGACACCATGACATTCGTTTATGACCACACTGTCCGCAATCTTCAGCACCCGGCCACGGTGCAGAACCCGTAGTTCATGGGCAACATCATCACATTCGATGACCTTCAGACGGAAGGGATTAACAGTCCGACGTACAATCGCGCGCGCGCGGAAGAGTTGATCCTTGACGCCGAAGATGTCATTGAGAAGATCACCGGGCGGTTATTCCGCAAGGTGGACACGTCCGTTTACGCCAGCGGGAGGAATAGAGATATCCTCCTGCTGCCGCATCCGCCGATTACAATTACATCGGTGAATGAATCCGACCATTCGACAGGGACAGAAGTCCTAACAGAAATTCCCTCCGCGTCCTATGCCCAAGAGAGCGATCTTCTCGCCGAGGTCGCTCTCCGAAATCCGAAGTTGAAACGATACGATGCTTACTGGGTCAAGGGCGAGAACAACTACAAGATCACCGGCTCATTCGGCTTCGTGTTTCCAATGGGGACGACCCCGGAGACATACTCGGCACCGCGAATGATTAAGCGCGCGGCGGTTCTCATTGTCGCCAAGTATCTGCCGCCGACCGTTGATCGTATCGGGACAATCGGCACCGGTCGCATTGTCCAAGAGAGCCTGAAGGGATATTCCTACACGCTCTCCGAAGCCGCACAGGCTGGTTTCTTTGGCGACCCTGAAATCGACGGCATCCTTCATGGATATCGCCGTCTTGGTATAGCATCAACCTAAACATTGGAATTGATTGATATGCCCGACGACTGTACTGGACCTACGAGAGAATGTCCTATTGACTCAGACTGGGTGCAAGAACATGGGGTTATGAAATCCCAAATCGCCGAGATATACAAGGCCAACAAGGCGGCACTCGTGATAAAGTGGGGGGCTATCATACTGTCAGTTGCGGTGGTGTCGTTTAGTGCTGGAAGGGAAATATCGCTGGAGAGCAAGGCGGAATCCATGCTGGAGCGCGGTACAATTGCGATAGCATTGAGTAAGCTGAATGACAAGCTCGATCTGTCAATGAAAGAGATCGCCATAAAGATCGACATCAACTCAAATCGCTTGACGGCGATAGAAGCGACGATCAAGCCCTAATGGCTACCGCCCGCCTTGCAGCAAATCAGGCCGCATTGCTAAAGCAAATTGGCACGCTGGTCACGTATCAGCCCTTTGTCGAAACGTCCGGCAACGTCAATGCACTGACTAAAGAAGTCATCGACTCCGAAGCCTGCTATCCCACGTCGATAAGCCTGCACGCGCTGATAGAATACTCGCCGAGTGAAGCGACGCGGCAACGGTTAGGCTTGAGTGAAGATGTTGTCGCACTGCTGACGCTGCTCATAGAGGAATGCGCACAAATGAATGCCGTTGTCGATAGTGCGGGGCGGTTCTTCATCAATGATACCATGCCCTACTATGTCACCAAGGTTGCACAGGCGCAACAGTCGGGCGATGAATTCCTGACACTCGAAGTCGCTATCACGCGCAAGGTCGGAGGCAAACGAAATCGCTAAGGGAATGATGACCGGCGACTGGGGCAAGGGCGTCGGGGCGCTGGCAAAGTTCACCTCGATACTCCAGCGCGAAGCCAAGCAACAGACGCGAAAGGCTGGCATTGTTGCCGCTGATTCCGTAAAGAAATACATCCGTAATCAGCCGCCACAATGGCCGCCGCTAAAAGCTGCCACGATCAAGCGCAAGGGCAGCAGCAAGATGCTGATCGACCATGGCGACCTGATAAACTCGATCACGCATCAACTGGTCAATCCCTTCTCTGTATTCGTCGGCATACTCAGGACTGCGCAGAGGAAAAGCGACAAATCATCACTCGTCAACATCGCCCGCGTTCATGAATTCGGATTCTACGGCATGGTGACGAATTCCAAGACCGGCAAATCATATCTGCTGCATATCCCCGCGCGCTCGTATCTGCGTCCGACTATTCTGGCTATCGAGCCTCATTTGCGACAAGCATGGATTGAAGCACTTAGACAAGTAATTATCGACTGCACTGAATGACCTCACGCACAGAAGACTTCATCGCCGGGTTGAAAACATCCTTGGCCTCTTCCATTACGGGATTGACCGCCGACAAGATCGTCGTCGGTCATCCTGATGATCGCCTTGTTGATGACACGGAAGTCGCGCTCTTGTCGGTTGTAATCTCGGCACTTGACTTGCGCCCCGATCCCGACAACGACACGTCCGGCAGGAAATACATCGTCACGAGAAATCTCGATAACACGGCGACTCTGACCTATCCCCCGCTGCCGTTCCGCCTATTCATTCAGCTACATACCTTCACGCGCACGCATACCGAGGACTGGCAGCTTCAGCAAGACATCATCCGGTTCTTTGCATCGGGAAAAGAAATCATCACGCCGCTGTTGGAGACCTACTATCCCCGCTATGAGGGCGGCGATAATCAGGATGATCTAACCGCCGATGGTTTCGCCAAGGTCTACCGCTTCTCGGTGCCGCTATGGCTGACTGACGCGCACGCCGCCGAGACTGAATACTTGGTACTCCACACCATTTTCGATATCAACGACGAAACAGTTACCGTCCCAAAGGAAATATAATATGGCTTACAAAATCACGAACCTGCTGTCAACGTGGATCAAGATTGATGGCACGCTCTTGCAACACGGCGAATCTCTTGTCGTGCCCGCCGCGCCTGACGATCTCAAGCGACTTGAGCGACTTGGCGCCGTCATGATAGACGAAGTCTCGGTCGCCGGAGCCGTAGTCGAGCCGCCCGCGCCCAAGGCAAAGACCGCCAAAGTCGAACCGTAATCCGGCCACTGACGCAAGTCCAATATCCCCAAAATTGCAAATCCAACAATCTCACAATAGGAGCAAAGCATGGCTACCTTCAACAAGGGTGTGAATATCATCGAGGGACAGGGTCTGTCGCCGGTGGACGGTTCCTCGCAAACGGTCACGGGCATTATGGGCACCTTCTGGAAAGGGGTGCTCAATAAAGCTATCGTGGTCAACAACATGGCCGAGTTTGAACGCACGTTCGGCGCGTTCCCGCTTACCGGCATCACGTCTTACTATGACGTACAGGGTTTCTACTCCGCTGTCGGTGAAGCACCGCTTGCCGTAATTAATGTCAAAGGCCCGGCTGCCGCGAAGGCATACTTGACCGTGGTGGACAAAGCCGGATCACCGGCAAGTACGCTGAGGATTCAAGCCCGCTCCGAAGGCGCTTGGGGCAACAACCTGACTGTCGAAGTGCTCGATCAGAACGTGATTGTGACGGCGCCGACAGTGAATATCCCGACTACTACCGCAATCAGTGCGACGCTTAGGTCGACGACCGGCATGGAAGTCGGAACGTTCCTGAAGTTCTACAACGGCACCAATACCGAATATCGGGAACTGACGGCGGTCAATCATACGACTAACGTCGTTCAGTGGGTTGTCGGTCTGACCTACGCCTACACTACCGTCAACGGCGTTATCTCCTCACTCGAATTCAAGATCATCGTTTACGAGGGATCAGTCGAAGTCGAGCGCTGGGAAGGGCTGTCGATGAACGATAGCGTCTCATTTTTCTGCGAGAAAGTCATTAGCGACAACTCCAATTACATCGAGGTAGTCGACTTGGATGCGACGGGCTATAATGCTCTGTCCACAAACTATCTGACTATGCCCGCCGTGACTTCCGCCCCGACTGCGTTGACTACCGTCGCCGGTGCTGACGATACTGCCAACATCGAGAAGGCGCACTGGACGGGTTCCGCTGGCAGCGCGACTGGCATCTATGCTTTCGCCGCCGTGCCTAACCTGTTCCGCATCGGTTGCCCGAATCCGAAGATTCTGACGTCGGCAGACGCCGGGTACATCGAGGTCGTACAGGCGTTGCTCAATTTCGCCAACACGCAACAGGACATTGAGGTCTATGCGCACGTGCCTTATGGCAAGACCGTCGCTGAGGCCGTGACGTTCGTCGGCAACTTTGAAGGGCGCCGTCTTTGCATCTGGTATCCGTGGGTTAAGATCACCGACAATGGTGCTACCGTTTGGGTGCCGCCAGTCGGTCCGGTGCTCGGAACCGCCGCCAAGAAAGATCGAGATCGCGGTATCTACAAGAGCATCGGCAATGAGCCCATCGGCTATGGCACCGACCTTGAGCGCGGCTTGCTTCGTACTGAAGAAGAAACCGCCAACGACGCCGGTGTAAACACGATCATCGCCAGCCAGGGCTTGCGTACTTGGGGCGGCCGCACGCGCTCTGCCACAACCAACTTCCGGTTTATCAATCACTCCGAGCAGTTCAACGATATCTCGCGGACGCTCAAGAGCGAAATCGGCAACGTGACGTTTGAACCGAACAATGCCGAGACGCGCGCGAAGCTGGTACGCAAGATTGTGGCTTACTTCAACGAGAAGGTCAAAGAGGGCGGAATCATCGCCTACTCGATCAAATGCGATGACAGCAATAACCCCAGCGAACAGGTTGCACTCGGCTATCTCAATTGCTGGATCGAGTATCAGCCTGCCGGTGTGGCCGAGAAGATCGTCTTTACCGTGACTTCGTCTCCGGCTGGCATCACCACCGCGGTAGCCGCCTAACTTCGAATCATTCACTTACAGGAGAATAGATCAATGGCAGATGTAACTAAGAATGCCCGGTTGACGACGAAGTTCTTGCTCGAAATCGACGGCATTAGTATAGGCACCTTTGAGGATTGCGATATCTCGGAGGCGTCTTATACCGTGATCGAAAACCGTACCGGTACGGATGACGATACGAAAACACAGAGTAAGGGATTGCGTGCCGCACAGACAATCGTAATCGGCAAAGTCGCCCGCGTCGAAGACAACAGTGCGATCCAATTGTTCGCCGACTGGTACGAGGCGGGCGATCAGGACAAGCGTGGTGGCCGGATTGACTACGTGGATCACCAGACCGGCGTCGTCTTCCACCGCGAAGTCTTCGAGAACGGTATTTGTTCCAAGTTCAAAGCGCCCAAGACCGACGCCAACGCCGAGGACAAGGCACGCTTTGAGTTCACTATCACCGCGCCCAAGGTCACTTCCATAGCGGTCTAATGCCCACATTCAGCGGACTCGCCGAGAAACTGGCGAATTTTAAGATCAAGAAATTCGCCTTTCTCATATCCCTTGACGGCCACGAAGAAATCACCCAGGCGGGTTTTCAGGAAGTCATCGGCCTTGGGGTTGGTATCCCACCCTTCGCTATCCCCGAACCCGGCAGCGCTCATGATTTCCAGTTCCCCAACAAGGTAGAAAACAAGCCACTGACGCTGGTCCGCGGCGTCGATTTCTTCGGTGCATTATTCAAGTGGATCAAGGATGTAGAAGGTTGGCGACCGGGCAGACCAGACTATCGCAAGCACCTGTCAATTTACCTTATGGAGCACGTAGTCGCGCGCACGGCGCGCGCGGCAGGTATCGGAGTCTCTGTCGATACCGCCATTGCCGTTCGTGGTTGGGATATCTACAACGCTTGGCCGACTGATTGGCGACTTGACGACCTGAACTCTAACGAGTCCGGGTTAGCATTCGAACGCATTCAACTAATCTATGAATCAATCGAGGACGCGCCGCTGGGAACAGCGACTATCTCAATCGACGTCCCGACTCTCTCGTTTTGAAAGGCAAAGAAATGGAACCGATCACATTTGAGTTGCTGGACGGCTACGTCGATCCGGCGACTAAGAAGGTGCACAAGTCCGTTGTGATGCACCGGATGACGATGGAAGAGCAGATAAAGCTCAAGTCGAATGCCATAGTTCTCAAACTTGAACAGAGTTCTCGTACACTATCATCGAAAAATCCAGCAGGTCAATTACTTGCACTCACGGAATTCCAGGAATACCACATAGAACTGCTCAAGTTGATTGTTGACAGGATAGGGGAGGTTGAGCGCGGCCCGCTAATGGGGCTGGTGTTGCTAAAACTAAGTTCACGCGATATCGGAATGATGATCGCCTATCACAGAACCGGTTCATCCATGTTGATCCCCGTTGAGGTTGTCCTTCAGGTCATGACTGACATGTCCGTAAGTCAGGAGACGCAAGACATGTTTGCGGATAAGGTCAAAGCAGCCTTGGGGGAACCACAGGCGCCGACGGAACAGTCGGCAAGCTGATAACATCGTCGTGGTATGATTGGAAAAGCTACAAAGAACAGGAAACCTTCTTGGCCGAACACACAGGATTTACGCGGACAGAGATATTACAAATGAATCACGCTGATCGCCATGATAGTTGCATGCGTCATGTTGCAATGCTCAAAAGGAAACCGGCAGGCTGATAGATGGACATGATTAGAGAACTCGGACTGGGGTTTCTCCTCAAATTTACTGATCAGACTTCGCGCGAGGTTGCCAGTGCCAGGGGTCATATTCAGGGGCTCCGGACGGACACTGAAGGCCTGACCAAATCCTTCGGCACTCAGGTGACGCAACTGGGCACTCATGCTGGCAATCTTGCCGGACTTGTCAAGGCGGGTTTTGCTGCCTTTGGTGGAGCGGCCGCATTGATGCCGGTGAAGGCGATTATCAAAGAGGCACTCGAATCTGAGCGGCAATTGCGTGACCTAATGACCGTGACAATGGCACAGGGATTTCCCGGCGAAGTCGCAACTGAAAAGGTATCCGAAGCCCAACGCCGTATCCACGAAGTCAACCGGCAAGTGCCCGGGATGCTCGACAAAATGGAGTCGGCTGCGGGCGACATGCGTGGTGCCTTCAAAGGTGTGTATCTTGACGCATTCGAACCGATAGCCAAACTCGCATTTATCGGCACGCAAACGGGTGATTTCGCCCAAGCTATGCAGGTCGCAGCCACTTCACTCTATAAGTTCCGCAATTCCTTGCCCGGCAAAACAGACGAAGAAAAGATTTGGGCGATTGCGGACGCCTTTGCCAAAGCCAAGAGCTACAAACTCGATATCGGTGAAACGGGCGACATCTTGGTCAGGGCCGCTAAGAATGCCTCCATTTATGGTGCTGACTTCTATGACATGCTCTCTGCGATCGCTCCCATTGCGAGACAAACGGCTATGCCGCGAATGGCTGCGGCTGCTGTTCAGCAAACTTATGAGGCTCTTGCAGCCTACCCCGATCTGGTCAAGGAGATGAAGAAACAACCGGCCAAAAAAGGGCAGGCAATTACATGGGGTGACATCCTCGGACTGAATCCGCAAGAGACGGAGGCAATCCCTGCAAAGTCAAAATGGTTGCTCAATCTCAAGGTAACTACTCCGGCTGGTATGCTCAAACCGCTTGCCGATATCGTCGATCAGGTAACTGCCGGGCTTCGTGTCAGTCAACAGCAACAAGCCGACTACATTCAAATGCTCAAGGAAGGGCAGACTCCCGAAGAGGCCGCCAAAAAGGGACTGGGTATTGATGTCACGACAGCTGGGTTGATTATGAAGCTCTTGGGGCCGTCATTCGGCATGTATCTCGGCCATGCCGATGAAATGCGACAGGCTCGCGCTGAGTTCGTTGCCAGTGCCGGCCTGACTCAGAGCATCTTTAAGACAGAAGTTGAACAAGCGGCGGCCCAAGCCACCTTACTGGGTGGTCAGTTTAGCGGCCTCAAAGATCAGATCGGCGACGAACTCACACCGGCACTGAACTTCTTTTTGAAGGCACTCAATGATGCAGCTGGTGGATTGGGACGATGGATGGAAAAGAATCCGAAGGGTGCAACAGCCGCTTCATGGATCGGCACCGGTGCTATGATCGGCACCGCTACTGCCGGAAGCATCTATGGCGTCAAAAAAGGCAGCAAGGCCATCAAGGGTCTTCTGGGACGTACTGGTGGGCAGGTGGCAGGCGGAGTGCTTTCGGAAGTTGATCTGGCGACATTGAAATCCGTCCTCGGAGAACAGAGTCCTATTGTCGATCAGTTCGGACGCCCCCTAATGAAATCCACTGCCGAAATCATAACGGGTGGCTTAGGCAAAATTCCCTCAAAACTCGAAAAGACTTTGCAATTGGCCTTCGGCGAGAATCTCGGTGGAGCGATTTTCAAATCTGGTGCATTCGGTAAGAGCATCGGAGCGAAGTTGGCCGGAACCGGATTTGGTGCACTGAAAGCGGGCGGTGCATTCGTCTCTAACCCTTGGGCGGTGTTCGCCCAAGAGATATTGTCTTCAGCAGATATCGGCAAGCAGTCGCTGAGTGAACTGGGATTACAAAATCAATTCATCGGCCCGCCGACGGCAGAAGTTTCTAACGCATTAGCGATGGCGGATGTCTTTGGTGGCACCGCTCGTGAGTATCCGAACGGGGCATTCCCATTGTCAGTCTCCCTCATGTCACAGGTCGACCTATTGGATCAGATATCAGACAAGGCGACTCTGGCTCAATCAGCGGTGAGCGCGCTTCTGAATATGAAGACAGAGCAACTCTCTGGAATGGATTTGCTGCGGAGTTCTTGGATGGAAAATCTTGACGCAGATTCCTCGTTCAGTCGACCAAAAACGTCAGACGAAAAGCGCACGGACTTGCTGCGTGGTATGCCAGCAGAATCGACAGCGGCGAGAACTCAATCACTTGCAGGAGAACCCGCCGACGTTCGCACGATCTATCAGTCGAATTACTTCACCTTCTTGGAAGCGACATCGGACACGGCGGAAAAGGCAGCCACGATTATCGATAAGAGGGCGCGGCAGAAGGTCGAACGTGGCGCCGAAGGCAAACGCTAATGTCCCTCACTATTCGCCTGCCGATCAGGAACGTCATTGCAAAGGCAACGCCGCAGAAGGTTCATCGCGGGCGGCTTTACAACGACGATGATAACCACTATTTCCACTTCCAATTCAATCCGATACCGGAACCGCTGGTCGAATACAACTGGGCTGACGATGCTTGGCTCGGCAGGGCGGAGACGCACGCGCAGTTTCTCGGCGTTGGGCAAACGCAGTTTGAGTTGCCACTGCAATTCATTGTTGCCCCGGGCACGCCGGATGTTGAAAACAACTGTAACCTATCACCAGTCAGTGAATATGTAGGGGGCGGAAAATTCATAAATATCGAGAATGTGATCGCGGTTATCAAGCGTTGGGCGGCAATCCGACTCGACAAACGCCGGCCTTCACTGGTGTGGGTCGACCTCCCTGACGCATCTTATAAAGGACGCATCACACTCATCGGCATTCGCGGTGAAGATCGGTTCCCTGACGGTCGTCTGCGCCGCGCCACTATCAGAATAGGATTCAAGGAATGGCGAACGATCAACGCATAATCGTAAGACCTGCCGAACGCATCGACCAGATCGCCGAGCGGACTTACGGCGACGCCTTTGCCGGATATCTCAAAATCATCGAGGCTAACCCCGATATGAACATCTTCTACCCACTCCCAAATCAAATACTGACGATCAAGCATGATTAACATCGATAATTCCGCTGCCGACTATGACATCGAAATCGGTGGCATAAAACTGACAGACGATCAGAAGTTGGACGTCACCGAATGCAGCTTTGAAGAGAAGATGAACAACACGTCCTGCTTCCGGTTCATCATCCGGGACAGTGATGAAATGTCACTCACCTTTGACGACCTGAAGTTCGGGACGCCGGTCAAGTTCTCACTCGGCTGGTTCGGAGCGAAGGAAGCAATTTTCAAGGGGAGCATCGTCAGCATCAGTCCGGCATTCAAAGCTAACTCACCAGCACAGGTAGAAGTGACCGCCTATGACGCCAGCTTTGGCATGAAGACTCCGCGCAATCCGGCGTTCCTACACGGGAAAAACTGGAATCAAATCGTGCGTGATATTTTGGAGCGGAACAAACGTCCCAAAGACGAAAAGGGCAAGGTACTGCCAGCGATCATTGACGACTATGTGATTTCACATCCGGACAATGTGCTTGAGAAGCGCATGGTTACTGACGAAGAGGCGGAGCTTGCTGCCGACAAGACGGACTTCGAAGTCTTGACTACTATCGCCGGGCGCACAGGCTATCAGGTCATCCTCAAGTACGGCGCCGCTTCGGAAGAGAATACCTTCTACTTTGTGAACCCCGACTACTTTGCCGACACGTCCGTTGCGGGTGGTGGCCTCTTTGTCCCATGGACGTTTTTTCACATGAATTTCTACCTGTCGCCGCTGGACTCTGACATCGACGATGAATCGGGCTTGGTGATCTATAGTTTCGAGCCTGAACTGCGCTCCCCAGGACAACGCGAGACGGTCAAGGTCGTGTCTTGGTGCTCGGCCAGTGCCTCCGGTGCAAGGTACGGCACCGATCAACTTGGCGGCATGGCACTGCGCAAGGATGAGCGCAACCTGACGCGCATCTATATCGAGTCGTCGCCGATTCCAGTACTGACCATCATGGGGGAAGTCGCCAAGACCGACGAAGAGGCGAACATTCTGGCCAAGGCGGAACTTGAGCGCCGCGCGCGCGATCTGGTAACCGGACAAGTGACGATGAACGGCTGGGTGCCCCTACGCGCGGGACAGCGGCATTACTTCCGGCTGAGAACTTTCAAGACATTCGGACAAGCATTCTCAGGGTCATACAATATCACCGGCGTCAAGCATTCTTTCGTGGCCGGTAAGGGCTTCTATACAAAGTTCGACGTCGCCCGCTACGTCGTCAGTGAGATTCCCAAATGATATATCACGGCATAGTTCACGATATCGATGATGCGAACCCCATAACAGGTTGCGAGGACAAGCAAGCTCGCGGGCGCGTTCGCATCCAGCTAATCGGATTTCGAGAGGACGTGGCGGGAATGAACATCACCCCGTGGTGTCACGCCTGTATGCCTTTTGCTGGAGCCGGATATGGTTTCTTCGCTGTGCCTCAAGTCGGTGACGAGGCTATTGTCGCTCACTTGGAGTCTGGTGACTGGGTTGTCCTCGGCTACCATTGGAGCGGGCGCAAAGGAAAACCGAGTCAAGGTTCAGCAGAGGTGCTGATTTTCAAGACGCTTGCTGGACATTATATCTCATTTACGGAATCGCGCGGTATTTCGATTAAAGCCGTAAACGGTGGAATCATTGAAGTAAAGGGAAATGGAACTATTGACATCACCGCAACCGGCAATATCAATCTCAATGGTGGTGGTGGCGGTGTTGTAACTACTCAACACAAATGCGCTTATACGGGAGCGAACCATCCCTTTGGATCGAGTTCAGTGAAAGCGGAAACATAATGAGTGATAGCCTAAACATCTCCGGCCCGGCCTTCCCGCTGACTTTCGACGGGCGCGGCAAGTTGCGACCATCATCGGATGACGAACATGTCCGACATTCGATTCAACAAATTCTCTTGACTCGCCGTGGCTCGCTCCCTTTCAAACCGACTTTTGGTAGCCGGATCCCCGAGCGGGTATTTGACCCAAGCAATTCATCGGCCTTGATCCGTGCAGACGCGGAAGAGGCACTATTGATCTGGGAAAAACGCATCGACCTGCTTTCGGTCGAGTCAGTGCCGACTACGGAGTTCGGTTTCTTGCGGTACAAGGTCGTCTACCGACTCAAGTCGAGTCAGCAGATTCAGGAACTCATTCAAGAGCAAAGGACATAGCATGGCGATATTAGTTCCCGATCAGGTACGCAAGTTCCCGCTGAGTCAAATTGAACTCGTAGATTATAGCATTTATGACTTGATGGCGCGTGCCATGAGTATCAAGCACGCAAACTGTCCAGCTTGGACTGATGATTCTCCATCTGATCTTGGCAATCAAATCGTTTGGATCGTCTGCACATTAACAAACCTGATGCGGCAGACTATCAACCAGCAGGCGCGCAATTGCTTCCTGCTAACCGCCGATCAGCGGCAGGCCGTGCGGGCGCTCTGTACCCAGCTTGGCTATACCTTACAAGAAGCATCGGCGTCTACTGTCACAGTCACCTTTACTTGTGCGGACGGGCACCCCGAATTCATAATCGCGGCAGGCACTAAGATCGGTACGTCCGGGTCAACTAACCAAGAAACTATCGTCTTTGAAACGACCGGCGCGCAATTGATCACCGTCGGAACGGTGACCGTTGATATCCCCTGTCAGCAGGGCGAGACGGTGACGAATGATATCCTCGGATCGTCGGACGGTACGGCCTACCAAGCTTTCTATCTGCCACGCCGTCCAGTCGTCTGGCATAGCGAGGCTGTTAGTGTCGATGAAGGCGCGGGCTTTATCGCGTGGACGCGAGTCGAAAACTTCAACAACAGCGACACATCCGACCTGCACTACACCGTCGAGGTCGACAACCTCGGCTACTACTACATCAACTTCGCTGACGGCACCAACGGCAAGATACCGGCAATCGGTGTCAGCAACGTGCGGGCGAGTTACCGGCGCGGCGGCGGATCGGCTGGCAATGTGGCGGCAGGCGCAATCACTTCACTCCTTACGAGCGTTGACTATGTCGATTCTGTGACGAACGGCACGGCAGCGTCGGGCGGCAGAGATCAAGAAACAATTGCGCGCGCGAAGCAATTGGCGCCTGGCGGTCTGCGTGCGAATGACCGTATTGTCACTGCCGATGATGTTCAGGTTCTTCTTGACTCATATGTCTCTCCCGCTTATGGCACTATCGCCAAGTCAGTTGCCGCCGGTATTGATAATCTGACGACTGACATACGCTTTGTGCCCGCGATCGGTGGACTACCCTCAGCCGGTTTCAAGGCTGAAGTCAAAACCTTTCTGGATTTACGCCGAATGGTCAACACGGAAATCGCCGTGAACGATCCGGTCTACTACATGATCGACTATGACGTCGCAATCTGGGTCAGTCCCGGTTACTTCGCTCCGGGCGTTGTCGAGCAAGTCCGTCAGGCAATCGTCAAATATGGATCGCCGATCTACCGGAATGAGGATGGCCTTTACCCCAACGAATTCGGCGAGGACATAAGCCTCGGCCTTCTCTACGTCGGAATCATGGGAGTGTCTGGAGTGGACAAGACGACAGTGACGACTCCTGCTACCGATGTTCCGATTGCGATCACTCAGATCCGCGAAATCAACTCAATCGACATCATCACACACGAGGGGAGTGCGCAGTCGAGTTACCTGAATCTGAGGAAGGAATTGTGATGAATAAGTTTCGCAATGTGGCGATCACCGGGGCATTGCTATTTCTCTTCGTCTGTTTCGGCGGCAATAAGGCGGAAGGCGCGACATTCGGGAATCCGACATGGGTTGGAAAGTCTGATGATGTGACAGGGAACTATTGTAGAGCATTATCAGCAGTGGCATACACGCTTTCTCCGAGTGCGAACATCGTTATCGACAGCATTGTCTTTGGTGGACGCAGTATTTCGGCAACTTCAATATCAATGGCAATCTATCGTTGGCGAAACAACTTGCCAACTGACAGCCTGATCGCGGTTACGATAAGCATTCCCGGTGCTATTGGTGATAGTTGGTTGGCGGGGGCATGTTCTTTGTCGGTATCGGCGGGCGATACAATTTGCATTGTCGAAGGGTCGTGTACGAATCCTGACAATATCAGAGTGTTCCGCCTTGATCTGCCCGGCAATAATCAGGCATATACCAGTAGTGGAACATTAGCAAATCCGTGGGTGAACTCAGGGTATTCAGCTAAGTTACTTTGCGCCTATGCTGTCTATCATGTGGTGGGATCAGTAACTCCTACTGCTTATACGGCAATCAGGAGGGTGAGCAAAAGGTGAAGCGCCTATTCCTTGCTCTCATATTCCTTTGTAGCGTTGTGTTCGCTCGTAACCCGCTCCATAGCTATCTCGATTCCACAAGCACACTTGATGATTTGTCAGCCTATCTCTGTGGCCTGAATAGCGGACAACCGCCTGATGCTGACACGCTTGCTATTCGTGGCAACTGGCGCGGTGTAATTGTTTGGGCGGACGCTGCTGGTGAAGCCGCTATTGTCAAAAGTAGGTTCCCGAATGTGGCGATTGTCCTCTACACGTCGATAGATACATATCTTGGCAATACGAATCAGGGATTGGACACGACCGACATCGGTGGAGCAAATGAGTGGCCTTTCAACCAAGACGAATACTCGCACTACCGAAAGGTCTGCAATGACTCAGGACAAAGTTACAACTCAATGTTCTACCATTGGAAGGACACAACTTGGATTCTGACCGCAACTGGCGATACGTTAGAACATTTGCCGTGCGCCCACATTCCCGCAACCGATGCCGATACTGCCTCGGTCTATTTGAATTCCTATGATCGAAACAAATACTCGGTTTTGGGTGACGGAACATATAGCCATTACCGACAAATTCGTTCTAAGTTTTATCGACAATACGGCGGCAAGACCAATGGCACATACTGGTCAACTAACAGAGCAAACCCCGATGCCTCAAATCCCCTCGCGCGGTATGCCTTGCTAAACTATTGGATGCGTGCGCTCGGCAAAACGGGCGCGGCTCCCAACTATCGCAATCTTGGCGGAACTGGAAATGATGTTTACGCATGGGGGAATCTTTCTGACAGTGGTATGTCTTGGGACGGTATCTATCTTGACAACTTCAACACGGCACAGGGATATTATGGAGAAACTGATGTATTGCTAAAGGGCGGTACAATCATGCACGGTCGTACTGGCGTGAGTGTTGGAGTCTGGGGAGCGGACTCAACAAGTCGCAAGATATACCGAGATTTCCAAGAAGGGTCGCGTTACTTCGGTTCCTATTTCGAGGACTCAACTAATTTTTGGAACAACAAACCAAAAGTCCTTGCTGGCAACATGGGCAACGATGGTTACGCTTGGGGGGCATTTGGTGACACCGTTAATTTCAGTGCGGCATCGGGGATACACATTATGATGAATGAGTTCGGAACTTCAGATATGAATCATCATTGGTTTACGACACCCAAAGATGACGCTACAAACTACTATCACCGGACTTCGGCAGTGCTCTTGGCAATGGATTCCCTGATGCGAGCTAACGACATGTTCATAATTAACTCGGCTTATATCGACTATCAGGATACGACAGCCGTATATAGAGAACTTAGAGCGGGGGCGGGCAAGGCAATTTGGATACGAGACAAAATCTTTTGGGGTGATCGTGGGATCGTCGCAACCACTCCGCCCTTTTGGGGTACGGCGTGGAGCAGGGAAGGCAACACAGGTCTCTTTTGGCCTTGCGTACGCGGTTATAGTGGACTTAGTTATTCTCCTAATTGCAATGATCGCTCCGAAGTCGATACATTCATAACTACGCAACCGAAATTGGCACGGACATTCGACTTCGGGTTACGTGATAAAGATACTCTCGCCAAGTACACGACCATCACAGACTCCAGTGGTGCAAGTTGTAAACTCTGGAGATCATTCTACAGAGTTAAGCACGGCAAGGATTCCATCTATACGCGCTTCTACTACCTATATCGGCAAACAGATTCTTGGACTTACTTGCACTCGGAGAAACACTATGTCTATGTGACCCCACCAGATACCTCTTGGCATCGCATGGAGTACGACGGGACGACAACGGCAATCAATGGAGCAGCGCAACGATGTTGGATGGGCGACGGTTTGATTCTCGTTAAGGGTGATGTTCCTGAAGCTCTGAACACGCCACCCGGAATACCGGTGTTAGGGAGTCCGATAAAGGGCGCAACGGATCAGGCACCCAATCCGATCTTGCTGGTCAACAATACCACTGACGAAGATGGGAATACACTGACCTACAATTTCCAAGTTGCGACTGACTCGGCGTTTACGTCTCTTGTTGTGAGTAGTCCACTTCAGCATACAGGCGTCACCACAACGTCTTGGACGGTCAATCCGCCACTGAGTTATGCGACAACTTACTGGTGGAAGGTGCGAGCATACGACGGCGAAGACTACGGCGGCTGGCCTATCCCGTGGTCATTTACGACGCGCAATGATACGAATAGAGTACCAACCGCTCCGGTATTAGTTACACCGATAGACGACTCCTCTGGGATTATTATCAATCCTACATTGACAGTGACAAACTCAACTGATCCCGATGACGAAGATGTTATCACCTACCAATTTGAAGTCAGTACCGATTCACTGTTTACATGGCTGACGACTTCGGTGGTAGGAGTCACAGAAGGCACGATCACAACTTCATGGACAGTAGTCCCGGTTTTAGATTATGATAGCACTTACTACTGGCGCGTGTACGCTTTCGACGGTACGGCGTTCAGCGACCCGTCATTGACAAGATCATTTACCACTATGAGTTATGTAGAACCACCAACCGGCATGCGCTGGCTATGGAGAAAGCCATGAAAAAACTGATTCTGTTTCTGTTGCTGCTGATCATCCTCGGGTTCTGCCAACTGGCAAGAGGTGCCCCCGTCGATCAGTGGCCATTAGTGCAAACCATCGACACCGTCGATGCCGCCGGCGCCAATGCCTATACCCAGTTCGTAGTTGATAGTTTATCCATTGGCAAGACCAGAGTCAGGTCGCTTGTCAATCAGAAAATCATTATTCGTCAAGGCACGGACAAGCCTTTTGCAGTAGGTATCTACAGCGTGGCCTATGCGAGTCCGAATGTGACAATTACGGTCAATGATTCTGTGCCGCAGGCGTTTGCGCATGGCGATTCTATCTGGTTTATCGGCGACATTGCATATACGTATGTGAGTTTGCCTGAAGCGGCAAAGGCGGCGGCTGATTCAACAATCAAGAGGGACTCCGCCTCCGCTACCGGAACCCCGGGTACTCTTGGTAGCGTCATCAAGTCGGCGGGCGGGACTGGCGGCATGACTACTTTACCAGATAGTCTCTTTGACTCACTGGCAGCAATTCATGCCGCAGTAAATTTGCGACCGCTCACGACGGATTTGCCAATTATCACTCAAGCAGGACTTGACTCGCTGCGAGCGACGCCAAACCGGATCAGATGGATATCGGAATTTATCGGTGTCCCATGCGACAGTTCGATGCAACTACTCTTCCCCGGTGGAGAAACCCAAGTGAAAGATTCGGCGCAGATATTCTGCTGGCAGGGAGGTGCATGGACATATATCCGCACAGTGACGTCTCGGTATTCAAATGTGGTCAACGCTCCTGATACCACGAAGACTCACAGGTAGGCGATGACAATAGGCGACAGGCGATTCTATGGCGGTGACCCGCTGGTCGATTCCAGATTCTATCCGCGCTGGCCGGAACCGACACCAGTGGAAGTTCACTTGGACCCAAGACAATCACGCACGTGGCCGCAAGAGCGCATTGACCCGCGCCCGATCAACCTGCTCGACTTCATGGATGCGATTCAGCATTCGCCGGGCATGGTTGAATTCGCCATTCCGATTTCGGATCAACTGAATTGGATACGTGACTGGGCATTCGGCCTACCTTACCTGACTCGCTTTGCCGACACGCCGCAAAAATATCTGTCACTACTTGCGGGCAACTTCGGTTTCGAGCTAATCGACATGCCCTATGCGACGCAGCCGGAGCGACGGGCATTCGTCGAAGCGATCCCCGAACTCTACGCTCGTCGAGGTACGCTTTGGGCGATCAACCGCATCATCGAGTTACTCGGCTTCACAGCGACGTATGAGGAATACTATCAGGTCACGGCGATATGGAATCAATTTGCATTCTGGAATCCGTCATCTTCCGTTGGCGTCGTCTCGGAACAAATCTATGACTGGAATGACAACACCGTGCAGGGTTGGGTCAACCAAGCCTATGGACATTTCCTGCCGATGGCTCAGAAACTCCGGGGTATCGGCGAGGGCACGGCGGGGTATAGCCCATATCAGAGCTGCAATATCAATGACACGCATAGGGACTACTTTCTCAGAGTTAAGTTCACCGTCCTGAAAACGGGCAACATTGTTTTCGGCTGTAATGTTCGCTGGCAGGACGCCTCCAACTTCGTGCGGGTGCAACTATACAAAGATGTCAGCGAGCAGAGCATTGCCGTCGTGGAATATGTTGGCGGCTCCAGCACCGTTCTCGGTTATGCCGATATCTCCGGCCTCACTTGGTTGACAGGGGAACACACTCTACGCATTTGGGACGAAGACAGCAAAGTGACGATCATTCTGGACAATACCACCCTGATTTACGAGCAAGCCTATACGTCTGCCATCGAGCCAATTATGAAGGGTCTCTGGGTCGATTATCGGACGATAGTTGACTGGGACGATTTCGCCTTACGCATCATCAACCGCAACAAGGTAGCGAAGTTTTTCACCGAGGGAATTTTCGATAAGGAATTGCGCATCACCTTGAGCGGCACCCCTGTTCACGCGGACGCCAAGGCAGAGTACCTCGAAAAGATAATTCCAAATTTCACGCCGTATGACACAGCAGTTATCTGGGTAACTTAGGAAGGACGATATGGGCGACTATACTGTCACTCGCGATCAATATCTTGAATCCAAGGCCGTCCAGCGCAAGATCATGCAGGATGGAACACAAGCACTTGATGCGGACATCAATGAAGTAGGTCAGATATGCGACCAGCGAACTGCTCGCCACCTCTGGAATCTGATTGAGCGGCAAAATGCCCGCTTCGGCACTGGCTGGGTTATCACCGGCGGTCTCGGTACGGATAGTCTTGGCAAGGTCACCGTCTCCGCTGGTGACGCCGCCATCATGGTCGAAACCGACAAGGCGCGAATCTGCAATCTTGCAACCAATACCATTGTAGGCAGCTGGACAACGCCCGCCGGTACGCGCACCGATTGCCTCTACGTTGATATCACCTTGCCGATCATTGATTCCGTCGATGATGTGACTTTGGTTAATCCGAAATGGGGCAGAGAGACGGCGGTCGACCAACGGCTTGCCTTTACCTTTGTCAAGCGCGAGGGCTACAGCACCCCGCCAACGGCGCCCGCCGATCATTACTACGTCAGCATTGCCCTAATCTCGCGCACGGCTTCGGCGACGATCACCGACGGCACGATTACGAACCTGCTTCATGAGTACAAGATGTCTCCCGAAGCTACGGTCAATACGGCGGCCATTATTGACCAGGCAGTGACTACCGCGAAAATTAAGGATCGCAATGTCACTACCGGAAAGATAGCGCTCCTCGGTGTCACAGGGGCGGAGATTGCGACCGATGCTATCACCGTCACGAAGATAGCAGGCGGTGCCGTGACCGCTGTAAAGCTGGCTACCGACGCAGCGATAGGAAACATCACAGCGGACTCGTTATTCGGGTCTAAACTTGCCACTGGTGCGTCAGGCAACGGCATCACGGGTGATCGAATCAATGCGGCGACGATCACCGGAGCCAAACTCGCTAATCAGACGATCACCGCTACACAGATTGCCAATTTAACTGTGACTGCCGCCCAAATTGCGAATGCGACAATCACTTCCACGCAGATTTTCGATGCGACGATCACGGAGGCGAAACTCGCCGTACAGTTCCTTAGAAGTAGTGGCACGAATAATCTAACTGGCAACCTTGCGCTTACCGCCGGAGTCACAATCGACGGCGTTGATCCGAGTGTGATATCGGACATAATCTATGCACAGACGCTTGAGGCCACATTCGGTATCAACGATGTCATTACTAACTGGAGTGCAGCTACGGCAGCTTCAGCGTGGACTCTTGCCGATGACGGCGATCACCTTTACAAGGCGAAATTGCGGAAAGCCTATTACAAGAAGGCCAACGCCAAGAAATTACATGTCCGCTTTGAAGCGGGAATGGCTCTCACTGCGAGTGATAGTTATGCCGGAGTGACCGTGCAGGGGCTTACTCAGGTGGTCTCTCCCTCCCTGAGCACATTCAACTGTCCGGCGACTTGGAATGGGACATTCTTTGATTTGGTGGTCGACATTTCCAGCTTGGCGACAAACGCTGATGCTAATGTGATTGTGGCAATGCGCGGTACAAACGGCACGGGCACGGCGAGCATATCCATGCGCAAAGTTATGATCTGGACTCAGGTAGACTAAGGAGATTATAAATGGCTGACTATACTACAGACTCACCGGCGACGCTTGTCTGTGCAACTCAATTCACAGAAATCATGGCGACCATAACTGGGACGCGACAAGCGAACGGCGAAACCTTCATTGACGTGACTTATGTCGGGCTTGACCACAGCACTTGTTCCACGACGTTGCGCATACCGGACAATGCCACTGACGCAAAGATCGATGTAGCAATCAAGGCTTACGGCGTACAGTGGTACACGGCAGCACGTTGGCGGATCGTCAATGCCGGAAGTTGGTATAGTGCACTCAGCGCACGCATCAACGAGGAACTGAACATCCCCGTTCCGTATCCCGACTGAAGCATTCTTAACTAACCTAACATTCGCATAACCACCACGTTCGCGCGCTCGCGCGCCCTCTATAAAAACACCAAGGAACCCATGAAAAAGAAACCAGAAGCAACAGAAGGGAAAAGACCGACCGTGCTGATCGGAGTGCCGTCTTATGACGGATTCCTGCATTTTCAACTTTATGATGAAATCAGCACGTTGGCCTTCTATTCAAAAGGCAAAGGCATAGATGTTTTCACGAGGGGGTATGTCCCGTTTCTCGTGATGGTGAATTCGTCGCTCCCGAGCAATCGGGCGCGCATTGTTGAGCAGGCACTCAAGCTCAAGGCAGATTATCTCCTCTTCATAGATTCCGATTCAACCAACATTCCAGCAGACGCCCTGATCAGGTTGATGTCGCATGGCAAAGATATGATCGGGGCGTTGTATTATAAAAAAAGGCCGCCACACCTCCCCGTTGTTGGGAACTTCTCATATTCAGAGAAAAAGAAGATGCGTTATCTGGTCGATTTCAAACCGAACAAGGTGCTGAAAGTTGGCGGGTTAGGCTTCGGCTTCACATTGATTTCCACCAAGCTACTCAAAGACTGCATAACGAAAGACCCGAAACGAGAATTGTTTCCATGCTCCGAGCGGCAGGGCGAAGACGGCGGCTTTTGTCAATTAGTACACGACTCCGGCTATGACATCTATTTGGACACCGGCTTGGTTGTGGGGCATCAAGGGCTATACAGCTACAGCGCAAAAGATGCCGCACTCTATCGGGGGGAAATAACAGCACTACGAAAGAAGGGATTAAGTGCCACAACGGCGGCTTCCCATAT
>Ga0315273_10000150_pt1 | contig 62251 bp, 57 predicted proteins | sample YL17G02_0_MG_FD_205753 | JGI IMG/M metagenome (GOLD analysis project Ga0315273, IMG submission 205753) | Sediment microbial communities from Yellowstone Lake, YNP, Wyoming, USA - YL17G02_0 | ecosystem: Environmental > Aquatic > Freshwater > Lake > Sediment | place: USA: Wyoming | collected... | reverse complement strand
TTTTTCAAATTCACACTAACATAGTTTGCGACCCTCTCGACTTTGGATTATACCTATATAAAGTATCCCCTTGGGGGCACTCAATATGATGTATCGAATTATAACAACTTGGTGTCGAGCAATTAATAGAGATGCTGTGATTTGAGCAGCGAAGAATACTAGAAGGATTTCCTGTCACCACCATATGAATTCGGGATGATTTAATATAACCAGACAATATCCCCACAAGGGTAGTTGACTTGTATTCAGAAGAGTCAATAATTAAAGCATATAAATGATATCCTAAAACCACTCTTCTATTCTATGCCTGAAACCTTTCCTCATTTGGCAGCAGATCAAACTTAAAGCCCTTATTCAGAAATAGTTTCATGCACGCGTCAACAACTCGGGTGTCATATAGGGTACCCCGATTTTCTGTTATCTCTTCCATAGCTAGTTGGATACCCCTGGATGGGCGATAAGGTCTGTGAGAAGCCATGGCTTCAACCACATCTGCAACCGATAGTACTCTCGCTTCTATGAGAATGTTATCCTTTGTTAAACCAGCTGGGTATCCAGAGCCATCTAACCTTTCGTGATGTTGAAGAACAATTTGAGCGATCGGCCATGGAAAGTTAATACTATTTAGAATTTCAAATCCTTTTTGAGGGTGCGTGTTGATCAACATGTGCTCGATCGTAGAAATTGCCCCTGGCTTGCTTAGGATTTCAGAGGGGACTGATATCTTGCCAAGATCATGAACAATCCCGGCAATGCGAGTTCCTTCAATCTGATCATGAGATAAACCCATCTCGGTGGCGATAGCTCGGGCAAGATTGGATACACGGCGTTGATGACCGGCAGTATACGGATCACGCGATTCAACGGTCATCGCCATTGCATGAATGGTGCCTCCAAGAGCTGTTCGTAAAGTTGAAACAGTTTGATTAAGTTTATCATCCGTGCGTCGTTGTTCAATGATCCCTGCCAACACATCAGCTACAGAGTGGAAGAATTCATCTTCCTTATCATTGATTAGGTGAGTGCCACTCAATAGCAAATTTAATACCCCCAACCGATCTTTTCCATGGATTATCGGCAGGTAATAATGGACATTAAAGAAATGTTCTCCAGATTTGACGATATGTCTTTTCTTCACCTTGTCTGAGAGCCTACCTTTGCCTGATCCCATGGTTTGGCCACACAAACAAAGGTTATCTGAATTCTTCTGGAATGATTTTATCAATGAGTCCGGCAATCCCATGTAGGCATTCATTACAAGGACTTCCTGTTCCGGGTCGAACAAATATATACACCCTTTGGATGTCATATCCAGCCATGTGATGGAAATGATCTGGTCCAGAATCTCATCCAATTGTTCATCCAGAGTCATATTAGTTAATGAAACGCGCAGCAAAGAACTGAGAAGGGTTTGGATCTGGTAATTTCGCTTGAGTTCTTCTTCCATTTCAGTTCGTTCTGACAGTTGCTTTTTGACCTGGTTAAGTAATTCTACATTTTCCTCACTTCTTAAGACGAGCCCATGGGACGTACTACGAAAAAGAACTTGGATGTAAATATAGATGAATACAAAGCTGAGCCCAATTCCACCCCAGATAATAATATTTATTTTGCCAGCATGCCCATTCCCGAATAGAAGAAATACCTCATTTCCAACCTTCTTTTGTATCGTGTATGCCAGCGCCAGGGCAATGCTGGTAAGAAGGATGAAACTTATTGTTGGAAATTGAAAGAAAAGATTAAATTTCTTCCGAAACGATCGGATCATAGTGATTATCTTTCCTTCTGAAAAGAACCAAATATTTCTCCTGGTCATCAAGCCTATCAATAATATTTTCTTCAGAAGAACTGGCCGGTAATCAGGCAGAGAGGGCAGAATATGAATTATTAAGTCTTCGATTAATCCGTGAGCTCTGCACAAATAGGTCTTTTTGCATTGGACACAACGATTCAAAAATAATTGCCTAACATGCGTTTCACCTTAATATATAAGTGGGTGTATTATAGATTGAATTTACCTTTAAATCAACACTCTCGTAGAAGAACAGCCACATAGCTCAAGGTGGTATAAAATAACGTTTCTTGACAATATATAAATCTTCCAAGGAGGAATTCTTTGCATGTGATAACAAGATACGTCGCAATAATTGCGGATCTGTGTGAGCTTTAAGAATGTGCACTCGGGGCGCATCAAACTCACGCCCAATGACGATCTCTTGTTCTATAAAAAGTACCAGTGTGCGAATAAAACAATTGAAGAATCGGTTTTCAAAACAGTAAATAGTTTGTCAAATTTGTCTCGATTACTCCCCCATTGATGATCAACGGAAGAACACAAGTCCACCGCGGTCGTTCAATCCGGGGGATCTTGAGATTTACCGGTTCACCGATGATAAAATAGATCTCCCTGCCTATTCTTTGTGCCCTGATTCTTGAAGGCATTTTATGCCATAATATACCCATGATCATCCTACCCTTTTTCTCCCCCGCGGCGAACCTGGAAAATGCCGGCGGCAAGGGCGCCAGCCTCGCCCGCCTGTCCCGTCTCGGCCTGCCGGTGCCACCCGGCTTCATCGTCACAACGCATGCATACCGACTCTTCGTCTTGGCGAACAACCTGGCCGATGTGATCAGGACATCCATCAATGCCATTGCTGCCAACGATGGAACACAATTGGAACGCGCCTCCGCTCAAATCCGCACCGCGTTTTCCGCAGGCAGGATGCCTGAGGAGATTCCACAGGCTATTTCAGCAGAGTATCATGGGCTCAAAACCCAGGCTGCCGTCAATGGAGGAAATAGTCCGGCTGATGGTCAGTCGTCCACATTCAGCGTCGCTGTGCGTTCATCGGCAACCGCCGAAGATCTGCCCGAATTATCGTTCGCCGGGCAACAAGACACATCCCTGAATGTCGTCGGCGAGGCGCAACTGCTCAAAGCCGTCATCGACTGCTGGAGCAGCCTGTGGACGGCGCGGGCGATAGGTTACCGGGCGCGAAATGCCATCCCACACGAAGATTCCGCTCTGGCAGTCATCGTGCAGACAATGGTGCCGAGCGAGATCTCGGGTGTACTGTTCACTGCCAATCCGGTGACCGGCTTGTTGAGCGAATCGGTCATAGACGCGACCTTCGGGCTGGGAGAGGCACTCGTCTCAGGGCAGGTGGAGCCTGATCATTTCGTGGTCGATTCACCTAGCGGCGCGATCCGCAGCATCACAATGGGGGAAAAGAAAACCTCAACGCGCAGCAAGGCCGGTGGGGGCGTGGAAAGCATCCAGGAAGAGGCCGCCGGGCAACGAACACTCTCCGAGGACCAGGTCCGCAAGCTTGTGGCGACCGGTCAGCGGATCCAAAAAGAATATGGCCTCCCACAGGATATTGAATGGGCCTTCGCAGGGGGCGAACTGTTCCTCCTGCAGTCGCGCCCGATCACCTCTTTGTTTCCCGTCCCGCGGGTCTCGCTCGACCCGCTCATCGTCTGGTTCTCGTTCGGGGCGGTGCAGGGACTGGTCGGACCGATGACCCCGCTCGGGCAGGAAGCCATCCAGCGCGTTGTCCTCGGCATGGGAAAAAAGCTTGGAATAAAGATCAATTACGAGGAACAGGATGTGTTCGGGGTGGCAGGCGAACGCATCTGGATCAAGATTAGTGACCTCATCCGCAACCCGCTCGGCAACCGTATCTTTGGTGGTTTCCTGGGTTTCATCGAGCCATCCGTTAGGAAGATACTGCGCCTGCTTGTTGACGACCCGCGTATGTGCGCCGGACAGGGCCGCTTCAGGTTCAGGACTATGCGCCGTCTAGTGAGATTATTCATGCCGATCATCCCGAAGGTGGTGCGTACCATGATACTGCCCGAGGAAGCACGCGGCCGGTTTGACACCCTCCTCGAGGAATATCTGCAGACGATAGAGGTCGCCCCCGGTGCGGACCGTTTCGAGCGGCTGGCGAATTTCGCCCTCTTCATGGGTACCCAGGGCGGCCTGGCCGACGCCATGCCGATCTTGCTGCCGGAATTTATTCCGATCATCGGGCCGGCCATCGCCTCGCTCAATCTGATCGGGCATCTGTTGCCCGGGAAGGATGAGGGCGATCACGGCTTTTCGATGGCATCGTTGGAAATAACTCGCGGTCTGCCCCGCAACGTCACTACCGAGATGGACCTCGAACTGTGGAAGACAGCAACCGCGATCCGGACCGAGGCTGCTGCAGCACAGTTGTTCCTTACCATGGACGCAGCAACGCTGGCATCCCGCTACCGGGATGAAACTCTTCCCGCGGCCGCCCAGTCTGCCATTAAGCATTTCATGGAGAATTACGGCATGCGCGGGGTAGGCGAGTTCGACCTCGGCCAGCCGCGCTGGCGGGAGGACCCGGCGACCACCATCAAAACCCTGCAAAGTTACCTGCCGATCGAGCCCGAGTTCGCTCCCGATGTGCTGTTCGAGAAAGGTGCCCGGGCCGCCGAAGAGGCCATCGAACGCCTGGCCGCCGAGGCTCGCCGCCAGCGCGGCGGCTGGATCAAGGAAAGACTGCTGCGGGGCGCAGCTCGCCGGGTTCGCCTGTTGATGGGAGCGCGCGAAAGTCCCAAGTTCTTAGCCGTGCGTGCCATGGGTATTGTGCGCAATGTCCTTCTTGAAGTCGGAGATGAGTTTGCCGCCGCTGGGACGATCGCCCACCACGACGACCTGTTCTTCCTGCATGTTGCGGAGTTGGAGGCGTTGTCCAGTCGGGAATCTCTCGATTGGAAAGCACTGATTGCCGGGCGGCGCCAGGTTTATGAACGCGAGCTCCGCCGCGGGCAGGTACCGCGTGTACTGGTCAGCGATGGGCGCACCTTCTACGAAGGCGTCGGCGCAGAGACCGACACCAGCGACAGCATCACCGGCAGTCCGGTCTCACCAGGTGTGGCAGAAGGCATCGTCCACGTGGTGCTCGACCCCCGCGGTGCCCAGATTGCTCCCGGCGAGATCCTGGTCTGCCCCGGCACCGACCCGGCCTGGACGCCGTTGTTCATGGCGGCAGGTGGGCTGGTGATGGAAGTGGGCGGCATGATGACCCACGGCTCGGTCGTGGCGCGCGAGTATGGCATCCCGGCCGTGGTGGGTGTTCACCAGGCAACTCTGCGGTTGAAAGACGGGCAATACATCCGACTGGACGGCACTACCGGCAAGATCTCGATCCTTTTGTATCCGGGGTCCGGAGTCACCAAAGGGCTCTCGAGAGGAATTTTTCGGCGAGTGAATCCCAAGGAATAGCAGATTCCTTAGGACTATGCCTTGAACCTCCCTCTCATCTTAGGGTTATCCGTTTATAAGGCATTCCCCAGGGGGGATACAAACATATTGGCTAAATATTCCGTATAACTCTGCCCATAAAGTATAGTCTCCGAATTATAGTTTTCCAAGGCAAGCAAGCGTCTATTTCTAATCAACAATCAGCTGGATGTAGGCAATCAAAAGTCGGACGAAATTCGGCTGCCCATTCTCCGGAGGCCGGTCAATGGTAGAAGACAGGAGGAATTTGGCTGGCGATGTTACGCCAGATTACAGGAAGAGCATAGCGTAATATGGATAAATGAGAATATAATAGGGGAAATATCACTAAATAAATAAAAACAGTTGGACAGGCTCGACGCTCGACAAGTAAATAGTGAAAATCCCCTGTTTAGTATTCAATGGTTAGGGCTTTTATCCTTTCTTTTGCCGGGTTCAGCCAAATTCTCGAGGAGCGATGAATAAATTCCTTAACCTTTCTGGGTTTCTTGGGTCTAATGCCACCTTCTTTTCCGATCTTTCCCTTATCCTGATTTTGATTACAGCAACATTGTTCACCATTGGATGGCAACTGGCAAGACGTAAACTTTACGAGATTCATCGATGGGTTCAAACTGTGGCAGCCAGTATTAATACCAGCGTTGTTCTTGGGGTAATGATCAAGTCATTCGTCGTCCACATACTCCCGGGGATTCCAGGCAAGCTTTTGGATGGTGACTATGGTGTCACGACGGTCCACGCAATGGTCGGGACAATCGGCCTTGTGCTGGGAGTATTTGTTGTCCTTCGAGGCAATGAATTAGTCCCAAGGGGCCTGCGCTTCAAAAACTACAAGCTCTATATGCGGGCGTCCTATGCGTTTTATATGTTGGCTACGTTTATCGGCGTGATGGTCTGCATCGCAGCGTTCGTCATTGGTATCTAAGGTGCTTTTTCCTTGACCGATCATTGGAGAAATTGAGAAATGCCCCGAGTTGCTTTGGTTTATCCCTACTTCCGGACCAGATCTTCAACCGAGCTTCTATTTCCGCCGCTTGGCGCGGCCAGCCTTGCCAGTCAGCTTCATCTGCTTGGAATCGAAACGAAGATATTCGATTGCACATTCAAGACCCTCGAAGAATTTCAAAAGGTAATTAGATCCTACCAGCCGGATATTGTTGGGATTTACTCGATGGTGACATTAAGTCGTAACACTTTCCGGATCGCTGAGATGGTGAGAACCAGCCTTCCGGATAGTTTTCTGGTCGCTGGGGGACCTTTACCTACTCTCTATCCGGAACGATACTGCGGAGCCTTCGATGTCATATTTCGAGGCGAAGCCGACCGGAGTTTTCCCCGTTTTTGCCAGGAGATGTTTCACCATAAAATTTCCCGGCAGCGATTAAAAGAAATCCCCCTTGAAAAATATGAGGGGCTTTTCATACAGCAGGATGAATTGCGGGTGGAAAATCCACTTATCCACTATCGTGAAAAGGAGCTTGACACCTTTCCGCTTCCGTACCGGGGCGACTTCGACCATCTGGCTTATCAGAACGTTTGGTCCCAGCAGGATGGCTCGAAGACCACATCCATTATCACTACATTGGGTTGTCCATTCAATTGTGACTTTTGCTCCCGACCGATCTTTGGCAACCAGTTCCGCCGCCGAAATCTTGATATGGTTTTCGAGGAGATCGAGCAAATCCGCGGCCTGGGTTATGACAGCCTGTGGATCGCCGACGATAACTTCACCCTGGACATTTACTACCTCAAGGAATTTTGCCGGCGTATTGCCGGACGGATGATCGGATGGAGTTGCCTTTCTCGCGTTACGGGAATCGATGAGGAGATAACCAGCATGATGCAGGAATCTGGTTGTAAAAGAGTCTATCTTGGTCTGGAAACCGGTGATCAAGCCACCCTGAAACTGATGAAGAAGCAGGCCACTCTCGAAGAAGGGATAAACGCAGTTCACCTTTTCCATAAAGCCGGCATCGAGGTGGCTTCCTTTTTCATCGTCGGCTATCCTGGGGAAACCGTATCTTCGATCGAAGATACATTTACTTTTGCTCTGACGCTCCCCCTGGATAACATTTCATTCAATGTTCCATTTCCTCTGCCGGGTTCGAAGTTGTTTGAGCGAGTGAGTGAAGTGGATAAGAACAAAGACTGGAATACTGAGAACGAAGTCACTTTTGTATATAAATCAGAGTTCGATCCACGCTGGTTGCAACGCCGGATAAGCCAGACCATGCAGGCATTTGAGAATAAGAATAAGAAGAACAAGTGATTATCCTCCCTTTCTTTGGACAACCACCTGTTTATTTCAAGAGCCTGAAGACTATATCGGAGGGTTTCTCGAAGAGTTTTAGAATCAGATGCGCCAGCTTCCCTGTTCTTCTCTTTATCTCAAACTGCGCATGTCCTTTCATAATTGCGAACCATATTTTTGCCTCGGAAAAATCCGCATCGAAAATTAGGACGTGACTTGCGAGCAGGCTGTCGTCCGGATGCCAGTCACGGGTGATCCGGTCTTTGGTCCTGTTGTAGAGATCCGTTCCGGGAAGTGGATAGGGCATGCTGAGGCCGAGATAGTCAAGGGGTAACGAGGTGGCAAACCGCAATGTTTTCAGTACGGTGTCATCCGTATCCCCAGGGTAACAGAGAATGAAGAAAGCCCCTACCTGGAGGCCTGCCAGATGGGCGATATTCACGGACCGGCTTGCCTGGTCCGTCGTGATCTTTTTTTTCATCAGTAGGAGCATCTGGTCATCGCCGGATTCGATCCCAAAGAAGATTCTCGTGCAGCCCGCTTCTTTCAATTCCAGGGCTGTGGGGGTATCCAGGGCATCCACCCTCCCAAGGCATTCCCATTGGAAATGCAACCCTCGCTTCTTGATCTCCCGACAAATCTCGATGACCCTTTCTTTCTTCATCGTGAACACATCGTCAGCGAATGAAATCCGGTCATACCCAAACCCGAGTGCGCCTTCGATCTCGTCGACCACATTTTGAGGCGAGCGCTCCCGGTAGGAACCCCCGAAAACAACATTGCTGCAGAACTCACAGCGGAATGGACAGCCGCGCGTGCTCATCACCGTGGTGATCGAGAATCCATATTTTTTCTTTCCATAGCGGATGTAGCTTTCGTTTGGGAGTAATTCTCGGGCAGGGAAAGGGATCAGGTCCAGTTCCTTTGTAAATGCCCGTTCAGCGCTGAAAAAGATCTCGCCCCTGGCTGGCAAGTCAGCCTGTGTCCGGGTTGCGATACCCGCTACATTACCGAGGTCGGAATGCTGTTCAAAAGCGCGCAGAAGTTCTTGCATGGTCTGTTCGCCTTCACCGCGCACAACCACATCAAAATGGTCCAAAAAAGGTGCGGGATCGCAGGTGGGCAGTGGTCCCCCGGCGACCAGAAGCTGACAGTGAGCCCGCAAATATTCCGCGAACCAGACACTATCCTCCAACATGGTCACCATGCAATAGATGCCGACCACCTCCGCCTTCACCGCCAACGCTATTCTTAGAGCCTCTTTTCTGTCCAAGAACGTGCAATCGATCAAATGCACATTGTGCCCCGCCTTTTGTAAGCTGGAAGCGATATAGCTAATCCCGAGGGGTGGAAACCGGAAAACCGACCGATCCCGCCGAGATTTGAAAAACGGGTAGATGAGCAATACCGAGGTCATGCGAGCCTTTCAATTGCCAGTTCATATATAAAATTCTTAGTGGAGGGAGGAAAAGAATAACCAAATCCAGCCCAAGCCAGTCGGGATCCTACCAGCTCCCTGCCTCGATAAAGCCTGGCGCCTTTCACCCGGCCGAGCTTGAAAACGACCTGGTGGCTGGCGCTTGAGAAACAGGCTTCGTCAGCTGTTACTTCGTCCCAGCAGCCGATCTTTTTTCCCTGAAGGGAGATCCCGGAGGAATCAATGTACCGGTCGAAGAAGCGCGCGCCTTGTTCATTCATCACAACCACTTCGGTTATGCTGGCAGGCAGATCGGTCAAATCGACTTCCACTTTGACCTTTCCCGTTTCCTCATGGATGGTATGGATCATCTTTATGGTTGCTTTGAGCCCCGTGGCTTCGTAAGTGGTTTTCCAGCCAAAGGTCTTTTGTAACCCACTGGACACAACGGTCAGCAATCCACGCAATGGTGGAATGCGACGGATGAGGGCTGCCACTGAATTCTTTAAGGCATAAACCAGCCCGATATTTACACTCCCAATTCCCAGCCGATGGATTTTCTCCACCAGATTCAACGCAAATACGGCCTGTACCAACCGGATCGAACCATGCTGGCTAACCGCCAGTTCAATTCCACCCGGAAACAGGGTCTGCAGCCCACGCTTTACCACCGGAAAACCAAAACCCACGGCTTCTTCATCCAATTCCTGTCCATTGGAAACCAGGAGAAAACCTTTTGGCAAACAAGACGTGGCATAATCGCCCTGCTCATTCAGCCTGTCGGCAATCTTCAGGTAAACCTCATGAGCGATCGGAATGCTAATTTCCATAGGAGAGTCTTGTGCGGGAAATCCATACTGAATATTCAATTCGGAATTATATTTTCGTTTGAAACCTTGCGCTTATTAAGACAACTATAGACGATCCACCAACCGGCTGCCAGCCACACAATTACCACCACGGTACGGATGGCAAATCGTGCAGGATTATTTTCGCCAGCAAATTTCAATAGAGCCTCCATGGTGACAGGCAGGCTTGGGAAGAAAAGTTGATCGAGAGAGGTATTGAAAAAGCTATAAATCAACGGTAAAACCCAAACCGCAACCAGAGAGAGGGGCTTAAGTTCATTCATGCGGGTCAGGATCAAGATCAAGGGCAGGATCAAGATGATATTCGGCTCCGACACCCATGCCCGGCAAAGGAAGAAAACCAGGATCAAGGCAGAGCTTTTTTTTAGCAGATCCAGGGATCCGTTGATGCCTGGCTTAAGTGCATAGGTGGCGATGCCCAAGGCTGGCACCCATAGCCATCCCATTATCCTCCATATATCGGTCAATTGGTAGGAATGCTTCAATGTCTCCAGGAATGTCATGAAGGACAAGCCACCTCCAACGGAAAAATGAAAATTCCAATTCTGAATGATTACAGCCGGGCTCCATCCGAAAAGGACGAATGGAATCACACAGAATAAAACCATGTTTGCACCGAATATTGCAAAATACTGCAGAGTGCATTTTGTGGACCTTCCAGCCAGGTAAACAAATACAACCGGGATAAGCGGCAGGGCAATTGGTTTGCAAGAGACCGCCAGTGCAAGCAGGACTACCGCGCGGGTTAATTTCCCTTGACTGAGAAGAAGAAGGGACAATAGAGAGAGCAAGGCAACTACGGAGTCGAACTGCCCCCAGGCGGACGAGGAGACAAGCAGGAAAGGATTAAAAAGCATGAAGATCCAGGCTTTTCGGGAGGTTTTTTCTTGCACGCCTGATCTCTCCAACACTTGTGCCACCAGATAAGCGAGGCAAATATTGGCGGCGATGATTGGCAGCTTGATGGCCAGGTTGTAAAGGAGCAAATTTGGAATGACCCTGTAGGTAACAAGGTAGATAAGACCCAAAATTAATGCCCAGGGAGGGGGATATCCAAATGAGGTGATGCCTTGAAAGGTACTATTTTGAAAAACAACCCCAAGGTTTTGAGCGATATAGGGATTCTGCCCCGTACCGACCAGATAGCCCGAGGCCATAAAGATACGCATGTCATAAGCGTGGCCAAAAAACAAAGCCAGAAGCACCTGTAAGAGGATGCTAGAAACAAGCAACGGACGATTATGATTTGAGGAATGTTTATTGGGATTAATACCTTGAATAGATGTGACTGACTGAAACATATTATCAGGCTTTTGCATTCCGACTCTGCAGGATTGAAAACAAGAGCACGAAGCCATAGCTTAAAGTAAAAGGGACCAGGATCAGTAAAACGGATAAATTTGAATAATGGATGGCAAACCCGATGGCCAACAACCCTAGCAATATAAAAAGCACTTCTGCCATCCAGATGGGGTCCATGGAACTCTGGTAGCGCCGCGTGCGCCAATCCTGCTTGTTTTGAAGATCGGCATATTTTGGAGTCCGGATGAATTCCCAGATGCGGTTGGAAAGCAAGGCTTTGCCGGCTTCACGCGTGTTGCTCAGGCTTAAACCAAAGCCGAGAAAAAGAAGAACAAGAAGGGTCGGCAGGTTCTTCACAGGAGAAAGATCTTGAACCTTCAGGGTGGTTAGCGAGGATACCCAAGGTGCCAGTGTGCAGAGCACGATAAAAGGAAATAGAATTACCCAGATCAGATTTTGCAGGGTATTGATTGGGATGGTTCCTGCCATTAACAAGTTTCCGGTAGCGGGAACCAAGGAGATTAGATGGATAGCGGAAGGGTTACTCAGCCCGGATAACGCAGTCAGGCAGGTCAATACAAAAGAAAAGACCATCAAAGGTTGGATCATAAACCCGGTCAGATGAACAGAGGCTTCCAAACGCTGTTTGAACCCAAATTTGTGGTCAGGAAGGAAGCCGGGAAGAATCTTCCTGGCAGTTCTCAATGATCCGTTCGCCCAGCGACCCTGCTGCATCATGAAGCTGGGTACGGTGGGGGGCAATTCGCCAGGGCTGTGGAGGTCTTTCAGATACACCACCTTGTATTCCCGGGTCTGCATTCGATAGCTCAGATCCAGGTCCTCTGCGAGGGTATCCGCCGACCAGCCGCCTGCCTCCAGGACAGCTTTTTTCCGAAGCACCCCACCGCTGCCGTTGAAGTTTTGGAAGCATCCGACGGCGAATCTTCCGGTTTGCTCGATCAAAAAGTGAATATCGATACCCAGGGCGATCGCCCTGGTCAGGAAATTATAGTTCCGGTTTAAATGCGTCCAGCGGCTTTGAACGATTCCAACGCGTTCGTCCTGTACAAAATATGGCAGAGTGCGGAGCAGAAAGTCGGCGGGGGGGATGAAGTCGGCATCGAAGATGGCAATGAATTCCTCCCTGGTCCCTAGGAGAGCGGCCTGCAAAGCACCGGCTTTGAACCCTGTCCGGATCCTGCGGCGCAGGATCTCCATTTTGAAATGTTTCGGCAAATATTCCAGGACGACTTTATCAACTTCCTGGACGGTATCGTCGTCTGAATCATCCAGGATCAATATGCTCACCTTTTCAATCCCGTACGCCTCGGCCATGACGGCACAAGCTGCCAAGAGCCTGCGAACGACGTATCTTTCATTGTAGACCGGCAGGTGGATGGAAACCTCAGGCCTGATAAAGGGAAGCTCTGGCAGGGACGGGGGCTGATAATGACGGGCTGCATTAAGCAAGTAATAGTGATTGAACCCGTATATAAAGAAAAGCAGGGTGAGAACTAATGAAAGAATAAAAAAAAGTACCTGTATGAACATCCAGTCTCAGCCTCTAACCTGCAGCAGGAGGTTTCTGGCGCTCGTCGTCCAGCCAACCTCCCGCATGCGAATCGATTCGCCGGGTAAAGCACGACGCGAAGGCATTTTCGCGTACACCGCAAATAGGAGAACCAATATTTCTATAGTAGCTGGTAATTTGATCGATCAAAATTCATGGATATTTTTAAAATAATGCAAAACGGTTTCGAATATATCTCAATTCGATAACAGCAAGTTCAGAGATCTATGCAAGAAGCAGAGATTATCAAATTCGACCATCCCTTGCGACACCCGGGAGAGGCCGAGATTTCAGCTTAGATTCAGGCGATCCCAGGAGCATACATTCCGGGTAATGACTTGCTTTTCCAAGTCGGCCTACCTTACCCACCTGGCCCTTTCTTGCTCTGGCTTTTTTCGATCCATTTGATAAAGAAATAGTTCAACACACCGATTACAACCATTATCAGCAGGAACACCGGATAGGCAATGCGCCAATTTTGAGGTCCTGTCATCATCGACCATTCCGACATCCCGCCGATCCCGGCCAGCAAAGTGAGCGGCATAAAGATAGTAGTGATGAAAGTCAGCCTCCGGACTATAGTATTGGTATCGTTGGCAGCTTTGGTCATCTTATTGTTCAGCATGGAAAGGTACATTTCCATCAGGCTGGTGACCAGGTCGCGGTACGATTCAGTCAGTTCGAAGAACTTGGATAGATGGTCGTAAATATCGCGATACAGGTAGATGGCTTTATCCGGGATGAATGGGCTATCCTTTCGGCATATCTTGACCAGGATCTCGCGTTCGTGAAACAGGCTTTTGCGCACCACCAGCAGATCGCGGCGCAGATGCATTAATTCCGAGGGTTCGAAGCGCTCCAGGTTGGACAGGATCACCTCTTCGCCTTCGTTGAGCTTTTCCTCCAGTGCTTCGATCGCCAGGAATTTCTCATCCACGACCTGATCCAGGATGATATGCAGCAGGAAGGCAGGGCCATGCTTGGCGCTTTCACTTTCGTTCTCCACGCTGCGTTGAATATTTTTCAACAGGGACTGATATTGGGATGTATGGCTGCTCACAGTAACCAGGAAATTGCGGCCGAGGAAAGAGTCCACCTCAGACACAGAGAGCATCCCCTCGGAGTAGTGGAAAGCGTTGAACAAAATAAACGTGTTTCGGGGGTAATCATCGATCTTTGGGATCTGGTTTTCGTCGATACAGTCTTCGATGGACAGGGCGTGCAGGCCGAGCGGTTCGATCAGCAATGAGAGATCCTCTTTTTTAGGTTGGTAGTAGTCCAGCCAGATATAGCCGCCGCCTTTCATGACCTCCAGCGCATTTTCCAGGCTGGCAGTCTGTGTCAGGGTTCCATCTCTAGCGATATGATAAAAATGCGCCTCTGTCATGTTCTCCTCCGCTGTACTGGGGATCGGGATTGTATCTCAAGAGGGGACTGCACAAAGATGATAACCCATAGCGATGTAAATCCCTGTATTGTGATCATCCATAGTTCACGAATGTATGCAGGAAACTCTAAAAGTATAGCACGCTTTGGTGACATGCAGAATGAGGGGGGCTTCCATTTCAACAGGAAGATCACAAGCACGATTTTCGCGGCATGACGTGTTCTCCAACACAGAACCGTCTACACTGGTCGCTGCTACTCGTAAACATGACTGAAAAGAAAAAAAATGGAAAAGCTCATACAGAGTGTTGTATAATTATTAATATTCCGAGTTGGATAGACTCAATTGTGTATATCTGCACAAAAGAATATCTTTCGCTTAGCCGCCATTTCAATCTCCACCTACTGCCACTCATTTCACTCATTTCAACCCAGAAATTGCTGTCAGCAGGATTTGCAAGCCGGAGGTAAATAAAATGAAAGGCATCTTTGTTGTAGAATCATTGAGAACTCCTTTTGGTTCTTTCGGTGGAGTATTATCGGATGTGGAGGCTCCGCACTTGGGGGGAATGGTGATGAGAATGCTTTGGGAACGGGCAGACCTTGACCCGGCGTCGATTAACGAAGTAATTGTTGGGCAGGTTCTGACCGGTGGCGTCGGTCAGGCCCCGGCCCGGCAGGCCATGTGCTACGCCGGCCTTCCGGATGGTGTCCATGCGATGACCATCAACAAGGTTTGCGGAAGCGGCCTGGAGGCAATCATGCTGGGAGCCGGATCCATTGCTCTGGGCGACGCAGAAGTTGTGATCGCCGGCGGGATGGAGAACATGTCACTGACCCCATTCATCCTGAAAAAAGCGCGCTTTGGCTACCGAATGGGACACGGCGAACTACTCGATCTCTTGGTCTACGATGGCTTGCAGGACCCGTACACCGGCAGGCACATGGGCGAAATTGCGGACGAGGCTGCACAGCGTTACGGCTTCAGCCGCGCCGCGCAGGATGAGTACGCCATCCGGTCCTATCAATTGGCGCAGAAGGCGGTCAAAGAGGGGATATTCAAAGACGAGATCGTCCCGGTGGTTAAGAAAAGCAAAAAGGGTGAGGAAGTAATTGCGGATGATGAAGAACCATTCAAGGTTGATTTCGAAAAATTGAAGCAACTTCGTCCGGCATTCACCAAGGAAGGGACTGTCACGGCGGGTAACGCCTCTACGATCAATGATGGAGCGGCGATGACCCTGCTTGCGGGCGAAGCAGCCCTGAAGAAGCACAGCCTGAAAGCGCGCGCCCGCCTGGTGGCTTACTCCACCTGGAGCCTGGCACCGGATCGATTCCCGGATGCACCGGTGGGGGCAATCGAGTCTGTCTGCACAAGGGCAGGGATCAAGATTTCTGATATTGAACTGTTTGAGATTAATGAGGCATTCGCTGTCGTGGCGATGATTGCCATAAAACAATTAGATCTTGATCTGGCGCGGGTGAATGTCAACGGTGGCGCAGTGGCCATCGGTCACCCCATCGGCGCCAGCGGCGGCCGGTTGGTAGCAACTCTGATCAGTGAACTGCACCGGCGACAGGTCCGCTATGGACTTGCCACTCTTTGCATCGGCGGCGGCGAGGCAGTGGCAGCTATCTTTGAAAGGGTTTAGCTCACTTCAATACTTTGTTTGAAATCTTGTTTTTCAGGGCATCGCGTAAAGATGTGAACCTCAGGATACTGCGCAAATATCTGAACCTAAATTGCAGTAATTTCTTGTGGTTTGATCATTCAAAGTTGACTTATCCCGGTAAGAAGCAGTAAGACAGAATAGGAGGAAGGCATGGTCAAAATAGTCGGCGTTTTGGGCGCCGGTCAGATGGGAAACGGAATCGCGCACATTTTTGCGCAGCATGAATACCAGGTCCGGCTGTATGATGTTTTTCCTGCCCAAATTGAAAAGGCGTTAAAGACAATCGAGAAAAATCTAGGACGGCAGGCGGAAAAGGGACTCTTCACTGCCGAAAGTGTTCCGGTCATCCTGGAACGGATCACGCAGATCAAAGATTTGACCGGGTTTGCCGATTGCGGCCTGGTGGTCGAGGCAGCAACTGAAAACGAACCTTTGAAATTCGACCTGTTCTACCAACTCGACGAAGCTGTAAACAAGGATGCCATCCTGGCAACCAATACATCGTCCATATCCATCACCAGGATCGCCTCAGCCACCAAACGACCTGACCGGGTCATTGGCATGCATTTCATGAATCCTGTACCGGTCATTCAGCTGGTGGAGGTGATCAGAGGGCTGGCGACGAGCGATGAAACCTTCCAGGCAATCGCCAGCCTGGTGGAAGAACTGGGGAAGGTGATGGCAGTTTCCCAGGATTATCCGGGCTTTATCGTTAACCGGATTCTGATGCCCATGATAAACGAGGCGATTTTCGCTCTCTATGAAGGAATCGCCACTGCCGAAGATATTGACAAGGGGATGAAACTCGGCACCAATCACCCGATGGGACCGCTAGCTCTGGCGGACCTGATCGGCCTCGATACTGTGCTGGCTATCATCAACATTCTCTACGAGGGTTTCAAGGATCCAAAATTCCGGCCCTGCCCATTGTTGGTCAAGATGGTAAACGCAGGTTATCTTGGGAAGAAGTCTGGCCACGGATTTTATACGTATTAAGTATATATCCGAAAATTACGTTACCAGGCGGTGAAAGAGCTATGTTCTGATCTAAGTATCCGATGGTATCGATTGGTTGAAGATCAACACATGCTTGGCCTTTGTCAGGAACGCGTCCGCGCTGGCCGCATCTTAAAATTGTATAAGTTAGATTATTTTTCACTCCCAATCGCCTATGCTATTCTGATTCAGCGGCGTGGATTCGGGTAGAATTGGGAACAATGGATAAGATCAGCATCCTGCTGGCCGACGATCACACCATCCTGCGAGAGAGCCTGCGCACACGGCTCGAGCGCGAGCCGGATTTGGCTGTGGTTGGCGAAGCGGAGGACGGACGCGCCGCTGTGACCCTGGCCTGCCAACTGAAACCGGACGTAATCGTGATGGATATCGGCATGCCGCTCCTGAACGGGCTGGAAGCCACGCGTCAGATCAAGCGCCAATGTCCCGATGTGTGCGTGCTCATCTTGAGTCAGCACGATAACGAGGAATATATCCGCCAGGCGCTGGAGGCGGGGGCGATGGGTTACATCCTGAAAGACGCGGCCGCCGCGGAACTCATCAGTGCCATCCGCTCCCTGAAACGCGGCGAGGCGGTGCTTTCCCCAGCCATCACACGGCTGGTCATCGAGGATTACCTGCGCTGGGGCGGCATCCGCCCGGACGAAAAAGCGGGCGGCCTGAGCGCTCGCGAGCGGGAGATCCTGCAATTGATTGCCGAGGGGTACACCAATAAACAGATCGCCGAGATCCTGACCATCTCGGTCAAGACGGTGCAGGCGCACCGCCTGAACCTGATGCATAAGTTGAATTTGCATGATAGGGGGGAATTGATCAAGTACGCCATTCAGAAAAAGATCATCGAGATTTGATTCCCTCCCCGAACCTTCGACAATACTCAGGGCGAGTGGGAGAGGGAAAATAGACCCTACCGACCAGTTGGTAGGGTCTATTTTTTTGTGAAATAAGGCACGCGCCTTAGGGCATTTCAGGCGTGAGGTGGATGACAAGCGCCACCGGATGGAGTATTCTGATAGGTGTAACCTGTCACGAACACCGATTCTGCATTGAGGTGATCCATGAAGAAACCTCGAAGAATACTTTATCTAGGCCTGCTTGTGGTGGGACTGGCTGCCATCCTGCTGGCAGCCATCTTCACGCATGGAAAGACCTACCAGGACATCACCTCCAGCCAGTCAGATGAGATCACCAGCATCACGCCTGCGGCGGAAATCCCGCCTCCGAAAATGGAGCCCTGCCTGTCCTGTCATATCACCGGCGAAGAGAAAAATCTCTGGACACCGCTTACCCGCTGGGTCATTTTCGGGACCTTCGGCCTGTTCTTCGTTTTCGGCGTGGTTCGCTCGGCCTCGGTCTGGGCAAAGCGTAAGCCGTGGAAACCGCTCACGACCCGCGCCGCGGCATGGGTGGATGAGCGTTACCAGATCTCCGAACCGCTGTCCAAAATCCTTAAAAAGCCGGTGCCAAAGTACGCCCTGCACTGGTGGTACTGCCTTGGTGGGATTACCGCGTTCCTGTTCGTTGTCCAGGGCCTGACTGGTATCATGCTGGCCTTCTATTACAAGCCGACCGCAGCGGATGCTTACGCCAGCATCCAGTTCATCGAGAACGAGGTGCGCTTCGGGTCGGCCATCCGCATGATCCATCACTGGGCGGCCAACGGTATGATCGTCTTGTGCATCGCCCACATGCTGCGCGTTTTCATCATGGGCGCGTATAAGCGCCCGCGCGAACTAAACTGGATCAGCGGGGTGCTGCTGCTCATCCTGACGCTGGCCTTCGGCTTCACCGGTTACCTGTTGCCCTGGGACCAGCGCGCCTTCTGGGCCACGACCGTCGGCACGCAGATCGCGGGTGCCGTCCCAGCCATCGGCAACCTGGCGTTGGTGTACCTGCGCGTCGGCTGGAACGTGAGCGAGGCCACCCTGGGCCGCTTCTATGCCCTGCACATCATCGTTATTCCCCTGGCGACGGTGGCGTTATTACTGGCGCACTTCCTGATGGTGAGGCGGCTGGGCGTCAAGAAGCCGCTATAGGAGTAGAACCATGACTATTCCAAATCCCGAACCTCAAAAAGACAACATTCCCTTCTACCCCGACCACGTCCGGACCGAACTATGCGTGATGGCGGGGATCGTCGTCCTGACGATCATCGTCGGCGTTTTCGGGCTGATATCCCCGGTCGGCCTGCAGGAACCGGCGGACGCGCTGAATACACCGCTGCACGTCAAGCCGGAATGGTATTTCCTGTTCCTGTACCAGATACTCAAAGTCATTCCGCCCACTGTTTTGGGCATTGAAGGGACAGCCCTTGGTGTGGTCAGCGTAATGATCGCCTTGATCTTCATGACCCTGTGGCCCTTCTTCGATCGCAAGGAAGAAACCAGCAAGAAGGCCACCTGGATCCGCTTGGTAGTGACCATCCTCGGCCTGCTCATTGTGATTGCCCTGACCGTATGGGGAGAGGTGAGTTGAATATGAGCGACATTACAAGACGCGACTTCCTGAAACTGCTCCAGGGTGCCGGCGCGCTGCTCGGTTTCAGCGTGGTGGGTGCGCCGGTGCTAGCCTATTTCTTCCCGCCCAAGCTGGTGGAAATGCCCACCGAGCCGGTGCTGGTTTGCCCGGAAGCAGACCTGCCGGTCGGACAGGCGAAGACGGTTGAATTTGGTCGCTACCCTGCAATCGTCATCCATACACCGGAGGGACTGAAAACGTACTCGGCGGTCTGCACGCATTTTGCCTGCCTCGTCAAATGGAATTCGGAAACGGGGCGGATGGAATGCCCCTGCCACGAAGGCTACTTTAGCGCCGCAGACGGCAGTGTGCTCTCAGGGCCGCCGCCCAAGCCGCTGCTCACGCTCGCCACAGAGGTGGTAGATGGAAAAATCTACGTCAAGGCAGGAGGCTAATCATGACCACGGAAGCTGTTGTCCGTCGTCCGTCGTCAGTCCACTGGGACAATATCGGGCCGCGCCTACGCGATTTTTTTGTCCACATTCTCGGACAGGCGCGCATTTTCAAAAAAATCTATCCCGGAATGATGCACTTTATGATCTTCTGGGGCGTGACCATCCAGGTTCTCGGGACGATCATCAACATCCTGAACATGAAACTCTTCCTGCCCTGGACGCTCAACACCTTCCCGCGCAGCGGATGGTATCTGGGCTACGAACTGGTGATGGACATTGCCGGGGCGATGATCCTGCTCGGCGTGCTGATGGCCGCCTTCCGGCGTTACATCCTGCGCCCGAAGACGCTCGAGACGCGCTGGGACGATACCGCTGCCCTCGTGCTGCTCTTCCTCATCGCATTTGTGGGTTTCACCAACGAAGGCATCCGCTTGATGGTCACGAATCCGCCCTGGGCGGCGTGGTCGCCGGTCGGGAACTGGGTCGCGTCCATTCTGACGGCGGCCGGATTCCCGGTCCAGGAAGCCGCGGCAGTGCATGATGGGCTGGTCTACATCCATGTCCTCCTGGCGCTGACGATCGTTGCCATGCTGCCTTTCACCAAGATGCGCCACCTGATCAACACGCCGCTCAATATCCTCTTCCGGCCGCGACGCAAAACCGGCGAGTTGACGAAAATCGAAAACATCGAGACAACCGAGGTGCTGGGCGTCGGCAAGGTGACCGAGTTCGCCCCGCAGCAACTGCTTTCTTTCGACGCCTGCGTCCGCTGCGGACGGTGCGAGGAGGCCTGCCCCGCCAACTTCAGCGGGATGCCTTTCTCGCCGCGTGACCTCGTCCAGAGGCTGCGAAAAACGATGGTCGATGGGCTTATGACGGGCGAGATCAAGCCTGATGCCGAGATCATGGGCGCGGTCATGCTGGAGGAATTCCCATGGTACTGCACAACCTGCGGAGCATGCCTGGTCAAGTGCCCGGCCTTCGTCAACCCGGTGGACGAAGTGATCGACCTGCGCCGCTACCAACTGCTGACCAAAGGCAGGATGCCCAAGTCGGTCGGCGACACGATGCGCAACATGGAACGGCAGGGCAATCCGTGGGGCATGCCGCCCGAAAACCGGATGGCCTGGGCGGGTGGACTGAACGTGCGCGAACTGGCTCCTGGTCAGGAAACCGACGTGCTGTTCTTCACCGGCTGCGCAGCGGCCTTCGAAGAGCGCAACAAAAAAGCAGCGCGAGCGTTCGTCAAATTGATGCAGAAGGCCGGCGTGGACTTTGCCGTGCTGGGCTTCGATGAGACCTGCTGCGGAGAAACCGCCCGGCGCATGGGGCACGAGTACATCTTCCAGGAATTCAGCAAACAGAATATCGAAACCTTCGGCAAGGTTAAGTTCAACCGCATTGTCACCGCCTGTCCGCACTGCTTCAACACGCTCAAGAACGAGTACCCGCAGATGGGTGGGGATTTCGAGGTGTTGCATTACAGTGAGTTGCTGGCTTCCCTCGCCCTTTCGACAAGCACAGGGCAACACCCTTACCCCTTTCCCGACCCTGCGATTAAGCTCAGGGCGAGCGGGAGAGGGGAGAAGGTGGCCTTCCACGACTCCTGCTACCTGGGCCGCTACAACAATATCTACGCCGAGCCGCGCGTTCTGCTGGACAAGGCCGGCGTCAACCGTGTGGAGATGGCCCGCAAGGGCGAGAATTCCTTCTGCTGCGGTGGCGGGGGGGGCGGGATGTGGATGGAGACCGACGCCAACACGCGCATCAATCACCGCCGTCTCAAGGACGCGCTGGATACCAAAGCCGAAGTTGTGGCGACCGCCTGTCCCTACTGCCTGCTGATGTTCGACGACGCCATCCGCTCGAAGGGCATCGGTGAGCAGGTCAAGGTGATGGATATCGCCGAGGTGCTGGCTGCGCAATTAGAGGTTTGATGGCGTAGGGGCGACGCATGTGTCGCCTCCACCGGAGGAGATGCTTTGTGAGTACACAATGGATGCTGAAAACAAAAGGCGATCCACTCGGCACGGTGCACCGCTTCGTGCGGGATGTTTGGCAGGCTGCCGGTCTCAAGGCGATGGTCGTCCCGCCGACGGGGAGGGACCAGCCGCACCTCCTGGCGGACCCAGCCCGCCTGGGCGAGGTCAACCCCTTCCAGCCGCTGATGCTGATGAATATGGCGAAGGTTATCCCCGAAGTTTTGAAGGAACACCCGGACGACCGCGTCGGTGTGATGCTGCGCCCGTGCGAGATGCGCGCCCTGACCGAAATGGCCGGGCGCGGCGCCTTCCGAACCAAGCGCCTGCTGACCGTGTGTGTGGACTGTCTCGGCACTTTCCCGGAGGACGAGTTCGAGTGGCGCGCCGCCCGCAAAGGCTCCGAGAAGGGACTGGTGGGCGAGGCACTGCAATTTGCCCCGCAGGGAGGCATCGCCGCCTATCGTTACCGCGCCGCCTGCCAGATGTGCGCCTCGCAAGGCGCGGCAGATGCGGACGTGAACGTTGGCGTGCTCGGGCTCCCCATTCGCCAGGCAGTGCTGGTGGATGTGAAAAACGGCAGCACGGACTGGAAGCGAATCACTGACGGCAAAGCCGACCCGGTGCTAACCGCCCGGCGTGAGGGCATGCTGGCCAAACTCTCCGAGCGCCACAATAGGACGCGCGAGCGCGTCATCAGCGGCCTGATGGAGGTCCTGCCCGCCGACGTGGAGAACCTGCTCGACCAGTTCGAGAAATGCGGCTCGTGCGAAGCTTGCATGGGCGCCTGCCCCATCTGCGCCGTAACTTACCCGCGCCATGCCAAGGGCCGCTACCGCCGCGAGGATGTGGCCGGCTGGCTGGCCTCCTGTGCGGGCTGCGGCATGTGCGAGCAGTCATGTCCGCAGCATTTGCCGTTGAGTATCATTTTTACGCATGTGAAACAGAAATTGGCGGAGACACTGGAGGGCGCGGGGTGTGTGGTGGGGTAACCAGCGCGGAAAAAAAACGCATAAATGGTTGAGCCGTGTGTGGAGATGTTGTGTTCTTGGACTACATTGATAAATTAGAATTTACTTCTGATGGTAAAGATTATTAATTTGTATGCATAGATGACACTTACACACCCATCGTTTAGGCACATGGATTTTTTTGGGCAGTTGTCATGTCAGAAATACTCACGGATGAAAAAGGGAAAGAGTATAGAAGCAAGCAACAATAAATCGCGGAGTTTAACCAAAATACATGATGCTTTTTGCGTTATTGGCCGAACGGCCCGTTGTATGCACCCCAGCCTATTAAAATATCAGTAGTAGCAACAAGTACGTTGAAGTTAGATTGGGAAGATTAACAAGAACAACAAGGAACTACGCTTATAGGTAGCACAATCGAAACCTCCCGCAGAATTTGTGGGTTCGGGAGGTTTGTTTACTTCAACTTCTCCTCCACGATCTCTGCCACATCCTTCACCTGCATTCCCCCTCCGTCCGCTTTCGCGGCGTCAGTCAGCATCACCATGCAAAATGGACAGCCGACCGCCAGCGTCCCTACGCCGGTGGTCTTGGCCTCGGCGAAGCGCGTCTTGTTGACGCTGGCCGTGCCGTGCTCCTCCTCCTTCCACATCTGCCCGCCGCCCGCCCCACAACAGAAGGATTTGTCCGCGTGGTGCGGCATTTCGACCGTCACCGCGCCGGCATTTTCCAGCGCGTCGCGAGGCGCATCGAAGACTTTGTTGTGGCGCCCCAGATAACACGGGTCATGGAACGTCACGCGCAACTCGTCACTCGTCTCGTGCAACTGCAGCTTCCCTGCTGCGACCAGTTCGTTGATCAATTGCGTGTGGTGAATGACTTCGTAATTTCCGTCAAACGCGGGATATTCATTTTTCAGCGTGTGCATGCAGTGTGGACAGGTGGTCACGATCCGCTTCGGCTTCACGGAATTGAGAATTTCCACATTCGCCGACGCCAACTCATTGAAGAGATACTCGTTCCCTGCGCGGCGGGCCGAATCTCCGGTGCATTGTTCCCGCTGGCCGAGCACGGCAAAATTGACTCCCGCTGCATTCAGGATCTTCGCGAAGGCCTGTGCAGTCTTCTGGGCACGCGCGTCGGTGGCCGGAGCGCATCCCACCCACCACAGTAGGTCCGGTTGCGGGTTCTGGTCAATCGTCGGGACGCGCAACCCCTCAGCCCACTTCATCCGCTCAATCGGCGGGACATTCCACGGATTGACCGCCCGCTCCATGCCGCGGAAAGCGGTCTCCAACTGCTTTGGGAAGGCGTTTTCCACCAGCACCAGTGCGCGGCGGATGTCGAGGATGTCGCGCATTGGCTCATTTCCCACCGGGCAGATGTCCACGCACGCGCCGCAGGATGTGCAAGCCCAGACTGCCTTCTCCGGGATGGCAAATTCGGTCAAAGGTGCGTCCGGTAGAGGCACATTCCTTCGTTCCCCAAGGGAATAGCGTGCGCCTAGGCCATTCAATAAATACCGTTTATTGATTTCCAGCGCGGCGGGCGAGAGCACCTTGCCGGTCGCATAGGCCGGGCAGACATCCTGGCAACGGTTGCACATGATGCAGGCGTAGGCGTCCATCAACTGCTCCCAGCCCAGATCCGCCAGTTTCGCCGCGCCGAACTGCGTCACATTTTGGTCGTCGAAATTCAGCCGGTTCAACTCACCGATCGAACGGCGCTTCGGCTTGAGCCACAGGTTGAGCGGGGCGAAAAACAGGTGGATGTGTTTGGAATATGGGAAATAGGGAATGAACGCCAAGATCAAACCGAGCGCCAGCCAGAAGGCGGCGTGCTGGCTGATGACGAGCGCTTGCGGACTCATCCCTGACCATAGGCCTGCCACCGTGCTTGCGAACGGCTGCCACAGGTCAGCTTGTTCCTCCGCCGAGATGGCGAACGTTTCGCCGAGGAACCGTGACCCGACGTGCAGCAGGATGAACCCGGCAACGATGGCCGAGTCACGGCGGATGCCGCCTCGCGCTTTCGGGAGCAGGAGCGTCGTCTCACGCGCGGAGAGGTTCGCGGGTTGAAAAACGAAGCGGCGGACGACGAAAAAGACCATCCCAACCAGCACAGCCACCGTGAACATATCCGCCAACAGACGGTAGATGTTTCCCACTGTCCCGGGAATCTCGAATCCGGGCACGTAGCCGCGGACCACGTCCACAATATTGACCAGCAGGTAAAAACCAAACCCCCAGCCGATGAGAGCATGGAATAGGCTGGTTAAAAGCCGGAAACGAAACACTGGCTGGAAGACGGCGACGCGGCCGAGCGCGTTCGGCAGGCGCTTAAGCGCCGCTTTCCAATCCGGTTGGCCGTGTCCGTGACCGATGATAACAATAAGACGTTTGACCGCGAAAAGAGCCGCGAAAACCGTGGCGAGGGAGGCCAGTGCGAAGAGTATTTTTTCTAACAGTGAAAGCATCTGCACCTCATCACTCAGGGATTAGGACGGTGGAAGTTTACCACAGGCAGGAGGGAGGCGCAAAGAAGGTGAAAATACGCGGAGGCAACGCATCCGAGTTCGCACGCTCTGGATGGGGTCAAGTCAGATCCGAAGCCCCCGTCGGCGCATAATTCCCCGCACCCTGGCAGACCAGTGTCAGGTGCGTGATGACGTATCCGCTCTGCAGCGGTTCGGTCGCTATCATCGTATCCTGGAGGGCGAGTTTCAGGCAAATAGTATATTATTTCCTGTAGACTCTATTACACAATCCATAAATTCGGCCGTTGTGAACCTAAAAATTCGCGCAAAGAGGGTGGTTTTATCGAAAACGATAAATAAATTTTCACAATCTTTTGCTTTCCTCGTTATTCTCCGCGTCATAAAGTATAATTAATTTTGCAATCAAAAATTTCCCACCGGAGAATTAAAATCAGCACTGTCTTTGTTGTTGAATGGTTGAGAACCCCTTTTTTCTCCTTTGGTGGAACTGGAAAAGAAATCCTGGTGCGGGTGATATCAGTATTAGGAGGCCTCTCATGGAATTGAAAAACATCCTTCTTGAAGTATCCGACAGCATCGGGATTCTAACGCTCAACCGCCCCGAGAGCCTGAATGCCCTGAACACGGAAGTGGTGGAGGAACTGGAAATTGCCTTGGGCGAGATGGAGCAAAATACAGCCGTGAAGGTGGTCGTCATCACCGGAGCGGGCGAAAAAGCTTTCGTGGCCGGAGGCGATATCAAAGAGATGGCAAATATGGATCCTGTCGCAGGGCGCGCGTTCGCGCAGCGCGGCCACCAGATGATCCAATACGTGGAAAAGATGAAAAAGCCGGTCATCGCGGCGGTCAACGGCTATGCCCTCGGCGGTGGCCTGGAACTGGCCCTGGCCTGCGATTTCATCTATGCTGCGGAAAATGCCCAACTTGGCCTGCCCGAAGTGACGCTCGGCATTATGCCCGGCTTCGGCGGGACCCAGAACCTGGCGCGGCTCATCGGCCCCAACCGGGCGAAAGAAATGATCTTCAGCGGCAAGCAGCTCACCGCCCAACAGGCGCGCGACTGGGGCATCGTCAACGAGGTGGTCCCGGCGGAGGAACTGATGGCGCGGGTCACGGAAATCGCCAAAAAGATCGCCCACAACGGGACCCTCGGCGTAGCTGCGGCCAAGGACGCCGTTGCTAACGGGCAAAACATGTCCAAGGAGGATGGCCTGCGCTACGAGGGTGCGCTCTTCGGCCTATTGTTCGCCACCGAGGACCAAAAGGAAGGGACGCGGGCGTTCATCGAGAAGCGCCCGGCGGAGTTCAAAAGCAAATAATACGAGGTAGGCCGCAGGTCCGGATCATGCGCCCGTTCCCGATTTTCATCTTCCCGGGGAGTTTCAGATGGATTTTGAATTAAGCCAGGATCACAAGATGCTGCAGAGCAGCGTTCGTAAGTTCGTCGAAAAAGAGATCAAGCCGCTCGCCATCCAGATTGACGAGGCGCACGAGATCCCGCCCGAACTGGTGCGCAAGATCAGCGAGATGGGCATGTTGGGGTTATACCTGCCCGAGGCCTATGGCGGCGCGGGAATGGACATTTTGGCTTACGTCATCGTGGTGGAGGAAGTGTCGAAGGCGTGCGGCTCGACCGGCATCCTGATCTCGGCCCACACTTCACTGGCATGCGACCCAATCCTTCAGTCCGGCAACGATGAACAGAAGAAGAAGTACCTGCCGCTGCTGGCTTCCGGAAAAAGGATCGGCTGTCTTTTGCTCACCGAGCCGGGCGCGGGCAGCGACGTTGCCGGGATCGCGACCACCTACCGTCAGGACGGCAACGGTTTCGTCATCAACGGCAGCAAACTCTTCGTCACGAACGGCGGCTACCGCGGCATCGGCATTGTGGTTGCATCGAAGGACTTGAGCCTGAAACACAAAGGACTCTCGGCCTTCATCGTTGACCTGGAATCGCCGGGCGTGGTCATCCTGAAGAACGAGACCAAACTTGGCATCCGGGGCAGCAGCACCACCTCGTTCGCGCTGGACAATGTCCGGGTCCCGGCGGAAAACCTGCTGGGGAGCGAGGGACAGGGGTTCAAGATTGCCATGGAGACCCTGAACGGCGGGCGTATCGGTGTCGCCTCGCAGGCACTTGGGATCTCGGAAGGCGCGTTCGAACGGGCGTTGGCATATTCGAAGGAACGCGAGCAGTTCGGGCATCCCATCAGCGATTTGCAAGCCATCCAGTTCAAATTGGCGGACATGTACACGCGCATCGAGACCAGCCGTCTCATCATCCACCGCGCTGCTTGTCTCAAGGATAACCACAAACCCTTTGCCACCGAATCGGCCATGTGCAAGATGTACGCCTCGGAGACAGCCTCCTACGTCACCGATGAGGCGATCCAGATCCACGGCGGATACGGCTATATCACCGACTACGAAGTGGAGCGGATGTACCGCGACGCCCGCATCACCCGGATTTACGAAGGCACCAACGAAGTGCAGCGGCTCATCATTGCGCGCGCGTTGATTACCGGTAAGTAAGCGAAAGGGAAAGAATGAAGGTATTTAGTGTAGCCGGCAACGTTTTCAAGTTGGCCGGAGGCGCGATGTTTGGCAATGGACCCAAAGCAATATGGGAAAAATGGATGCCCGCGGATGGGCAGAATCGCATGTGTCTCGCCATGCGGACCCTGCTGGCGGTCACCGGGAAACACGCCATCCTCGTGGACACCTGCGTTGGCGCGTACATGGAGCCGAAACTTCGCGAGCGATTCGACATAGATGAGCCGGAGCATATGCTGTTGAAGTCGCCGGAGAGGCTCATCAATGTGGATTGAGTGAAGATGGCCCAGGCTACCCGCGCTCCGCTCCTCGTTCCCAATTGCCCCTTCTGCCTTCCCATGTTCGAGGACGGTATCAAGACTGGATGCAGTGAAGGAAAACTCCTGGTAACTGACCTGGCTAAAATCATTATTGAAAGGATCTTCCAATAACGATGCAACTTTACAGTGTGCTCAGTAATGCTTTCAAACTCGATGGCGGTGCCATGTTTGGGAACGCGGCCAAGGGGGTATGGGAGCGCTGGATACCAGCGGATGAACAGAACCGCCTGCACCTAGCAACGCGGGCATTATTAGTCATCACACAAAGAGAAACGATCCTTTTTGAAACCGGCATCGGGGCGTACTTGGAACCCAAGTATCGTGACCGGTACGGCGTGGATGAACCTGAGCATATGCTTTTAAAGTCATTGGCTCAAAAAGGAATTTCCCCAGAGGATGTCACTCGGATATTCATTTCGCATCTCCACTTTGACCACGCCGGCGGGCTGCTCAGCGCCTGGCAGGCAGGCAAAGAACCGGAACTGCTTTTCCCAAACGCAAAATATTATGTCGGTGAACAGGCGTGGGAACGCTCCATCCATCCACACCCGCATGACCGGGCTGCTTTCATCCCCCAGTTCCTCCACCGTCAACTGAAACAAAGTCAACGTCTCGTGCTAATCAAGAAAGGCGATGCCTTTTCTTTCGAGGAGTTCGAATTGCATTTTATTGACAGCGATGGTCATACCCCCGGCCTTTTGTGTGCCGACCTTCGTTATGACCAGGAGCGTCTGGTCTACGCCTCGGACCTCATTCCTGGAAGGTTATGGGTTCATCTGCCAGTCAGCAAGGGGTTCGATCGCTTTCCCGAATTGCTCATTGATGAGAAGAACGCTCTCCTGATTTCTCTGGTGGAAGAAAATGCCTGGATCTTCTATACACACGACCCGGATTTTGCTGTTTCCAAAGTGCAATATGACCTCGAGCATAATACCTATGGTGCTGTTTACGCCCAAAAAGACCTGGCGATCGGATCGCGCTAGATTCTCATAATGGAGAAATGAATGTCTGATCTAAAACGCATGACCGACCTACGTGATGCGCTGTCACAATGGGAGAAGACCACCCTGGCAGAAACCATCCAGCGCGCTCCAGAACGACAGGCAAAATTCATCACCGCCTCCTCTGACGAAGTAAATCGTCTTTATACCCCACTGGATTTGCCGGATTTTGACTATCTTGAAGATCTTAATCTGCCGGGGGAATACCCGTATACGCGCGGAGTCCATGCCACCGGTCAACGTGGCCGTCTATGGACCATGCGCCAATTCGCAGGTTTCGGTTCAGCAGAAGAGTCCAATGCGCGTTACAAGTATTTACTAGAACAAGGGAGCGGGGGCCTCTCGATTGCGTTTGATCTCCCAACCCTGATGGGCTATGATACCGACGCTCCTCAGGCATTGGGCGAATTCGGTAAATGTGGCGTGGCTGTGAGCTCGCTCAAGGACATGGAAATCCTGCTGGCCGATATTCCCTTGGGGAAAGTCTCTAGCTCGATGACCATCAACTCGCCGGCCGCCATCTTATGGGCCATGTACATTGCCGTGGCTGAAAAGCAGGGGGTTTCTCCTGCCCAATTACGTGGCACGCTTCAGAATGACATCCTCAAGGAATACACCGCGCAGAAGGAATATATTTTCCCCCCAGAGCCCTCGATGCGGCTGGTGGTAGATACGATGGAATATGGTTCTCAGCATGTGCCGCAGTGGAACACAATTTCCATCTCCGGTTATCACATCCGCGAGGCCGGCAGCACGGCCGCCCAGGAACTTGCTTTTACCCTGGCCGATGGCATGGAATACGTACGCTGGGGTATCAGCCGCGGCATGGATGTGGACGAGTTCGCCCCGCGTCTCTCGTTCTTCTTTAACGCCCACAATGACTTTTTTGAAGAGATTGCCAAGTACCGCGCTGCCCGCCGCATCTGGGCCAGGGAAATGCGTGAGACCTTCAGGGCTAAGGACCCGCGCTCCTGGCTGCTGCGCTTCCATACCCAGACTGCCGGGATGACCCTCACCGCCCAACAGCCTGAGAACAACACCGTGCGTGTGGCTATTCAGGCGCTGGCAGCCGTCCTCGGTGGCACCCAATCCCTGCATACGAATTCGATGGATGAGGCCCTGGCCCTCCCATCCGAGAAAGCCGCAACAATTGCGTTGCGGACACAGCAGATAATCGCGGCAGAGTCAGGCGTGGCGAACACCATTGACCCGCTCGGTGGTTCGTATTTCCTCGAGGCTCTGACCGACCGCCTTGAGGTTCAGGCGCGCATCTATTTCCGGCGCATAGAGGATTTAGGGGGCGTATTGCCTGCAATTGGGAAAGGTTTCTTCCAAAGAGAAATCGCCGATGCAGCCTATACCTACCAGTGTGAAATTGACGATCATACGCGTACCATCGTTGGCGTTAATGATTTTGTTGACAAAAAGCCCATTCCAATTCCACTCCTCGAACTGGACCCCATAGGTTATAACCGGCAAGTGGAGCGCCTGCAAAAGCTTCGTCAGGAACGCGACAATGGGCGCGTGGGTCAGAAACTCGATAAATTGCGCCTTGCCTGCCAGGGAACCGAGAACAGCATGCCATATTTGCTGGAATGTGTGCGGGCTTACGCCACTTTGGGAGAGATCGTTGGAGTGATGAAGGATGTGTTTGGAACCTACACCGAGCCAACCTGGATATAATCTCCACCATCTGTACAATTGGTTTGTGTGGTCAGGAAAGATCTACATTACTAGGGGCAAAGACATGAAAAAAAAGAGGTTTTATGAATCTGGAATTAAACGAGGCACAGAAATTAATCAAGGAAACTGCCCGGGCATTTGCCCAAGCCGAGCTTGAACCGATCGCCGCCCGGCTTGACCAGGGGGACGAGCAGCAAGCATTCTTGGGTAATCTAAAAAAACTCGCTGGACTGGGTTGCATGGGGATAAATATATCTGAGGAATATGGCGGCACCCAGGCTGGTATGGTGGCTTTTAGTGTTGCAATCACCGAGATTGCCAGGGCTTGCGCCTCCACCGCGGTCACCATGTCGGTCAATAATCTGGTTTGTGAAGTTATCCAGGCGGTCGGTTCTGAAACCCAGAAGAAAACCTATATTCCCAAAATATGTTCGGGTGAATTTGCTGCCGGTAGTTTTGCCCTTACTGAACCGGGTGCAGGCTCCGATCCGGCCTCCATGACTTCTTCTGCGCTGCTGGCAGGTAGTGAATGGGTTTTGAATGGCACGAAGAGATTCATCACCAGCGCACCTTATGCAGGGGTATTTGTTGTTTGGGCGGTTACCGAAAAGGCTGCACCGAAAGGAAAAGGGATCAGCTGTTTTTTGGTGGAGGCAGGCACTCAGGGGCTGATCGTAGGAAGAGCAGAGCAAAAGATGGGACAGCACGCCTCTGCCACGAACGAAGTCATTTTCGAGGAATGCCGGATCCCGAAAGAAGCTCTGCTCGGAAAACTCAATGACGGCTTCCGGGTGGCAGTGGGGGAACTCACCGGCGGACGGGTTGGCATCGGCTCTCTGGCACTGGGGATAGGGCTGGCCGCCATGGATTACGCCACCAAATACGCCCTGGAACGGGTCCAGTTTGACCAGGAGATTACAAAATTTCAAGCCATCCAGTGGATGATCGCGGATGCCTATACGGAGCTGGAGGCTGCACGGCTGCTCCTGATGCAAGCAGCTTTCAGGGGGGAGCAGGGTAAATCCTTCGCCCGGGAAGCGGCCATGGCCAAGATGTTCGCCACGGAAGCTGCGAACCGGGCCTGTTATTCCGCTCTTCAGATGGCGGGAGGTTACGGCTATTCGAAGGAGTTCCCTCTGGAGCGATACGCCCGGGATGTGCGGATCACCTCGATCTATGAGGGAACCAACGAGATCCAGCGGGCAATTATTGCACGCGAGATTCTAAAGAATGTTTCGCAAGGATGAAGGATTTCTTGATGATGCAACTTGTCCGGCTCGACAACCACCCTGCCGGCCGCGACCTTGGCTTTACGCTGTGCCAGCTGGCAAGGCGCTAGTACTTAGAACCGATCCGATAATTATGCCCAGGCTGCGAGAGCAATTTTAGGATAATATTTAGCCAAAAGGAAAAGGAGGCACGTATATGCGACCAGTTTATGTAGTATCAGGAGGAGTGTCAAAATTTGCTAAGGCCCGCCCCGATAAAACTTTTCAGGGCCTGGTTAAGGAGGCTTACGATTATGCCCTTGCCGATCTGGGAATTGAGCATTCTCAATTCTTCGAACTGGTGGACGGCAGCGTGGCCTCGTACTTCTCCGACCATTTCACCCGCCAATTAATGGCCGGCATCATGGTTCAGGATTACCTGGGTTTGTGCCCCAAGCCGTCCCACCGGGTGGAAGGAGGCGGAGCCACTGGTGGTATCTGTTTCCAGGAAGGATGGAAAGCTGTTGCTTCTGGCTACATGGACATCTGCCTGGCATTTGGCTTTGAACAGATGAGCCACGTTGAAACCTGGAAAGGCAATGAATTTATCGCCCTGGCCTCGGATATTTCTTTCGATTACCCTGTGGGTGGTTTTTATTCCGGATACTATGCCATGATGGTCACCCGCCACATGGCGGAGTTCGGAACGACGGTGGAACAATTGGCCCATGTTTCTGTCAAGAATCACATCAACGCCTACCACAACCCATATGCCCAGAAACGTCAACGCTTGACCATTGAAGATGTACGCTCGTCGCCGATGGTGGCATGGCCTTTGACCCGCAACGATATTTGTGTGATGAGCGATGGAGCCGCCGCCGTCATCTTCTGTTCAGAAGACGGCCTGACAAAACTTGAGAAGGCTGCCGGTCATCGTATTCCCCGTGTGAGCGTTGCCGGCATTGGTCGGGGCACCGATGCCATGCGCATGGCTGACCGTCCCCACCAATCTTATGAGGATTTTTACAAATATAACGCCTTGCCTAACGAGTTGAATGAGGATGCGCGCGCGTATTACAAAAAACTATGGGAAAATGGATTCCGCTATCCTGGCATCCACTCTTTCCGCGCCGGCCGGATGGCTTCGCGTGAGGCCTACAAGAACGCCGGCATCACCGATCCGCTTAACGAGATTGACTTTGTAGAACTGCACGACGCCTATACCTCGTCAGAGGTTCAGACATATGAGGATATGGGATTATGTCGGTACGGAGAAGGCGGTCCCTTTGCGGCCAGTGGCAAGACGTTCATGCCGGGAATTGATTACGGACTTAAATTGGCGGAAAAGCCGGTCTGCCCGGTCAATCCCTCTGGCGGACTGATTGCCTGCGGTCATCCCGTCGGAGCGACCGGTCTGATGCAGGGCGTCTTTGCGCTGTGGCAGCTTCAGGGAACGATCAGCAAGCATTTTGGCGATCCGGCCCTCCAGGTCCCGAAAGCGCGGCGCGGCACTATTCACTCTCACGCCGGAACCGGCACTTACGTGACAGTCAGCATTCTGGAACAGGAGAAATAGGAGAAAGCCCATGTCCAAGAAATTAATTTCCATGAGAATTGAAGATAATCTGGAAGGAACGGTCGTTTTCAGCGTTCCGTTCCCCACGGGTGACGATCTCTCAGCCTTGAAGCAGATGTCGCCCATCGTGATCAAGCACCCCTACTCGATTGACTATAACTATTCTTACGGCCAGGATTCCCCTTTCTTCGCTGCCCTGGCGAATGGACGCTTCATCGTTTGCCGTGAACCACAGAGCGGCTACACCTATGCCAACCCGCGCGGCCACGATATGTACTCCGGCCGCGCGACCGAGTGGGTGGAGATCAAACCGGAGGGCAAGATCCACGCCTTCACCGTCTGCTATTTTGGGTCGGAGGCCTTTCTGCCGGAGTGTCCGTATGTGCTGATCCAGGTGGAATTTGAAGAGTGCGACACCCTGTTTCTGGGACGCCTGATCGGCGTTGACCCGGACGAGGCCAACATCGACTGGATCGGAAAGAAGGTCAGGGGGCGCTTCCTTCGCAACGCCAAACTCAAGCCCACAGATATTTACTTTAATCTCGCAGAATAGAGTCCCGGACTCTGAACACGCTGAGGCGTCATTGAAAATTTTCCAGGAATTGGTCAGAAGCGCAGAGAAATTACAGGGTACTAGGTAAATATGAACCCAAATCGTTGTTTTTTCATTATTTTTTGGCTGCTTCAGGTCAGAAACTATTGGGAGGAGTAGTATGAGAGATCCGGTTGAATTCAGTGGAGAACTCATCGGTTGGCACGACCCGGATGAAAATCGCCAGTGGGTGCGTGAAAACAAGTCCCGGCAATTGGCCGACAAGCGCACGACGGTGGCAGATGCCATCCGAAAATACGTGCCGGATGGCAGTCTTGTCGCCGTGGGAGGCTTTGGTCACATCCGCATCCCAATGGCACTGATCTATGAACTGGTACGTCAGCGCAAACGTGACCTGACGGTGATCGGTAAGACTGCCGTACATGATATTGACATTCTCATCGGAGGCGGCTGCGTAAGTAAGGTGGATAATGCCTATGCCTTCGGCCATGAATTGCGAGGATTATCGCCCTGCGGGCGCCGGGCTGTCGAGAGTGGCCAGGTGCGAGTGACTGGCGAGATCAGCAACGCTGGTTTCCAGTGGCGCTTCCTGGCAGCCGCGATGGGAATTCCGTTTATGCCGGTGCGGTCCATGCTGGGTACGGATACCATTAAACACAGTTCGGCCAGGGTGATTGAAGACCCCTGGAGCGGCAAACCGATATGCCTGGTTCCGGCCTGCTACCCCGACGTGGTTCTTTTCCACGTCCATCGCTGCGACAAGTACGGGAATGCACAAATTGACGGCATTATGGGCGCGGACTTTGAGCTGGCGCGTGCCGCCCGGCGGCTGATCATCACCACGGAAGAGATCATTGATCACGAGGAGATACAGCGCCATCCGTGGCGAACCGTGATCCCGTTCTATCTGGTCGATGCGGTGATCGAGGTCCCATTCGGGGCGCATCCCACCGAAATGCCCGTCTCCTACTACTTCGACGAGGAGCATATCGCCCACTGGCTGGATGTCTCCAAAACACCGCAGGGAACCAGTAAATACTTTGATGAATACGTGTTCGGCATGCCAGATTTCGAGGCCTATCTCGAAAAAATGGGTGGCATCCGCAAACTCACTTACCTCAAACGTGTGATGAAATTACAGCCGGATTCGACCCCCTATAGGGACGGTGCGTTATGACCGAAGAGCATTATTACAACCTGACGGAACTGCTGGCCTGTGTGGCAGCCAGCCTCCTTGAGGATGGCTGCTCGGTTTTTGTCGGGACGGGTCTCCCCGTCCTGGCGGGTATGTTGGCACAGCGCACTCATGCACCGGGCCTGCTGATCATATTCGAGGCGGGCGGTATCGGACCTCAGGTGCCAGCTTTACCCATCTCCGTGGGCGAATCGCGCACATATTACAAAGCCTCGGCGGCCTCCAGTATGCACGACGTGATGTCCGCCTCTCAGGCAGGTTATGTGGATTTCGGCTTCCTGGGAGGCGCAGCGATGGACAGCTATGGCAACGTCAACACAACCGTCATTGGCGACTGGAGCCACCCCAAGACGCGCCTTCCCGGCAGTGGTGGAGCGAACGATGTGGGTTCCTTTTGTTGGCGCACCATCTACCTGATGCGCCAGCAATCCATGCGTACCTTTGTCAATAAACTGGATTTCGTTACCACCCCCGGTTATCTGACCGGGCCCGGGGCGCGTGAGCGGGTGGGGCTTCCAGCCGGAACCGGACCTTATCGTGTGATCACGCAATTGGGCGTGTACGATTTCAACGAGGCGACAAAACGCTTGCAGTTGCTGGTTCTCCATCCCGGGGTGACCGTGGGACAGGTCCAGGAGGCCAGCGAGTTTGAGATTCTCATCCCCGACGGGATTGCCGTCAGCCCGGAGCCAACGGTTGAGCAATTGCGCATCCTGCGCGAGATCGACCCGCGTGGAATGGTGATCGGCAAGTGAACACTACCCTAATATGCTTTAGAGCCGTCTGGTTGAATTAGGACCATATCTGAGTCTACACGACTTGAAGTCTTTCCACTAAGATACAAAGGCACGAATTGGATGCATTCTCCGTAATTATCATCCCGATTCTCGTTAATATTCGTGTCTTCGAGATTTCGTGGTCGCATTTATTAATATCACATCAGATGTTAGAGTATAGTTGATTTTGGAGGTGCCACATGGATTTCCAGTTGACCGAAGAACATGTGTTGATCAAGAACATGGTGCGGGATTTTGCAGAAAAGGAAATTGCCCCGCGCGCCGAAGAGATTGATGCCACCGACCAGTTTCCGCTTGACATCTTCAAGCGGATGGGCGAATTGGGGTTACTGGGGATCCCGTTTGCGGAGGCGTATGGCGGCGCTGGCGGCGACTATCTCAGCCTGCTAATCGCCCTGGAAGAGATCGCACGTGTGTCTGGCTCGATGGCCATTACTCTGGATGCGCACACCTCGCTGTGCTGCGAGCCGATTTACCTGTTTGGTACGGAGGCTCAAAAGCTGAAATTCCTAATTCCCCTGGCCCGTGGCGAAAAGATCGGTGCCTTTGGGCTGACAGAGTCACTCGCTGGTTCTGATGCCGGGGCCACCCGCACCACCGCGGTACGCGATGGGGATGAATGGGTCATCAATGGTCAGAAATTGTTCATCACCAACGGCTCCATCGCCGATGTGGTTGTGATTACCGCCAAGACGGATTCGGACAAAGGAACCCGCGGCATCTCCTCGTTTATCATCGAGAAAGGGACTTCCGGCTTCCAGTTGGGACGTGATGAAAAAAAGATGGGGTTGAAAGGATCGGTGACTTCGGAACTTTTCTTTGAGAACTGCCACATCCCTGCCGAAAACCTGCTCGGCCGAGAAAATGAAGGCTTTAAGCAATTCATGACCACCCTTGACGCTGGACGCCTGGCGATTTCTGCAATGGCCGTGGGCCTGGCGCAGGGTGCCTTTGATAAAGCGGCGACGTATGCCAAGGAACGGGTGCAGTTCGACAGGCCGATCGCCCAATTCCAAGCGATCCAATGGATGATCGCCGAAATGGCAACGGAGATCGATGCGGCGCGCCTGATGATCAACCGGGCTGCCTGGTTGAAGGGACAGGGTGTGAGGTTTACCAAAGAGGCGGCGATGGCTAAATTATTCGCCACCGAAGTTTCGGAGCGCGTTTGCTATAAGGCCATCCAGATCCACGGCGGATACGGGTATATGCGGGAGTATGCAGTCGAGCGTATGTACCGTGACCAGCGCCTGTGTGCAATTGGCGAAGGCACGAACGAGATCCAACACATGGTCATCGCACGGAAGGTTTTGGGGCTTTGAGTTCAAATTGCGTCTGGATGACCCTTATCCACCTACAAATTCAAGAAAGGGAGAGGGAGAAAGCGAGGAGAGCCGCTTGTACATCTAATATAAACCAATTTAAAAATAGAAAATATTTGTTGGCGTTCTCCAGTGCCTTCACGGCCTCCCACGCCAAAAGCGTGCGACACTCCTGAGAGAGGATCTGAAAGCGAGGCAATAGTTGGGAGGTCGGGCAAACTTACTGGATGGCCACATCGCAACAAGCCTACCCGACCGACCTCAATGATACCCAACGGTTTAAAGTTCGACCATACCTGCCAACCGAAGCACAGGTTGGTCGTCCATGTCAACGCAGCTGGCGAGCAATATTGAATGGCATTTTCTACGTCCTGCAAAGCGGCCGTTCCTGGCGCATGCTTCCCACGCATATACCCTCCCCTGGAAAACGGTCTAATACCGGTTGGAGAGATTCTTCTTCCCAATGTTTGGTTTCTTCTTCGATCGACATAGAATTACCTCTTGAAATAAAAGAGAGAATGAGTAAAGTATATCATCCTTGAAATATTATCTCCCACAAGCAAATGATTGTCTGGAATGTGGATTGTTGGATGAAATAAAGTACGATCGAAATCGGTTCGGGAACTCAGGATATTTACTCGTTTGATTCACAACTCGATTCAGAAAATGGGTTTGAACTAGTTGTACCATCCCCCACGATGATCGTACATCGCAAGATGCAACAACATCCCGGCGCCATGAAACCATGTTGTTACAGTTGTCACCATGGAGGGGTGGACCCAGCCAACGGGCTGTAGAAATTCATCTACGGGCTGGACTTCCGGTTTACTCCGTATCAGATGCAAGGCGAACTTCGTTTTTGAATACTCTGAAGTGAAATATTAATGGTGGAAATATCAAGGCACCCTGCGGTTGCGAGCGCGTTGATTGGGAACCATCAAGCCTCCCCGTTCAGCAGTACCTTCACCGCCTCCCAGGGCGAAAGCGTACGCTGTACCAGCTGGTTAACCACCTCTTCATAATGAACATCGGGAACACTGAGGCGAAATTGCGCTACGAGGGTTTCCGTGAGCAATGCTTCGAGCTCGCCCTCGAGCCTGGCCCTGTCCCGGCGGATCCAATCCCCGCTATGGCGCAGGTGCTGTGCGTGTTGATCAATGGACGCCACCAACTCTCCCACTCCCGTCCCATCTGTGGCGATCGTGCGCTGGATGGGCGGTACCCACACCGACGAGTTTGCCGGTTCGCTGGCGGGGAGGTCCATGGCCTGCCCGTGGTGGCGGAAAACTTTCTCGACCGGGTGGGACAGGCCAAGCATGCCCCTGAGAGCCAACTCGGCGTTTTCCACACCGGGCAGGTCAGCCTTATTTATCACCAGAATATCGGCAATTTCAAGGATGCCGGCTTTGATGGCCTGGATTTCGTCTCCCATTCCGGGGGATTCGACCACTAGCGTGGTATGCGCCAGACGGGCGATATCCACTTCTGTCTGGCCCGCACCGACAGTCTCGATCAGGATCACATCGAAACCGGCCGCGTCGAATGCCTGTACCATAGCAGCGGTCGCTTGCGCCAGCCCGCCCAGCGACCCGCGCGAGGCCATCGAGCGGATGAACACACCCGGGTCACCTGCCAGGTCGCGCATGCGGACACGGTCACCGAGCACCGCTCCACCCGTAAACGGACTGGAAGGATCCACGGCCACGATCGCGACCCGTTTGGGATTCGCACTGACTGGTTTGCGGTACTGGAGCGCAATCTGGTTTACGAGCGATGATTTCCCGGTCCCGGGGGCGCCGGTCACACCGACCAGGTGCGCTTTCCCGGTGTGGGGAAAGAGTTCATCCAGAGTGAGTCGGCCTGCGGGGGAACCGTTTTCCACCTGGGTAAGCAGGCGTGCAAGAACCATAAGCTCGCCGGATAGGATGGATTCAGCAGGAGACTTGCCCATTGCTTATTCAGAAGGCTCGAGGGCGGCGCGAATTTCGTTGACTATCATCCCGGTCGGCGCGCCGGGGCCATAGACTTCCGTCACGCCCATTTCTTTCAGACGCGGGGCGTCTTCATCCGGGATGATCCCGCCGACGAAGATCTTCACGTTTTCCTGGCCGTTGGCTTTGAGCATTTCAAGGATGCGGGGAATGAGCGCCATGTGCGCGCCCGAAAGAATTGAAAGACCCACCACGTCCACATCTTCCTGCAGGGCAGCTTCGGCAATCATCTCCGGTGTCTGACGCAGGCCGGTGTAGATGACCTCCATGCCGGCATCGCGCAGGGCGCGCGCAACCACTTTGGCGCCCCGGTCGTGACCGTCCAGGCCCGGTTTGGCGACCAGTACTCGGATTTTACCTTCGCTCATGGCACCTCCAATGGAAATTCCTCCGCATTATACATCACGTACCCACCATACAGGGGATTGTTCCAAAACTGGTGACGTATATGGAGGTGGAAAAAATTCCTGCTTTGGCAAAGACCGGTCGCCTCCTTTGCCCCCCCGGGGATGCATCGAGAGGGGTGTTGAGCAAGGAATTTGGTCAGGTGACTCTACACTAGTATCGTGAAATAAATCCCAAAATTGCAAATCTGTCAAAATTTCGATATAATGAAAAAATATGCATGGTTCCATCAAGGTCAAAGCACGCCGATGGATGGTCGCAGTCAGGATGAACCATTATGATGGTGGGTGTTGATACCAGGTGGTCAGCACGGCTGGTTTTCGGGTTCGACTGGCACCACCCGCAACCCAACGGAGAACATGCAGGTAGTTTATACGCTTACGGCTCCGCCCTTACCGTCGTCGCTACTGCTGCTTACACCGCCGGCTGGACCAAATAATCTGTGCGTTCAAAACCTATGTGCGCAGGTTCACATATCTGTACTTCACGCGCGCCAACGCCATATCACCCGCCCTAGACTTCGACCTGCTGCGGGTCCGGGTCCAGTTCAGCAAATGATTTAAATTATATAAGGTTGGAACATATCCAAATGAAACGATGAATGCAAATATGCACGTGCAAGAAAGGAAAAAATCGTGAACCGACCCATCTATCTACTTGTTGTAATGGCCGTCCTCTTGGCAGCCTGCACGACTACTGCACCACCAACCGCGACATCCTTCCCGCCTACGCTGGCTACCACAACCCCTTCGCTGGTAAGCACATCCACGCCTGAAGCTGAAAGTACACAGCCAGCCGATGTGATATTTTATAACGGCGTGATACTTACAATGGAAGCCTCCCAGCCCCTGGCGCAGGCAATCGCCATTGACGGGGAGCGCATCCTGGCGGTCGGTCCCAACAATGAAATTCTCGCCCTAAAAGACTTTTCCACGCAGGTTATTGACTTGCAGGGAAAAACCATCATGCCGGGATTTATCGATAGTCATACTCATCGCCTTACGCAGCGATATAAATGGGGGTTCTCATCATTACAGGACGCAGTTGCGGAAGCTTTGTCACAGGGATGGACGGGGCTGGATGAACTCGCAATTAACCAAAACCAACTGGAAGAATTGATCGCTTTGGATGCGGCAGGAGATTTGCATTCACGCGTTAATGTATACCTGATGGTTAACACTTTTGAGGGAGCATCGCTGGGTGATTGGTTTCGTGCCTATCAACCCGGTCAGCAGATTAGCCAGTTTCTGCGCATTGCCGGTTTGAAAATATTCATTGACTATGACTCTGGCAGGAAATTATTTTTTCAACAAGCTGAATTGAATGAACTCGTCCGCCAACTACAAACAGAAGGCTGGACAATTGCAGTCAAGGCAATCAGCATCCAGTCGCACGAAATGGCCCTGAATGCATTTGAGTATGCTTTGAACGGCGAATCAAACGCTCTGCATCGCCATCGAATCGAGCATTCCATCGCGGCATCTGACGAACAAGTTGATCGCATGGCGCGATTGGGTATTATCGTTTGCATTCAACCCAGCCTGCCAGGCGTGATTTCATTCGACCCTGATACATTTAGGATGCGAGACGAAAACGGTGAAAATAATGTCTATCGATGGAGCGATTATCAAGAGGCCGGTGTCTTCCTGATCGCCAGCCCGCTAAATCCTTTTTATGACGTTCAAGAACAACTTTCTCCTACCCATATCTCACCCATGGGATTGATTTATCGTAGCATCACACAAATCGGGGTTGGCGGCCAAGCACCTCCGGGATGGATGTTGGAGAAAGCATTGACCATGGAACAGATCCTTCCGTTGTTGACAATCAACGGCGCTTATGCCACATTCGAGGAAGATGGAAAAGGTAGTCTGACCGCCGGCAAATACGCTGATCTTGTGATCCTGTCCGGTAATCCGCTGGACGCAACTGTGGATGGCTTGCTGAATATCCAACCCCGGATAACCATGGTTGGCGGTATTGTCGAGTTTTGTGCTGCGGGACAGGAAGCGCTCTGCCCCGATATACAAGCAGCTGCCCTCGTTCCTTCTCCATCAACAGAACCGTCTCTGGTTATGCCATTCGCCGGCTCTTGGGAAGGTACTGATCCATCCGATGGCAGTATGATTGCACTATCATTGGTGCAGACTGAAAATGGTCTAACGGGGTTGTACAAGGATTCCTTCAGCCCAAACGTCAATCCTCCCGGGTATGAAGGATCCGGTTCAGGTACGGTTCTTTCCACCACAACAGCACAAATCATATTCAATCTGACCCGCTGGGATGGTAAGTCTGCACAGGCACAATACTCTCTCACACTCTCGAATCAGAACAACGCACTATCGTTAGGTTGTGAGGTTGGTTGCCCAATATTTTTACAGCGTGAGCCATAATGAGTTATAGGCCGCCTTTGTCAGCTCTTCCACTTATGGGATCGCATACGGATTTTATGTTTGCTCATGGCACCTCCAATGAAATTCCTCCGCCTCCATCATAAATGGTTTACACACGGCATAGGGGAGATGGATGAAGAGATTGTCTCTGAAAAGGTGTTCCATCAAGGTGCATTGATTGCCGGGGCGTCCTTGAGTAAGAGCTTCTCCTTGATTCTGGTATCCAGACCGTGGAGTTTCAGCGGGCATTACATCAATTTTGTGTGGGGCATCAATGTCAAAATCAACTTATCCCATAAAACAGATATTGAGGCCATCCAGCATTTTGTCATGGCTCCTGAAATGAGCCCGGTGCAAATTGTGAGCGGTTAGCTTGACTCGATCCTTCCATTTTCCTAACACCACATCAGGCGAAACAATCCTAGACCGGATTTCGCTGCCTTACCGCCATCCGGCTTCCAATATGGTTCGAGGTGGAAGCAGGCCAGGTACACAGCAAGGGCCCTGGGCAGGAGCAGAGGAATATCGGCTCCCGCCCCAACTCCCTCCAGCAGGACAGTTTCACCGCCCGTCACTTCCCCAACCACCTTTATATTTCGGATCCCCAACACACTTTTGTCTCCGGGATGTATAATTGAGAAGGTAGGGAGATCCAAATCTAGTAATCCGATTGGCAGGTTAAGATCTGCTTCGCTTGCCGGGCTGATCGAGCATCTGCAGGATAACTTTTCAAATTTATTTTTTAGATGAAAGAGACTGCCATGGCTGGTGTGGATATACTGGTTATTCAACCCAATCGTTTTTTTCTGGAGGCAGATGTCCCATGCTTAAAGCGATAAAAAAGCCCAAATTCTATTTTCTGGCTTACATCTCCTCCGGGTTCATCGTGCTTGGAACAGCTTTGGGAATTTTTCTTGTGGCTGATCAATCATTCCGAACCACACTGGTGGATTTGATCTCTCCCCTGGTGGAGCTTTTGGTATGTTTTACCCTGTTCATGGCTGCCAAACGATCCATTGCCCATTCAAAACGCATGGGGATTGCCTGGGGGACAATGGCACTTGCCATGCTCTTCTATGCATTGGGAGATTCAAGTTGGGCGTTGCTTGAAATATGGTTGAAAGAATCTCCTTTTCCTTCCATCGCTGACTTCTTTTACTTGATGTATTATCCTGTTTTTCTTGTAGGGATAGTATTATTGCCAAGCCGGCCTGAAACGACCACGAACAGGATCAACAGGTTTATCGATATCACAATTGTCATGGCTTCAGCCATGCTTGGGTTCTGGGCTTTTTTAATCGGTCCAAGCATTCAGTCTTCTGCCGGGATTCCAGCATCCACGCAAGCGATCTTATTGGCTTATCCGGTAGGGGACCTGGTGATCCTTTGGGCTATGCTTCTCATTCTTTATAATCACCCGGATGAGAAAAACAATAGCCCGATCCTGCTCCTGGCAACCGGTCTGCTGTCCATGATCGTATTTGATAGTGTTTACAGTTATCAGTCCCTGCTGGGAACGTATACAAGCGGCGGATACCTGGATGTTGGCTGGATAATAAGTACACTGGTGATCGGCCTGGGGGGTGTCCACCAAATTTTATCGAATAAGGTTGGTAATGTGGAACTATCCAACCCGCACAATGAAGCTCCAAAAAACTGGATAAAAACCATAACCCTGGTCATGCCCTACATTTGGCTGGCGCTCGCCTATGTGATTCTGATGCGCTATAAGTTCATATCCCTGCCAATGGACTTCCAATCGTTATCCATTGCCGTCGGAGGAATTATCGTTCTGGTTCTGATCCGGCAGGTGATCACCTTGTTCGATAACCAAAAGCTTAATACCAGGTTACAGATGACAAACCTGGACCTTGAGGAAGAAATCGTCGAACGCAAACGTATGGAAGCGAAATTATCGTATGATACTCTGCACGATGCAATGACAGGGCTCCCAAACCGGGCCTTATTTCTTGACCGTCTTGAACAAGTTATTGAGACAACCAAGCGCCACCCTGAATTACCGTATGCCGTCCTGTTTGTCGATCTGGATCAATTCAAGGTTGTCAATGACAGCCTGGGGCACCTGGTTGGAGACAAACTTCTCATAATGGTTGGGAAGAGGTTACAGGACATATTAAGGTCCAGTGACACTGTGGCCCGGTTTGGTGGGGATGAATATGGCATCCTACTTGAAATTGCCGAACCCGAAAGTTCTGTCCGGTTGGTTTCTCAAAAAATCCTGGATGAGCTAAAACCTGCTTTCAAGGTGGACACCCACGAAGTTTACATATCGGCCAGCATCGGGATCGTCATGAACACGGCTGGTTATACCTGTGCAGAAGAAATCCTGCGGGATGCAGATATTGCCATGTACCGGGCCAAGGAATTGGGCAGGAGCCGATTCGAGATTTTTGATATCAATATGCTCAGCCAGGCCAATACCCGAATGGAACTGGAAAATGAGATACGCACCGGATTGGAGAATCGTGAATTTCTCCTTTACTACCAACCCATCATTTTTCTGGAATCCAACCGCTTGGAGGGTTTTGAGGCTCTCATCCGCTGGTTTCATCCAAAACGCGGTTTGCTACTTCCGGATCAATTTCTTCCAATTGCAGAAGCATCAGGTTTGATCCAGCCGATCAGCGATTGGGTACTTGATGAAGCATGCAAACAGTTGAAGGACTGGCAAAATAAATTCCCGTCAATGCAACATTTGAAGGTCAATGTGAATATCTCGAACAACTACTTTGCCCAGCCTAACTTTGCCGAAAAGGTGATCCAGGCGCTTCAATCCAGTGGATTAAAGGCCGAGTTTCTAAAGCTGGAAATTACCGAAGGGGTATTGATCAATAATTATGTCGCAGCCATCAATGTCTTTAAACAATTGAAGGATTTCGGGGTTCAATTACAGATAGATGATTTTGGGACCGGGTATTCTGCGATGGAATATCTGCAACACTTTCCCATTGACGCCATCAAGATTGATCGCACATTTATCAATGGATTGGGGAAAGGTGAAAAAAGTTCGAAACTTGTACGAGCCATGGTTTCCATGGCTCACGAACTGGGAATGGAGATCATCGCCGAGGGCATCGAAACCGATGCGCAGCTAGGGGAACTTAAAAAGATCTTTTGCGGTTACGGACAGGGTTTCCTTTTATCAGTACCACTGGATTCCTCCGCGACTCACAATATGCTGACCAGGCTCGAAGGCCAAGCCTGATTATTGGAATAATTTGATCGATCGGATTTGATAGCCGTTCGCTAGCTAAGCCGGAAATGGAAAATACCGGTCGCTTTTGCCATGAATGGGATGAACCGCATCCAGCGGAAGGCGCGCAGGCGCGGTTGGGGGTTGTCGAAGTAATACCAGTTGTCAAGCAGATGAAGTCCCCAGGTTTCCAGTTCTTGAGGGCTCTTGGCATCCCAACGGATGCGCGTACCTGAGAGTTTCAGCACAGAGCTGGTGCGATTGTGATGCCGCGCGATAAAGGGTGCTGCAGCATCGAAAACCAATTCTCCAGCAGGGAAGCATTCCGCCATTGCCATCGCTAACGGTTTGACATCCGCCGTGTTGAAGTACGGGAACACCCCCTCCGCCAGAAAGATGACCGGTTTATTAATGCGTGCTACTTCATCGAGCCAGGAGATCTCCAGCATGGATCGCGGGATGGTTTTGCAGCGTTCTCCATCCGGGAGAACGCTGCGGCGCAGTTCTATCACTTCGGGCAGGTCTACGCCAAGCCAGCTCATTTGCCCATCCTCGAGACGATCGAAGCGCGTGTCCAGCCCGCATCCGATGTCCACCACCAGTCCACCGGGGTTGCGGGCGAGAAAATTGCGCGCAAAGGTGTCAAATTGGCGCACACGCATCGAAGTAATAAAAACATCCGTCCCGCTCATACCCATGAGAAAATCAAGATTTCCGTTGAGGGCTTTATACACTTCTACAGCACGCGGGTCGTTGAGAATGGCATCCGGACGGGGCGATTCAAGGGCGCGGCATGCCAGTGGTACGAGCAGGGTGCGTGCAACTCCTTGCAGATTGGGAATGGTCATACCTGCCTCACTTTCGCAAGTGCGGAAAGAACGCCGGGACCCGGCGGCAATAATCCTTCCAGCGCTCGCCAAACTTCGCCGCCAGTGCCTGTTCCTCACGGCAGGCGCGGACCGAGGTCAGCGGCGAGCAACAGGCGAGTATCAATGTTGTCCAGGTGGAGTATATCAATAGTGCACCAATACCAGCAATGATGAAGCCAGCATACATGGGGTTGCGAACAATGGCAAATGGTCCACTTGTGACCAGTTGATGTCCCTCAAACAACTGAGCGCCGAAGCCGGTCGAGACAAAGTAATTCTTTCCCAGCGCTAATCGTCCCCACAAAGCAAAAGCCATGCCAGGGGAATAATACAATGAGCCGAAGGTCAGCATCCAGGCGCGGATTTGCGGTGAAACGATCAATGGCAGTGGAATCCAGGCGATAAAGCAGATGCCAAAAAACAGCTCTGACGAGACGAGGTAGAACCACGGGGAGCGCAGCCACCTGCCGGTGCGTCCGGTTGTGAGTCCTGCCAGTCGTTGCGTGCCGCGCCAAATTCCAAAAAGGATTATCCCCAGTGTGGAATATGCCAGCATCTCGCCTGTCCTGCGAATAATGGGTTCAACGAGTTCGAGGGTCATGGTTTCCTCTCAATTTTCCCTGCCTGCGTACGGCGGATGAGCGGCTTTATGAATATCTTGACTGAAAGCCAATCCAGGAAACTCGGGGCGAGCAATTTGAGCCAGACAGCCAGCATGCCAGGCCCCATCAACACCTCGCGGCGGCGTTTGTGCGCGGCGCAGAGCGTGCTCCTGGCGCATTGTTCAGCAGTCATCACCTTTTTTGTATATATGGCTCGTCCGCGCGAGCCGCGCGGCACACCATCCTTGTTCATTTGGGCTTCGTGAAATTCGGTCACCACCCAGTAGGGACAAACCACAGTGACGCTCACACCGTGCTGATACAGTTCCATGCGTAACGAATCGTAAAATCCGTTCATGGCATACTTGCTGGCGCAATAGGGTGTGTTGTAAGGGATGGCTGCCTTGTCGCCCAGGCTGGAAATCGCCACGATGCGCCCCTTGCTCTGTTTCAGGTGCGGCAGGGCATAATATGTGCAATAGACCGCACCATAAAAATTCACGTCCATTGTCTGTCGGAACAGGCGCAGGTCGGGAAACTCATCGAACAACGCACTCGCCGCCAGCCCGGCGTTGTTGATCATTATGTCCAGGCAGCCGAATTTTTGGATGGTCTTCTCCACCAGCGCTTTGCACTGGGCTTCATCGCTTGCATCAGTTGGAACGACCAACGCTTCACCCCCAAGCGAACGGCACTCCACCGCCACCTGCTCCAGGCGTTCGCCGAGCCGGGCAGCCAGGACTACCTTCGCCCCATGTCCTACTAACTGCAAGCTCATCGATTTGCCGATTCCAGCTGAAGCGCCGGTGATGATTGCGACTTTATTTCGGAATGGATCAGGTTGCATTTTGACACCATTTCTATGAGCAAGACCTGCATGCAAGTCAGAGAATTGCGATTGCGATCCCGTATCCGGATGCAATTTTCCGTCCTACATTTCTACCGGTAAAATAGGCCTGTTTCAGACCATTTGCATCCATGTCCCAGACTTGGTGGAACCCGCGTTTCTTAAGGAAAGTATCAACCCCACCTTCCTCGATCCCAAATGTCAGTCCTTCTCCGGTCATGAAGCGATAGCGGCGCATGTTACTGATCTCACCATGCTTCTGGGTTCCTTCAAGGACCAGGCGATATAAATAGTCGAAGACAATCCCACTTCCCGGAGCTGAATTCTGCACGATAAATCTCAGCGTATCATCCACTGCCTCGGCTTCCAGGTACATTGTGACTCCCTGCCAGATGAACAGCGTCTTCAGATTTGGGTTGTACCCCGACTTTTGCAACTGCTTTTCCATGGATTGCTTATTAAAGTCAACCGGTACAAAGGTTACATGAGTGGGAATCATCCTAAAGATGGCTTGCACTTTGGCCAGTTTGTTGGTTTGGGTGGCAGGATGGTCCACTTCAAAAACCTTTACCCGGTATTTTAATTGATCAAAACGGTAGGCGCGCGAGTCATACCCTGCTCCCAGGATGACGAGTTGTTGCAAACCTTTATTCAGGAAATCCTCCAGTACATCGTCAATGTAATGCTCGCGGGCGGCAAGGAATCCCAACACCCCTGGTCCGCGTCGTTCAGCATAACCACCTTTGATGAAAAAAGCCAATGTGAAATATAACCACCCGGTTACGAACCGGCGGGCATATGGGTCATAACAGATACGCTCGCCTTCTGGTTTTTCACTCTCCACAGCGCGGGCGATGGCAATTCCTATGGCTGTTAGGCTCGTTTGGTTTCTGCGCATTTTTACTTCTCCTTGCTTTGGCTGTGAAATTCCAGCCTGATTACCAGATACCGGGGATCAATTGCTTCGTCTTGTGCGCATATGCCCGGTATTCCTCGCCGAATTGTTCGATCAGAAGTCGTTCCTCGACCTTTATCCGGCAGGCCAGCTCTGGCAACAGTAACCCAAGTATGGCATCCAGCCCGATCATGCAGGAGTAGCCGATACATAATCCCAGCGGTAAGATGATAAAGCCCGTATCCTCAGGATGCTGGACCAGGAGATAGGGCCCGCTCTGTATCAAACGGTGACCAACCTGCACCTCCAGGTGCCCTGAGTACAGGTCGCGCAGGTGCGCCCGCGTCCAGACATGCAACACCATGGCAGCCAGGATCAGCACCAGACCGGCGGTTTGCATCCAGAGAGTACTTGGGAGTACGGCCGTCAGGTACATCATTCAAGCGGCGGGGCAAAAAAAACAATCAGGAACCCCGGCAGGGTGGCCCAGAAAGAGCGGTCGATTTTTCTTCCCGGGCGGTCTCCCCTCGGCCAACCGACTTCCAGAATGGCTCGCGGCGGATGAAGTAGGTGATCACTCCGCCGGCCGGGTAGGCAATACCGAACAGCAGCAGAAACCAGCCCAGGAAATTGTCGTGCAGCGTTTCCAGCCCCAGCATGGCCAGGTAGATGGCCAGCCCGGGAGCCACCACCATTATGAACAAGGTTACATGCCGGCTCATATTGCCTCCTATATCTGCCAGGCATGTTGGGTCAGGGTGTCGGAGAGAGCTTGAACAGTACCCCGACTGCATATCCAACCAGCGCGCTCAATGTGCCGATCACTGCCATCTCCAGGCCGCTCTTGCCGGGATGCCCGACCGTTGTGCGGGCCTTGTAGACGCCAACGCCAAACAAAACCAGCGCAGTGATGACAACAGCCACCCACATGCTGTGGCCCACGGGAAGAAAAGCGAATGGTGCCAGCGGGATCAGCGAACCGATGACAGCCGCGAGTCCGACCACCAACGCAGATTTTATCGCCTGGCGCCGATCGGTGGGACTGAGCTGGTGTTCTTCGCTCATCATCACTGCCACCCAGACATCTTCGTTGGCAGTGATTGTCTCAACGATCCGGTCCAGGAGCTCGCCTTCGAAACCCTTCTTTGCATAGATCTCGCGCACCTCGTTCTTCTCCAGGTGTGGGACCTCGGTGATGTGGCGGAACTCGCGGGCGCGCTCGGACTCGTAGAAATCGGCATCGGCCAGCGTGGAGGTGTATGCTACTGCCCCCATCGAGACCGACTCGGCGAAGGTGGCCGCCAGCCCGGCGACCATGACAATGCGCGGATCATTGGTGGCGGCTGCTATGCCCAGGATGACACCCAGCACGTTAACCAGCCCATCCTGGCCTCCTAGGATAATATCTGACAGACCGGATGCCCGGCGGTGAGGATCATGGAACAGGTGATGTTTAATATCCTCAGCGTGATATTGCTCCAGAGAACGCTTAAACAGTTTTTCTCGCATGGAATGTCTTCCTCAATATGGATATTCCAATAAATTGTTACTCGTTGGTATGGATCTTGTTGCTGATCCACTTGCCAACCTCTACCACTGCCAGCAGCCCTAGAGCGATACCGACCACTTCCAGCCATTCCCACACGGTCATTTGGACGAGACCGAGTAGATCCCTCAAGCCCGGGATGAGGAAGGGCAGGACTGCCATAGCCAACCCAGCCAGCACTGCCCAGACCAGTGGCATATTGGCACTGAGTTTGTGCATACGGAAGAGCGGCAGGCGCATGCTGCGGTAAGCGAAAATGTAGACCATCGAGTTGACAGCGAAAGACGCAAAGACGATACTGCGGCCCTCGACAGCGTTACCATGCGTCGAGTAGAGATGATGGAACAGGAAGAGGACGGCCAAGGCGCTGGATATGCTTATCACGCCGATTAGCGACAGGCCCAGGTGGTTCAGGATCGGTTCCTTGAGCGATTTTGGCTTTTCGTCCATGATGCCATGCTCCTTTGGTTCGAAACCCAGCACAATATCTGACGGGCCGTCACAGATCAAGTGGATCCACAAGATCTGGGCTACAATCAGCGGAGCTGGCCAGCCCAGGATCATGGAAATGAAGATCGTCAGCACCTCCGCGAACGAGTTGGAGAGCGTGTAGGCCACCACCTTGCGGATGTTCTGGAAGATGATGCGACCTTCCTCGATGGCCGCCACAATGGTGCGGAAGTTGTTATCGAGTAAGATCAGGTCGGCGGTCTCCTTGGCTACGTCGGTCGCGCTGCCCACCACTACGCCGATGTTGGCACGCTGCAGGGCCGGGGCGTCGTTGACGCCGTCACCGATCATGGCGGTGATCTCGCCATTCGCCTGCAGCGCCTTAATGATACGCAATTTGTCCTGCGGGCGGATGCGGGCAAAGACGGATGTAGTGCGGACACACTCCTGCAGTCGTTCGTCGCTCAAGGCAGCCACTTCAGGGCCTTCCAGGCTCTGGTCGCCTGACTGCATCAAGCCGGTGTTGCGGGCGATGTGTTCTGCAGTCAGGCGGTAATCACCAGTGATCATCTTGACCTGGATACCGGCCGTTTGCGCCACCCGGATGGCCTCCAATACACCCTCGCGAACCGGGTCTTCCATCCCGGCCAACCCTACCCAGGTGTAACCGCTATAGTCGTCCAGCTTGCCGAGCGGGCGGCAGGCCAGGCCGATCATGCGCAGACCTTCTCCGGCCCACTGGTCCACCAGCGCCAGAAAACGAGCTTTCTGCTCGGGCGCGATCATGCACATGCCCATGACGATTTCCGGGGCTCCCTTCAGGAAGTTGAAGTCTTGACCTTGAAACATATTGCCGGTGATGGCGGTGATCATGTACTTCGTTTCGCTGGTGAACAGCTCTTCCTCCAGCCGTTTCGACTGGGCGACCATCTGCTGGGGATCGCTGTTCATTGTCTGGAGGGCGTGTTCCCACATGGCAATATCCACCGGACCCTCCAAGTCGTTGCACAGTACCATGGTCTGCAGGGCGCGCTCGGGGTCTAGAAATTCAGCCTTGGAGACGCGCATCCGCCCCTCGGTCAGGGTACCGGTCTTGTCAGTACAGATAACCGTCACCGAGCCGAGAGTCTCAACCGCCAGAAGGCGTTTGACCAGGCCGTTGCGCTTGAGGATCTTGCGCATGCCCAACACCAGGATGACGGTTACGGCGATGAGCAGACCCTCGGGAACCGCCGCAATAGCCAGGATGATGGAGGTGCGTAGCATATCGAGGAACTTGGTGCCCATGAGCAGGCCAGTTGTCAGGATGACCATGGTGAAACCGGCTACGATCCAGGTCAGGGTCTTGCTGAAGGTCTTCAGGCGCTTCTGTAAAGGCGTGTCCTCCTCGATATGCTCCTGCAGACTGGTGGCGATCTGGCCTAGTTCGGTGGCCGGGCCGGTTCTTAGAGTCTGCATCAGGCCGCGCCCGGTAAGGACGGTGGTGCCCATGAAGGTCTTCTCGTCGATGGCCTTGTTGACCGGCTCGCTTTCCCCGGTCAGAATGGCCTCATCCACGACCAACTTGATGCTCTCGAGCAGTTGGCCGTCGCCAGGTACCTTCTCGCCTGCGTTGAGCAACACCAGGTCACCCGGCACCAGTTCCCAAATTTCCACCTCTCTCCGTTCGCCCTCACGCAGGACGGTGGTGGTCGGTTTGAGAAGGCCTTTGAGGGCGGTGTAGGTTTTCTGGGCCTGGTATTCCTGGACGAATCCCAGGATCACGTCAATAACGACCACCGCCAGGATGATAGCGCAATCACTATATTCTTTTGCGGCCAGCGATACCAGCGCGGCCACCAGGATGATGTAAACCAGCGGGCTCTTGACCTGGCTGAGCAGGATAGCCCAGGCTGGGGTGCTCTTTTCGACCGGTAGGCGGTTCTCGCCGTGCTGCTTGCGTTTTGTAAGGACTTCTGTATCGGTCAGACCGGATGAGGCCGTTGGTCGGATGTTATTGTTTTCGATCATTGGTAGCATTCGTTACTCCAAAAATAATGGATTCCCGGCACTTTGATAAGGATTCCTTCGGGGATGTCTTGCAGCCGATTGGTTGCATGGAATGGCAGGTGGCAGCCGGGATGGATCTAAGCATTTGGCGGGGGAAGGAGGGCGGAGGTCGGGGGATGAAAACAACGGATGTATGCCTGTGCGGCCCGATCGAAACCGGTTCGCCCATCACTGGGAGCTAATCCCTCACGGATGTAATGCGCTGCCAGACTGCAGGCACAGCCGTCCAGAATGAAGCGCGCAGCCAGCTGCAGGTGCACCGCCAAGGACTTAACCTTGCTGGACATGGTTCACTCCCTGCCCAAACAGGGCAATGATGTGATCATCCTCAATCCGGTAGAAAACCTCTTTGCCTTCCCGCCGGGCGACGACCAGTTCCATCTGACGCAGACTGCGGAGATGGTGGGAGACGGCTGAATCGCTGATCCCGACCAATTCTGCCAGCGCGTTCACATTCATTTCCCGAGTGGTGAGCGCAAAAAGGATGCGGACGCGGCTGGTGTCGCTGAAGGCGCGGAAGAGTTCCGCCACGTGGGCGGCAGTATGTTCGTCAAGGAGGGAGGTTGGGATGGGCGTTAAGTTCATTCAATACCTGAGCATATGTTCATATGTTAAGTATATAGGCTAATTATTTCTGTGTCAATCCTTGCTTCCCGTTCATTGAGCGCAATGCTTTACGGAGGTGGGTAGAGTGCTGTGCAATGCAAAATAAAAAAATATCCTCTACCGATTTGGAGAGGCTAAGCTTACAAGGGATGGACATCTATGGGTCATCCAAGTTATTCCTTGTACCACTATGTAGAACCTTATCTGCCCTTTCTATGGCAGCAACTCTCTACTTGGATCGAGATAAAACATTCTTGGTAACCCTTTGATTTATTTTGGGGATGATTAAACGCCATGTCTTGGATCCAGACCAGCGTGCTCTTGACATCATTGATCACCTCGTTAATGTTCATCTGCGATCCGATCATCTTGTCCGAGAGGAAACTTATGGTCGAGTAGGCTTACATAGCTCCTTGTTATCCATATGAATAAGGCAAGCTTCAAAAATGGGAGAGAAAAGGAAAAAAAACTGGCAGATATTGATCCGCCAGTTATTCTAAATTATGGGAGACTATATCGCCTACGCTATATGTTCGTGCGTTGGCAGTCAATTCCTAGTAGCTGACGACCCTGGGCAGTTTCTTGGCTTGATCAATCCACTTCTTGACCTGCCTGACACCCGGCATTTTATTGACCAGGTTCTTGGCCTTATTGACCTCAACCATCTTCCGATACAAGTTGTCGGCCACGCGCTTGGATAGTTCAACCACGGTATCCACGCCGGCTTTTTCGAGCAGGTCGGAATATTGTCTGCTGACCCCTTTAATTCGGTATAGGTCCGCACGGTTAACCCATTCCAGGATCAAAGTATGAGTGATCCCGGTTTGGGCCGCAATTTCTTTGCGACCTTTTTCAGAAGCGCCATTTTTCAAGAGTGCTTCCACGCTGCGAATGCCGACCTTGGTGAACTTAACGGCATATGCTGGTCCAATTCCTTCAATATCAATTATTTTCATCTTATTCTCCTTTTATTCTCACAGTCTAATAGAGGGCAAGAAATCTATTGTTTATGGGGGAAATGAGCCACTCCAAAGATAGATCCAGTGCTCAATCCTGGACCATGTATTATTATTTCTTTTTCCCTATCTTGGATGCCAGGTTGCCAAGCATGTTTTCAGCCGTTTTCACGGCAGCATCATTTTTGAGCAATCCGTCAATTTGGGCACCAACAGGGGCAGGCAGCTTCTTCTTGATGTAATCAATGACCAGTTTGACGACAGTCTGGGCGGCTGCGGCCGGAATACCGGTTTTTTTGACAATGAGATTTACAAGTTCGTTCAAATTTCTCTCCTATTTGAAAATGAAGCGGATACCAAATAAGAATAGCACAAATTCGGAGGTTTAATTATTAAATAATGAGCGGAGAGTAGATTGAGCTCAATTCGAATATCTGTGCTCATGAGTCTCTCGTTCACAGAACTCCCGTCACCTTTATGCCTTACCTTGTTATAGGCAAATTGATAATACCTTGAGGCGAAAAATGTATTATAATCTATAGATAGCGAATTTCAAGTCAGAAGTTTATCCGCACCAGATACCCATCCATCCCTCCCTCTCGAAAGGATCTGCCATGAGCATATTCAGTTCCATTCTCGAAAAACTCGGTCTCCATAAACCCGACGCACCTGTAACCCCCGCCGCTTCCGCTGGTTCCGCAAAAATTCGCCCAATGGCTGGACCAGGCGCACAGCCCGAACGCTCTACACCCTTCAAGGCCCGCACAACCATCCCTCCCAAAGTTGCGGAGATGCCGATGGTAGATGTTGTGAGCAAACTTGATCGCCTTGCCAAAGCGAGTCCCATCCAGCTCAACTGGAAAGTCTCGATCAATGATCTGCTGGCGCTCCTGGGTCTAGATCACAGCGCGGAAGCGATCAAGGAGCTTGCAGTTGAGCTTGGATGCCCCGAATCCGAGATGAGCGATTCCTACAAAAGGAATGTCTGGTCGCACAAAGCTCTGCTGAAGAAAATCGCCGAGAATGGAGGTAATATTCCGCCAAACCTTCTGCACTAGTCAATCTTGGGAAACCCGGAAGACAATACCTATTCAATCCATAATCCTGATCGGACGTGAAGGCATTGGAGTATTGAATCAGACTCCTTGTACCACCCATGCAAGCATGGATAAAGAATCGTCCGGGGCTATATCAATGAAATGGTGTGATGCAAAAACCCCAGAATCCTGCGTGTAGATATTTTCCAGCGCCAAGACTTCACAGACAAAATTTCCAAACATCAAGAAAGAATTGCCTTCAGTTTTCGAAATGAAGGCAATTATGTTACCTCGTTCTTATCACCGTTATAGGATGCCATTTCAACCAGGTTAACCTCTCAGCCCAAGACCCGCCTCGGAGGATAATGAGCCCGAAAACCCGGGATGGATTACCAGGCAGGTGTCATGCTGCCCTGCGCATCCAGCCAATATGGCACCCAGGCCAACGAGACTAGTTGGACAAGAATATCTGATTTATCGGGTTTGATGGAGATCGATTCCAACGTTTCAGTTCCCGGATCAATTTTTTCCTCAATGGCTGCCACCTCGATATTAAATCCAATCTGCAAGTCAGCGATTTGCTTTTCGATCGAAGTCACGGTATCTCCAGCCCGGGCGACATCCTTGCTTTCATCGATTGCCCGGCTGACACCTCGCATGGCGGTTGAAGCTCTGCTGATAGTAGTGCTGTTTACTCTTCTTCCAGTAAAGGCACTCAAGAGCGTGCCCCCAAAAGAAATCGCCGTCTGAAATTTTGCCTGCTTGGCCTGTTCGGCTTGCTTATCCTCCGCCTGTTGAGCCCTGCGAAAGCGCTCTTGAAGAGTTGTAGTTTTAACGGCAAATTTATTCCGTAGCTGTTCCACCATCTCGTCTCGCCGCTCGCGCGCAAGTTGCTGTAACCGCACCCGGAATTCTCCTTCGCTCTCGTCTTGCTGGGAGACCTCTTTCAAACTGGGACTTCGAAATAAATCCACTTTTCGGGTTCCGTAAAGCCAGTTATTGAAATCGCGAGTCCAGATCGCATAATTCTTACTCTGGCTAGCCGATGGTGCAAGTTCTCCAAAATGGGCGTTTGTCCGTGGCGATTTCTCAAGGTCTTTTGCGGGTACATCAATTTCCAATGAGTCATCCCACACGACCGGGATAGCATTGTCAGTTATCGGAGTAATATATACCTTGGATTCTGTGAATTCAATTTTTGCCTTGGGATCCGAGAAATTGATTTTTCCGGCTCCGAATATTTTTGGCAGATATAATAGTTGACTTCCCGAGGCAGCACTGCCTCGCACAGGGATGTAAAAACTTGGAATATCAGGAGGCAACGAGGCTTGTTGCTCTATACTCTTTGAGATCGGGAGTTGTGAGGCAGGTGTTGCCCTTGAAGCTTGACTCTCAGTCGTTCCAATCGGACCAGAAGTTTTCAAAGGATCCATGAGCGTTTTTATTTGATCTCTGGTAAGAGGTCCGCGCAAGTATGAAAGAGCCCAGCGGGACTGGAAGATTTCCGGAGCGTCTTCGTGGGTGTTATTCATCAGGAATACACGACTGCCCAGGCTGGACAAGATCTTTTCTATCTGTGGCCGGTTGAATTGGGCGCCAGAACTCGCCGCTGCGCTGTCCAGACCATCCAGCAAGCGGGCTTTGTCTCTCTCTGTCTGCAGACGGCCAATGAACCATGTCCCAGCGTTGCCGAGTGCTTTATAGTCGAGGTCAACCGGGTTCTGGGTAGCCAATACCATTCCAACTCCGAAGGCGCGCGCCTGCTTCAAGAGCGTAAGCATGGGCAATTTTGACGGGGGGTTCGCAATTGGCGGCAGGAAGCCGAAAATCTCATCCATGTACACAATGGCACGCAGGCTGGTAGTCCCCGATTGGCCGCGCATCCAACCAAGTACCTGGTTCATGAGAAGAGAGACGAAAAACATGCGCTCGGGATCACTTAAATGACTGATCGAGAAGATTGCAACCCGCGGTCTCCCCTTGGGTGTATATAGAATTTGGTTGATATCCAAAGGGGTGCCTTGCAGCCAGGCGTTGAATCCGGGCGAGGCAAGCAGATTATTCAAAGCCAATACCAGACCAAATCGATCCTTTGATGAGTAAAAAGATTCGAGGTCAAGCACCCCGATCTTGCTGACCGGAGGTTTTTGAACTTGCTGGATGATCAAGGCAAGGTCAAGATCCTGTCCCTGTCTCCAGGCAGTATTAAAAATTGTAGAAAGAAGGATATGTTCCCGGCTTTGCACTGGGTCGGCTTCAATCCCGACCAATCCGAGCAAACTCGTAACAGTCGTACCGATACGTTCCCGCAATAGATCTTCATCCTCAAGGATTGCCGAAGGAGGCGTGGAAAAAGACTTAAGAATGGAAATGGGAAAACCGGCGTTACTCCCGGGAGTGTAGATGATTACTTCTACAGCGTCCCGCAGTCGCTGGATTCGTGCACCGTCTTGTCCCCAGGCTGACAAACCGTTTTTCCAGGTATCAGCTTGCTTGTTGGCATAATCTACCGGTGACATTCCCTTCTGCTGGGCATCATCCAGGTTAATCCAGGGAAGGAAATCCTGCCCTGAAAGATTTGGGAACGTGAGCAGCAGGTTGGCAAGGTCTCCCTTGGGGTCGATCAATATTGAGGGGACACCGTCAATGGCAGCTTCTTCAATGAGAGACAGGCACAAACCGGTTTTTCCGCTTCCAGTCATGCCAACGCATACAGCATGTGTAACAAGATCTTTTGAATCATAGAGCAGGAGTTCATCTTTGGGCTTGTTTGCATCCAGATCAAAGACACGCCCAAGATAAAATGTGCCTAATTTTTCGTAATCTTCCATAGCTATTGACACTCCTTTGGTTTTTGAGCACAATCTTATACTAATTTTAATATTGAAGCGGATTTGAAAACAACTTTCAGAAAAAGCGATATATTATCCTCTATTGTATAACAAGGCAGCGATGGCCGCCTTGTTATTAGGATATTCAGGATCCTGAATATGTACTCCAAGATGCTCGAGGAAAGGATTTTATGTGTGGAATTCAATCCTCAATCAAAAGGATTATTTATTTCTTGGCAGACATTCCACCGATCGCTTGAAGCAAAGAATTAACTACCAGGGTTCCCGATTGGGAACGGTGTTGGGAATTTCCCATGGCGCTGCCGGTTACCAGGGCATTTACGATTGCTTCCATATTGTTTCCACCTTGAGATTTGGTGTTCATGAAGGCCATCCCGGCGCTAAGCAGATCTCCAACGTCCAAACCTGCTGAAGCCTGCTGATTCTGGGGCTGGGCTTCTGCTGTATTTCCTCCGCCCAACAATGAGCCGAGTAGGTTTCCTGCTTCGCTCTGGGGCTGCTGGGTGGTCGTGTTTCCACCACTCAACAGTGAGCCGAGCAGATCCCCCATTCCACTCTTGGGTTGCGCCGTGGATGCCTGTCCGCCGCCCATAAGAGCCTGGATGAGATTGATGGCGTTATCTGGGTTTACCTGCTGCTGCCCTTTAAATTCACTGGCAGCCTGGGAAAGCCCCTGCGAATAGACTTGCGCCGATCCACTCTTTTTCTGGCGCAATAATTGACTGGCGTATTGTAACTGATCTGCAGGATCCGCATTCTGCTTCGCTTGCATGGCCTGTGAGATCACATTGAAAACTTCAACCATGTTGTCGCCATGATCGTGATTAAGCGTATCGGCATTGTTCAGATTCTCCTTATGATCGATAAGTGAACCTGCAACAGATTTGAATAAATTTGCCAGATTGAGTTGGTTCGGTTGATTTGTCATCGTTACCTCCAATAAAATCGTTTCCTCATTCAGTGAATGATTAACTGAATAATTCGTCAGGTGACAAAGTGAGTATATTCTAATTGAATTAGAATTACAAGGTTCTGACTACAATTGCCTAGTCCATGAATATATTTCTCCACCATGTTTTCGAACCAAGATATCCAAGCCTTCGAGCATGGTTTCATTGGTATGAAAGATATTGGACTGAGTACCCCCGACCAACAAGTTCGCCGCGAGAGCAGGGAATTATGATGTCGCTCGACCCGCAGACCCAGATTATCTAAAATGACCTGCCTTGATAGGTCAATATTTTTGTTTTCTATTTCGCTTTTCCCACATCCAACCGGCACCAGGCATACAGTGCATCATAAACCTCGAACTGGCCTCCCAAATTCTCCAGATCGTCCGGGAAGCGCAGGCTGTAGCCGCTGGCGATCGCTTCCAGCCCGCGGGCGATGGGGTCACTTTCAATATCTTCCGAGACATCCGCGGAATGGACGATCTTCGCCAGGCGCAGCAGGCCGGGGTCTTTCAACTCGTATTTCAGAATAATGGACTCAAACGAGCAGCGGCCTTCATGGTGACCAAGCTCAACTCCCGGCGCATCGAAGGGGATGGCGCCGGTCTCTTTCGCCACTTTCTCAATCTGATTCTTGGGCACGAACAGGAATTCAGCATCGCTGTCCACAAAGCGGGTGATCAGCCAGGGGCAGGCGACGCGGTCAACATGTACATGGGAACGGGTGATCCATTGCATGGCAAACTCTCCTTTTGATTGTTAAACAGAGGGAAAGATCCTTTCGGTGATTCGCGCTTCCGGACTTACGCAAGATCATAGAACACAGCCGCCCGATGCGTGTTTGGCAGCAAGGCGTAGACCTTGTTCCGGAGCGGGTCAAAGCCAAGCGTATGCGCTCCCTTTTCGGTGGGGATGGTTTCCAAACATATCAATGTCTGAGTATCGAACACATCGATCACTCCTGGGTCGCCGACTGCGACATAAAGATGCTGGCGTGTTGAATTGTAGAAAATGACATCCGGCTTGCCGCTCAAACAGGCTTGCGAAAAGATTTCCCCTGTATCTGCATCCAGGGTAAATACCATACCACTATCGCAAGCACAAAACAGGTGGCGATTGGATATGTCCAGGTCAAGGCCATGCGGGCCTTCAGCGGGTATTTCGTAACTTCGGGTGACGCGATCAGGCATTTGCGGGTCAATCACGACGATTTGAGGTGGATTGGCAATGTTGATGTAAAACACCTTTGCGGTGGGGTCGAAAATTGTCCAGCGCGTGCGGCCTGGAACAGGGATGGAAGTCCACACACGACGTCTGTCGACATCCACCAATGCAACGGAAAATGAGTCGGAGATGGCCGGGTCGCCAACATGCGCTGAAAGCAGCAAGCCGCGCTGGTCGTCAAAAGCCAGCCCATTAGGGTGTAGGCCGACGGTCACTTTTTCCAGGGTTGATTCTGACCCGGGCATAAACATGCCTACGCTGTTTTCGCCGCGATTGGATGTAAACACCCACCCGGTCGTTTCCGAGACCAGCGCCCCGGCTACGCCGGTGAGACCGGGAATGGAATGCAGATAAGAATCCGTTTCGGTGTCAAGCACATCCAGCGCACTATTGGCAGTATGTGCCACATAAAGCCGAGCCAGACTTGGGTGCACAGCAGCATGGTCAAAACCACCGGCGGTTTGGTGGCCGGGCAATTCAATTGTTCCGCTATGCTTCAATATTGGCATTCCTTTATGTGTGCCATCCGTTTTCTGAGGTGAGTCCCGGCCGTGTTTCTTCCGGCGGTTTGAGCGCCTTGAAGCTCCGGTACAAGATCAAATCATACACGATCTTCAATCCCCCGCACAAGTAAAACGGGACACTGATCAGGCCGGGGATGGAGATGAGCAGTCCGCTCAGAGACGGGGAAAGCGCCGCACCCACGGACCGGGCAATAGTCGTCATGCCAGAAGCGGCGGACCGTTCATCCGGGGCGACGACTGCCATCGTGTAAGATTGGCGCGTCGGCACATCCATTTGAGAGATGGAGAAGCGCGCCAACAGGACAACGATCGCCATCGGCAGGCTGGGCATCAGTGGGACCAGCATCAGGAAAATGCTGGAAGGGACATGGGTGAAAACCATTGTATTGATGAGTCCAAATTTCGCCGCCATGCGCACTGCCAGGAGCGCGGATATCCCTGCCAAAATGTTGGCCCCAAAGAAAATGCTGCCCAGCACTCCCTCGTCCACCCCGAAGCGGACGCGGAACCAGTAGGCCATCAGGCTCTGGATGACCAACCCGCCGGCGAAGGCATCCAGCGCAAAAAGGGCTGAGAGCCGCGCCACCACGCCGCGTGACTGGTGCAGGCCGAGCGTCCGGTGGACTAGCTTCAGGTCACGCGCGGCTTCGACGGCCGGGGAGAGGATAAAGAACAGGAGCATGAGCAATCCCCCCGCCAGCGCATAACCGGTCAAGATCGCCCGGTACGAACCTAATGCACTCCAGCCGTTGGACTGCAAAATTTTTGCCAACCAGCCGCCGGCCAGCGCACCCGTCGCGGTGGCGAACGAGCCGGACAGGTTGTACCAGGCGAAGGTTTGGGTGCGGCGCCGGTCTGGGGTGAGTTGGGTCAGGGCGGCCTGCTCGATGGACAGGAACGGGCCGATCTCGTTGCCGCTTGGGCTGATCACTCCGATGATGGCTGCCGTGGTCAGCAGGAGCGGGTTGCGGGTGAGCAGAAAGGCTGCGCCCGCCATCACCATCAGCATTGCACCGAGCTGCAGCATCCGGCGCCGGCCAATGCGGTCAGCGGAGGTGGTCAGCCACAGTGAAATGCCAGCGTCACCGGCCAGAGTGAATGTGAACAGCAGTCCAACCGCGCGCTCATCCAGCCCCACCTCGATGAGATAGAAAACAAGAATGACTGAAAGAAGGCCATAGGCAAACAGGCGTATGATGCGGGTGGTGAAAAGGATGGGAATGTCGCCGCGTGGCATGGGACAAGTATAGCAGATTTACCAGCCTAGGTGGCTCGAAGCCGCCATCGGCTGGTTCAGCGCCACGAGGCGCCGAAGCTCCATCTCACCTTTGAATTATCCTATCACAGGGAACCCACCTGGAGTAAAAAAAGAAGCTGCCGTTTTTGAACTGCACCCCCAAAGTTGGACACAACCAACTAAGGAGGTGCAGTTTTTATGACGAAATTTACACGATCGGAGCGGTTGGAGGCAGCGATGGCTGTAGATGCTGGAGACAGTCTGACCAGTGTAG
>Ga0315273_10000146_pt1 | contig 62964 bp, 47 predicted proteins | sample YL17G02_0_MG_FD_205753 | JGI IMG/M metagenome (GOLD analysis project Ga0315273, IMG submission 205753) | Sediment microbial communities from Yellowstone Lake, YNP, Wyoming, USA - YL17G02_0 | ecosystem: Environmental > Aquatic > Freshwater > Lake > Sediment | place: USA: Wyoming | collected... | reverse complement strand
TAGAGAGATGTAGAAAAACCATAGTTTAGCACTCAATGCTATACTTCCTGATTTCCTCCTCTTTGCGAAGCAGAGAGGGGGATTAAGGGGGTGAGTCCATGGGGAATAGAGAGATGAAAAGAAATGATTTCAGCAGAAAAAAATGATGGATTAAAAACAAGTATGACTAACTTTTTTTAGTAATAAATATTTTAGGGTGTTGCAACGCTGAAAACAGGAAGAGCGGTAGCAGACCGCTCTTCAATGCCACTCCATTCACCCTGATAAAGCCTTGTTATTCCGAACGTTAGTGAGGAATCTCATTCTCTTCATTACAATATTATTATTGATAGCCGATACTCATTAAATACAAAAAATCCTTTTTGGTGATCGAAGATTAGCTGCGCTGAGCTCCACTTCGTTCCGGTTCCTCGAAGCTTGATGAGAGGATCTTCAATTATGGCAAAAATTATTTTTCCTTTATAGTTGGTTCATCCTCCTTCTTCATGTCAGCTTTGACTTTTTTCCTGATTAAATCAGAAAACTTGTCAAAATCCTGTTTGAAGAATATACCGATACCCTGAGTATAGGGAACATTCCCCTTCCCATCATATGGATTATTATACCTGTTAAAGACCTTGAACCTGAGCTTCTCAGTGATTTTATATTCAGCATCAAAGTCTCCTGTAATCTGATTGGTGTTATTCAAAGTACTGCCGGTTCCCCTGACATCAAAATTGCCATTAATTACTACCTTATCGTTCAGTAACTGAGTGGATAAAGCAACCTGAACTTCCTGGGGATTGATATCTTTATTTCCACTTCCCGGCCGGTAAACGAATCCTATGTCAAAATCATTACTTATCTGTGACAACCAGTTGCTAAGCTGGTTTGAAAACATTTCAAAAGTTGTAACTGCCATTGCTGAGGTTCCGGTAGTAGCTGATGAACCTGATGACGATCCCATTGATATAAAACTATTCATTACCAGCAGGGAAAGAAACTGCCGGCTTAATTCCTCTTCCGTTGTTATAGCATTTCGTAGGTATGTTCTTCTCTCTTCATCGGCAGTTGGCAGATAAATATTGAAACCAACTATCGGATTGAACAGCTTACCGGTCAGATTAAGCTGGCACTCAACAGGTATTCTTTCAGTGAATCTTTCATCCTGCAGGATCCCATCGAGGGAGGCTTTCAATTTGTAAATGGCTTTGATGTCGATTTCTGCATTATCCAGGTCTCCATTAAATATTATTTTCCCTCCATTTTCCACACTGAAGGGCTTATTTAAAATATTGCCAAGAGTGAAAAGATAGTCTCCGTCATCAATGACATAATCACCAGATATTTTGAAATCACCATTTTTGTTCAGATTTATATTCAGATTACCTGACCCGCGTCCTTTCATAACATCACCTACCTTTGAATCGAAAATAATTTGTACCTCAGCATCCGGTGTGACTTCGAGATCAATGTTCAGATCCATTCCGGTCTGCTTTGCAGGAGTAGGAGTGAGAGTGGGTATGATACCATCAGTGCCGGGTTCCTCTTTTTTACGGGTACTGTCGTCAACAAAAGTGATGAAGGAATATTCCGATACAGAAAGTCCTTTACTCAGAGGGATAAAAAATTTTGTGTTTTTCCCTGATTTGGCTGATATATCGAATGATAGAGAATTCGATCCGCTCTTTATTGTTGTAACTCCCGAGGCATAAGCGGTACCATAAAATAATTGATTGTCTTTAGGTTTGGTATTGAGTACAAGGCATTCGTTTGGCTTACTTATATTGATAGCAAGATCGGCACTGTAATCGCGAAGATTTTTATGATGAACCGTACCTGTGAGAGTTGCAATGTTCCCTTTTTCGTCAGCGATCCTTACATTATTGAACTTGATCCCGTTTTTATCGAATCTGATTGTGTCATTCAGTTTATATTTTGTCTGCAGATAATCTATCTTCATAGAGGCATTCTCAGCCATCACAGCTCCTTTAAGAACAAGTTTGCCTGGTTCTCCCGATAGGTTAACTTTACCTGATGCTAACCCGGTTATACCCGAAGCAAATATTTTAAGTAAGGGATTCAGAGCATCTATTGGTAACTTTGAGACTTTGGCTGTCAGGTCTATTTTTTTTAACGATGGATCATAATACCCTGCAATGTCAATCATTTTTACTCCACCGAGGTTATTGCTGGCATTGATATTAACAACCTTTTTGGCCAGATCCAGAGCTGATACTATTGATATAGTACCAAACTCACTGCCAAGCAAGGAAAAATTGCTCACTTTAATATTATTCTCAAGCAATAGTTTCTTGTAAACATTAGTTAAAAAGATTTTTCCGCTAAGGCGACCCTTAAAATCGAGATGAATCATATCAGGATCATTATCGTTCTTCTGATTTATCAGGTAGTTCAGAGGTGAAATATCAATTCCGTTAAATTCCAGATGTAAGGTATCGGCAAAATCTTCCGAAACAGAACCATCAACAAGATAATAATGGTCGTTACTACTGATATATAGTTTATTAAAATTAATTGCATTTGAATCGATAAGAATAGTTGAGTGACTGATCTTCCAAAGGTTATTTCTTGAATAGATATCAGTAGAATCAATATCAACCGTCAGTATCGCATTTCCTTTTCCATTGGGATTTTTCGCAATTGCGCCTCTTGCTATAAAATTCCCCCGGTTAAGATTATTATCCTTGTCATCCCAATCAAGAGTAAAAATGAAATTATCAGGTTTTGTTTTAAGTCCTACAAAGAAATCTTTGAGTTCCGATTGTCTCAGTAGGGAAAGAGATGAACTCTTTATATCAAATGAAAGTTCAGATCCTGACATATTTGCATCAAGAGAAAAATCTTTGAAAACATTATTTTTTATGTTCAGCAATTTTGCTTTTCCTCTGATACTGATTATACTGTCGGGAAAGATGGCTCCATTGATATAACTTTTATCCGCTAACAATAACCCTGTCCTGAAAAAATTGTTAATCTTATCAGTGTTTTTAAAGTTAATTTCAAAAGTAAAATTGTTCTTTCTCAGTTCATTGCGTTTTACTGGAACAGTAAATTGAGAAGGCATAAGGGTTGCAAGAGTCGATTTAATAAGGCCTGCCATGGCGGCAAAACTATAATAGCCTCTTATATCTGCATCCGCAAAATCGGTGCGCAGACTTAACACAGGCTTGTTATAGTCTGTGTAGGTCCTTATGGAAAAATCATTAAGTTCAAGGTTCTTATTATATTTGATAAAGTTGGAGTTAAGAAGTTTTATTTCACCGTCAAGGTTATCAATATTATTGCCTCTGAAATTTGAAGTAAGTAACATTGTGACCGATGAAGTAGTATCAAGCCTGTCAAAATTTAGCTTATACAGATTGGCTTCAGCAACGTTTAATGTAAAATCAAATTCAGGCAACTTATCTTTGAAATTTAACAATCCTAATAGGTCCAGTTTAATATTCTCATCAACGATGTTTACACTTCCATCCCAGGTTTTCTCTGTAAAAAATCCATTCAGGGCAATATTCCGGTATTCATATTTGTTTAACTCAATGCTGTCGATTTTACCTGTAAGATTTCCGGCGAACTTTTTTAATGAGTAAGCAAAACCATCAACATTAGTTTTCATGCTGAGTTTACCCAGTAATTCAGTTTTTCCGGTCAGTTCTCCTAAATCAACATCACTTCCGGTGAGAAGGCCTTTTATCCTGTATCTGGTCGATTCTTCAGGTCGGAGCGATATATCGGTACGAATGTTTCCCAGATTTGTTATGATTTTTCCGTATGTTACAAAATCTGTTGTAAATCCGGTAAAGCTGCCATCAAAAGAGATATTTCCCAGCTTGTAGAAGACCTCCGGAACAATTATATATCCTTTTTCGGGGATTTTGATTTTCTCAATATCTTTTGCATTGGTTTTCAGGCTATTAACACCAATATATATAAATGAATTTTCTATTTTGGGGAGTCCTGAAAAATCAAAGTCACAATCAAGATAAGTATAGTCCCTGTAAGATAACTCGATATTACGGCCTCTTAATTCCGAGACCGTACCAATAACCTTTCCCGATAACCAAACAGATTCATTTACCCCAATTGCAAAAGGCATAAAATATTGCAGATCTGAAGAATTTATCAGGGATTTCTCAAGTAAAATATCAAGTTTTACCTCTTCTGTGAATCTTTTAAATGAACCGGAGGAATCAGCTATCAGTCCTAATCTGGGAATATTTATTATGCTGCTGTCACAGTTTAAAAAGGCAGAGTTAAAGAGAATGTTTTGCTTTGCTAAAAGCACGGAGCTGCTCATCCTTTTCACCGATAAACCACAAGACTCTTTAAATGCCAGGTTGTAAATGTTAAAGGTTGTAGTATCATCCTGTATTTTAAGGTCTTCAATAATGCCGTTTATGCCAGTAAGATTCAGGTTATTAAAATCTATTTTAGTTTTGGCTCTCAGACCGTAATTGTTTATAAGAGAAAAACTGGCATCACTTATATCAATCTGGTCAATGGAGAATTTGCTTTTAGCTTTTTTTGTTGAATCTGCAGGATTTTTGATCAGATCCATGTACCAGGTAATGTTCGTGATTCCGGTGGAATCTGTTATGAACTTCACAACTGGTTTAATCAATGTTACTCTTCCTAACCTGAATGACTCATTTCGTAAATCAATTCTTTTGATACCTATTGTAACTTTTTGAGAATAGAGGAGAGTATCATAATTTTTATCTTTAATTAGTATGTCATTGATAATTAATTTATTAAAAAATTTATACTCAATCCTGCCAACAGATATTGTCGATTTAATTTCGTTCGAAAAGTAATTTGTGATCCTGTTTACAAGAAAAGTCTGAACTTCAGAAATCTGTAAAATAAGGTATAATACAGTCGGGAGCATAATAATGACCCCGGTAATAATAATAAAATACTTAAGTGATTTTTTAATATTTTTGACCATTGATAAGGGTTAAAAAATCAATAATCAAAATAACCTAAAATATATCGAAAAAAAAAGTATTGATGCCAGTTACAATATTAGCGATAGAATCATCGTGTGATGATACCTCGGCTGCAGTCATCAGGGATGGCTATGTTCTTTCCAATCTAATTGCTAACCAGGATATTCACATGTTGTATGGAGGTGTTGTTCCCGAGCTTGCCTCAAGAGCTCATCAGGCTAATATTGTACCTGTTACTCACCAGGCGATAATTAAAGCCGGAATAATAGTTGAAGATATAAATGCTGTTGCTTTTACCCGTGGACCAGGACTCCTTGGGTCGTTGCTTGTTGGAACCTCATTTGCAAAAGGTTTTGCACTTGCTCAATGTATTCCTTTGATTGAGGTAAACCATCTGCAGGCTCATGTTATGGCACACTTCATTCTTGAAAAGGATAAGGAAAACAGGTTACCTTCTTTCCCCTTTTTATGTTTACTTGTGTCAGGCGGGCATACACGGATTATCGTAATGAAGAGCCATTTGGAGATGGAGGTTATCGGAAACACTATTGATGATGCAGCCGGTGAGGCTTTTGATAAATGCGGCAAAGTAATGGGTTTATCTTATCCTGCAGGCCCGTTGATCGATAAGTTTGCCAGCGAGGGGAATAAAAATGCCTTCAACTTTTCCAAACCTTCTGTTAAAGGTCTTGATTTCAGTTTCAGCGGCTTAAAGACAAGTTTTCTCTATTTCCTCAGAGACAGGATAAAAGATGATTCCTGTTTCATAGAAAACAATAAGGCTGATCTGTGTGCCTCTCTTCAACATGTGATAGTCAGTATTCTTATTGGGAAACTGGCAAAAGCTTCATTACAAACCGGTATAAGAGAGATAGGAATTGCTGGGGGAGTCTCAGCAAATTCAGGCTTAAGGAATGGTATGAAAGAAGAAGCTGAGAAGAGAAATTGGAACCTGTTTATTCCTGAATTCAGGTATACGACAGATAACGCGGCCATGATTGGAATCACCGGATATTATAAATACCTCAGAGGTGAATTTTCAAGTCATGATGTAACTCCTTTGGCTCGATATTAATTTTTATGAGTATCGGCAATCAAGAATATTATAGTTTCTATATATATTGGTTTTCATGAACTCACCCCAACCCCTCTCTGCTTCGCAAAGAGGGGCTATTACTCTTATAAAGTGTATGATATCCCCTTCTTTTGTTTGCAAGAGAATCCCGCTTGCGGGATCGACGAAGTCAACGGGGCATGGGGGATGAGTTCGTGGGACTAGTATGGGAAAATTTATGTTTATTTAGTGATAAAATGTAACTTATTATCAATTACTTGTTCATCTTTATGCATGATTCCGGATAGTCATATTAATTTTTACTCCGGATATTTATGAAAAGAGACATCTCAATAAACAATATTAATGGTCTTTATTTTGAAAGATTCAATTAATGAAAGGTGTTTTTATCTATAAAATTATTAAATTCGGGCAAATTATTTGAGATGGAGGAGTTGAAGATTTCACCGACAAAGAATTCGCCGGAGATCATTTTGAATCCTGAAGGGATGATTCGTATCAGAGGACGTTCAATCCATGAGGATGTAACTGATTTTTTTGCACCTGTTGAGGATTGGGTTAGCGGATATATTAAAGTTCCGGCTGAAGTTACCTGTGTGGATATGAATCTTGAATATTTTAACAGTGCCAGTGCGAAAGTGTTTGTACATCTGTTGCAGAAGATTACTTATGTCACACTGAAGCATAAGAAATTCATTTTCAACTGGTATTATGAGGAAGGTGATGAGGATATCCTCGAGCGTGGAGAATACTTTTCTTCTGTTCTTGATGTTCCATTCAATTTTATTAAGATCAAGTGATCTTTAAAAAGTCCCGTTGGTTTAAGCATCTGTTTAACAGCCAGGTTATATTGGGGGTGCCGTCGGATCAACTACTCTTCCCATGAAAAGAATTGAATTAGTAGTTGTCTCTCTGATAATATAAAGGAATGAATGGTCAATATTCAGGATAAAAGGATCAGCAGGCATTGAAGTTACTCCGATATCGACAATAGTAGCAGCAGCAGCTTCAGTCCCTTCTTCATTTGTTTCAATAAATGCCTGGTGAGTGACATCATTTATAAGCAGATCGAGATCTGAAATATTTGAAAAATCTGCATCATCGGTAAAGGCGATTCCCATACCCATAATTGTAAGTACATCCTTAAGTTGTTTCTTATAACCATATTTGAAACGAGGAAATAAAACGTCTGTTTTTCTCACGTCCATATCACTTACCCATCCATTGAAACTATTGTCATTTATTAATGGAACAATGCCAATTACCCCATTTCGATTGTCAGGCAGGAAGACATCCATTACAAAATTACCCTGACCATAAGGAAATTCAGCTAATACGAATCCTTCACCGGTAAAAATTTTAAAATCAGAGGTTTGTTTCATCATGGGGACATCAGATATTGCCCCCCCGGGTTTATAAAATGACCTTTGAACAGTATTTCCATTATCAAATTGAGCTTTCCATTTTCCTTTAAAATAGATGGCATTGATCAGAAGCATAACAGTATTGTCATTCAATTGATGGATCATATTCTTTATCAATCCATTGGTCTTACTCTCAATCCAGCTGTTAATCTGTTTCGGTGCAAGGGGATCGGTGATGTCAAATGACTTTGATTCAGCATTATAGAATCCTGTGAGGATATCGGTAAATGGGTCTTTCACAACAAAATTATTTTCGGTCCAAACGGAATTGGCAATCGATATCAGAACGCGTTTATCGACACTAAGGAGTGCCTCTGAAAGATTTTTATATGAATTGTTAATGATTTCGGGGGTTATTCCTTTCACTCTTAAAGCTTCCAGCATAGCATCACGGGTAGCACCGTTTGAACCATTTAGTGTCATCGAAAGTGCCAAGGCGATGCTGAGAGGGGAGATGATTATATTCTCAGATTCACCTGAGTTCTCCAACACCTTTTTGAAAATATCGAAAGCAAATGAATTCTCTGATTCAATAATGGAAACCTGATCAGCAGTAAGATTTATAGGAACAGGATCAGATGGAAAAATTTCATCAGGATTTTTACTGCACGATAAAAATATCAGAGGGATTGTGAATGAAAATACAACTGCGGCTTTGAAAATATTGTTTTTCATAATACTGGCGTTAGATGGACAAAATAAATTGAATTTAGTATGATCCAATTAAACTGAGTCCCGGTTATGACATGCTAAGATTCAAAAACCATGCCAGATAACTACGATTTCTTTTTTCGCTTTTTTGAAGTCTCCTGATATGCTTTAAGATAAATAAAGGATATCACGAAAAAGATCATCCCCGGTAATAAAAGCATGATGAAAACAAAAACTGATGGTTTTCCCAGATACGGGATAGGGTGTCTCAGTCTGAAGATATATCCAAATACAGTATAGACCAGTACCATAATTGAGATCACAAAACTGATAATGATTGTTGTCTTATCATAGATCCTGGTAGTCTTGTAGAACCTGGTATTTTTAAAGGTACCATATGATGTCCGGGCATATGCTGTTGCGCGAATACGCGACCGGTTCTGCCGGTATTTTCTCCAATCCTCCATTGCCTGATGATATGCCTCATCATCAGATTTTATCTTTTCGTGATTGACTATGAGAAATTCGTAGGCTTCTGTTATGCTGATAAACAGGTCTTTAGCATCTGGAGATGGATTAATATCGGGGTGATAAAGACGTGCTTTTTTCCTGTATGCTTTTTTTATCTCTTCAACTGAGGAGTTGACAGGTACGCCCAGTATTTCGTAGTAATCAGTAAGTGTCATATTTGCCTGTTAAAGGAAATATCTACACAATTAACGAATATTTTTTCTGCAAACAGGAAGTACCTCCGGTTTAATTCTGAAAAATCTTTCTGAAAAAACACTATTTCACAATTCCGATGAATCCCATTGATGGTCAAAGACTATGAATGTAATCCGCACTGCCTTTAAAGGTTTCCATTCCCATTTCCACAAAGATATTTTTTACTCCCCCCTTTTTAAGAGTGGCGAAAAATTCCTTCCAGTCAACAATACCCTGACCAACCGGTACTTCCTTTTTTTCAACCGAAGACCAGTCTGCCAAATGAGCAGAAATAAATCTACTCGGATATCTTGCAAAATACGTGGAAGCTTTATATCCGATGCTGATAACCGCTACCTGAAATTGCATTTTAATGTATTCAGGATCGAACTGGTTCATCAAAGCATCGTAGATGAGGGTTCCGTCAATTTTTTCAAATTCCATATGATGATTGTGGAAGCCCATCTGAATACCTGCTTTTTTTGTTTTTACTCCCATTTTATTCAATTCATCTGCAGATTTTAGCCAATCACTCAGAGTTGCTTTTTCAGGCATCCCGAAGCTGGACATGATCATCTGTGTCTGACCTGATTCCACGGCAAATTCAATACGTTCATCAATGTGGTTTCTGAGTTCATCCATTCCATAGTGTGAGCTTTCGCATATCAGACCCGCATCATTAATTATTTGCTTCATCTCTTTGGCTTTCAACTTCATAAGCGGTCCGAAGCCAGAAGCCTCATATCCTGGAGGGGAGCACATTTCAAGACTTTGATATCCCAGACCAGCCATCATTTTTAAGGTTCCGGGAAAATCTTTAACAAGCATTTCCTTTACAGTCCACACCTGAAATCCAAGGGGCATTTTAACGGATTTAGAAAATATATTGGCGCTAAGATTCATCGGAAGCTGAGATACAATAACAGCCGATCCGATCCCTATTGCACTTTTACCTAGGAATTGTCTTCTTGATAATTTATTCATAATGGGCAAGTTTTTAATTAATTCTAAATCCAATTCAAATCAGGCATTATTTGTAGCTGATAAGTTCACCGCTATTGTAACAGTTTACACCATCATCTGTGCCGATCCAGACAACGCCATCTTTGTCAACAGCTATGCAAAGTATATTGTTGCTGTTCAGTCCATCATTTATAGTATAAGAGGTCCATGCAGAACCATTATAAACAGATACCCCGCCTTTCGTTCCGAACCAAAGATTCCCCTTCTTATCAGCAGTGATTGCCTGAACGAAGTTATTCACGAGGCCCTCGTCGGTAGTAAAAACAGTCCAGTTTTCCAGTGTGTTATTTCCGATATGCCTTGCAATACCCTGGTCCGTACCAAACCATTTTGCACCATCAGAAGCTATGAAAATGCTGTAGATTTTGTCGGATGGCAAAATTATTGGTCCCCATTGTGCATAAACAGATGCTCCGGAAATACCATCCACTTCATCCCGGAAAACTCTTGCTATACCTGCACCATCAGTTCCGACATAAAGCGAATCCCCACTGCGATTAGTAGCCATAGACGTTATTGGATACTCCTGAAACATAATCCCGGGATAAATTTCTTCATAAGAAGGGGTAAGCCATTTATTAGTGCCGAAGGCAGATACTCCCTTATCCGTTCCAAACCAGTGTAATGGACCATTTCCGATCGCTACCTTAACCACATTATTGCTCAGAATTGCAGCGTTTTCGATATGGTAGGTAGTTGCATCGGTTCCGGTATCAATGGGAAGACTGGCAACTGTTGCTCCATTGGGTGAGGCAATCCAAAGCTCTGGCGCATCAGGATTAACTTCGTATGCAAAACCCTTCAGATCCTTTGATGGAACCTTATTGTTCTCGTTATGCAGAGTCCATTTTTCCCCGTTGAAACTTATTATCCCCAATTCAGTCAGAAACCATTTATTATTATTATTGTCTACAAAAGCAGAAAAAAAAGTTTTGGCCGGAATCCCTATATCATTGGAACTTTTGTTCATCAAGCTGTTGAAGCTATTCAATATGGCACTATCAGTCGGCGGATACCGGATACTCTTAGAATGGGTACTACCAAGGCCAATCAGCGCTGCAAACATCAAAGAACCTGCAGCTATGGAGGGGTAACGGTAAATGGTTTTTTTCTTCATTTCAATTTCCAGGGTTTTATTTGCAGTAAAAATATAAAATCTACAGGAATAGTTTTTACTTTATCTTAGATTTTAACCTTTCATTGGCTCTATGAAAAAATATTTACAATTTATTATGAATTAGAGGTTCACTAAAATTTGTACATTTACCTGCGTTCGCAAGTAAAGAATCTCATTCAATTTTGGTTTTACAACTTGAATATTAAATTAACTAAATGAATAATATGATCATACTTAATAACAGAAAGCTTGGTTCAGCATCTGTACCTGGATTAATACTGCTTTTCTTCGTTTCCATTGCTTCTGCTCAGATGGCACAGGCTCAGATGATAGATATTTTATTAAAAGGTGGTCATGTAATTGATTCAAAAAATAAAATAGATTCTCAAATGGATGTAGCCATTGTTGATGGTAAAATATTTCAGGTAGCTCCTGACATTCCTGTAATAAATGTCAAAAATGTGGTTGATGTTAGTGGTATGTATGTAACACCAGGTCTTATTGATATGCATGTTCATGCTTTCCACGGCACAGATCCTGGTTCTTACATTGCTGATGGATGGGATGCTCTGCCTCCCGATGGGTTCACCTTTCGGGCAGGTGTGACTACAGTAGTTGATGCGGGTTCTTCAGGATGGAGAAACTTTCGTGTTTTTAAAGAACAAACGATTGACAGGTCCCAGACAAGAGTGCTGGCTTTCTTAAATATTGTGGGTGTTGGAATGTCAGGAAGATTTGAAGAACAGGATGTAACTGATATGAATCCACTTATGACATCATATATGATACATCGATTATTCCCTGATATTCTTGTAGGCGTTAAATCAGCTCATTATTGGGGTGGGGATTTTACGCAGGTAGATCGTGCAGTTGAAGCGGGTAATCTGGCTAATGTTCCTGTTATGGTTGACCTTGGAGAACATCATCCTCCCCTTTCTATTGAAGAGCTGTTTATGAAGCATCTTCGTCCCGGCGATATCTGGACCCACACGTATGCAAATGCCCCTAAAGACAGGGAAGTTCCTGTTGATGAAAATGGTAAGGTAAAACCTTTTATTTTCGAAGCACAAAAAAGAGGTATAATATTCGATGTTGGTCATGGCGGCGGCGCTTTTCACTGGAGCCAGGCAATCCCTTCAATACAACAGGGATTTATTGCTGATGTAATAAGCTCAGACCTGCATATCGGGAGTATGAATAGTGGAATGAAGGATATGGCCAACCTGTTGTCAAAGTTTCTCAACATGGGTCTGTCCATTCAGGACGTCATTTTACGTGCTACCTGGAAACCTGCAATTGTCATAAAAAGGCCAGATTTGGGTAATTTAAGTGCAGGAGGTGTGGCTGATGTTGCAGTTTTTAGTTTGAGAAAAGGAGATTTCGGATTTCTTGACGTGGGCGGGAAAAAAATGAAAGGCACGCAAAGACTGGAAGCAGAGTTAACGATCCGTGCCGGGAAAATTGTTTGGAATCTAAACGGCATTGGTGCCCCTATTTGGGATGCAAAGCCTCAGTAAGATCTGTTATGGTGCAGATAACTACAAGTAATTTTCTATTGAAAAATATTAATTGAATAATAAACTGGAGAGCATCATGCATATAAATCGTTTCTTAATCAAAGGCCAGGCAATTGCCGTGTTTTCAAATATAACAGCTGCTTTGGTGGTTGGTTTCTTTCTTTTCGTAATTCCGGCTATTTCTCAGGCTCAGGAGATCGATATTTTATTGAAAGGTGGTCATGTAATCGATCCAAAAAATAAAATAGATTCTCAAATGGATATTGCCATAGCAAATGGAAAAATTCTTAAAGTTGCGACGGATATTCCTGTAACTAATGCCAAAAAGGTAATTGATGCAAGCGGTCTGTATGTAACACCAGGTCTAATAGATATTCATACACACGTTTTTGTTGGTAGTAATCAGGGTTTTGCGGATGGGTTTTCAAGCTTATCTCCGGATGATATTACTTTGAAGGCTGGTATTACAACAGTTGTAGATGCAGGAACTTCCGGCTGGCGTAATTTCCCGGTTTTCAAGAAACAGGTTATTGATAGGTCCCAAACGAGAGTACTTGCCTTTCTGAATATTGCGGGTTCAGGTATGACAGGATTTCCTACTGAAGAAGATATCAATGATATGGATTCCCGTATGACTTCTCTTGTAATCCAACAATTTCCGGATATTATTGTTGGTGTGAAGATCGGACATTATCGTGGCAGTGAATGGACCCCTTTTGACAGAGCACTGGAAGCAGGGCGCTTATCAAATGTACCGCTCCTGGTGGAATGTCACCTTCCCTTACTTCCCCTCGAAGAGATACTGATTCGAATGCGGGCCGGAGATATTTATACACATTCATTTTGCACAGCGACTGACAGAACATGTCTGCTCGATGAACTGGGAATAGTGAGACCTTATGTGCTGGAAGCCCAAAAAAAAGGAATCCGGTTTGATGTTGGCCACGGTGGTGCAATGTTCCATTTCTCTATTGCAATACCAGCTCTGAAACAAGGGCTTTTACCCAATTCCTTTGGCTCTGATCTGCACCGTTTCAGCATGAATTCAGGAATGAAAAATATGCTCGATATCATGTCTAAATATTTAAATATGGGTATGAATATTGAAGATATAATATTTCGTGCTACCTGGAATTCTGCTAATTCTATAAAACGGGATGACCTGGGGCAATTGAGCGAGGGTGCTGAAGCAGATGTTGCCATCTTAAGAATAAGAAAAGGTAGCTTTGGTTTTATTGATGCAGGTGGTAATAAAATGGATGGTGATCGCAGACTTGAAGCTGAATTGACCATTCGTGCCGGAAAAATTGTATGGGATCAGAATGGTATCGCCGCGCAGAATTGGGTAAATAAATAGTGGATTAAATTTTATATAAAACTTTATTATATGAAAACACAAAGAAGAACTGTAATTAAAAAGCTGTTTGTCTCGATAATAGGAGTAACGGGCTTTAGATTGGCAGCTGGTGCAAAAACCAATTCTGCAGTAGAAAAGGTAGCATTGGACGTGACCAACTTTCAGGACATACCCTTGTTTTCGGCTTCCACTAAATTAGGAAACCTGGTATTTATATCCGGAAGAGGAGCACGTCTTGATGGTGATATCAAAGTACATACTGATTATGTACTTAAAATCATTGAGGAAGAACTTATAAAAGCAGGTTCTTCAATGGAAAAAGTGTTGAAGGTAACTGTGTATCTTGATAACATGAAAGACTATTACGGGATGAATGAAGTTTATAAGGGACGTTTTGGAAAAAACCCACCTGTTCGCACAACAGTAGCTGTTCCAAACGGGCTTCCTCCGGCAGATAATCTGATACAGATGGATTGCATAGGATATATTTAGAATTACATATTATTGTATAAAGATGAATTAACCTAATTTAAAACAACAACAACATGGAACGGAGAGATATAATTAAAAGTTTGACAATTTTACCATTCGCAGGTAGTTTTCTTCCACTGGAGTCTGTTCTGGGTGCTCCTCATGGTCCGCTTGCAGCCGGCCCTAATATCTATCAGTCTATCGGTGTTGAACCGGTGATCAATTGCGTCGGTACCTATACAATTATTGGTGGATCACTTGAACGGCCTGAAGTAGTTGCAGCAATGCATGATGCATCTGGTTTCTTCGTGCAGTATGACGAACTGGCTTTCGGTATAGGCCGGAGGTTAGCCGACCTGACAGGAGCTGAATGGGGGATGGTATCTGCAGGTTGCGCTGCAGGGATGAAACATATTACTGCTGCATGTGTTACCGGCGGCAATCCGGAGAAGCTTATCCGGATCCCTGATCTGGCCGGTTTTGATAAGACCGAGGTTGTTATTCCAAGGAGCGCGCGAAATGCTTATGACCATGCGATACGCAATATAGGCGTGAAGATCATCACAGTTAATACTCCGGAAGAACTCGATAGAGCACTGAACTCAAGGACAGCAATGATCTACATGATGGCCAACAACGAGGTCGATGCAGGACAACCGTTCTCTTTAGAGTCGATTGTACAGATGGCTAAACCACTAAATATCCCTATCCTGGTAGATGCTGCAGCTGAAGACCTTACTATACCTAATGTCCATCTTCAGAGGGGTGCCACAATAGTAGCATACAGCGGAGGGAAAGCTATATGCGGACCTCAGTGCGCCGGACTTTTGCTGGGGAGAAAAGACTTGCTTATGTCAGCATGGCAGGCCAGTTCACCACACCATGGGCCTGGTCGTGACAATAAGGTTGGCAAGGAAGAAATGTTAGGGATGCTGGCTGCAGTTGAAGCCTGGGTAAAGCGGGATCATGTAGAAAAAATGAAAATGTGGAACACCTATCTTGATACTATCTCCAAACGGGTTTCAACCATTAATGGAGTAAAATGCACTGTGCGGGAGCCAAGAGGTCTCTCCAACCACAGTCCTTCACTTGTCATTTCGTGGGATCCTGAGAAGTTTAATAGCAATGGGCCTGAAGTAGCCGAAGATCTGGCGACTAAACAACCAAGAATTGCAGTGCACAGCAGTAACAGGGACGAGTCCGAAACTACTTCGATCACCATCTCATCAGGACAAATGCAACCGGGAAATGATAAAGTTGTAGCGGACAGGATCGTTGATACTCTTTCCCGGCAGCATACAAAATCAAAAGAAATGGCCACCCCTGCATCCAACCTGACCGGGCGTTGGGATGTCGATATTGAGTTCTACAGCAGCAAGAGCCAGCATACTTTTTTTATTGAGCAGGATGGCAATTGGATACAGGGCTCACACAAAGGAGATTTTTCAATGCGCGACATGGTGGGTATTTTCGAAGGAGATCAGGTAAAGCTTAGCAGTTCCGATCATCAGGTAGCCGATAACATCCCATTTATTTTTTCCGGTACCGTTTCAGGAGAAGAAATGTTGGGACAGATCTATATGGGTGAATACATAAATGCCAGGTTTACGGCAACACGGCACAACCAAAAGGGGACACGAAGGCCTATAAGGGTTCCGAAAGGCCAGCCTCTGGCAACCTGAGATATAATTCACTATTCTTTTTTCCGGCACCAGGTCATTGCGAACTGGTGCCGGTCTATTATTTCCACCACGTATATAGCTTATTAACAGTCAGGTAAGCATGGCGTTGATAATTATTGTATTGATCATCCTATGGATAATATGATTTTTAACAAAAATTAAGTTTTGCAAAAACAAATCGAACATTTAATTGTTTAATTTTAACCGTTAGCAAGAGTGAGAATTACCTGAAGTGTATTTATGACGCCTCAGGTTTTTAATCTTTCTGTTTGTTAGTGTTTTAAGCGGACAACAATAGAATAAAATTTTATTCGTTCCAATGAAAGTAAGAAGATAAAGTGATGAAAAGGCGCGATTTTATAAAAGTTTCCTCAGTAGCAAGTATATTAGGATTTGTTGGCCCAGGATATGATGTAGTTGCAAATCCTTCTGAATCCGGTATTGATGGTTTTGATCTTCATCCTTTTATTAAAGCACACCCCGAAGCAGTTTTTATTTTTCTTACTGATGTTAAAGAAAAAACTGATCGTAGCGGGATTTATAATGCTGCATACCAGCTTGCTGATGAGATGTTTGTGAAAACATCGAAGGGTAAAGGATTCCCTAATTCAACCAAAATAACATGTAAACCTAACTGGACCAGCAGTCGCATTGATAAGAAGGATCCTACAGCTAATTTGGGTATAACTACCGATTTGAATTTTATTGAGGGTTATCTGAATTCTGTTAAAAATAAGGGACCAAAGGATTTTTATTTAAGAGAATGTGCCTCTCCAAATTCGTGGACTGCTAACGGATATCTGACGATGGCGGAAAAAAATAATTTTGATCTGAGAAATCTTTCTACAAAGGATTACTGGGATCTTGGAGATGAAATTATTTTTAAAAAAATTGACGGAGTTGTATTTAAAGAGGCAGGTTATATGACGCCTATGAATACTCCTGACACCTTCCTGATAAATATTGCCAAGTTTAAATCGCACCTGATGGGTATTACTGCATCAATTAAAAATCTGCAGGGAATTACAGGAAGAAAATTTCATCAGTTTTGCGGCGGCCACTTTGATATTTTTAAATCTTATGATCAGAGGTACCATCAGTTTTTTCAGCCTGATTATATGGCAAGAATAGCTGAATTACATAAAAAGCATATTCAGGCCGGCATTCCTCGATGGGACACTGTTATGGACAGACCTCCCTATGGCGGCGGATTATTTATGGAGCAATGGGTACAAAGAATGCTTGATTCCTACAGTGTTACACCCACAGGAATAAATATTGTCGAGGGAGTATACGGCCGCGATGGAGACGGTTTTGCCGGGGGACCACATGATGGTAAAGCAATGGATTACATGAGCAATAACGTAATTTTCGGCAAGGATCCTTTCAGAGTTGACATAATAACTCACTGGCTTGCCGGACATGAACCGGGAAATTTCGGACTTTTCCATATTGGTATCGAACGGGGTTTTTCGAATGTTCTTGACCCCTTTGATATTCCGGTTTATCTCTGGAAGGATGGCAAAACAAAAAAGGTTAACCTTGATTCTTTGAAAAGGACACCTCTGCTTACATATTATCTCAGAAAAAATACCGGGGGACAGAACGAGGATAAATTCCATATGTGTGATGAAGCTTTTGATTACAGTTCATGGAAAAATGGTACATTATCGATTAGAGAAGTTCCTTCTATAAAAGCCATTGGAACAGATTCAAAAGAAAATGTTGTTATGGAGGTTTCTGTTCCCGAAAAGGGCGACGTTTATGTGGATATCCTGAACCGCCATGGTGAAGTTGTATGGAGAATGCATGCCGATGACCTTGAGCCCGGAACCCATCAGGTAGTATGGGATGGGTTTTCATCACCCGGATTGTACAATATGTACGTGAAAGGCATGGGATGGGATGCCGAACGTGAAATGGTTATTTATACCTGAGATTCCTTTTCTATATCCGGGCTCTCTTACAATAAACCGGAGTTTCTTATCCCGGTAAAACAATCATGATAAAAAATGAAACGACGTGATTTTATAAAGGTTTCCTCAGCAGCAGGTGTACTTGGAATAGTGAGACCAGGTTTTGGTGCAATGACAAATCCACACACAGAAGGGGTTGAAGGATTTGACCTTCATCCGTTTATCAGAGAGCATCCTGAGGCTGTTTTTATCAACCTTACATCAGTCAAAGAAAAAACAGACAAAACAAGTATCTATGATGCTGCATATAAGCTGGCTGATGAGATGTTTGTCAGAGCCTCCGGAGGAAAAGGTTATTCCAATGCAACCAAAGTAACCTGTAAACCAAACTGGACATGCAACACTGGCAATAGGAAGGATCCAACAGCTAATATGGGTATCACTACCGATCTGAATTTTATTGAAGGATACCTGAATGGTGTTAAAAGTAAGGGTCCAAAGGATTTTTATTTAAGGGAATGTGCCTGCGCATTTCTTTGGAAGACTAACGGATATTCCGACATGGCTGAAAGAAATAGTTTTAATCTGAAAGACCTTGCTTCAAAGGATTACTGGGATCTGGGAGATGAAATTATTTTCAAAAAAGTTGACGGTGTTGTATTTAAAGAAGTGGGTTTTATGGCCCCTATGACTGCCCCGGACACCTTCCTGATTAATATAGCGAAGTTTAAGGCTCACCAGATGGGTATTACCGCTTCAATTAAAAATCTGCAGGGAATAACTGCAAAGACATTTCACTCCTACTGCGGAGGAAGTATTGATATTTTCAAAACATATGATAAGCGATACCATAAGTTTTTTCAGCCCGATTACCTTGCCCGAGTTGGTGAACTGCATAAGAAACATGTTCAGGCAGGCATTCCACGCTGGACTGAAAAAATGGACAGGCCACCATTCGATGGTGGATTCTGGATGGAGCAATGGGCTCAGAGAATGTGCGATTCCTTCAGTATTACTCCCACCGGGATTAACATTGTAGAGGGTGTTTACGGTCGTGATGGTGATGGCTTTCAAGGCGGGCCACACAACGGTAAGGCTATGGATTTTATGAGTAACAACGTAATATTCGGGAAAGATGCTTTCTGCGTAGATATCATTGCTCACTGGCTTGCAGGACATGAACCGGGAAATTTCGGACTTTTCCATATTGGTATCGAACGGGGTTTTTCGAATATTCTTGACCCTTTTGATATTCCGGTTTATCTGTGGAAAGATGGCAAGACAAAAAAGGTTAAACTGGATTCTTTGAAAAGGACACCTCTGCTTACATATTATCTCCGACGAAATACCGGGGGACAGAGCGAGGATAAATACCATATGTGCGATGAACCTTTCGACTATAGTTCATGGAAAAATGGTAATATTTCCCAACATAACGTTCCGTCTATTCGGGCAATCGGAACTGATTCGAGTGAAAGAATTGTTATGGAGGTTTCTGTTCCTGAGAAGGGTGACGTTTATGTAGATATTCTGAATCGTCATGGCGAAGTGGTCTGGCGTCTTGAAGCAGACGGGCTAGAACCTGGAAAACATCAGGTAGTATGGGATGGATTCTCACAGCCAGGACTTTACAACATGTATGTAAAGGGCATGGGTTGGGATGCTGAAAGAGAAATGGTTATTTATACCTGAAACTCATAAACAGAAATAAAAAAACCTCACAGATTTTGGTGAGGTTTTTTTGATGCGGCGTATTTTATTTTGATAAACCTGTTACAACGGGAAGTACAATATGGCTCAAATGAGTTCCACCATGATAAATTGTCTGTCTGGCAATCCGGGTTTTTGAACTGGTTCCAAGTGGTTCACCCGTATTTGGATTTCGGTCAAATTGTGGAAAATTACTCGAGGTAATATCTAATCGAATGCGGTGACCCGGCAGAAATACATTGGCTGTGCCTGTTAACTCAATTTCATATTCATATACCTGGTTAGGGGTTAATAAATTTATCTTATCCAGTCCATTGCGAAATCTTGCTCTGAGAATGCCTTCGGATACAGGCATTGAATAACCGTTGGGATAAACGTCGATCAGCTTGATCATCCAGTCTGTATCAGATCCGTCAGTGGAGGCATTCAGGTTCATCCGGACTGGTCCTGCAATAGTCAGAGAATCAGTCAGATATTCGCTTGTATATACAAGAACATCTTCACGCCTTTCAACAGGCCGCTGATCAGCTGGTCCGGGAATTGTTGGAGTTCCACAGCAATTATTCCCTCCCGTGGTGGGTATCGGGTTTTGCGGATCGTAAAGATAAGTATCAATGTCGCTTTTTACTGGTTTGGTGAATGAAAGAGATCCATCCCCACGAACCGAATTTGCAGATCCGTTACTATTCAGGTATAATTCACGATACTGTGTACCTGGTATTGGCCAGTCTGATTCGCCTCTCCATTTGTTAATTCCCATATAGAATAACTCTACAGGTTTCTCACTATCCAGTCCATTCTTAATTCCCTTGAGATGAAAGTCGTAAAACCGTAATTGTAACTCAAACATATCAACAAATGCGGCCGGAGTAAAATCAACTCCTCCGAATGATTGGGTAGGACCATGGCCCCATGGCCCTATGATCATGCGTGTACCTGCTTTAGCCTCAGGAGTAGCACCCTGTTTTCTCATCCCCACATAGCCGTTGATTGTTCCCATTATGAATATATCAAACCATCCGCCGAGGGTATGAACAGGAACTGCAACCTTATCAAAGCGTTCTTCGTCGCTTATGACCTTCCAGTATTCATCATAACTATTATGTTTTAACCAGTCCCTGTAATGCTGAACAATAGAACCCTCATATACCATGTCCATATCATTCAGAGGCAAATGCATAAGAATATTGTCATATTTCAGGTTTTCCGGCATGTAATTCTCTGTATGCCAAAACTGAGGGAGCATTATCCGATTCGGCATCCTTACTACACCCCATCCATAATTGAAGCTTAACCTGAATGCACCACCCATGGTTAACCAGTTTGCATATATATTGGTTGATGCAAGAGACGGGAATGCAGCAACCAGATGCGGAGGATTCTGACTTGCAGCTGCCCATTGATTATGCCCGCCATAACTGCCTCCGCAGGTAGCGACCTTTCCGTTGGAGAATGGCTGAGCTGCAGCCCATTCTATTGTTTCAGAACCATCTTTTCCCTCATCCCTGAAAGGTTCCCACTTTCCTTCGCTTTCATATCTTCCGCGAACATCCTGAAAAACAACGGCATATCCATGCTGTGCAAATTTCACAAACATTTCATGACTTCCATCCCTTTGAACACCATATGGAGTCCTTGAAACCAGGGTTGGATACCTGCCTGGTTCTGACGGAAGATAGACATCTGCATATAATATCACACCGTCGCTCATTTTTACAGGTTTATGACGTTCAATGCGAATATCATTCAGTCTGACCTGATTTTCAGAAACAGGGGTGAAAGATAGTGAGCAGGTAACAATTATCAGAAGGCAGAGTTTCGCAGAGATTATAATTATCCGCCTTTTTTCATTGTAGCAGTGAGCACTGTCTGACAGTCTGATTCTGCTGGCTAATTCATAAATTATATGTTTCATTTTTCTGTCATTCATTTTATACAATAAAATCCAACTGTGTTCAGAAAAAAAGAACCTATAAGAAGATCAATAAAGGGCAGCTGATTGAAACATCCTTTTCCAGCTCTTTCTTAAGCTGTTCCGCAAATTGCGGATTGAAATTCATATAGGTATCTGACTTATTCCCGATGAACTAGATATAGGCAATACAATCCATTTCAACAAGTGAATCTCCTGGTACACCGCCTTTTGCCACTGCTATAGTGGAACGTACCGGAGGAGTCTGACCAAAACGGCCCTTGTATACTTCGTTCATACCCTTATAATCGGCAATATCATTAAGATATACAGTTACTTTAAGTACTTTTTCCATTGATGAACCAGCTTTTAGAAGTTCTTTCTCAAGTTCTTTAAGAACAATTTCAGTATGAGCTGCGATAGTAAAAGGTGCAACATGGGCTCCTTTGCCTGCTATAAAAACAAGGTTTCCGAATTTGGTTGAGCCTGAGAACAGGGGGACATCCTGATAATTAGTCACATTTAGAGCTTCCTTCTTCTCATAAACATTTGTTTTTGCATTGGCTGCCAGCCCAATTCCTGTCAAGCCTACTACCGAGGCAAACATTTTTTTAATTACGGATCTTCTTTCTGTTTTCATAATGAATTGTTTAATGTTAAAAATGTGTTTAAATATACAAATAGAAATCTTTATTTAATAGTTTAAGATGAATCAACATGCTATGTTACCTATTTTTTATACTCAGGGGCTGAAATTCCATTGAGGTCCCAGACAATTTTCCCTGCCCTGATCGTCATCTCGGCGACCAATTTCTGTGTTCCTTTCATTTTTTCCCCTGTAATATCAAGAAATCCAAAGTTTCCACTAACAAGGCTGAAGACTGCCACATCAGCTTCAGATCCAACACTTAAGTTACCAAGTTCAGGCCTCTTGATAATTTTGGCAGGATTCCAGGTAGAACGCAGGATGACTTCCTGTAAGGAAAGCCCCATATTAAGGAACTTTGACATCAGGTTGCTCATATCCTTCATCCCGCTGTTCATACTACCGGTATGCAGATCAGAGCTTATGGCATCAGCAATAAATCCCTGCCTGATTGAAGGGATGGCCTGGCTCCAGAAGAATGAGCCACCGCCATGGCCTACATCAAAGATCCTTCCGCTTTTTTGTGCTTCGAAGATAAATGACTTAACCTTTCCATTCTCATCCACAGGAGCTTCACGAGTCTTTGGCCAATATGCGTAGGCATGCGTAAATATGTCTCCCGGACGGAGATGCTTCATAAGAAGTTCTTCAAGAGAAAGGGGCGGATCGCTCTGACCAAAATCTATCATAACCGGGAGATTTGCCAGCTTTCCGGCTTCAACAGTACTATCGGTTGGTGCCCAGTCGTGCCCATCGTAATGAGCAAGCTTGATCCCAACAATTTCTGACGGATATTTTTTCGCAAATTCAGCTGTTTTATGAGCATCCATATCCTTGATATTTTGCTCGAACGGGCCACCTCTCATTCCTTCTCCTACAATATTAAGAAAAGCGAGGACCCTCGTTTGGGAAATATCAATTGTTTGCCTTTTGAAATCCTGAAATCCTCTCAATCCTGAACTACCGGCATCAACAAAAGTGGTCACGCCTGCACGAAAGGAAAATTCGTCAGGCCCTACTGAATTCTGACCATTCATCAATGCCTGTTCATACTTTGTCCCATAAAAAACGTGTACATGCATATCAATAACACCAGGTGTGACATACATGTCTCCGGCATCTATGACCTGTTTTCCATCTTTTACATCAATATTTTTTGCTAAAAGAGCAATCTTACCATCACTGATAGCAATATCCATTACACCATCAATGTTGTTTTTGGGATCAATAACATGACCTCCTTTTATTACAATACTGTAGGTTTGAGCCATACTAAGGCCTGACAAAATAAATAGAATTGTTATAATGTATAAGAACCTGATTTTCATTATTTTAAATTTAGTGAACATGTTTTATCATATCAAAATTATTACCTGATAATAATGAAATTCCACAATTTCATAAGGCTAAAGCCCTGGTAAGCTCTTCAGCTAGCCTTGTAGCAACTATTTTTTCCTCACCTGGCTGCATCATCCATGCAGTGATAACAACGCTGTTATCCTTGCCTCCTATCATCTCGATTGAGGGATTTCCCTTTCTGAGTCTTTCCTGAAAATCGTTCCTTGTAACCTTAACTTTTTCTATATCCCATGAAATTGTAAGAGTAGGAGTGATGTTCGCAACCGGAGGAACAGCAACAACGGCAGTAATCCCATTGATTTTTTTAACAGCATTTTCCATTACGGAAATCCGGTCTTCCCATATCTTCCACTCTTTCTGGTGGTCTCTGTTAATGAACTTATCGAGAGCTACATACATCCCAAGTATCTCCTCCTTATTTACTTTCATGCCGCGTCCGATATTACCTCCACGTGGGGGAGCATTTAACCTTGCAGCTGCTATCAGATCTTTTTTGCCCATCAGTATTCCGGCGCTTTGCGGCCCACGAAGACCTTTGCCTCCTGAAACACAAACCAGGTCGAATCCCATGTCATTGAATTTCCAAAGGTTTTCCACAGGAGTTGAATCAGCAGCCATATCGATCATTGTGGGGATATTGTGTTTCTTTCCCAGAGCAACCCATTCTTTATCAGATATTTTTCCATCAGGGCCTGCATAATTAAGGAACCACATCATTGCAGTTTTTTCATTAACAGCTTTTTCGAAATCAGCATCTGTTTCAATTTCTACAACTTTGATCCCGGTATTCGTAAGTGCATGAACATAACCCTGATTATGTGCTTTTTGCACCAGTACCTCTGATTTCATCTCCTCAAGATGAGGAAGCTGGGCGACCTTTTTAGGATCGGCCCCTGTAAGTACTCCTGCAGTACCAAGAACCAATGCCGACCAGCATCCTGCAGTAACCATAGCTGACTCAGAATGACATAAAGCTGCAATTTTTGCTCCCACTTTGTCCTGCACTTCATCTATCATTGCAAATTTTTTTGATGTAGATCTGATTGCTTCTACTACCTCATCCTGCATTATGCAACCTGACATTGCTGTATATGTTCCTGCAGCATTGATAAAGGTGCGTATCCCAAGTTCTTTAAACAAATCACGTTTTGAGGCGGAGGGAGCAGCCATTAATGACTCCAAAGGCAGGACACTGCCTAACATTACCCCTGATACTGGAAGAATGGACAAATTTTTAATTACATCTCTACGTTTCATGTTAGTTAGTTTAAGGTTAAAATATCTAAATTAATTTTTTATTATTTTTCTAAAACCTATTTGAATATAATAGCAGTCTGAATAATAGACACAACCTATTTAGCAGATTTTTTGCGAATAACCGCAATAGGATTTGCAATACCATTTAAGTCATATACAATCCTTCCTGCTCTTATAGTCATTTCACATTCAATTTTTTTATCAGTTTCAAGTTTATAACCGGTATAATCAAACAAACCAAATTTACCGGTACGAATGTTGAGTATTGCTATGTCTGCATCTGACCCTACCGAAAGATTACCTAATTCTTCTCGCTTAATAACCTGAGCCGGTCTCCAGGTGCTCGTTTTAATAACACTTTGAAGATCCATCCCCATCGCCAGAAACTTAGACATAGTTGTCAGCATATCTTTCATTGCTCCATTCATACTTCCGATATGGAGGTCGGTACTGATTGCATCGGGATACAAGCCACTCTTAATTGCCGGTATTGCTTGTGAATATGCAAAACTTATGCCACCATAACCAACATCAAAAATGATACCCTTCTTCTGTGCTTCCCAGACAAATGGCTTAACCTTGTTCGTTTGCTGATCAACAAGATACTCCCTGCTGGGGCCCAACTGAGCGAAACAATGTGTGAAAATATCACCAGGACGAAAAACTTGCATAAACAGCGTGTCGAGAGAGAGTGCAGGATTGGCGCCTCCCAAATCTACCATGAAAGGCATATTTGATAATTTACCTGCTTCTTCTGCCAGTTTTACAGGTGTCCAATCCCGGCCATTATAATGCGCCAGTTTAATTCCTACAATATCATTTGAATTCTTTATGGCGAATTCAGCAGTTACCTTAGGATCCATATCTTTTTGATTCTGCTCAAAAGGGCCTCCCCTCATTCCTTCCCCTACAATATTCAGAAAGGCAAGAACTCTGGTCTGGGATCTGTCAATCGTTTGTCTTTTAAAAGCAGGAAAAGTTCGCCATCCTGCGCAACCAGCATCCACAACGGTTGTTACACCTACCCGAAAGGTAAATCCATCAGGAGTCACGGAGCTGGGACCATTCATATATTGCTGATCCAGGTATGTTCCCTGGAATACATGTACATGAATATCAATAAGACCGGGTGTAACATACAAGCCCTGAGCATTAACAACCTGGATCCCTTCTTTTTCATCAATGTTTTTTGCTATCATGGAAATCTTACCATCTGTTACAGCAATATCCATTACTTCGTTGATGTTGTTTTTGGGATCAATTACATGTCCGTTCTTTATTACAATACTATATGTTTGTGCCTTACTCAACCCTGTCATTATAAACCAGATAAAAAAAAGAAGTAGATATATTTTTCGCATTGTTATCGAAATTAAATTGGTTAATGATTTTTCATTTTCCTTTGCATTTCCCATTCACGACCTGGTATATCTACACGGAAACTCTCAAGGTTCCCCTGATCCTGGAGAGTAACATAAACTGTACATCCGTCTTTCCACCAATCGCTATATTAGTAGGTCTTTTACCAACCAGAGATATCTCTCGTATTACTTTACCTTCCGGAGAAGCAATCACAACCATCCCTTTTCCAAACCTGGTTATGTATAAGTTGCCTTTAATATCACACCGCATTCCATCCATGCTAAAATCAGGAAATTCAACCTGAGCACAAACGGTGAGAGAAAACCCTGTAAAAAGCAATGAAAACGACAAATTAAGATTTGACATGAATAATTCGCTTGTTTTAAAGTGTTAACTTAAATGTAATTATCAATAGTATAATTTTTATCATTAAGTAAAGTGACTCTCATGTGAAAAATACATTTCTTCCAATAGGATGTGTTTAAAACTGACCACCCCAACTTAGCTATTCTTGAATTGACCGAGGGAATGATTGGCTAACAACAAATTTAATTATTTTCTTGTACATGCTGAGAATACGGTACGTTTTTTTGTAAATTGTTTTCACCCCTGCCCCCTAGAGGTGGTTTGATAAAGACCTGGTAATCAATAAGTCCCCTTTAGGGGATTTAAGGGTAAAAACAAGTGGAGATTTTTTCTGAACTCTTATTTCACAATTCCGGTAAATCCCATGAAAGCCAGGGCAAGGATTCCTGCGATGACAAGAGAAATGGGTACACCTTTCATTCCTTTTGGAATATCAGCAAGCTCCAATTGTTCCCTGATACCTGCAAGAATAACAAGGGCAAGTCCGAAGCCGATTGCAGTAGATGCACCGTATACAACACCCTCTATCAGGTTGTAGTCTTTTTTAACAACAAGCATGGCAACACCCAGTACAGCACAGTTTGTAGTTATTAAGGGAAGAAAAATACCAAGCGCCTGGTATAACGGCTGACTTACCTTTTTAAGAATAATTTCAACGATCTGAACCAAAGCAGCAATAACAAGAATGAATGTTATTGTCTGCATGAAACCGATTCCCAGTTTATTCAATACATATATCTGAATAAGATAAGTTGCCATAGTTGCAAGAACTATTACGAAGGTAACGGCGCCTGCCATTCCCGACGCTGTATTTACCTTATTTGAGACGCCCAGGAAAGGACAAATTCCAAGGAACTGGGCAAGCACCACATTATTAATAAAGACGGCCGATATGATTATTAATATGTATTCCATTTCAATCTTTTTTTAAGTTTTTTTAATCCGGTTAATCAACGCAATAAGATATCCCAGTGCAATAAAGGCACCCGGAGCCAGGATAAATACAAGGATCCCATCACCTGAAATAAATTTATACCCGAAAATTGCCCCACTACCTACTATTTCGCGAAAGGCACCCAAAATCCCAAGTGCCATAGTGAAGCCAAGTCCCATTCCGAAGCCATCGATGAATGATGAGAAAACGCTATTTTTGCTTGCATAAGCTTCTGCGCGTCCTAAAACAATACAGTTAACAACAATCAGAGGAATGAATATCCCAAGTTTTTCATATAGTCCGGGTACATAAGCCTGCATTAAAAGGTCGACTACTGTCACAAACGAGGCAATTATCACAACGAAAGCAGGAATTCTAACCTTGTCGGGAATAAGATCTGAAAGCATTGAGATTACCACATTTGATCCTATCAGAACAAAGGTAGTGGCTATTCCCATTCCCAATCCATTTAATGAGGAAGAGGTTGTGGCAAGGGTAGGGCAGGTGCCGAGCACCAGTACCAGTATGGGATTTTCCCTTATGAACCCCTTGGTAAAGTTTTGTAACTGACTCATTTCGAACCTCCTTTCTGTATGGTAATATAAGCTCGCTGAACTGCATCGCAAAAAGCTCTTGAGCTTATAGTCGCAGCAGTGATCGCATCAACCGGACCACCATCTTTTTTAACTTTTAAATTGAACAGAGATGGATTCTTATCATTGAACTGGTCCTTGAACAATGGCTCTGTCATCTTTGTTCCAAGACCCGGTGTCTCCTTTTGTTCCAGAACGGTTATATTAACAATTGTTCCATCGGGTTTGAATCCTGCCATGAGGCTGATATTTCCACTGAACCCCTTTTTGGTATATGTGTTTACAGCATAACCAACAACCACGCTATCTTTTTTTGCCGGGTAAATATCGAGACTGTCTCCTTCTCCGGTTGGTAATCTGTACATCTCATCATTCGGGTTATTGTTAAATTCAGGAACAACCAGTTTAATTGCCGCCAGTTTCTTATTCAGAACCGAAAGCTCTATTGGTGCTTTTGTCATTTGATATACAAAGCCAAGACATGCCGATGCTCCCAGCGATATAAGGGTCAGCGACAGCACCATATTCCTGAATGTAGATTCGGTCTTAGCCATTTTTTACCTCCTCTCCGAATCTTTTTGGTTTTATATAAGCATTCATTAGTGGTACAAATGCGTTCATAATCAGTATGGCAAAAGAGACACCCTCAGGGTAAGCTCCGTAAACCCTTATGATCACGGTAAGTATCCCAATACCACAGCCATATATTATCATGGCCTTAGGGTTCATAGGGGAAGTAACATAATCCGTTGCCATAAAAATCGCCCCCAGAAAAACACCTCCTGCCAGGATATGAAACATCGGATCAGCATTTGATTCAGGATTAATTAACCAGAGTGTGGTTGTAAAAACTGCTATGCTTCCGATAATGGAAACAGGTATATGCCAGGTAATTATCTTTTTAAAGAGCATAAATGCAAATCCAATCAACAAAGCAACTGTGGCAACTTCTCCCATCGATCCTCCCATATTACCCAGGAACATCTGAATTGTTGTCGGAACTTTTTCCATCAACTGTGATAAAGACTCTCCGTTTTTAATACCCTCTTTTATTATAGCCAGAGGTGTTGCTCCTGTTATTGCATCGGTATAACCGGTTTTTAACCCTTCAGGAACGGGCCAGATTGTCATCTGTACAGGGAACGAGATCAGCATGAAAACACGTCCGACCAGTGCAGGATTGAATGGATTATTCCCAAGCCCGCCGAAGGTCATCTTCGCAACACCAATCGCTATCAGGCTTCCTATAATAATTAGGAAAACAGGAATATTTGACGGCAAATTGAATGCAAGAAGAAGACCTGTCACCAGGGCTGACCCATCAGTAATTGAAATTGCCTTTTTGAGTACGAATCTCTGAATCAGGTATTCGAAGACAAGGCAGGAAATCACTGAGGTGGCCGTTACAATAACAGCTCCGATTCCAAAATAAAAAACTGAGGTAAATAGTGCCGGCATGAGTGCCAGAACGACTCCGTACATCAGCTTTTTCGTTGTTTCCTCTCCATGCGTATGCGGCGAGGGAGAGATATTAAGCAGATTACTCATGAGAAAATCATGTAACTTGTTATTTCATATTTCGTTCACATGCCATCCTGATAACTGTTGACTTTCCAAGTCTGATATAGTCAAGTAAAGGCCGGCGGGCGGGGCAAGTATAGCTGCACGATCCACATTCCATGCAATCGGTTATCCTCTCTTTTTCAGATCTTTCGAACAAACCTTTTTCAGAGAGTGTCATCAGCAGAAATGGTTCAAGGTTAAGGGCACAGACAGAAATACATTTTGCACATCTTATGCAGGGTTTAATCTCCGGTCTTTCTGATTCAGTACGAGGGAAAAGAATTATACCTGATGTCCCCTTTACTATTGGAACATCAGTACTATTAACTGATTTTCCCATCAGAGGTCCGCCATTCACAATTTTTCCCGTATCTTCTGGCATACCACCAGCGGCTTCGATAAGCTTGCTGAAAGGAGTTCCCACTCTTACAAAATAGTTTCCGGGCCTGACAAGAGATTTACCGGTTATTGTTACAACTCTTTCGAAAAGCGGTTTATTCTTTTGCACTGCTTCGTAAACTGCATAGGCTGTACCTACATTATGAACAACGGCACCTATGTCGAGCGGAAGATGACCAGAAGGCACCTCTCTGTTAATAAGGGCTTTGATAAGCTGTTTTTCAGCACCCTGCGGATATTTTACTTTAAGAGCATGTACTGATATTCCTTTAAACGAGGTGGCAAGTTTTGTCAGATGGTCAATTGCATCTGGCTTATTGTTTTCAATACCAATCTTTGCTATTTCAACATTAAGTGCTTTCATCAGTATTTCAACTCCAATGAGAATTTCTACTCCTTTCTCGAGCATAAGACGATGGTCGGATGTAAGATATGGTTCACACTCAACTCCATTTATGATCAACAGGTTGCATTTTTTTCCGGAGGGAACAGTCAGTTTAACATGTGAAGGAAATGTTGCTCCTCCCAGACCCACAATACCTGATTCAAGACATCTTTTTGTGATCTCTTCCGGAGACAGCTTTATTTCAGTAACTATTTCATTGCTTTTATCGATTGTATTGATCCACTCATCACCTTCAACATCAATGAAGACAGCTGCCTGTTTATAACCTGAAGTATCCATTATTGTATCAATCTTATTGACCTTCCCTGATACTGAAGAATGAATATTTGCCGACACAAAACCTTTACTTGTAGCTATTAACTGTCCCGTCTTTACATAATCGCCTTTGTTAACAATAGTTGTTGCAGGAGCCCCTATATGTTGAGAAACTGGAATTGTAACGCTTTCAGGAATAGGAAGATACCCGATAGCTAAATTGGCTGTCAGCTTATTCTCGGGTGGATTAATACCTCCAAGGGGAAATGTTTTCAACACTATTATATTTGTTAGAATAAGTTATCTAATTATGCGTTAACAGTCTCAGCCTGAATTTCAACCTTAGGCTTTCTGGGCGGAAAGTTAAGTTCTATTATAGCGTTGGTTGGACATTCTGTGACGCATTTTCTGCAGAATGTACATTTCTTCGCATCTATGTAAGCAAGATTATTTTCGATTGTTATTGCATCAAACTCACAAACCTTAAAGCATTTAATACAGGCAATACAAGCTACTTTACATGCTTTCCGTGCAGGACCACCTTTGTCACAATTGGAGCATGCCACATATATCTTCCTCTCTTTTTTTGTCTTTTTCCGAAGTTCAATAAGATTTCTCGGGCATGCTTTCACACAGGTACCACAAGCTACGCATTTATCATCTATGAACAGGTAGCTCAGTTGTAATTTCCAGGTACATAGCATCAAAAGAACAAGCCCTGACACAATCACCATAGCCCATGCAACCATAGCTGCAGTCTGTCTCTCCGATATAAAGATTGTGCGAGATCCTGCAATCTGCTGCTCCGTCATATTTTGACGTACGTGGGCTGTTTTCGGGTGTCCCGTTGCATAGTAAAACTGCTACCAGAGAATCTACAAAAGGAGCTTCTTTCCCTAGTATTATTGCTGCCAATCCCATCACTTCAGAACCACCAACCGGACAATTGAGACCTTCAAAGTTATCGGCTTTAACAAGAGCCTCTGCAAAATTGCGACAACCGGCAAATCCGCAACCGCCACAATTGGCTGCAGGAAGCACAGCCTGTATCTCATCAATCCTGGGATCTTCAAATACTTTAAATTTTTGTGCAACAAAATAAAGTATTACAGCTGATATCAGGGCAAGAAGACTCAGACTTATAATTGTTATCAGTATCGTAGGACTCACCAGTTAAGCTTTTAATGTAAACGTGAATTTTTCATTAATCCGCTTCCTGAAAATAAAGAGGACAAAATAATAAGGTATAAGCATTGCAAACGAAATCAACCCTGCACCTAATTCCTGTACTTTCAGGGAGATAAGAATTATAAGGATTGCAATCACTGTAAATAAAGGTAGAAGATATCCAAAAAACAGGGCAGAATAACCCATAGATTGTTTCATAAGTATGGTAACGGTATCGCCCGGTTTCACATTATAACTGCCGGATACTTCAATAATCTTTTCTTCCTTTCCAGATATTGTACAGGAACCTTCCGCATGGCACCCGAAACATGCGGATGCAGCTGAGATGCTCACAATAACAGATTTATCATCAACCTTCTGTACTATACCTTCATGATCAATGGTTACGGAATTAACTGAATCCTTCATGAATTATCCTGAAAATGTCAAACCGCAAGTTTAAAATTACCTGCCAATTGAAGGATGTATTTTGTCAGTTTTTGCTATCGACCGATTATTTATTCTAATTATAAATAACCAATCTTAACTTATGTTACTCCAAGATTGCCCCTGACTAAAAAGCCGTTTTAATTCGGTTCTGAAGATTAGGTTTTGATTTTCCTCCAGCAGGGGATCTTTAGTAAGAATATCTTCTGCAATATGTCTGACATATTCAATTAGTTGTCCATCTTTAGCAAGGTTGGCAATCTTAAGGTCAAACGGTATTCCGCTCTGTTGAGTTCCTTCGATATCGCCCGGTCCCCTGAGTTGAAGATCGGTTTCAGCAATTTCAAATCCATCAGTGGTTCTGATCATTATTTCAATCCTCTTAGCAGCTTCTCTCGATAATTTGTCTGAACTCATAAGGATGCAGTAAGACTGTTCTGCGCCTCTGCCCACACGCCCTCTTAACTGATGCAACTGGGAAAGACCAAATCTTTCTGCACTTTCAATTACCATAACTGTTGCATTCGGAATATCGACACCAACCTCAATAACTGTTGTTGCAATCAGGATATGAGCATAACCGTCTTTGAATAGCTTCATAGATATCTCCTTATTTGCCGGAGTCATCTTTCCATGAACGATGCTAATGCAGTATTTTGGGGCTGGGAAAACTCTCGAAATGGTATCCCATCCATCCTCAAGATCTTTATAATCCATTGTTTCAGATTCCTTGATAAGTGGATATACAATATAAATCTGCCGATGCTCAGCAATCTGGTTCCTGATAAATCCGAAGACCTTATTTCTTTCTGAATCAGTAAAATTCAATGTTTTTATCGGGACTCTGCCAGGGGGAAGTTCATCTATAACCGAAACATCCAGGTCTCCATACAAAGTCATAGCAAGGGTTCTGGGAATAGGAGTTGCTGTCATAACCAGAATATGAGGAGGATTGAGGTTCTTTTGCCAGAGACGTGCCCTCTGCGCGACACCGAAGCGATGCTGCTCATCAATAATAACTAATCCAAGATTACTGAATTGAACATTCTCTTCAAGAAGAGCATGTGTTCCGATTAAAATATTAAGTGATCTGTCAAGCAGAGACTCCCCAATAGATTTTCGAGAAGTTTTTTTTGAGGAACCGGTCAGGAGACAAATTTTGATATCAATACCCTCAAGTAATTTACTGATACTCTGAAAATGCTGGTTGGCAAGAATCTCGGTCGGAGCCATGATGCATGACTGAAATCCGTTATCTATTGCAATTAGCATGCTCATCAGTGCTACCAGGGTTTTTCCGCTGCCCACATCGCCCTGAAGCAGACGGTTCATCTGTTTTCCCGAACCCAGATCTTTCCTGATCTCTTTCATCACCCTTTTCTGAGCTTCAGTAAGAGTGAATGGCAAATTGTTGTAATAGAAGTTATTAAAATTTTCACCGACATTAGAAAAAACAAATCCATTGAATTTCAGGTTCCGGTTGGCTTTAAATCTTAAGAGGTTCAATTGAATAAAAAACAGTTCTTCGAATTTAAGGCGGTACCTGGCCTTTTCAAGGTCATCAGGATTAGCTGGAAAATGAATCTTATGGAGCGCTTCATGCAGATCCATAAGTTTATATTGAGAAACCAGATATGCCGGAAATGTTTCAGGCAGCCTGAACTTTAACTGTTTCAGGAGATTGCCAATAAGCTTACTGATAGTTTTGGATGTTAAATACTGGTTTTTAAGCTTTTCGGTAGTGCTATACTGTGCCTGGAGTGCCGAATTTAACCTTTCATCCATCTTATTGGCTGCTTCAATTTCGGGATGGATAATATTTATAATTCCGTTAAAAACCCCTGGCTTTCCGAACACAATGAACTCAACTCCCGGGCTATAGCTTCCTGTTATCCATTTTCCACCCTTGAACCAAACCAGTTTAATAATGCCTGTTTCATCCTGAAAATCAGCAACAAGCCGTTTCCCCGCTCCATGGCCTTCTGTAGCATATCCTTTTATTACACCTCTTATCTGAACAAATGGAAGGTCGGGATCCATTTCCGCAATTTTATAAAACCTGGTACGGTCAATATACTTATAAGGAAAATAATAAAGAAGATCACGGAATGTAAATACATTCAGCTCTTTATTAAGCAGTTCCGCCCTTTTGGGGCCAACCCCCGGCAAGTACGTAATATTTGTATCGAGAAAATCTTGAATAATCATTCCGGTAATGAGTAATTGCAAAAGATATCCGAAAATACGTATTTTTGAAAACCTGTCCTAATAATAATGTCAATAAAAAACAGTGCTTAAAGTGCACCAGAGTTTGGAGTAATTAAAGTTGAAGTGAAGTATGGAGTGGTTGTAGTCAAAAAAGATAAAGATTAACTTATAAATAGTAACTTTAAGTACTTTAGGCACTCTAGGCACTTCAAACTATATAAATATCAATACTGAAATGATTTTTTTCAGGGCAACCAAATATCTGAAATACGTTCTTCTATCGAGGCATCGGAAGGGATATGGTATTCACAGCCCGTTCGTTTTTGATCTTGTCTTCCGTGTCTTCAGGAATAAAATTAATCCTGATATTGTCTGTATTATTGAAAAGATCAGAAAGAAAATGATCTCTGACCGGCGATCCATAATTGTTAAAGATCTTGGATCAGCTTCAGAAAAGTTGAAAACAAACTTAAGAAAAGTGTCAGATATAGCCAGATATTCACCTGTTCCCGGAAAATATGGAGTTTTATTGTCAAATATGGCTGCTGAATTTGGCGAACCACTCATAATAGAATTTGGTACCTCTTTGGGAATAAGCACAATGTACTTGGCTGCAGCTTGTACGACTGCTATGGTTAACACAGTGGAAGGCTGTACTGCAACCTCTGAGATTGCGAAGGAGAATTTTAATGAAGCAGGAATTAAAAACATTGAAGTCTTAACGGGTGCTTTCGACGAAGTTATGCCTGTCCTTATCAATAGCAATAACAAGCCAGGACTTGTTTTTATAGACGGGAACCACCGGAAGGAACCGGTGTTTAAATATTTCACTCAGATAGCGGAAATATCAGATACTAAAACTGTTATAATCATTGATGATATCTATTATTCAAGAGAAATGGAAGAAGCCTGGTACGAAATAAAGCGATATGAGAAGGTCTCTCTTACTGTTGATATCTATAGGATGGGCATTGTTTTCTTCAGGGAAGGGATTAATCATCATGACTATATAATCAGATATTAACAAAAATATGTTGGAGTCAGGAGTCAGAACACTTCGGACTTCGGACTTCCTACTGATTAGTTACACAAAAATAAAGAAATAATAATTTATTATTTGACTTATTTAATCTAATTTCGAAAATTCAAATTTTAAAAATTATGGACAGAGTAATTGAGATTCACGATATTGTTAAGAACTATCAGGTTGGATCAGTGATTGTGAGAGCTTTAAGGTCAATCACGATTAATATTGAGAGGAATGAATATGTTGCTATCATGGGGCCATCAGGGTCAGGTAAATCTACTCTAATGAACCTTCTTGGATGCCTTGATACGCCTTCAAGCGGTAGTTATATTCTTAATGGTACCGATGTGAGCAAAATGGAAGATGATTTTCTTGCAGAAATAAGAAATAAAGAGATTGGATTTGTATTTCAGACTTTTAACCTTCTCCCGCGTTATTCTGCCCTGGAGAATGTTACATTACCATTAATATATGCCGGGATGCCAAAAGTTGACAGGGAAAAAGTAGCAGTTGAAACCCTTGAACAGGTAGGTCTTGGCGACCGGATGACTCATAAACCAAATGAATTATCAGGAGGACAGCGTCAGCGTGTTGCTATTGCCAGGGCACTTGTAAACAAACCCTCAATTATTCTTGCGGATGAGCCTACAGGTAACCTCGATAGCAAAACATCTATTGATATTATGGGTCTGCTGGATGAAATTCACAAAAAGGGGAATACAGTGATTGTAGTTACACACGAAGTGGATATTGCTAAACATGCTGCCCGTATCATCAGGCTTTTTGACGGAGAAGTTGCACAGGACTATCTTAATGAAAAGTATGTAAAAGCTTAATGTTTTGCATCTGACATTATTTGCAGAAGATTTTTCCTTTATATTGAACCATGAAGATCTATACCCTTACAGGTGACGATGGTACTACTTCCTTATCGGGAGGCAGAAGGATTCCTAAGAATTCTATCCGTGTGGAAGCATATGGTTCTGTCGATGAACTTATTGCATGGTTTGGTCTGTTAAGGGATCACAAAGAAAATTTAGAACGCAGAGAACTTCTGATCTATATCCAGAATCAGCTTATGATTTGTGCTGCTGCTCTTGCATACGACCGTGAGAACAGTAACAGCAGAAAATTATTGCCTGATGCTGATTGCATATCAGTGATTGAAAAAGAGATTGATCGAATTGAGGAAACCCTTCCACCTTTGAAAAATTTTATTTTACCAGGAGGGAATATACTCGTATCATATTGTCATATAGCTAGATGTGTATGCCGCAGGGCAGAAAGGGCAGTTTTAAGGCTAAACGAAGCTGAAGAATCACCTGAAATAGTTAATAAATTTCTGAACCGTCTTTCCGATTATTTATTCGTATTATCCCGCAAAATAGGCTTAGACTTTGATATTGAAGAGATTAAGTGGTCTGTTTGATATGTTAAAAATCTTAAAAAGGTATTGTTTTTTAAGTAAAATAATATTTATATTTGCAGACTTTGTTTAAAGCTTAACTTAATCAGGAAAATATGTACTGGACACTTGAATTAGCATCAAAACTTGAGGATGCTCCATGGCCTGCCACTAAGGATGAGCTGATTGATTTCGCTATAAGGTCGGGTGCCCCGATGGAAGTTATTGAAAACCTGCAGGAAATTGAGGATGAGGGTGATATATATGAAAGTATTGAAGATATCTGGCCCGATTATCCCAGTAAGGATGACTTCTTTTTTAATGAAGATGAATATTAAGAAAGAGGCTGACTCTCATGAGATCAGCCTCTTTTTATTTATTGAATATATCTGCCTTCTTTTTAGGTCTCAGATTATCGAACCAGTTAAAACCTGACAGCCGTAGTTCCTTCGGTATTGAGGGTTCCGGTGGATCAGTGAACCCTTCAGGATTCTGATTTTGATAAATCTCAGATATTTTACCCTTTTCTACATAAACCACAATACTTGCACATTTAGCTTGATCAGCACCGGCAACGTCTTCTCCATCAAGAAGATAATAAATTGATTCCCCATTGCCTTTGATGTCAATTTTATATAGTTCATTGTTTTTAAAATAGCCGGTGAGTGATCTGCCTTTTATCTGATTAAATCTTATAGTATCTACCTTGCTAGTTATGAAAGCGGAATTATATAATTCGAGCCTGTCTGTCTGACGGTTTTTTGTAAATACTGCCATAGAGTCGGAGGTTAGCTGGTTCTCTTCTGACCAGATCACAGGATCAGTGTAAAGCCTGATAACTGAATCCTGGAATGAATATGATAGCGAGTCACATTTGGCTTGCAGATTTTCATTGAAAATACGGCAACCATAGTATGCCTTCATCAGTCTGTAACCCTTTGCTGAGGTATCGGATACTGTAATTGCGCTTATAGTATCGGCATGAAGAAATAGCGAGTCACCATTTGAAACCTGTATGAACATAGCCCTGTCAATAACCATAAATCTTTCAGGTTGTTTATAGTACCAGGCGTAATTTCCCTGAACGATCAGGTTGTTCGTGGTGTCTTTAATAACGACATTCCCAAATGACTGACCAAAGCCCGTTATATTATCAAAAAATAAAGAATCGCCGTGAATGATCTGTTGCCTGTTGTCAATTAATGCGTTATTCCAGATAGAAGTGACATCATTTTTTGTGTCGTACCACCCTTTCTCACAATATAGAAATAAGCTGTCGCCATTTAATTCTGTCGGACCAGTAAAAAATGCGGTTTCTGTTTTGGTATTGTAATCCATTGTATCAGCATTCATTACATAATCTGGATTTACAATTTTTACACTATCCTTGAAATGGAACAGATTCTCTGAAACATAATATACACCTATTATGCTTGTAAGAGTATTTTCGCCGTTTATTATCCTGCCGTTCTTATTGTAGCGGGCAATCTGGTTCTTTACATCATATACTAATGATTTGGTGAAAAGGTGACTCTCTCTATCAACAAGTTCAACATTACCCTCTACTGAAGCGTTTTCTGAAGTGCCATCGTAAATAAGATAATCGCCATAAAGATCGAGGGTATCGCCTTGCTCGATGTGGATTTTATTGAAAGCTTTTACCTGGTTTTTTCCCTTGTAATAATAGGCGCTGTCGCACGACATTATCACCTCTTTATGTTTAAGTTTAACATTACCTAATAGACGTTGAAGATCCTTTTCAATTTTTTCGTCTGCCTCCCAAATATCCGCATAGAGAATTTCAATTTTTTTAACACCTTTTTTTGCACTGGAAGTATCCTGTGTATGTGCATTGGCAGGAATAAACAACAAGATCAAAACATAAAGGATATGTTTGAGTTCAGATAGATTCAGCAGGTACCTGATGAATTTTATTTCAACCATCCTTTTTTCAAAAAGTCACATGATTTGAATTCCTCACTTATTTTCAGATAGGTGATCTCAATTTTCTCGTTGACCCATTTTTCGTAAACCTTTGTCCGCTCTCTCATTAAAGCTGAATTGTACAGGTTCTGATAATCATCTTTCAGATTCGCAGTGTGTGCCGGCAATTCATTATCAAGCTTAACTATTCTGAAAACCACATTATTGTTCTCATCGGTTGTCCTGAAAGGATCAGATATCTCACCAACCTTCATGTCCCTTATTTTTACATACATCTCCGGATTCAATTCTTCGAGTGTGAACCAAGTGACCCGCGAAGAAGGATCTGCACTTACAAATTTGCCTCCGTTTATCCTGCTGTCTTTGTGGGTTGAAAACCATAAAGCAGCATCTCTAAATTTGATGCTGTCTTTTCTTATCAGGTTAGCCAGGCTGTCGAGTTTTGCAATTGCCTTATCTGCCTGTTCCGGTTTGACTTTTGGTCTGACAAGAATATGGCGCGTATTTACCATTTCGCCTTTACGGTCAATGAGCTGAATAATATGGAACCCAAATTTAGTTTCAACTATTTTGGAGACGGTATTCTTGGTTAGACTAAATGCAGCATTGGCATACTCTTTTTCAAGTTCTCCCCTTGTCAGGAATCCAATTTCACCTCCATTTTTTGCAGATTCAGTATCTTCAGAGTACATAATAGCTAAAACATTAAAGCTCTTCCCGGCAAGTATCTGACTTCTGATGTCAAGAAGTTTTTGCCGCGCATCAGCTTTATTATCTTCATTAGCAGGAGGGTCGATCTGAATAATACTTATTTCATATTTTGCAGGAACAACAGGAAGACTGTCTTTTGGAAGGGAAGAATAAAATCTTTTTAAGGCGTTCGGTGTTATTGTAATATTCTCAGCTATTTTGCCCTGAACTTCCCTGACGACCTCCTGTTCTAACATGGTTTTCTTTATATCCCTTCGTATTTCAACCATACTCTTCTTAAAATATTCTACAAGGGCCTCTTCACTGCCCGCCCGCCTTATTGCATCATTCATTCGCATGTTTAGTTCGCCTTCAACTGCATCATCAGTAACAGTGATACTATCGATCCTGGCCTGGTCAAGAAAAAGTTTTGAAACAAGCATTTCATGAAACACACTGCACCTGAGTTGATCAATAGAAGTTTTGTTCCCGCCTCGTCTAATATCAGTGATTGTATTCTCCAAATCTGAAAGATAGATAACCTCATTCCCTACAATCGCTCCAATTGATTCGACAAGTACCTGAGAATTTGCATTAAATACTCCAGGCACAAAGATACTTATCAGAACCAGGCAAAATCTTAAATTTCTATTCATCATTATTAATATATCTTGAAACTATTTTCTTGAAGTGCTTCATTATAAATTCCGTTCTCAAGGGATTGAATAAACTCGAATCTCCTGGTATTCCAGATGATTCTCTTTATATCATTCCTGACATATTCGAATGGGGCAAGTGAAGATCTTAGCCTATAATCCCTTATTGAGATTAAATAGATTGAAATGGAGTCGCTTGTTTCGAAAAAGGTATTTCTTTTTAGAAAATTTTCCTCGTTTTCAATATCATCTTGTAATTCAACTGAGAGCCTGTCCATTGATACCCAGTCCTCATTAAAGTCGTCAAACTTTTCAGCAAACTGATAACAATAATTTTCAAGCTGTTGCAGGTCATTCTGATCATTAGAACGAGCCAGTAGTTTTATCTTTTCAATATTTGGCGTTTCGACAGGTAATTTAATGAAGAGAGCTTTTACAATGTTTGAGCTGAGAATAAAACTCTTTTCATTACCGGAATAATAATTCTCCAGTTCCGTTTCAGTTAGAACAGTATCCATTTTTTCAAGCATCATCTGCCTCTGATACTGATATATAACAAGGTTTGCCCTGGTCTCTTCAAGCTGTTTAACTATTTCAACTTTTAACTCAGGAGATAAATTTTCTTCAGCTTTCTGCAAAAGGAGCTCTCTTTTTGCCCATTTGTTGATATAATTCTGGATTAAAGCTGCACTATCAGCCTCATTTATGTCACGCTGGATAAGCTGTGGCATTTCATCGTAATAGAGGATGACTTTTCCAACTTCTGCAACAGCAATCTTTCTAGCTGTGTTATTGTTATTTTTACAACCTGATAAAAGAAATATGACTAATAGTATAATTACTGTTTTATTCATTGTTCAACTTCTTCTTCACTTCTTCAAGTACCAAATTATCAATCTTAACGCTATATTTTTCCTTTAATTGTTTAGTCCATTCACTCTCGAGATATTCCTGGTAACCTGTCATCATTTCTCCCCGGACCTCTTCAAATTCTAAAGGAACAGGGTCGATAACTTTATTAATTAGAATTATTGATGGAAAACCACCTTTAATGAATGATTGAGAGCCTGTAATCCATTGTAAACTATCAATTTCTGGATCATCACCTTTAAACCAGGTACCCTCTTTTATAATAAGCAAGCTGTCGTTTTTCTTGTTAAAATTTTCAATAAGGCGATTATCCGTATCTGGTTTCCGTGAATATTTTCTATATGCAGATGAAAGATATTTTTCACCTTTAGATGATCTGAGAGTATAAATTTTCGCATTTATTCCACGGCATGTAAGATAACTTTTTTTATGATCTTCGTAATACCTTTGCAGCCCCAAAGAGTCATCACTTACCCTGTTCCAAATCTTTTTGCCGGATATTTCAAAAAGAAGTATCCCATCATGGAATTCGTTCATCAGATACCGGAATTCGGGATATTTCTTTTCCAGAACCGAATTCTCATAATTTATCAAATGATCAGATGCTCTCGTTTCAATTGAACTATTTATTAAAATAACCGAATCATTTGTAATAATCATGGACCCTCTCTTCTCAATATAATTTGCAAAATCATTTGTTGTAAAATATTGGTTTGAAAATGAATACAGGTTTCCTGTTGGCATATTGATCCTGTCATACTTTTTGAGTCCCTGAATGATCAATGTATCGGTATTTTCAACAAACCAGTTATAGGCAATCTCATTTATCTTGAATTTATACTCTTTTTTTAGTTTTTCGACAAATAATTTTTTGCTTATGGAATTAAGATATGACTGGTTTATCTTACTTTCGAGAAATGATCTTGATTCTTCAAAAGTACCAGGAACTTTCCTGTCTAAAAGTTTAATAATATGCCATCCATAAATTGTCCGGAAAGGTTTGGTGTAATTGTCTGTGTCTACAAGAGAAAATGCCGCCTCCGAAAAATCGCTGATAATCTCCCCGGCTCCAAACCAGTTAAGTTCACCTCCTTTTACAGCAGATTCTTTATGATCGGAATATTTTTTGGCGAGTTCCCCGAACGAGATCCCTTCCTGAATCTTTTTATAAATATTATTAATCTCCTCTTCTGCCTGTTTTGCTTCTTTCTCTCCGGTCCCCGGAGGGGCAACCTTCATAATGTGAGCCACCTTAATTCTGCCTTTTGAAGGACGCTTATCAGTTACTTTAATAATATGGTAGCCGTAAGGTGTTCTGACAGGCATCGAAATTGCTCCATTCTTCAGAGGATATGCAGCATCTTCAAATGGCATTATCATCTGAAATACTGTAAAATAACCAAGGTTCCCTCCGTTTACCTTAACTGACTGGTCGTCGGAAGTTCCCCGTGCAACTTCTTCAAAGGATTCACCTTTAATAATTCTCTCCCTGATATCAGATGCTTTTTCATATGCTTTGAGGGTATCTTCCGGGGAAGCTTCCTGAGGTAAGGCAATTAAAATATGCCAGGCGTTTATTTCGGTTAGTGATCTTTGATAGGCTTTCTGGAGTAACTTTTCCTTTGTTTGGGTATCTGTGAGATAGTTCTGGGCAAGCTGGTTCCGGTATCCGATCAGCTCATTTCTGAACGCCCTGGTTGTATCATAACCTTCTTTAAGAGCATCAGCTACTTTAAGCTTAAAAACGATGTACTGTTGCAGATAGCCATCAATATCGAACGGTTTTCCCGGCTCCAGACTTTTTTGGTACATCCTTGTAAATTCTCCCGACTGTATCTTGCTTCCACCAACTGTCATCAATATTTTATCATTCAAATCCTGTGCCTGGCAAACAACCGGCAACAGATATATCATAATTATTAATAAAGATGATCTGATCTTCATCAGGATTAGCTGATACCGGTTATTCAAATAATTTTCTACTATAGTTTGGAGATTCCCTGGTTATAGAAACATCATGGGGATGACTTTCTAAAATCCCTGAATTAGTGATCCTTACAAATTTGCCATCCTTCTTGAGAATGCTGATGTTTTTAGCTCCAAGGTACCCCATTCCTGCTCTTAAACCTCCTGTCATCTGATAAATTACTTCTGATAATGTACCTTTATATGGCACCCTGGCGGCGATTCCTTCAGGAACAAGCTTTTTGATATCATCCTCAATGTCCTGGAAATAACGATCCTTTGAACCCTGTTGCATGGCCTCAATGGATCCCATGCCTCTGTATGCCTTAAACTTACGTCCGTTATAAATAATAGTATCTCCCGGTGATTCTTCAACTCCGGCAAAGAGTGATCCTGCCATAATTGAATCTGCACCTGCCGCTATTGCTTTAATAATATCACCCGAATACCTGATACCTCCATCAGCTATTATAGGAATTCCGGAACCTTCAATAGCTTTTGCTACATTGTATATGGCTGAGAGCTGTGGTATACCTACACCCGCAATTACCCTGGTGGTGCATATTGATCCTGGTCCTATACCCACTTTTACTGCATCGGCACCCTCATCAACAAGCTTTTTAGCTGCCTCTGCTGTACCGATATTCCCTGCAACCACATCCATACCAGGATAGTTTCTTTTTATTTCTTTAAGAATATTAATGACGCTCTTTGAATGAGCATGAGCCGTATCGATAGTAATTGCATCGACACTGGCATTAATAAGTGCTTCAACCCTTTCCATAGTATCAGCAGCAATCCCGACTGCACCAGCCACTCTGAGCCTTCCTTTATCATCCTTGCATGAATTCGGGCGGTCTTTGGTTTTTGTTATGTCTTTGTAGGTTATCAAACCGATAAGTTTTCCAGCTTCGTCAATCATCGGAAGCTTTTCAATTTTATGCTTCTGAAGTATTCTTGCTGCTGCTTCCAGGTTAGTCTGATGATTTGTCGTGATCAGACTTGTAGTCATAACCTCTGTTATCTTACGTGAACGATTATTTTCGAACCTGAGATCCCTGTTTGTAACAATACCTTTCAGAATTCCATTATTATCGATAACCGGAATGCCCCCGATCTTATACTCACTCATTAAATTCATTGCTTCGCCAACAGTGGCATCGAGTCTAATGGTGATCGGATCAAATATCATAACATTTTCAGCCCTTTTGACTCGCTTAACCTGCGCGGCCTGTTTTTCGATTGACATATTCTTATGGATCACGCCGATACCGCCCTCCCTTGCAATGGCAATTGCAAGCTCATCTTCTGTGACTGTATCCATCGCAGCCGAAACAACAGGTGTGTTGATACGGATGTTTCTTGTGAACATGGAGCTGAGATCAACTTCCCTTGGAAGTACCTCAGAATACGAAGGAACCAGAAGAACATCATCAAAAGTTAAACCTTCATAAAGTATCTTATCCTTTAAAAATGACATCAGATGAGATTTTAAGTTTTTGCTGGCGCAAATTACGAAAAAAACAGGACTCTTAAAACAACTCTTTAATTTTAGCTTCCATAAAAAATTGAAATACAGTTATTACATTTGTATATAGTGCAGCCAGAAATGAATATTGAACCGTACAGACAGATTTTAACAAAGTACTGGGGATTTTCCTCTTTCAAACCCTTACAGGAAGAGATTATAAGATCTGTTGCTGAAGGAAAGGATACCCTTGGGCTTATGCCGACAGGTGGTGGCAAATCAATTACTTTTCAGGTTCCTGCACTGGTGCAGGAGGGTATCTGTCTTGTTATAACCCCTCTTATTGCTTTGATGAAGGATCAGGTGAATCGTCTTAATGGTCTGAAAATAAAATCTATAGCTATACATTCAGGGATGTCTGCGGAGGAGATAGACAATGCACTTGAAAATTGCATCTATGGAGATTATAAGTTTCTTTATATATCGCCCGAGAGAATTTCAACAAGGATTTTTCAGGTTAAAGTAACAAGGCTGAACCTGTCTCTTGTAGCAATCGATGAAGCACATTGTATATCACAATGGGGGTATGATTTCAGACCTTCCTATCTGAAGATTGCCTCGATAAGGGACCATATTTCCGAGAAAGTACCCTTCCTGGCCCTTACTGCTTCAGCTACCTCGCAGGTCATAGAAGATATTATGAAGAAGCTGGCATTCAGGGAAAAAAATGTTCTCAGAACCAGTTTCAACAGGAAAAACATTTCATACCTGGTACGAAAAGTTGAGGATAAAGGTAGCTACCTTATCAAAACACTACAGAAAGCTAAAGGAAGCGGAATCATTTATGTCCGGAGCAGGAAGAGATGCAAAGAGGTTGCAGAGCTCCTGGTGTCCAATGGTGTCAGCGCCGATTTCTATCACGCAGGATTACCGGATGAGCTACGCGACAAAAAACAAGCTTCATGGACAATAGGAGAGACCCGGGTAATTGTTTCAACAAATGCTTTCGGAATGGGAATTGACAAATCTGAAGTGAGATTCGTAATTCACTGGGATATACCTGATTCGATCGAAAATTATTTTCAGGAGAGTGGGAGGGTAGGCCGGGATAATAAACCTGCATCTGCTGTTCTTTTATATTCACTTGCTGATAAAAGCCGGCTATTAGACACAATAAGAAAAAAATTTCCTCCTGTTGAAAAAATCAAGGACACGTATGAAGCATTATGCAACTTTCTTCAGGTGCCTCTTGGTTCGGGGAAAGACAATGTTTTTGACTTTAATATGTCTGATTTCGTTTCAAAATACCGGTTGCCGGTAATCGAAACTTATAACAGCCTTCAGTTTCTTCAAAGGGAAGGATATATGGAATTCACGGAAGAAATAAACAACCCGTCGAGGGTACATTTCATTGTCACCCGCGATGATCTGTATAAATTCCAGGTGGCAAACGAATCATTTGACGGTTTTATTAAACTTCTCCTGAGATCCTATACCGGGATGTTCACAGAGTTTGTTCCAATTAATGAGGAGACCCTTTCAAGGAAATCAGCTGCAACACGGGACACTATTTATCAATATCTTGTGAAATTGTCATCATTGAATATTATCCGATTTATTCCCGGAAAAAAGACCGCACTGGTAATCTTCACCGAAGAGAGACTTGTTCGTAAAGCCTTGATGATATCCCCTGATAACTATCTTCATGTAAAGGGAAAATATGAAATCAGGCTAAACAGGATGATAGAATATGCAGATTCAGACCACCATTGCAGGTCAGTATTTCTTCTTGATTATTTTGGAGAAGAGTCTGACCGCTGTGGCATATGTGATGTTTGCCGTCAAAGAAACGAGCTTGATCTGAGCAAATACGAGTTTGATTTGATTCTTGAGGATATTAAATCTATTCTTGGTGAAAAGAATCCTGAGGCTGAAGAGCTTGTGAAAATGATCGATTACCCTGAAGATAAAGTTATTAAAGTACTCCGCTGGCTGCTCGATCATAATAAAATAGTTCAGGATAAAGATCATACACTTACATGGAAATCATAACCTGATATATTATTTATGACTAACACAAAGGGCTGTCGCTCTGTCGAATTTCCAGACTTCAAGACAAGGATCCACAGGGCGAATTACAGCACGAAGTGAAATACAAGAGGCCTGGCCGACATAAAGACTCAGTCCGATCTCACAGGTACGGCTTGTGGAATAACCATGTTTCACATACAAACAATTAAAAAGCACTTGTTGGCTAATAATTGATAAAAGAGTGAGCTCCCTGGTGGTCGGTATATTCATTAAAGTCTATTTTTACTCTGTTTTTTGATATATTACTGGGTTAATTACATAAGAATATTGCCACTAAAAATGTTTGAGACCTTTATTTACAATGACATAGATCCTGGTAAAGTCCGTAAACAATTTGATAGAACAATTGAACAGCTTTCCAGGGGTGATTTTGCATCGGCAGATGTAAAAAAAATGGCAGGAACCGGTTACTACCGGGCTAAACTCGATTACGAAAATCGTTTGTTGTTCAAATTTGCCCGTTACAATAATCAAACTTGTCTGCTGGCACTCGAAATTATCTTTAATCACGAGTACGCCAAATCACGATTTCTCCGTGGAAGTGAAGTTGACGAATCGAAACTTATTTCGATAAAAAACCCTCAGGAGGTTCCTGCCGATGAGTTTCTACCCCTCACGTATTTAAACAGGCGCTCTCGACATTTCCATCTGTTGGATAAAGTATTGTCATTCGATGATGACCAGGTCGAAATACTTGCATTATCCTTACCACAAATTATTATCGGCTCAGCCGGAAGTGGGAAAACTGCTCTGACACTTGAAAAAATAAAATCGCTTACCGGTAAAGTATTGTATATAACCCTCTCGCCATATCTCGCGGAAAACTCAGCACAACTGTTTTATTCATACAATTATGAAAATGAAGACCTGGAAACCGATTTCCTTTCGTATAGAGAATATATTGAAACCCTCCTAATACCTAAAGGAAAAGAACTGGATTTTAAAACATTCGAGATATGGTTTTCCTGGAACAAACAAGCTACTAAATTAAAAGACGCCCACAAGACCTTTGAAGAATTCAGGGGTGTAATCACAGGTTTAGACATTACAAAAGAATACCTTTCCCGAGAAGACTATCTGGCGTTGGGTGTAAAACAATCCATTTTTCTTGCCCCTGAACGGGAAATGGTATATCAACTGTTTGAAAAATATCTGAATTATCTCAAAGAGAACAATTATTACGACATAAACATACTCTCGCACCAATGGCTGACGTATTGTACCCCGGATTATGATTTTATTGTTGTTGATGAAGTGCAGGATTTCACCAACATCCAGTTGCATATTGTCCTTAAATCTCTGAAAAAACCGACAAATTTCATGCTTTGTGGCGATTCAAACCAGGTGGTGTACCCTAATTTCTTTTCCTGGTCGCATCTTAAAAGCATGTTTTACCATAATGATGTTAAAAGTAATGAAATAAAGATATTACATGTCAATTACCGAAACACCCAAACCATATCAGGCTTGGCAAATCTTTTGCTGAAAATTAAGAATGCCCGTTTCGGTTCTATAGATAAGGAGAGTAACTACCTTGTAAATACTGCTTCTGAAACAAAAGGCGAGGTAGTCTTCATAGAAAATAAAGGCAATGCAATTGCCGACCTGGGTCGAAAAACGCGTCTTTCGATTAAATACGCGGTATTGGTGTTGAGAAACGAAGATAAGGCAAAGGCAAAAACTTTGTTTCAATCGCCATTGCTATTTTCGGTACAGGAATCAAAAGGACTCGAATACGAAAATATTATCCTGTACAACTTCATCTCCGAAAACGCTGCCGAATACAATACCATATGTGATGGTGTAACTCAAAACGATTTACTGGTTGATGAACTGGTATATGCACGCGGCAAAGATAAAACCGATAAATCACTCGATGTTTACAAGTTTTATATCAACTCGTTGTATGTAGCTGTGACGCGTGCCGTTAATAACATCTATATTGTAGAGCAGTCAAAGGGGCACAAGCTTATCAGGTTGTCAGGAATTTCTGAAGACGCAGACGTCAGAAGTATTAAGGAAGAAGTATCATCTGCCGATGACTGGAAACGGGAAGCCAGGCGACTTGAAATGCAGGGTAAAAGCGAGCAGGCTGATGCCATTCGTAAAAATATACTTACAGTCGAGAAACCTGGCTGGGAACCGATGACTTTCGAAATTTACCAATCTGTCAAAAAAGATGCGCTGGATCCAGAAACCTTTAATAAAAAGGCTAAGGACAGGCTCTTTGATTTTGCTCTTGTCCATAACCAGGTGCTTGTTATGGAACAGCTTGCTGACTTAAAGTACAAGCGTGCAGGGAATTACGAAGCTGAACGCGGTTCGATCTTCCGGAAACACTATCAGTATTACAGGGAAGATAATGTAAAAATGATCATCCCCTTTATTAATAAATATGGTATCGATTACCGCGATGTGCATAATTTTACGCCTTTGCATGCAGCCGTTTTTTCAGGTGCAGTTAACATAACCAAAACACTTCTCGACAATGGTGCCAATCCAGCCTTATTCAATACTTTCAGTAAAATACCCATTCAAATTGCATTTGAACAGGCGTTTGTGTTGCCCGACTATGCAAGAAACAAATTAGGTAAAATCTTTCCCCTTTTACTTGCCGATTCGATGAAGATACAGGTAGACGGTCATTTAATAAAGATTGACTCCCATAAAATCGAGTACCTGCTGATAAACTTGTTTGTTGCTGTTCAGTCGGTGATTCTCCAGAAAAAGCGGCATTACCAATCCATGGGAATTAGAATAGATGATATTGTCGACAATCTTCAATACTTTTCAGAAGTAGTAATTCCGCAATACCGCAAGAAACGCGAATATTTACTTTCATTGCTTGCTAAACATGAGGTCGATAGCAATAATCCGTATAACAAAAAAATATTCAAACGAATTTACAGGGGGACTTATCTGCTAAATCCCGGGTTGCAAATCCTATACAACGAACAATGGACGGCTGTAAGCAGTATTTCAGGAAATCAGGATATATCGGAAGATGAGATCAAAAAACACTCATTGAAAAAACAAAAAAGAGAGTTTGAAGAACATCGAAAAAAATTTGCAAAGGAAAGGAAAAAGAGGGAGAGAGAAAGATGGGGATGGTAAGTTAACTTTATCATCTTTTGCCCATTCATGAATTTGCTTTCGGGCTGCTTACCTGGTCGACAAGGTATACTATTGATTTATAAGGTATTCCAGTATGCAGACTCAATCCGATCTCGCAGGTACGGCTGTTAGAATAACCATGTTTTACGGTTTCAGGCAGTTGGGATTTTAAGTTACATAACCCGTGTTTATTGAGTTCAGGATATGTGAAACCACGGTCACCTGCAAATCCGCAACAGTTTGTATCGGCAACTATAACCTTTTTGGCACAGATTCTTGCCAGATCAACCAGTTTTCCATCCAATCCCATTTTTTTCATGCTACATACAGGGAAGACAGTAATGGCCTCATTCAATTGTTTTATGGACAATAAGGGAATGAGCCGGTCTGTAATAAACTCTACAGGCTCATAAAGCTTCAGATCTGACTTCATGTTTTCTTTCATTGTATAAAGGCATGGACTCATATCGCAAAGTACAGGGTATTCTCCATTCCTGCTTGCTTTAAGAAGAACAGTTTCTAATTCCCTGGATTTTTTTTCACCCGCATCAGTATAACCTTTACTTGAAAATGCCATTCCACAACAGAGGTTATTCAGATTCTCAGGATAGATTACCTCGTAACCTCCTTTATGTAAAAGTAGTATCAATTTTTCTGATACCTGCATCTCCTCGGAATGATCGCGTGATACACCCATTGAACGGTTGATGCATGATGGGAAATATACTACTTTACGAGGGCTGTCTGTTTTTCGTTCCATATTTACCTTAATACCTCTCGCTCCCTTTGGCATATAAGGGTTCCAGAAAGGGATTTTGTTGCCTGATATTTTTCTCAATATGCTTGAAATACCCTGCATAACTTTAGTTCCAAAACAAATATGAAAGAAGTTGACCAGGGAAAGTACTATCCGGGTCATACTAATAACCTGATCCATCCTGTTGGCTATCCAGATAGCTCTATGTTGTCCTGTCCCAATTTGTTCAGATCGCAGTTGCTTAATGAGATTTCCGGTGTCTATTTTCACAGGGCAGATTACAGCACAAAGACCATCTGTGGCACATGTATTATTACCGGCATATGCGAAAGACTTTGCCAATGAAGCAGCAATATGCGGTTCGTGTCCGTTTTTTTTCAGAGACATCATTTCCCTGTGAACCACAATACGTTGACGAGGAGTGAGTGTCAGATCAGCAGAAACACACGACGGCTCACAGAAACCACATTCAGTGCACTTATCTATAATCTCGCTGGCTGAAGGAATCGCCTTCAGGTTTCTGAGGTGAATCTCTTTGTCTGTATTCAGGATCACACCCGGATTAAGAATGTTTAAAGGATCGAAAATATGTTTGATCTCCTTCATAAGCTGGTAAGCCTCTTTTCCCCATTCCATTTCGACAAATGGTGCCATATTCCGACCGGTTCCGTGCTCTGCTTTCAGCGAGCCATCATATTTATGTATAACCAGATCAGAAACTTCAGACATGAGTTTTCCATACCTGTCAATCTCTTCCTGTGTGCTAAAATCCTGAGTAAAAACAAAATGCAGGTTTCCCTCCAGAGCATGACCAAAGATCACTGCTTCGTAATATCTGAATTTATTTAGTAATTTTTGAAGATCTGATGTGGCTTCTGCTAAAGAAGGGACAGGAAAAGCTACATCTTCAATGATGACGGTGGTCCCTACCTTACGCATGGCTCCGACTGAAGGGAAAAGACCCTTACGGATTTTCCACAGAAGCTCATATTCTGAAGGGATATTGGTAAATGTAACAGCCCTGTCAACAGGAACGCTTTTGATGGAATTCTTTATTATTTCAATATTTCTATTTATTTCAACCTTATTTCCACCTACAGTTTCGACAAGTAATGCGCAAACATTATTATGTAACAATCTCAGAAATTCAGGCATCCCATTTTCGTTTTCAACCGATCTCAACCCTGCCCGGTCAATCAATTCAACTGCCGAAACAGTTGTTGATTTCAGAAGTGAAACCGCAAAACAAGCTTTTTCTATATCAGGGAAAATCATTAGCGAACTTGCCCTGTAAGGATGTTCAATAACAGTTTTAAAGCTGATCCCGGCAATAAATCCTAATGTGCCTTCGGAGCCAATCATCAGGTGTTCAATTATATCGAAAGGATCTGTGAAGTCTATGAGTGCATTCAGGCTGTAACCCGTTGTGTTTTTCATTTTATACTTCCTTCTGATCCTTTCTGCAAGAGCAGTATTATCAGTTGCCGATTTTGCCAGTATTTCTATATCTGAAAGAAGTTTAGAATGTGATTCCCTGAAATTATTTTTACTTAGCTGGTCCCTTGTATCAAGAATTGTTCCGTCAGCCAAAATAATTCTCATACCTGCGACCGTTTTATATGAGTTTTCGGCTGTTCCACAACACATTCCACTGGCATTATTTGCTGCAATCCCCCCAATCATTGCTGCATTTATGGAGGCCGGGTCTGGGCCGATTTTTCGTCCGTAAGGAGCCAGTAGCTCATTAGCGCGTCCGCCTGTTAATCCAGGTTGAAGCCGGATTTCAGAACCATTTTCACTGATATTGAAATTTTTCCAATGATTTCCGGCAATCACCAATACAGAATCTGATATTGCCTGTCCTGAAAGACTTGTTCCAGCAGCACGAAAAGTTATGGGTATTGATAGTTCAGAGCACTCTTTTAATATGAAGGAAATTTCATTTTCATTATTGGCTCTGATCACCAGCTTGGGAATTAACCGGTAAAAACTAGCATCGGTTCCATAAGCCAGAGTATACAGGGGGTCATGAAAAATCCTGTTCTTATCAATTGATTCGATAAGCCGTTCGTAAAGTATTTTATAATTTCCATTTACCATGGTGCAGTTGCCTCATTTCAGTTTCCAGACAATTGCACGTGCTGTCTGAACTGGATTTCTTCCTATCAGGATATCGGCATTGGCAGGAACAGTAAGTTTAAATTCCTTATCAGTATAGTTCACCGCAACATAAAATCCATCACGCCATTCCATAAAAACACCCTTTGGCAGATCTTCAATTTTCACGCCGGCTCTTTCATAAATTTCGCGGACAATCTGACGCTCTAATAAGCCATCATTGGTTGCAACACCGATAAAGGTTATAGTTCCTTTACCCAGAAGACGAGTAGTAACAGCTGCTTTACCTGCATAGTATTGATCAGTATAAGTCGCGAGCACATAAGTATTTTCATCTGGAGAAAGGATTTCACCCCAGGCGTTCCATTTGTAGTCAGCATTGTCGTATCTGACAGTTCCATATTTATCAGGTGGCAGCATATCAAAGAATTCAATACCGGCGCCAATCAGCGATCGAATCGGACCGGCACATCCGGATTCGAAAAAATGACCGTTCTTATCTTTTTGTCCTGTTCTACATGTTAAAATAAGATGACCGCCATATTCCACATAGTGTTGCCATTTTTGAACCAACACACTGTCAATGAGTTGATAAGCAGGAGCGATCAGAAAAGGAAAGACATCAAAATCATCATTCTCAGAAATGAAATCCATTGGAGCTGCAGCAGATTTGACAGCAGCCGTATAATTATTCCGGTGTCTCCAGGTGTTCCATTGGGTGGTCTGCTTCTGTATGTCCAAATCCCACATAACATCATGGCTCCAGAGTAAGGCAGTCCTCCTTTTCGCTATTGATTCAGGAATGCTGGCTGATGAGTCATATTCGGCCCTTAAAACCTTCATTTCTTTAATAGCCTGCACAAACTCCTTTCCTCCTTGTGAAAGAGACACACCATCAGTTCCTACGATACCCTCATGGTACATCTCACTGCTCCAAAGCGGATGCCTGTATCTGTAAGTACATAGAAATGAACAACCGCCTCCGAATGCCTGCATTATCCACATATGAGCTGTTCCAGGCAGAGGTTGGGGGTTTACCGACCCCCAGTTTACCTGACCTGGCTGAAGTTCCATTAATCCCGTTACTCCTTTTATAGGCCGATGATAATCACATGCTTCATAAATTCGATACGGAATTCCGGTACGGAAATTATTGCCGCCAAGTTCATTTTTCCCGCTTACAGGATACATGGTAAAAGTTGGAAAATCGACATGATCAGACCTTCGGGGATCAGCCTGAGTATTGACATTAGTATAATTGGTAGTAATCCACTGTTCAGGGAGAATATGCTTCCTCAGGATATCAGCTTGCCGGTTGAGAAATCCGGCAGTAATATCTGCAGTGAACCTCCTGAAATCAAGCACAGCATGAGGGCTAAGTTTATCTTCCTCATTCATCGCTTCATTTGGTAAAAAAACCTGATCAAAACTGTCATACCTGGTACTCCAGAAACTACCTCCCCATACAGAATTCATTTTATCAATGGTGCCATAACGGTCCAGTAACCATTTTTGAAAAGTTTTTTTAGAAGAAGAACTGAAGTCAGGTGTTGCAAGCGGTTCATTATCAATTTGCCAGCCCCAAATACGCGGATCATCAGCATAGTGTTCAGCCATGACAGTTACGATTTTATCAACATACTCCTGATAGATAAGATTAGAAAGAGATGCGTTAGCTCTTATTCCATGTTCCCTGCGTTGGCCATCTGAGCCAACAAGATATATCTCCGGGTATTTATTTCCCATCCATGCTGGTGGACAAAGGGTTGGAGTACAAAGAATAACCTTCAGTCCGGCTTTAGCTGCCAACTCAATTGCCTCATCAAGCCACTTGAATTCATAAACACCTTCTTTCGGTTCCAGAAAGGTCCATGAAAATTCAGCCAGGTGAGTGAATTCGAATCCATATCCGGCAATATTATTGAAATCGCGTGCCCACTGTTCTTTTGGCCATTGTTCCGGATAATAATAAACTCCAATTTTCATCAAATCAGCTTTAGGGAAAAAAGACCCGGTCTGATGAGAATTATTTTCTATAGTTGCAGGAGGTATGTTTTTATCAGTTTTGACTTTTGTCTGACATTGTATTGAAAGTAAAAGAATAATTCCACCTAAAACTATCAGAGATATAATGGGAAGTTTGTTTTTTATCATGCCTCAGTTATTACAAGTTGTTGAATATAAGTACATAATTTATACGGGAAGTTTCAAATATCATCTTATTGCTCTGAACAATGATAAAAATAAATAGTAAAAGTCATGAAATGCAATTTACAAATATGTTAGATTTTCAACGCTAAAATTTGGATATCTTTCGGCCTTTACAAAAAATAGCCGTTGGTAACCAATCCTAACCGTAAATGTCTAATTTTGTACCACCTTTAATTATAAATTATGGATACCAGTTCAGAACCGGTATATTCAAGGAATGTCATTGAATTTGTGGCTGTTGCAAATGAATACTGTAAATATGCCGAACATGCTTCAGAACTGAAAGGAGATGAGTTGCTGAAGATCATGCAACGAATTATGCCTCTGATGTATCTGAAGGCCTCTCTGTTACCACAACTTAACCCATTTTTTGAAAATGGTAATGAGAAGTTCGTTACAGAATCTGACTGGGTCATAGTTCATGATACTCTCAAAGAAAAATTTGGAACAGCAAACGATTATCTCGAGGTATTTGATGAAAAGATAAACGAAACGGAAGGGCCTGTTATATCGAGTATTTCGGAGAATATGGCAGACATTTACCAGGATTTGAAAGACTTTCTTCTTCTATACCAGACAGGTACAGGCGAGGTAATGAATGATGCCGTGTGGGAATGCAGGATGAACTTTGAAAACTTCTGGGGTCAGAAGCTTGTAAATTCAATGAGAGCTATTCATAAGTTCATATACTCAGGAGAGGAGATTGGGAAAGTTGAAAATGATGGTGATGAAAATGATGAAAGAAGAAACACTTCAGACTGGTTTATCACAAGAAGACAAAAGGATTTCAGGGGAGATGGTGAATAATAATTATCGGGAAAATATTACCTCTGAGGAGCTTGCCGAATGTGAGCTCTCCTGGTTTAAAGGTGAAATAGTTATGGTGGATAATCTTAAAACTTATTCTGAAGTTATTCCAAGGCTGCTTGGAAGAGATTTACTGGGTTTTGATACCGAGACTAAACCCACGTTCAAAAAAGGAAGAAAAAATTCGGTTTCGCTTATTCAACTCTCTACCGGTAACCTGGCATGTCTCTTCCGGATAAATATAATCGGCTTTCCTGAGGAGCTGGTTAAATTGTTGTCCGATCCTTCTGTAATAAAAGCAGGAGTTGCGGTTCATGATGATATCAGGTTTCTTAAAGGTGTAAAGAAATTTTCCCCCGGCGGATTCGTTGATTTGCAGATTTTTGTAAAGGATTATGGTATTCAGAGCTCGGGACTGAAAAAACTTGCAGCAATTGTTCTCGGCTTCAGAATATCCAAACGCCAACAGGTAACTGACTGGGAAGCAGTTCAACTTACTGAAGCCCAGCAGGTATATGCAGCAACGGATGCATGGGTATGCCACCAGATATATAATAAGCTTACCGGATGATATTTTATTGAAAACGAAGAAAATCAATAATATTATGTTAATGATTACTGATACTCATAAAATAAGAAAAATAGAATATTAGGTGGAACGGGTAAAAATAGTCCTTAAATCAGGAAAAGAGCAGTCAGTCAGGAGATATCATCCATGGATCTTTTCGGGAGCTATAAAAAAGATTTATGGTAATCCTGCAGAGGGAGATCTGGTGGATGTCTTTGATAATAAAGATTCATTTCTGGCTGTCGGTCATTATCAACCCGGTTCCATAGCAGTACGTATACTTTCATTTGAACAGGTAACTCCGGACGTCGGTTTTTTCAGGGATAAAATAAGGAGAGCAATTAATTACAGGAAATCTATTGGTATTATCGATAATCCTCAGATTAATGTATTCAGGCTGGTACATGGAGAGGGCGATGGTTTGCCGGGACTGATTGTTGATTATTATAATGGTGTTGCAGTGATCCAGATGCATTCAGTCGGTTTTTACAGGATACGCAGGGAAATTGCAACTATTTTGACTGAATTGATGAAAGATCAGATTATTGCAGTTTATGATAAAAGTGAGACTACTATTCCGCATATGTCCGGCATAACCGGTGTAAATGAATTTCTTTATGGTGATTCTGACCCTGTAATTGTCACGGAAAACGGATATAAGTTTAAAATTGACTGGACAACAGGACAGAAAACCGGATTTTTCATCGATCAGAGAGAGAACAGGAAACTGCTGGAAAAATTTACCGAAGGAAAAAGCGTTTTAAACATGTTTGGCTATACAGGTGCATTTTCAGTCTATGCTATGAAAAATGCATCTCTTGTTCATACAGTTGACAGCTCGTTTCCGGCTATTGAATTGGCGAATGAAAACATTAAACTCAATTTTGGAGATGATCCGAGGCATGAATCATTTCAGGTTGATGCTTTTGATTATCTGAATAATATTAAAGATCAATACGATCTGATAATTCTCGACCCACCGGCATTTGCTAAGCATACTAATGTTCTGGCAAATGCACTTCAGGGATATAAGAGGCTGAATATGAAGGCTATAGAACAAATAAAACCGGGTGGTATTATTTTTACTTTCTCATGCTCGCAGGTAGTTTCAAAAGAGAACTTCAGAAAATCGGTTTTTGTAGCTGCTACCAACACAGGCCGTAGTGTAAGAATCTTAAATCAGATGAGTCAGCCACCTGACCATCCGGTAAATATATATCACCCCGAAAGCGAATATCTGAAAGGTTTGGTTATTTACATTGAATAATTAATAATTTGAAAAATTGTGAATTTGAAAATTCGAACAAACGAATAAACGAACAAACGAACAATGGGGATAAATAAGCATATTGAATTTGTTGCAAAAAAGCTGGGACTCCACGAATGGCAGGTCGAAAACACAATCAGGCTTATGGATAGTGGAGCTACCATCCCGTTTATAAGCAGGTACAGGAAAGAGATGACAGGCAGTCTTGATGAAGTTCAGTTGATGCATATAAAGGATGAGTATGACCGGCTCAAAGATCTTTATGCCCGCAGGGAAAGTATATTGAAATCAATTGAGGAACAGGAAAAAATGACCCCTGAACTCATGCAAAAAATTGAAGCTGCTCTGACAATGGCAGAGCTTGAGGATATCTATCTGCCATACAGACCGAAGCGGCGTACTCGTGCTACAATTGCCAGGGAAAAAGGGCTTGAGCCGCTAGCTGTTATTATTTTGGATCAGAAGGAGAATGATCCGTATCTAAAAGCCGAGGAGTATCTTAATAACGATGTTACAACAGTTGAAGATGCACTTGCAGGTGCATCTGATATAATCGCCGAATGGGTAAGTGAGGATGAAAAAGCAAGGAAACAGTTGCGGTATCTCTTTGAAAAAGAGGCAGTAATTTACTCAAGGGTTATTAAAGGGAAAGAGGCTGAAGGTATCAAGTACCGTGATTATTATGATTGGTCAGAGCCTCTTAAGAAGTGTCCGTCACACAGACTTTTGGCTATGAGGCGTGGAGAGGATGAGGCTTTCTTAAGACTGTCGGTGGAACCTGTTGATGAGAATGCACTCGATATGTTGGATTCAATTTTCATAAAGGGAAGGAACGCCTCATCTGACCTCGTCGCTGGTGCCGTTAAGGACAGCTGGAAAAGACTTCTTTCATCTTCAATGGAAACAGAATTCAGAAATGTTTCAAAGGAAAAGGCCGATATCGAAGCAATTACTGTATTCGCTGAGAACCTTCGCCAGCTTCTTCTCGGATCACCACTGGGTGAAAAAAACGTTCTGGCTATAGATCCGGGTTTCAGGAGCGGTTGTAAGGTAGTTTGCCTCGACAAGCAGGGGAATCTTATTCATAATGAGACAATCTATCCTCATCCGCCGCAGAATGAAACTGCTATGTCTATAAAAAAGTTACTTACACTTGTCAATGCTTACAAGATTGAGGCTATTGCTATCGGTAATGGTACTGCGAGCCGAGAGACAGAAGATTTTATAAAATGGGTAAAGTTTGAGAATGATATACAGGTTTTTGTTGTCAGCGAGGCTGGGGCCTCAATATATTCAGCTTCAAAAACTGCCCGTGATGAATTTCCCGATTATGATGTGACCGTTCGGGGAGCTGTGTCGATAGGGCGAAGGCTTATGGATCCGTTAGCTGAGCTTGTGAAAATTGATCCTAAATCGATTGGAGTGGGTCAGTATCAGCACGATGTTGATCAACAGAAATTGCTGAAATCGCTTGACGATGTAGTTACGAGTTGCGTTAATGCCGTTGGTGTTGAGGTGAATACAGCAAGTAAGCATCTTTTAACTTATGTTTCGGGTTTGGGACCACAGCTTGCCCAGAATATTGTCGATTACCGGGCTGAAAACGGACCATTCAAGGCACGCCAGGAGCTTCTGAACGTAAAGCGTATGGGAGAGAAGGCTTTTGAACAAAGTGCAGGTTTTTTGAGAATCAGGAATGCAGAGAATCCACTCGACGCCAGCGCAGTTCATCCGGAGAGTTATCATGTAGTAGAACATATGTCGAAAGATCTTGGCTGTGATGTAAAAGAACTGATTACTGATGAAAACAAACGAAAAGAGATCAAACTTGATCGTTATATTACTCCGGTCACAGGGCTGCCGACGCTGAAGGATATAATAGATGAACTTGCGAAACCCGGCCGCGATCCCAGATCAAAGATCAAAGAGTTTCAGTTTGCCGATGTCCATACTATGGAAGATTTAATTCAGGGAATGGTTGTTCCCGGAATTGTAACAAATATTACAAAATTTGGTGCCTTTGTTGATATCGGTATCAAACAGGATGGTCTGGTACATATATCAAATATGAGTAAAAACTATATTACTGATCCCTCTACTGTTGTGAAGCTCCACCAGCATATTATGGTAAAAGTCCTGGCAGTTGATATTGAAAGAAAACGTATTCAGTTATCGATGAAGGATGTAGATGCAAAAAAAACATAGGTTTATTAAACAGGTAGAGACAGATCGCGACCTGTCTCTACATTTTTTTTTCATATTATTGCATAATTCTCATTTCCGGGGCATTTATCTTTGGTTTCATTGCAGGTTTTCCGGGTAATTTAGCATCACGCATTGCTGCATTGTAAATAAATGATGCTGTGATTACTGCATTTTGTTTGAGATCAGCCATTATCAACCTTTCATAAGTATCCATTGTAGTATGATAACCACGTCCATATTCTATTGCATCCTGTATAAACTGAAATCCCGGCAAGCCTTCTGCATCAAATGAAAGATGGTCGGTACCTCCTGTATTCCTTATCGCTATTGTTGAAGTACCCATGTCTGCAAAAGGTTTTAACCACTCTTCAAATATCGGTCTCACAATTTCATTTTCCTGGATATAAATTCCTCGATATTTACCTGATCCATTATCCATATTGAAATATGCCGCAAATTTGTCAAAATCAGGTTTGTGTTCCTTGGTTTTTGAATCAACCAGATATTTTTCTACATATCCGTGTGATCCGTTCAAACCTTGTTCTTCACCCCCCCAGAGTGCAATTCTTATTGTTCTGCGAGGGGCAACATCAAGGTTTTTAAGGATCCTGAGAGCTTCAATCATAACAATACATCCTGAGGCATCATCTGCTGCTCCAGTTCCGCCATGCCATGAATCGATATGGGCACCTACCAGAACTATTTCATTCTTAAGGAGTTTATCTGTACCTGGTATTTCTCCTATTACATTATAAATTGTCGGGCTATCAAAAAATCTGTTAGTAATTTCCACTTCCATCTCAACAGGAACATTATGACGCAATAGTCTATCCATTCTGCCATAGTCTTCAATCGGAAGGTTCAGTTCAGCACTTGGTTCTTTTGCGCCTGCAGTAAAGTTTACACCATTTGACATTGGAACATTGAATGTACCTGAATTATTAAGAATCACAGCAACTCCTTCACTATTAAGGAATTCAGATATTGTTGTTCGCAGAGCTCTCTGTGCTGACATTGCAGCAAAGTCATTGTTTTGTCTTCTTCCCCGGGACTGGGAGGATGCCATTGAAAGTTCTTTAAGCTGTTCATCTGTTAAGCGACTGGCCAGAGGTTCAAAACTGACCTCATAGGTTGAAGTGGATGGCATTAAAACGAATTTCCCGGAAATTTTTCCTTTATATTTCTCAAGATCACTTTCTGCCTTTACATCAATAAGGACAACCTCCCCTTTAACAGTACCATTTGTGCTTCCCGTCCATGCAACCGGGTTACATGCAAAGTTTACATAGTATGGTGCAGTCATTGCTGCGTATGTTTTCAGATTATCCCAGCCACCACAACTGAAGTCCCTCGCAGCTTCAATCCTGACATTCTGAAATCCAAGTTCTTCCATTTTTTTCTTTGCCCACTCATTGCCACGGTTGTTACCGGTAGAAGCAGTAAGCCTTGGTCCGACAAAATCGGTTAACCCGAAAGCTAGTTCTTCCATGCTGGAATTTTTTAATCCTTCCTGCTTGATTTTGTAAATCATGCTGAGGTCAATATTTTCACTCTGGGACATTAACCATACCGGAAGAAAAAACAGAAACAAAAATGCTGCAGAGATTTTCTTAATTTCCATTTAATGATTTTTATAGGTTTGTTTACAGAAGTTTCAAATATAGAATAAATTGAATCGCATAATCAATTCCTGCAATATAATTTAATATGAGTGTCGGGAAACATGCATATAAAATTAATTGATTTTCAAGCGATTTTGTATTTAATATTCAGGGTCAACGCACGAAGAAATAAAAAACTGATAGGCTATTAACAAATTTGTAAGGGTTATTAACAGTCTTTTTTTCATAAAAGTAGTTTTTGAGTGGTTATTAACAACAGGAATAAGAAACACAATCTGGCCGATATTATAGTACTAAGTATCCTGGCTGTTATATGCGGCGCTGAGTCATGGGATTCAATAGAAGAGTTTGGTAAAGCGCGGATCGATTTTCTGAAAAAGATACTTTATCTGCCCAATGGGATTCCTTCACATGATACAATTAACAGAGTCTTTTCACTGCTTAAGCACGATAAGTTCGAGGTCGTATTTATCAGCTGGGTTAATTCTTTAAGGGACAACAATATTGACAAAGAAGTTATTGCCATTGACGGAAAAACAATTCGTGGTTCAAAAGATAGCTTCCACAAGAAGTCAGCCATACATATTGTAAGTGCATGGGCAAATAGCAACCAGCTTGTCCTTGGACAACGCAAAGTTGATGGTAAATCGAATGAAATTACAGCCATTCCTGAATTACTCGAAATGCTTGATATAAAAGGAAGCATTGTTACTATTGATGCCATGTGTACACAAAAGAATATAGCAAAAACCATTATTGACCATCAAGCCAATTATATTCTTGCATTAAAAGGGAATCAAACCTATTTGAAAGAAGATGTTGAAAATCTGTGTAAGCAGATGAAGCCAGACTCAGAGAATGAAGTGGTTGAAAAAGGGCATGGCAGAATTGAGACCAGGAACTGTAAGGTTTACAATCAAATCCATCTACTTGAAGATTTAGAAAAGTGGAGTGATCTCAAATCTGTAATTCAAATCACATCAGAAAGAGAGATTAACGAAAAGAAGACAAATGAGACAAGACTCTATATCAGTAGCTTAAACGATGAAGCAGAAGCTTTTAATAAATACATACGTGGGCACTGTGGCGTTGAAAATAGTCTACATTGGACTTTGGATATGACTTTCAGAGAAGATGAACAGAGGAAGCGTGATAAAAATTCCGCACAAAATTTTGCGATCGTAAGAAAAATAGTCTTGAACCTACTAAAACAAGAAGACTCAAAAAAGTTGAGCCTGAGAACAAAAAGACTCAAAGCTGGCTGGGATAACAACTTCTTGTTGAAAATCCTAAAAATATAAGTGTCGTCAATCAGTAATAAAATCAAATCCTGGTGGGTTTAAGTATAGTTGTAGTATGGGGATTAAAGACTTATAGCACCTTGCTGCGATGAGTTTGAATTAAAAGCAATGATTTAGTGATACAGAAAAGGGAGTATGAGATTTCTCGCTAACGCTACTACTAATGACAACATTTTACAACTCACAGATTAATAGATACTTGTAAATGTAGCTAAAGAATCTGGCTTTTAAATTTTGTTTTCAAGCCACGAAGTGTCTAAATATGAATAACCCCCGGCGCCAGCCGGGGGCAGAGAACACCCTCAAGAAAATTAGCCCTGAAAGGGCGTAACAAAATTAGAATTCACAAGAAGTTTTTGTACCTTAGTTTTTTCTCGCTATTAATGTGCTAAACTTATTAAACTATG